>Ga0194113_10011145_pt1 | contig 10661 bp, 7 predicted proteins | sample TA2MahC200mmetaG_FD_146193 | JGI IMG/M metagenome (GOLD analysis project Ga0194113, IMG submission 146193) | Freshwater microbial communities from Lake Tanganyika, Tanzania - TA2015017 Mahale Deep Cast 200m | ecosystem: Environmental > Aquatic > Freshwater > Lake | place: Tanzania: Lake... | reverse complement strand
AGGTCGCCGCGTGGGAGACGAAGCGAAACGCCAAGGGCGCCACGATCAACTGGCAATTCACCATCGAGGATGCCAGGAGAAAGCTCACGAAACTCTACCCATCAGCTCTGTGTTGACAGAGTACTAGGCTCTGTACGACAGTTCGTACCGCCGCCGTCCCGGCGGCTCCAGGCGGCCAGCTAGACGCTGGCGCTGCACGTGCCGCCCTATTGTCGTACAGAGCCTAGCATGCCCCGCAGGAGGAGCGCGCGGATGCACAGGCGGACGTTTCTGGCGGTTGCCCTGGCCTTCACCTTCCATGCCTTGGGCGGAGAGGTCCCTTCCGCCGACGAGCTCTTCGCCCGCCTGCGCGAGCGCGCCCAGCGCCTCGATGGCCTCCGCTGCACGCTGGAGGTCGAGCGCGAGCGCAACCCCCTCCGCCAGCAGCTCGAGTTCCGCAGCCCAGGCCACCTCCGCCTCGAAAACCTCCCCGCCAGCGACGTCCCCTGGCGGCGCGAATGGCTTCGTCAGACCGCCGTGCTCACCCCCGCCGAGCGCTGGACCCACGTCGCCTGGCGCGACGAACTTGTCACCGGGCCGCCCGACAGCGAATCGCTCTGGGAGTTCCGCCCCGAGGAGCGCCCCAACGACGGCTGGGAGGGCACGGCGCGCCTCTTCGCCGCGCTCCTCGCGCCCGACGCCTTCTACAGGGACTACGAGATTCGCCGCGTCTTCCCCGACACGCTGGCCGGCCGCCCCTGCTGGCTCGTGCTCCTGGCCGGCAAGGCCGTGGCCCCCGAACGCCTGTGGATAGACGCCGAGCGCTGGACGCCCCTCAGGCTCCAGGTCACCGCCTGGACCGAGTGGCGGCGGACGATGCACCACACCCTCACCGTCGCCCACCAGCGCGAGATCGCCCCCGGCCTCTGGCTCCCCGCCGAGGTGTGGGACGAACGGCGCGAGTACCACCGCTATGTCCACCACAAAGCGCCATTCCCAATGCCCGAGGGCTTCGAGCGCTTGTTCCTCACGGCGGGCCGCCTGATCGAAGCCAAGCTCGGTGAGGCGCCGGGCGACGAGCGCTTCCGGCCCCCCGCCGACGCGCCGCTCGTGCGTCGCCCCGCAGCCATGGGAAATGCGCACTTCGAGTGGAAGGCCAATCCCCCGTTCCGCCACAGGATTCCACAAGCCCTTCTCGCCCCGGCCGAAGCGGAAAGTGAACACGCGCTCCCGCGCCTCCGCCGCTTTGTCGCCAACAACCCCCGCATCCGGGCCGGCTACCACGAACTGGAACCCATGATCCACTACTTCGTGAAGCGCGAGGAATGGGAGGCCCCCCTCCGGCAGTTGCGCGAGGCCGCCGCTGCCGCGCGGCCCGATGACCCATACTTCCAATGGCAGGTAGCCCACGCCCTGTTCTACGATGCCCCGACGCTCGAGAACGCCGAGAAGCTGGCCCCCTTCGTGGGGCCTGGGTTCGCGCGTCGAGTGCTTGAGATCCGCCTCAAGGCGCAGGTCGAGGCGGGCGACCACGCCGCCGCCCGCCGAACCGCCCACGAGGCGATCCAGCTCCTGGCGGGCTGGGACGATGAGTATCCCATCCCCTTCGGCCCCGTCTTCGAGGCGGCGGCGAAGGGGCAATGGCTCGCACAGCTTCGCGCCGACGCCGAACGCCACGCCGAGGCCGATCCACCCTCCGAGATCCACCTCCGGCTCCTGAAGGCCCTGGCCGCGAGGGAGAAGGACTGGCCCCGCTACAAGGCCCTCGGCGAACGCCTCGACGACGTCCATCGCGACGCCCTCGCCTTCCAGGTCGAGTCCGCCCACGCCCTCGGCGGCGACGACCGCCTCCGCGCCCTCGACTGCCTTTCCGAAGGCCACTTCCTGCCCCGCGCGCAGGCGTTGTGGAGCCTTGAGTGCCAGCACCGCAGAGAAGCCAACCAACACGGCGTCAGCCACATCCTCAAGGAGCTTCAGGACGACTTCAAGGCGCGATGGCGCGATATGACCAAGCTCCAGCTCCTCTGGCGGCACCGCCTGCTGGCATCCTGGCGGGAGCGGCACCCGGAGACCGCCCTTATGGACCTGAGGCTTGCCGTCTGGTGGGCGCCCGAGGACGAGGCGCTGAAGTTCCGCCTCCTCGAGTGTCTCCTGCGCACGCCGCACGCGGCTGAGGCCCTCCGCCTCTTCGACCGCCTGCGTGGGGCGCACCCCGGCCGGCCCGAGCTGTGGCTCGCCGCCGCCCGCGCGCTGCCCGCCAAGGAACACCCCGAGCGGGCGCGGCAGATCATCGAGGGCCTCTCGCTCGCCGCGCCCACGGAGCCATCGGCCGCCGAGGCGGCAAGGCGGCTGTGCTCCGAGATGGGCCTCTTCGAGGAAGCCGCCCGCTGGGTCGTCGAAGAGGCCCTGCGTCGCCGTCCCAACGTCGAGGTCGAGCTTGAGCTGCGGACAGAGGCCGCGCTCTTGCTCATCAGGGCCAAGCAGGCCGAGAGAGCGGTCGAGACGTGGCTCGGCGGCGTCCGCGAGACCCTTCGCCAGCCGATGATCGCGGAGCGCCGCCCGCGCCTCATCGCCGGCCAGGTGGCGCGTCTCGCCGCGCCTGCCCTTCTCACCGAAGCCGACAAGGAATGGGTTGCACAGCGCTGGCTTCCTGCGCTGGAGGCTGCCGCGAAGCAACTGAGCAGGGACTCGCCCGCGGCCGAGCGCGCCGCGATCGAGTTCCCCCTTGCCGCCGCCCATCGCGCCCTGGGCGACCACGCGAAGGCCGCGCAGCACTACGCCCGCGGCCTCAAGCTCCTGCCCAACTTCGCCGAAGGCCGCAAGTGGCTCGACGAAATCGCCCCCAACTATCCCCTCAACGACTTCTGAGCGCGCCGCCGCCACTCGCCCGGCATCGTTGTCTTGCCAGCTCCCCACAGCATCGTTCCGTAGTTGAACAACTACGGAATAATCGCGCCTGCCACGAGCGCCACTCGCCGGGCTGCCGGTCGCGCGGAGGAAGATTCCGTAGTTGAACAACTACGGAACGATCGCGCCTGGCCCTGCCGCCGCCTGCGGGGGGTGGTCCTCTGCGGGAGGGATGGTCCCGCAGTTGAGCAACTGCGGAACAACTTCGCCTGCTGCCGCCACACAATGCTGGGCCGCCGGTTTCCTGGAACAGCTTCCCGTAGTTGAACAACTACGGAACGATGGCGGCCGGGCCTGCTGCCGCCTGGGCGGGCGGTCCTCTGCTAGAGGGATGGCTTCGCAGTTGAACAACTGCGGAACGACTTCGCCTGCTGCCGCCCCACGTGGGGCGGGCCGCCGGTTCCGTGGAACAGCCTTCCGTAGTTGAACAACTGCGGAAGCCTTGCAGGGGCTCCGGGGCCGCTGCCGTCTCGTGGCCTTGCCGGGCGGCGGAGCGCCAGCTCGGGGGGGGGGCGGTCGCAGGACTGTTCCGCAGTTGAACAACTGCGGAACACTGGCCCTCTGACGCAGGGGAATCGGCGAAACAGGGTTTGGTGCCAACCTGAATGGGTTGTCGCGCTTTCGCGCGAAAGCGCGACAGTCACGGCGCCCGCTGGGCCTGGGGCTCTCCAATCCGGACTTCTTCTGACCCCGAGCCCCGAACACCTAACACCGCTTGTTGACAGGCACGGCGCCCGGCGCTACCATCGCGCCAGTGCGAAGGAGGCGGCGCAGATGATTGACGTGCATGCGCATATCGGCCGGTGCGGCAAGAGGCGGGGCGACACGCTTTCCGCCGAGCAACTCGTTGAGAAGATGAAGGCCTGGGGCATCGCCCGGGCGTGCGTCCTGCCCCTCCACGACAACCCCGAGGGGTGGTATCTCGGCAACACCACGGAGGAGGTCATCGCCGCCTGCGAGCGCTTCCCCGACCGCCTCATTCCCTTCTGCCTCATTGACCCGCGCTTCGGCGACAACAGCCCGACGAGCGACTTCCGCGACCTCCTGGCCGAATACAAGGAACGCGGTTGCAATGGCATCGGCGAGTTTCTTCCAAACCTCCTCTTCGACGACCCCCGCTGCCTCAACCTCTACGCCCAGGCGGGCGAGGCGAGCCTCCCCGTCCTCTTCGACATGATGCCCCAGCTCGGCGGCATGTACGGCGTGGTGGACGAACGCGGCCTGCCGCGCCTCGAACGCTGCCTCCGCGAGCTGCCGCAGACGGTCTTCATCGGCCACGGCCCCGCCTTCTGGGCCGACATCTCGGGCGACGTGATGCCCGAGGAGCGCCGCGGCTACCCCAAAGGCCCCGTCACCCCAGGCGGCGCCGTGCCGCGCCTGATGGCGGCCTACCCGAATCTCTGGGCGGACCTCTCGGCCGGCAGCGGCCACAACGCCCTGACCCGCGACCCCGCATTCGGCATCGAGTTTCTCAACCGCTTCCAGGACAAGCTGCTCTTCGGCACGGACGTGTTGCGCCACGACCAGACTGAGGCCGACGTGCCCATCGTGGGCCTCATGCGCCGCCTCCTGGCCGAAGGGTATCTCACCCCCGCCGCCCACGCCAAGATCGCCCGGTCCAACGCCATGAGGCTGCTGGGGCTGCGCTGACGGAACGTTTTTCCGGCCCCCACCGACCTCGCGTCGGTGGGGCCGAGGATTGACAGCTACACGGGCGGGGCCTTCCCCCACCCCCTCTCCCTCTCAGGGAGAGGGGAGGGTGAGGGTGGGCGCTCGCGCGACGGGTTCACCCTCCCCCTGCCCCCTCCCTCTGGGAGGGAGGGGGGTTGGGGTGGGGGCCGGCCGCGCGGTAGCTTGCAATCATCGCCCCACCGAGCCAAGCTCGGTGGAGGCGAAGAGGAATACGTGCTATGCGCGCGTGGCACACTTGCAGCATGGTTGTTGGTCCGATGCTCGCCGCCATTCTCGCCGGCTGCGCGGTGCCCGTGACGCGCAGCCCGGAGGATTGGCCCTGGGGCAGGACGCGGCGGGGGCTTCAGAGCCGCATCGTGTTCGAGAAGCACGTCTACCAGCAGGGCGAGCCAGTCGTCTGCTGGGTCGAGGTGCGCAACGCGAGCGGCAAGCCCGTGCCCTACGACGGCCGCGTCGTCGCCTGGCGCACGGCGGCGGGCACGAAGGGCGAGGTGTGCTGGCGCATCGCGTCCGATGATGCCCCATTCGCCAGGGCGCTCCGCGCCATCTTTGACGAAGAGACGAGGAAGTTCCTCAGGGAGCAACGCTACTGACCACTGCAAGATCAATGATAGTGCCTGTCATGCCGAGCGAAGTCGAGGCACCTCTCTTTGGCCATCGGCGTAGCGTGAGGGCGGCGTTCGCAACGATCGCGCGGGCGGTCCCTGCCGCGACCCCCGCGTCGCCCGTGCCTTGAGCGCTGCCGCGGCCCATGCTACTCTAGACGTTGGGCTGGCGGACAGCAAGGGGATCGAATGGCAGCGGTCCTGCTGCTCAACACGAACGTGACGCGGTGCGGGCGGACGGGGTATCCGGTGACGCCGGCGCCGGCCGGGCTCATCAGCCTGGCCGGGGTGCTGCGGCGGCGGGGCCACGACGTGAGGATCGTGCAGCTCACCAGCCACGTCGTGGCGCAGGATGAGAACGAGGTGCCGCTGGTCTGCGGCGAGCTGGCCGCGGCGCTCGCGGGATTCGAGCCCGACGTAATCGGCATCTCGACCCGGAACGTCAACGCGGGCCGCGTGCCGGCCAACCCCTTGCGGCTGGTGGAGTACCACTCGGCGTTCTACGACGGCCGGGTCGTTCGCGCGTGCCGCAGGGTGTCGCGCGCGCCCGTGGTGATGGGGGGCACGGGGTTCTCGGTCGAGCCGGGCCTGTGCTGGGCCGTGGCGCGGCCGGACTTCGGGCTCGTCGGCGAGGCCGAGGAGACGTTGCCCGCCCTCGTCGAGGCCATCGTGGCGGGCCGGCCGACCGATGCCATCCAGGGGCTGGTAACGTCGCGCGAGACGGTGGACGCCGCGTGCCGGGCGCCGGGCCGTGTGGCCGACCTGGCAACGGTCGGCCCGGGGGCCTGCGACGCCGTCCGGGGCCTGCGCGAGCACTACTACGCTGCCGGCGGCCTGCTCCCCATCCAGACCAAGCGCGGCTGCGCCATGGAGTGCATCTACTGCCCCGCGTCCTTCCTCGAGGGCCACCGATACAGGTTCCGGCCGCTCGAGCACGTGGTCGAGGAGGTCCGGGCCTATCAGCAGGTGTGGGGCGTGCGCCACTTCTTCTTTGCCGACCCCACGTTCAACCACCCGGTGGACCACGCCGTGGCCCTCTGCGAGGCGCTCCTCTCGGCGGGGTTGGACATCGAGTGGTTCGGCGAGGTCACGCCCGCCTGCCTGCCCGACCGCCTGGTGGCCCTGATGGCGCGGGCGGGGTGCATCGGGGTGACGCTGGGGTTGGACTCGGGTTCCGACCGCGTGCTGGCGTCGTACCGCAAGCCCTTCCGGGTGGGCGAGGCGCGCGAGGCGCTCGCCGTGCTGCGGTGCCACGGCATCTCGTTCGACGCGTCGGTCATCTTCGGCGGCCCGGGCGAGACGCTGGAGACGGTTGCCGAGACGGTGGCCTTCTGCGAGGAGCACCTGCGCGACGTCGTCGTGCGTTTCTTCGATGGCATGTACATCCCGCCACACACCCGCGTCCACCAGCTCGCCGCCGCCGAGGGCCTGATCAACCCGGAGACGCCTTACGAGGACCTCGTGCTGGCGAACGACTTCCGCCGGGTGAAGCGCTACGAGTACTTCTTCCCCCACGCCGCCGAGCCGCAACGGGCGCTGCGCGAGCGCCTCGCGCGGGCCTGCCGCGGCGAGCGGTGGCTCCTGAGCGGCAAGGACTGTGTGCCTGACCCCGGCACGGGGGAATTGGTGTTCGGGCCGGACATTGTTGTAGAATCGGGCGCCCGCCCGTGGTGGCGGGGCCTCCACCGCAGTGGAGGAGGCGCCGCGGCGCCCGCGGGGAGATGCGATGGGTTCAGCGCCCCTTGACCGAGTGGTTCGCGTGCTTGGCGAGGCCGTGGGCCTCGCCGACACGGCGGCCATCGGCCCCGACACGCCGCTGGTCGGCGGCGGCCTGTCTCTCGACTCCGTGGCCGTGCTCGAACTCCTCGTCGGGCTCGAGAACGAGTGGGGGGTCGAGCTGGACCCCGATGCGTTGCTGGAGGCCGACGCCCTGCGGACCGTGGGGACGCTGGCTGCCTACCTGGACGGTCGGGCGAAGGGGGGCGCGTGATGCCCAGCGGCCTGCTCGCCCGCAGCGTGGAACTGTTCGCCTCGCGGCCCGCCATCCTGGAGGGCGGGCGCCGCGTGACGTATGCCGAGCTGTGGGACACTGTGCAGGCGTCGAGCCGCGCGCTGGCTGCCTGCGGGGTGGAGCCAGGCTCGGTGGTCGCGCTTCAGATGGCCAACTCCCTCGAGTCCGTCGTCACGCTCTTCGCAGCGAGGGGGCTGGGGGCCACGGTTCTGCTGCTCGACCCTGCCCTGACGCCCGAGGACGTGGGGCGCCACTGCGAGCGGGCCGGCGCCCGGTGGCTCCTGCGCGAGGGCGCCGGCCCGGAGCCGCTGGGCGGCGCAACGCCACACGAGGGCGGATACGCCTTCCTCGTCCTCTCCTCGGGCACGGCGGGCCGCCCGAAGATCGTGCCCAGGACGCCCGAGCAGGCCGTCGCCGCGGTGCGCGTCCTCCACGACACGGTTCCCTACCTGCCCGAGGACCGCGTGTTCGGCATCCCGCCGTTCTTCCATAACTACGGCCTGTACGACGTGCTGGTGAAGACGCTGGCGAGCGGGGCGATGCTGTGCCTGGAGCGCTTCGTGCCGCGACGCGCGGCGGCAACGGTCGAGCGCGAAGGCATCACTGTGCTGGCGGCGACGCCCTTCATGTACCGATTGATGGCCGAGACCAGGTTCGCCCGCCGCCCGGACTTCTCGAGCGTGCGGCTCGCCATCTCGGCGGGCTCGCCGCTCACCGCCACGGTGGCGCAAGCCTTCGAGCAGCAGTTCGGCGTCCGCATCGCCAGCCTTTACGGCTCGACGGAGACCGGCCCCATCGCCATCACAGTAGAAAAGGGGACATTCTACTTTTCGCCGCGAAAAGTTGATTGTCCCCTTTTCTGCGAGCCGGGCTGCGTCGGCAGGCCGTGCAAGGGCGTGGAGGTCGCCATCCTGGACGCGGAGGGCCACAGGCAGGATGCCTGTGCCACCGGCGAGGCGGGGCAGGTGGCCGTGCGAAGCCCGGCCAACGCCCCCTGCTACCTGGACGACGCGGAGGCCAGCGCCCGGGTGTTCCAGCGGGGCGCCGTGCTGACGGGCGACCTGGGCCGCCTGGACGCGGACGGTCGCCTGTTCCTCCTCGGGCGCCACAGGCCCATGCTCGACGTCGCGGGGAAGAAGGTGTCGCCCGCCGAGGTGGAGGCCTGCCTGCGCGAGCACCCCGCTGTGGTCAGCGCCCTGGTCAGGTCCGAGCGGGCCGCCGGCGGCGGCGAGCGCCTCGTGGCGCTCGTGGAGGCGGCCGGCCCGGTGACACCCCTGGAACTCCGGGAGCACTGCGCCCGGCACTTGGCCGGGTTCAAGGTGCCGCGGGACATTCGCCTCGTGCCCTCCCTCGCCTGCGGCGCTCTCGGCAAGTCCCCCATCCCGCCGCCGAACGCCTCGGAAGGCTAGCCCGGATGCCCTCCATCCCGTTCATGTCGCCGACGGCCCCTATCCGCCTCTCGCTGTGGACCCGTCTGAAGTCCTGGGTGCAGATTTCCTCCGAGCGCGCGCTGCCGCCGCGCTGGCTCTTCGCCCTCTCGGCTTGGCTCGCCAGGGCCGAGTTGGTGCTCAGCCCGGGGCGGCGCCGGCGCCTTGAGCGCGTGCTGGCGCCCCTCTTGCCGGCCGGGACGCCGTTGCGGGCGCTCCGCCGCCAGTGCGGCCTCCAGCGCGCCGTGCGGCAGCACGGCGTGCGGAGCTTCGCGCCGGTCGCCGGGCGGTCCAGGGAGTGGCTGCTGCGCGAGCTCCGCCCCGAGGGGCTGGAGCACCTCGAGGCCGTGAAGCGCAGCGGCGGCGGCGCAATCCTCCTCCAGACCCATGTCGGCCACGTGGCCTGGGAGGGCCCGGTCCTCCGCGGGCTGGGCTACCCCGTGAGGTTCGTGCAGCGCCAGGTCATCGCGCCCAAGGTCTATGTCCTCCTCCGCCGCGCGGGCCTCCTCCCCGAGGTGCTGCCCTACCCGTCGGCGGGCGAGGAGGGGCTACACCTCAAGCGGCTCCTCGACCTGCTCCGCGGCGGAGCCTGGCTCCAACACGTGGGGGACGCGCCCGACCCCAAGACCGGGCTGACGGGCGTGTTCCTCGGCCACCGCATCCGCTACGCGCGCGCCCCCTGGGCGCTGGCTCGCCTGAGCGGCGCGCAGGTCATGCCCACCCTCCTCCTCACGGAGGCCGACTGCCGCTTCCGCCTCATCGTCGGCGCGCCCGACCGCGTGGGCGGCGCGGGCAGGACCCCAGAGGCCGCGCTCCAGGGCTACCTCGACTTCGTCCAGCACCACCTGGCGCGCGCTCCCTGGAACCTCCACGCCGCCCACTGGGAGACGCTCCACCGGGGAGCCCCTCGCCCCGCGCCCCCGCCGGGCGAGTGAGCGTCCGTCGCCCACGTTGTCATCCGGTTGAACTCCCAGCGAGGGCGCGCTATCCTTGCGTTGGACTTGCGGAGGGCCCGGAGACTGAGAGGCAGGGCAGTGGACGCGAAGCAGCCGAATGGCGGGATGCCTGTTTGCTCCTCCGGCCAGCGGCTCGGCGGCTTCGAACTCCTCGCGCGCCTTGGCCAGGGGAGCATGGGAGTGGTGTTCAAGGCGCGCCAGGTGAGCATGGACCGCCTGGTGGCGCTGAAGGTCCTGCCCAAGAAGCTGGCGCACAATGAGCAGTTCGTGGCGCGCTTCCTCCGCGAGGCGCGCTCCGCCGCTCGCCTCCGCCACCCCAACATCGTGCAGGCCCACGACGCGGGGTGCATCGGGGGCGTCTACTACTTCGCAATGGAGTACGTGGACGGCGAGACGCTCGAGGCCCTCCTGCGCCGCGAAGGCCCGCTGCCGCCCAGCCGCGCTCTGGCCATCCTCAAGCAGACGTGCAGCGCCCTCGCCGCCGCTCACGACGCCGGCGTCATCCACCGCGACATCAAGCCGTCGAACATCATGCTCGACTCGAAGGGCCAGGTGCGGGTGACCGACTTCGGCCTCGCCAAGCGGGTCGAGGGCGACCTCACCGTCACCGCCGACGGCCTTTCGCAATGGACAGCCGTCTGGGCCGCCGAGCACGTGAGGAAGCGGGAGGAGGGAATCGTCCTGTGCGGCCCCAATGCCTGGCCGTTCCTGTGGCGCAAGGAGCCGTTCCGTGGCGACTTCGCTGCCGAGTTCCACTTCTCGTATCTCCCCGGCGGCGAGGCGCTCAACTTCCACGCCATCCTGCGCATCGGCGAGATCATCGGGGGGAAGCAGGAGGCATTCCACGGCTGGGCCGTCGTGTTCCCCAAGGGCGACGGCATCACGCGGCTCGAGTGGCACGACGAGCGTGGGAAGACACACGTCCTCGCCTCGGCCCCCTACTTCGCGCCCGTGGCCGGCCGGCCCTACGTCCTGCGTCTGGAGAAGCAGGGGCAGGGGCTGCGGGTCTTCTCCAACGGCGGGTTCCTCCTGGAGGCTAAGGCCCCAGGCCCGCCCCTTGCCGATGCATCCTTCCGCCCCGGAA
>Ga0194113_10011144_pt1 | contig 10661 bp, 6 predicted proteins | sample TA2MahC200mmetaG_FD_146193 | JGI IMG/M metagenome (GOLD analysis project Ga0194113, IMG submission 146193) | Freshwater microbial communities from Lake Tanganyika, Tanzania - TA2015017 Mahale Deep Cast 200m | ecosystem: Environmental > Aquatic > Freshwater > Lake | place: Tanzania: Lake... | reverse complement strand
CCAGGGTCAGGGCCAGGGTCAGGGCCAGGGTCAGGGCCAGGGTCAGGGCCAGGGCCAGGGCCAGGGTCAGGGCCAGGGCCAGGGCCAGGGCCAGGGTCAGGGCCAGGGTCAGGGCCAGGGCCAGGGCCAGGGCCAGGGCCAGGGTCAGGGCCAGGGCCAGGGCAACGGCCAGAACCAGGGCCAGGGCCAGCAGGGCGGCCAGCAGGGCCAGGGTCAGGGTGGAGCGCAGGGTCAGGGCCAGGGCCAGCAGCAGGGCCAGGGCCAGGGCCAGCAGCAGGGCGGCCAGCAGAACCAGGGCCAGGGCCAGCAGGGCAACGGCGGCCAGGGCCAGGGCAACGGTCAGAACCAGCAGGGCGGCGACAAGATCAAGGCGGCCACCCGGGTCATACTGACCTTCGTCGAGGCCGGCCAGTTCACCAACCCCGACGGCTCTTTCCCCGGCGGCGACCAGGCGATCTCCTGGCCGAAGGGCAAGCCCTTCACCATCCGGGGATACGTCCAGTATTACAACGAGGGCACCGCAACATGGATGAGCATCGACGCGGCGATGGACATCGTGGTCCAGCTCAACCAGAGCTCGGCAAGCTACAAGCTCTGGGAGGGCAAGGCCGGCACCACGGGTGACGGCACCTTCGACGCCTCCTGCCTCATACCCGGGGCAGCCGCAGGCGGCGTGGGCAGGATCGCGATCCATGTCGTGGCCAACAGCGACTGGGCCGAGTCTTGGCTGATCGAGAACTGATCGGCCAATAACCCCTTTTTTTTAATTTTCTTCCTTTTTATTTCCTGTTCTTCCCAGCATGAATGCCGTCCCCACGAGCCCCGCCGGCAGAAGGATCAGGCCGCAGGGGGCGCCCTTCTGGGGGACGACGAGCCTCATCGAGGCCGTCTTCGACACCGTGGGCGAGGCGACCGACGAGGCGTTGACGGAGAGCTTGACCGTCCGTCCGCCGGCGTCCCCGGGCACCATCACCCGCAGCTCCAGGCTCCGGTTCTGTCCGGGCGCGAGCTTTCCGGTGGAGTTCCCGGCCGGGAAATGCACCGCCCAGCCGCCCTCCACCCGGGCCTCGAGGAGGTAGCTGTCGTTGACCGTGCCGGAGTTCTCCAAGGTGACCGTGTAGACGGCCGCGGAGCCGGGCTGCGCCTGGGCGCTCCGGGCGGCCAGGAAGAGGTTCAGGTCCAGAGTGCGTTCCAGGACCAGCGACAGCCATACGGAATCGAAAAGCCCGGCCGGGTGGGTGGCGGTGACCAGGAACCGGCGCTCCCCGTTGGCCACGGAGGCGGCCACGGACAGCTCCAGAGTCGCGCTGACGTTGGGCGGCGCCAGGGCCACGGGCCCGGGGCTCCCTGCGACCGCGATTCCGGCCGGCAGGGTCCCCACGGTCAGGGTCACGTTCCCGCCGAGCTTGTCGAAGGGCGTGAGGCGGAGCCCGAAGGCGGCGGATTCCCCGCCCGCGAGCGTCAGCCGCGCGTCGATGGCGGTCAGGGCGAAACCGGGGTGGTAGAGCCCCAGTGACGAGAGAATGCCGTCTTGGCCCGCCACGAGAGCCTCGTTGCCGGCGTGGTCGGCGTCCACCTCGGAGACCAGGAGCCGCCCGGAGGGGCCGGAGCGCTCCCAGAGGACCGCCCGGTCCCAGGCGCTCCCGTCCCAGCGAAGGCGCGTGATGTTGTCCGGGCAGGCCGCCACGAGCTCGTTGCCGGGCGCGTCGGCGTCGGCGTCCCCGATAGCCAGCGCCGGGACGGCCCCGGCGGAGCTCCAGACGGTCCGGCCGCTCCAATCGTCGTCCAGGCGTGCCAGGACCGTGACCTCGCCCCCGCCGGTCGCCAGCGCCAGCTCCGGCCCCTCGTGGAGCGGGTCGGCCTCCCCGAAGGCCAGGGCGGAGATCGCCGAGGGGGCCGCCCAGATGCCCCGCTCCTGCCAGGCCAGGCCGTCCCAGAAGAGCTCCAGGACCTCGCCCGTGGAGGTCCCCGCGGCCACCTCCCCGCCCGGGGTGGAATCGTCCAGGTCGGCGACCAGCAGGCAGGTCGCGCCCGGCAGCCGCAAGATGTTTTTTGGTCCCCCGGCGGGGGCGCCCGGGAGCACCACGCTCAGGTTCCCCCCGCCGTCGAGGACGACGAGCTCCGTCCCTGCGACCTCCGCCAGTACATCGCCGGCGGCGACTGCCAGCACGGGGGCGGAGGAGGCGAGCACCTGCCTTGCGGAGGCCCGGCCGCCGGCGCCGGAGACCACGAACACCGCGCCCGTCCCGTTGGCCAGCGCCGCGCCCAATGCCAGTTCCGGCCCGTCGCTTGCGCCGTCCAGCTCGCTCAGGGCCAGCGAGGTGAGGTTCCCCGAAGTGTTCCAGAGCACCCCGGAGCGCCAGGCGTAGTCCTCCCTCCAGGCCATCCAGAGCCGCCCCGAGGCGTCCACGGCGAAGGTCTCGTTGCCGGGAATGTCCGCCACGACATCGCCGGCGGCGACGGCGTTGAGGGGCGAGCCGGCCCGGAGGACCGTTTCCGGGTGCCATATGGCGATGCCGGTCGCGCGGCCGCGGGCGGACGAGGGTTCAGGGTGCAGGGTGCAGGGTGCAGGGGACGACGGAAACCCGCCGGGGGTAGCGACGCCCGGAGCCTGCGCCGGAGGGCCCCCTTCCCCGTCGCCTGAGAGGGAGGCCAAAACGGGGGGAAGCAGGGCGGCCAGGCTCAGGATCAAGACCTGGGCCAGGGCGAGCGGGCGGCGGCTCATCGCCGATAAATCGCGCTGGGGGCTTATCTCCCTTTCTCAAACGGACATCATCTTGACCAGCCCGAGCCAGCCCAGGTCGGGGACCTTTCGCCGGTTCCACATCCGGCTGAACGGGACCAGGACCATCTTCCCGTCGCGGACGCCGACCATCAGGTTCTTTTTGCCCCGGCGCAGGGCCTCCACGGCCGCGACGCCGCTGCGCGTGCCCAGGATGCGGTCGAACGCCGTCGGGGAGCCGCCCCTCTGGATGTGGCCCAGGATCGTCACCCGGTAGTCCAGCCCGGTGAGCCCTTTGAACTTGCGGGCGATCTCGAACGCCCCGCCGGCCTCCTCTCCCTCGGCCACGACCACGATGGCGGAGGTCTTGCCCCTCCTGCGGCCCTCGACCAGCTCGCGCGCCACGGCCCTCAGGTTCTCTCGCGACTCGGGGATGAAGACGGCCTCGGCGCCGCCGGCCAGGCCGCTCCAGAGGGCAATGGCGCCGCTACGGCGGCCCATGACCTCGACGAAGAAGATGCGGTCGTGGGAGGCGGCCGTGTCGCGCAGCCGGTCGATGGCGTCGAGGGCGATGTTGACCGCGGTGTCGAAGCCCAGCGTGTAGTCGGTGCCGAAGCAGTCGTTGTCTATCGAGCCCGTTATGCCTATCACGGGGATGTCGAACTCCGAGGTGAACCTGTGCGCCCCCCGGAACGTGCCGTCGCCGCCGATGGCGACCAGGCCCTCGATGCCGGCCTTCCTCAGCTGCTCGAAGGCCTTCTTGCGGCCTTTATAGGACAGGAACTCCGGGCAGCGGGCCGTGCGCAGTATGGTCCCGCCGTGGCTTATTATGCCCGAGACCGAGCGGGCGTCCAGGGGCCTGAACGAGCCGGCGATCATGCCCTTGTAGCCTCGCATTATACCGACCACCTCCATCCCGTGGAATATCGCGGCCCGCGCCACCGCCCGTATCGCCGCGTTCATCCCGGGAGCGTCCCCGCCGGAGCAGAAAAGCCCGATGCGCTTCATCGACCCATCACCAGGGGCGAATCCGCAAGGGGATATAATAAAAAGAGGTCGCAACATTGAATAGACTCCCGCCGCATCCGGTGACGGGATTGCCATGCCCCGAAAGTCCAAGCTCGAAGACCGGCTCGCGATGAAGAAGGAGCACGCCTGGGACCTCCTGCCGGCGCGGGAGAAGGCCTCCGCCGGCGCGCTCGCCACGGCCTACCGCAAGTTCCTCGACGAGGCCAAGACCGAGCGCGAGGCCGTGCTCGCCATCAAGAGGTATGCCGAGGCGAAGGGCTTCCTGCCCCTGGGCCCGGGGACGCCCAAGACGCCCGGGACCAGGCTCCATTATGTCTGGAAGAACAAGTGCATAGTGCTCGCCGTCCTCGGGAAGGAGCCCCCCTCGAAGGGCGTCTCGGTGGTCGCCACCCACATCGACTCGCCCCGCCTGGACCTCAAGCAGAACCCGCTCTTTGAAGAGAGCGAGACGAAGATAGCGCTCCTGAGGACGCACTACTACGGCGGCATCAAGAAGTACCAGTGGGCGACGATTCCGCTGGCGCTCCACGGAAAGGTGGTGCTCAGGGACGGCCGGGAGGTCGACATCAACATCGGCGAGGGCCCCGACGACCCTGTCTTCACGATAGAGGACGTCGCCCCGCACCTCTTTCGGCAATCGCAGGCCAAGCGCCACCTGGACGAGGGGTTCAAGGGAGAGGAGCTCCATGCCATACTCGCCACCCTCCCGACCCAAAAGGACAGGAAGGCCAAGTGCCGCTCCAAGCTTGCCGCGCTCGACCTTCTCAACACCGCCTACGGGATGACCGAGGCCGATTTCTCGTCGGCCGAACTGGAGCTGGTCCCGGCCGGCAGGTCCCGCGACGTGGGGCTGGACCGCTCGCTGGTCATGGGCTACGGCCAGGACGACCGCGTGTGCGCCTTCGCCGCCCTCGACGCGGCCTGCGCCCTCGGGACCCCCAGGCGCACCGCGGTCGCCCTTTTCTTCGACAAGGAGGAGATCGGCTCGGAGGGCAACACCGGCGCCCGCTCCCGCCTCCTGGTCAGCTTCATCGGGCGTATGCTCGAGCTCCAGGAGGGCGAGCACCGGGAGAGCGCGCTGCGCGGCGCCCTCGAGTCCTCCGAGGCGTTGTCGGGCGACACCACCTCGGCGCTGGACCCGGTCTTCAAGGACGTGCACGAGCCCCAGAACGCCGCCCGGCTGGGCTTCGGCGTCGTGGTGACCAAGTTCACCGGCTCGGGCGGCAAGGGCGGCTCCTCCGACGCCTCGGCGGAGTTCACCGGGAAGATAAGGCGGATGCTGGACAAAAGGAAGATTCCCTGGCAGACCGCCGAGCTGGGCAAGGTGGACGAGGGCGGCGGCGGCACGATAGCCAAGTTCATCGCCGAGCACGGGCTCGACGTCATAGACCTCGGGCCGTGCGTGCTGAGCCTGCACGCCCCCATGGAGCTTGCGAGCAAGGCGGACCTGCTCTGCGCGCAGAGGGCGTACAGAGCGTTCATGGAAGGCGCATAGATGGAAGGCGCAAGGCCGAAGGCGCGAGGCGCAAGGCCGAAGGCGCAAGGGTCGAGGAGCGAGGGGCAAGGAGAGAAACATGCCGCAGCATGCCTTTTGCCATGCGCCTTGGCCCTTGCGCCCTCGTCCCTTGCGCCCTGCGCCATGCGCCTTGCCCCCTCATCCAACAAACCGGAGTGAGTTCATGCACATCGTAGTGGGAATCACCGGCGCCTCGGGAATCGCCTACGGCGTTCGCTTACTCGAGGCGCTCAAGGCGGCCGGCGCCGCAACCAGCCTGGTCCTCTCGGCGGACGGCGCTAAGGTCCTCCGGCTGGAGACCGGCAAGAGACCACAGGACGTCAAGAGGCTCGCCACCCGCACCTTCTCCAACGACGACCTGGCGGCCCCGATAGCCTCCGGCAGCCGCTCGTTCGACGCGATGGTCATATGCCCCTGCTCGATGTCCACGGCGGCCAAGGTCGCCTGCGGCCTATCCGACAACCTCATCACGCGGGCGGCGTCCGTGGCGCTCAAGGAGCGGCGCCGGCTGGTCGTGGTCCCGCGCGAGACGCCCCTGTCGTCGATCCACCTGCGCAACCTCGCCGCCCTGGCGGAGGCGGGCGCGGTCGTGCTGCCGGCGGCGCCGGCGTTCTACGGGAGGCCGGGGAAGGTCGAGGACCTGGTCGATTTCATCGCCGGGCGGGTGCTCGACACGCTTGGAATCGAAAACCGGCTCTACCGCAGATGGGCGGAGTGAGCCGCCCTCATTTCCTCAAAACGCCCTCGGCCCCGCACATGGTGCACTTTATCGGGAGGGGACGGGTGCCCGGGTCGTCGACCGCGAAGGTGGCCTTGCACCTGGGGCAGCGCAGGTCGCGGCGATTGCCGGGTGCCGGGTGCCGGGGGGGACCGGCGAGCGCGCCCGGTGATGCCCCGGATTCCTCGGGGGCCGGCCGGCCGGGCCCGGAGCCCACCGGCGTCCCCTCCACGACCGGAAGGTAGTCGGCCCACTGGCGGGCCGATATCACCCGGGAGACCGGGGGCTCCCCGGCACCTACGGCCCCCTCCTCGACGCCCCGTTCCCGGCGGGCCGGCTCCGGGGACGCGCGGGCCGGGACCTCCGGCACCGACGATCTGGCGATGCCCTTCCATCCGGCCGAATAGATGCCCCACGAGAGGACGTAGCTCAGCACCGCCAGAAGCGGGGAGACGGTCCACACCACCGCCCCGTCGGCGCCGGCCAGAAAGAGCGCCAGGGCGACCACCACGAGCAGTATGACAAGAAGGTGCAGCCAGCGGACCTTGAGCCTCTTCCCGGACCTCATGAAGTGGCGGGGGAACCACACGGCGACCACCGCGAAGACGCAGAGCACCACGAAGAGCTCCAGGGGGCACTGCACGACGCTGAACGTATCAAAGCGCGCCTGGTCGGTGCTGGTCAGGTTCCGCCCCTCGAGGTCGTACCAGAGCACCTCGATGCCCGGCCCCCGGAAGCGGCTGAACCGCCCCCGGTCGGCGTCGACCGCCGAGAAGCTCGCCATCCCCACCGCTATCTCGGTGTGCCGCCACCGGAGCTCGCCCTCGAAGGTCTGGTTGGGGTCGCCCCGGAGGGCCCGGAAGGGGGCGGTGGGGATGCGCAGGTCGCCGAAGTTGACCGTCCCGCTCTCGGAGCGGAGGTTGGCGCTGAACGTGAAATGGATCTCTATCGCCCGGCTGGAGTTCACCGGGCCGATGAGCCCGGCCGTGTCGGTCTCGATGTCCTTGTTCAGCAGGGCGCTGCGGACTATGCGGGCGCTGCCGTAGAAGATGTAGTTCTCCAAGACGAGGTCTATCTCGTTGGCGTAGGACTGGGCCTCCGCGGGAGTGATGTTCCCGTCGCCGTCGCCGAGGTTCTGGTCGACATTGCGCCGCACCTCCACCGCCACCGGGCCGGAGATCTCCCAGTCGACGTACCCGCCGCCCTGCTGGAGCAGCATCTGGGTCTGGCTGCTCACCGTCAGCGTCGAGCCGCCCCCGATGCCCGCCGAGGCGGGCAGGGGGAGCCCTGCCAGGAGAAGCACGAGGACCACCGGGAGGGGCACCGCGGACGCAGGTCTCACCAGACCGGGAATCGCGTTCCGGGTTCTTAAGGCATTGCGGGGCCGGAGGGCTCCCCCGGGGGCCCCCTGCCTCCCCTGCGCCTCGCCATCACCGCCGCCGCGGCCGCCACCGCCACCATCACCGCGGCGACCAGGCCCAGCGTCACCATCCAGCCCGTGTCCTCGTCCACCTGGCGGACCTTGACGACGAGCAGGGTGGTGGCCGTGGCGTTGTCCGAGTCCGTCACCGTGAGCCGGGCCTGGAAGGTCCCGGCCCGGCGGTAGTCGAAGGTCGGGGCCGGCGATATGGAGTCGGCGTCGTTGTCCGGAATGCCGTCGCCCGAGGTGTCCCGGGCGATGTCGAGGTCCCAGCAGTAGGCCAGGGCGCCCTCGGGGTCGACCGACGCCGTCGCGTCGAAGTCGACCCGGAAGTCCCGGACCCCGCCGCGCTGGGCGGCCAGGGCCTGGGCCGACGGGAGCAGGTTCACCCGGAGCCTCACCGTCGCGGTGGCGGTGGCGCCGTCCGAATCCGTGACCGTCAGGGTGACGGTCATGGGCCCGCCCTTGGCGTAGGAGTGGCTGACGCTCTCCCCGGCGGCGGTCGAGCCGTCGCCGAGGTCCCACCCGAGCGAGAGGGCGCCCTCCATGTCGGAGGAGCCCGAGCCGTCGAGCGCCAGCGGCACGCCCTCGTTCACGACCGCTGCGGTCTGCGCGATGCGCGCCACGGGCAGGTTGTTTCTCACCTCGACGGTCCGCTCCGGGACGTACCAGGCGCCCCAGTCCCCGTCGCGGTCGCGAATGCGCGACCGGAACTCGTACTTCCCGGCCGGGAGGCCGGCGGGGGGCGAGAACACCCAGTCCCAGGCCGTGCCGCGCGGGTCGCTCACCGGTCCCTCGAGATGGGCGGACGCCCAGTCCCCGGCGCCCGGCGGGCGGTACTCCAGGGCGCACTGCAGGATGAACCCGCGGTCCTCGTAGTCGGCGCCCTCGACATGGACGCTGATGTCTTGGCCGCGCAGCAGGCTCCCTGCGGAGAACGAGACCGCCGAGACCGCCGGGGGGCTATTGCTGACCTCCAGGCTGGAGTTTTGGTAGAACCAGCCGCTGGTCTGGCCGGAGCTGTCGCGGAGGTTGGCCCGGAAGCCGTAGGTCCCGGTCCTGAAGGAGGCGTCGGGCATGAATGTCGCGGTCCAGCGGTCTGGACCCGCCCTGACGCCCTCCACGAGCGCCCAGGTGCCCGCCGGGCCGATGTACTGGACCAAGCAGGTGACCGCGGCGACCGGGTCCTCGACGTCGCCGCCGGTCACCGTCACCGTCAGGTTGCGGCCGCGCTCGACAGAGGGGGCCGAGAGCTCGAGCCCCCGGAGCACCGGCAGGGCGTTCTCCACCCGGAAGAGGCCGTACGCCACCCTCCAGTCGCCGGAGGCGCCGTCCAGGTCGCGAAGGCGGGCCCGGGCGTCGTAGGGTCCCAGGGTCGCTCCCGCGGCGGGAGTGTAGAGCACCTCCCAGGAGCCGTTCTCGAGGCGCGCTCCCCGGAGGGCGGTCCAGCGCGTGTCGTTTTGGGACCTGACGGACAAGTCGCACTCGAGGACCTCTCTTGCGTCCTCGGCGTCGGAGCCCAGGGCCACGACCCTCAGCGGCAGGGTGCGGTGGACGAGCGGCGCCGCGCTGAAGAGCGAGGAGACGACCGGCGGACTGTTGAGGATTCTGATGAAGGCCGGGGCGGCGAGCCACTCCCCCCAGCCCTCCCGGTCGGCCAGCCGGGCCCGGAGGTCGGCGTCCCCCACTGGCGTTCTGGCCGGCGGGCTGAAAACGACCTCCCAGCGGTTGGTGACGAACTCGGCGGAGGCACCGATGTCCGTCCAGTCGCCCCCAGGGGGCCGGAACTCGACCCGGGCGGCCAGCGTGGACTGGAGGTCGTCGACGTCGCCGCCGTAGACCACGAGCTTCACTTCCTTCGTGCGCTCCACCTCGGGCCAGAACCGGTCCAGCCGCGTGACGCAGGGGGGGTCGTTCACCGGCGCCAGCGAGAGCCAGAGCACCGCCTTCGCCGTCCGGCCGGCGCTGTTGCGCAGCACCAATGACAGGTTCGTCCGGCCGTACCAGTCCCTGGCCGGGGTGAACGTCAGCGTGTCGTTTTGGCCGTTCTGGCCCGAGACGGACCGGATGGCGAGCGGGTCCCACGAGCCGACGCTCCAGGCGAGCAGCTCGTTGCCGTCGACCGGGTCGCTCTCGTAGGGCGTGAACGTGAAGCTCAGCGGGGTGTCCTCCGTGCCGTGGAGCTCCGGCAGGGGAGCGATGACGGGCGGCTTGCGCCCAAGCATCATGTCGCCGGGGAAGTTGTCCCACATCACCGGGTGCTGCCAGCCCTGCACCTTGTTGTATGCGTACTGGAAGGCCTGCTCCACGTTGCCCCACTCGGTGGTGCCGAGGCCCTCCACCCAGGCCTTCGTGAACGTGTTCCCGTCGGAGGCGGTCTCGGAGGGCCCGCAGGCCATCATCGAGACCGTGGGGGGCTGGCTGATGTTGACGGCGGTGTTGGCGCCCGAGAAGCAGCTGTCCATTATGAGCACGTTGTCGGAGGAGTTGAGCCTGACCCACTCGGCCGCCACCTCGCTGTCAGTGACGCCGTTCATCGGGTAGGCGTAGATGGTGTGGGCGCTCCCGTGGCCGCTGAACGAGAACAGGGCCTGGCCGGAGGGACCGGTCACGTTGACCAGCCAGCGCAGCTCCGAGATTATCCTGTCGGGAGTGGCCGCCGAGTCGGTGATGAAGTGGATGTTGGAGTTCTCCCAGCCGTAGACGTTGACGAGCTGGTCCCTTATCGCGGTTATGTCGCTGATGCACCCCTGCAGGGGCGAGCTCGGATAGGCGTTGATGCCCACGAGCACGGCGTGGGCGTCCGTGGCCCGGCCGGATTCCCGGGCGGCGGTGGCGGGCGGGGGAGTGTAGGGCGCCGGTTCCACCCAGAACTTGGGCGTGACGGTGGAGGGGTCCACGTAGCCGTCGACCTTCGGCACCGGCTTGGCCGCAACGCCCTCTCCGCCGGGCGGGGCGGCGCCGAGCACCCCGGGCGGTATCGCTGTCAGAAGCATCGAGGCGACGAGGATCGCGGCCAGCGACCCCCGGATGAAGCGGGATGAGCGGGATGTCACGGGATCTCCTTTCCCTGCCGGCGCATCCGGCATTGCAACTTTAGATGCGGCCTCCTTAATATATTTATTCTGGTACGTGGCTGTGGGACACAATTAGCTGATCCCCCACCCTGCCCGATGCGGTAACAACCCCTACCGCCGTCTATTCCTTCTTCGGACGACGGATGATTACATAGACATTGCGTCCCAGGTACTGTCTC
>Ga0194113_10011143_pt1 | contig 10662 bp, 11 predicted proteins | sample TA2MahC200mmetaG_FD_146193 | JGI IMG/M metagenome (GOLD analysis project Ga0194113, IMG submission 146193) | Freshwater microbial communities from Lake Tanganyika, Tanzania - TA2015017 Mahale Deep Cast 200m | ecosystem: Environmental > Aquatic > Freshwater > Lake | place: Tanzania: Lake... | reverse complement strand
TTCTCGGCTTATCTCCCCTGCATTCCTTCAACGCAGTAATTTATCGGCTTGACCGTTCTATCCCGTTTCCCCGGCGCGCCATAGCTCCCGGGTGACGACGTTCAGCAGGGCCCAGACAGCATCCAGAGCCCAGAAGCGCTCCAGGGCGGCGGGGACGGTAAGAATGACCTGGGGGGGAAATTCTTCATCCCCCAGCCACAGGATCACCTCCACCGACAGGTTCGGAAAGGCTGTGAAGACGAGGGCCGCGTCCCCCTGAGCCACTTCTGTACCCCCTAAACTCCGGCCGACCCGCAGGAAAAGCTCCCTCTGGGTACCGAAGCGCTCCTCCAGGCGGGAGGTGGGCAAGGCATGGGGCCCCTGGAAAAAAAGCACCCCGCCTTTGAGTTCCTTGGGACTGACCTGCCGGGAAGGCAGTTGGGTGGCATCACCTTTGAGGAGAAACAACAGGGCGGCCAGGCAGAGCTGAAATTCCTGTTCCTGAGGCGGCTGACCGGCCACCCACAGTTGGCGGCGGGCCGGCTGCACCACCAGAATACGGTTTAGGAAGGGCAGCTCATACGCGCCCTCCCGATGTCGGGCCGTGGTGCGGCGGCTGACCTCCGAGGGATCGGCCGCGGCCAGGGCCGCCCATAAAGCCTCGTCCACATCCCGGCATCTCTGGTAAAGGATGTTGGCCTCGGGGTCTGCAATAATATCATAGTCTTTTTTCATGGTTCGATCTCACCAAGCCTGGATTTGGGCAGCCCCTGGCCGGGGTGAAGCGCCTGGAGTATCGTTTAATTAAAATCCCCCTTGGCCCCCTAGAAACTTATCGTCCAGCCCAACTTAATATCCATATGGGTAATGCTATGTTCTCTAACGGGGAATTCCTGCAACACAAATTGTCAGCGGCATGTCTATCCCTGGGCTAATTGCTGCTCATAACGTCGCGAGTTGAAATTAAGCCGGCGCGCAATTTCCAGCAAAACCTGGGCCAGGGCCCGGGGTTCGCCCCGGCCTCGCCGGGTGGCCGCGGCCAGTTTCGGAAAGTGCTCCTCCATTAACTGAAAGAACAGATTCTGAGACTCCATGACATCCGTTTCCAGGGGGAGTCGGGCTTTTAAGGACAACAAGGATTCAACCCGCCTGGCCTGTTCCAGGCTGAGTGTCTGGCTCAGAGTCGCTAATTCCTGCTCCAGCATAGCAGACAGGAGTCGGCCGGCCGGATCATTTTTAAGCTGGAGGTTAATTCTGCTGCCTATCGCGATGATATCCGCCAAGTCCCGCTTGGTGGCGGGTTCGTCGGTATTGGCTGGCCAGGCATCTAATAATTGCATGATCCGATGGCTCAAAGCTGCTGTGGCGGCCAGCTTGAAGACCGGCGGGATGACAAATCCTTCTTCGGCCATGGTGAACAGGAGGGGCCGAGCCTCCTGAAAAGCATGCAACAGTCCGGTTTGCGCAGTGTCCTGGACCGGTTGCAGGGACGCCTGCAGTATTTCCCATTTTTCCCGCTTAAACATATCCCGCACGGAGTAATAGGTCGAGCCGAAATAGGAGGCCAGGGCATTGGCGATATCTTCGGGGGTCTCCTCCAGGGCCTTGCCGAGCACGCCCACCATCTCGGCAAATTCGGCGTCGCTCTGCCCGTCCTTGACCTGGGTACGATAAAGGTAACTCCCTAAAAACAAGGTGGCGTAGCCCAAAATCCGGCTTTCCTGGGTAACGCCGTCTGTCAGACTAAGGCGGCCCAGGGACAACTCCAGACCCCCCTGGCTCTTTTCCTCGTAGTTCAGGAGTTCCGGGCGGAATTGATAGATGCAATAATCGCATTGACGGTGGCGGTTTTTCATCATGGAGATGCTGAATTGATTCACCAGCTTGGGAAAGGTGATGACCGAAGGGCGGATTTTTTGCAAAAACAAATCCCGGCCGTTGCCCATGGCGGGGATATTGCTTTTGGCCTGGGCCAGAATGTCCAGAAAGGGGGTTTCCAGGTCGGTTTTTGTAAACTCCTGGCCCAGTTGCAGGGCCCGGGCGGCGTATTTCATCACCTGGAGGGATTCCAGGCCGGACAGGTCGGCGAAAAACCAGCCGCAACTGGTGTACATCAATAAAACATGGCGCTCCATTTCCAGGAGCTTAAGGGCCTTGGTGCGATCCTGGGGTTTTAATTTTGGGGCGCCGTGGCGGCGGAAAAATTCTTCCCGGGATTCCTCGCTGCGGTCCAGGATCACCTCGATGTAATCATTGCGGGCAGCCCAGGGATCCTGCAGGTAACGGCCTCCCTCCTGGGTAAAAATCTGGGCCAGTCGATCGTTCAGGTGATCGAAGGCCTGCCGCAACGGGGTGCGCCATTTCTGGTTCCAGCCCGTCTGGCCGCCGGTGGAGCAGCCGCAGTCGCGCTGCCAGCGGTCCACGCCATGGGCGCAACTCCAGGCGCTGCCCTCCCCCCGGAGGCCCAATGAGATTTCCACCTCATGGGTGGGAGCCTGAATCTCCAGATAGGCCCGGAAGTTGGTGACGCTCCAGCCCCTTTCCGGGCTCAGGCGGGCCAGGGCATAGGCCAGGCCCATTTCCCCGAAGGCTTTATGGTGCCCGAAGGTTTCCCCGTCCGTGGCCACGTTGAGGAGTTGCGGACGGGAGGAGTCCGTGGTCAGTTTGGCCCCCAACTGGTCCAGGAGCCGGGCGCTATCCTTTAATAATTCACCGAAACTGAGTTCCGCGGCAGTCTGGCCGTCATAGAAAAAGATATCAATGTAAGGCCGGGCAGAGGCGCTGCCCCCGGATGGGACAAAGCACCGATAAGGCCGGGTGGTGTCAATAGTACCGGAGCCGACGTCCTGCCAGGCCCCGCCACGCAACGGACGGAAGCGGCGGGCCTGCCAGGGCGACAGGATGACATATTTCATGCCGTGTTCCACCAGGGCCTGCAGGACTTCCAGGTTCACGGCGGTTTCCGGGAGCCACATGGCCTCGGCCGGCCGCCCGAAACGATGGGCAAAATCTTTCAGTCCCCAGATGATCTCCGTTTCCCTGTCCCTGTCACTGGCCAGAGGCAGGATTACGTGATTATAGGCCTGGGCGATGGCATTGCCGAAGCCCAGCCGGGAGGTGCTCTCCCGGTCCGCAACTAATAGGCGCTGATAGGTGGCGGGGGCGTTGACCTCCAGCCAGGAGAGGAGAGTGGGGCCGACATTAAAGCTTAAGTGGCTGAAATTATTAATAACGTCCAAAAGGAGCAGCTGGTCGTCCCGGATGCGGGCGCAGGTGTTGGGGGTATAGCATTCCCGGGTGATGCGGGCGTTCCAGTTGGGAAAGGGATAGGCGCTTTCTTCCCATTCGATTTCTTCAATCCAGGGATTTTCTCGGGGGGGCTGATAGAAATGGCCGTGCACCACCACGAAAACCCGGCTAAAGGGGATAAGGGGATCGTTCATCAGGTTTCCTGCCACAGGAGTCTGGCCACATCCTGCCAGGTATAGACCACGGGAAAGGAGTGGGGGCGCCGGTTCCAGGGCTGGTCGAACAGCAGCGGTTGAATGCCGTGCCGGGCCAATTGGAAACAGGTCTCCAGGCGGTCCTCCACGAAATGAGTAATATTATGATCCTGGAGGTAGGCCAGTTTCAAGTCCGGATCGCCGGTGGCGATGACCTTAATGTCTGCCGGGGGAACCTCGGGCAGGGTGTTTGTCAGCCAGGTAAAAATAGGCTCCGCCTTATCCCGGGCGGTCACGAAGAGCAAAGGGTGAGCCTGGGCCAGCCGGGTCAGAACCGGGACCGCGTGGGGTAATGGGGCGATGGGCAGATCCTGGGGACGGTCCAGCAAGACCTCGAGAATCTCCCAGATGATCGCGCGGTCCAGGTTGAAACAGCGGGAGAGCTCAAAATCCACGATGTCGTCGTATTTAAAATTCGCCTTGGGAAGGCGGGCATTGGCCATATCAATAAAGGTAGTCATGATATCCGCCACCACGCCATCGATATCAAAGGCCAACTGCCGGGGATCAAGCCTGATGAATTCCATTCTTTCGGTCATAATTCCGGTCAGGGGAAAGTATTTTTAAAGCAGGCGCTCATATTTCAGCAAAATCAATTGGTTAGGCAAACCAAGCGCGAAATCAGCGATCTGCCATCCTGGAATAACTATTTGAATTTAAAGCATTAGCTGACGGCTGAAAGCTGAACGCTTAAAACCTACCGGGTAAATTCCCGGAGAAGCCGCTGCACTTCGTTATCGGGGACGTCATACCAGTTGCGGTAGGCTGCTGCGACCGCAAAAGGCCTCTTCCGGCGGACGTTTAAACAGACCACGGCGGTGGCTTCCTGCAGCACCCTTTGAATGGTCTCCAGCAGGCCGGTGGGGACCGCCGCCATGGTGGCCTCGGGGTTGAGTTTTTTGATGAATTTCAGGGCAGCCAACATAGTATAACCCGAAGCCAGGCCGTCGTCCACCACTAAGGCCACCTTACCCGTCAGATCAGGATAGGGGCGGCCGCCCCGGAACAGGGCTTCCCGCTTTTCCAGGTTCTGCCGGGTTAAGGCTATCTGGCTGGCCACCTGCTCCTGGTCCAGCTCCAGGGCCTGTACCAGCGCCTCGTTGAGGAGAACTTCCCCGTCGGGGGTCAAGGCCCCGAAACCGGCCTCGGTGTTCCAGGGAATCTGGATCTTGCGGACAATGATCAGGTCCAGGGGCAGGTTGAGGGCCCGGGCGATGGGGGCGGCCACCGGCAGGCCCCCGGCCGGGATGGCGAAGACTACAGCCTCCCCGGGGATCATGTCCGCTAAGGTTTCGGCCAACCGGCGGCCGGCCGCAGCTCGATCCGGAAAAATATAAGAGCGGTCACGTAATGATACTTCTTCTGTGAGGCCTGGCAAGAGGGGCATAACTTCTCGTCTTTTTTTCCAACCGGCCACGGCCGATGGGAGATTTTCAAGTTAAAACCGGCAACCCACCTATTCCCCCGACCCCGATTCCCGATAATGCAAGGCCAGCCAAATGGTGGGCTGTCCAGGGTCGGTCCATTCCACCCGATGGCGGCAATGGGCCGGAATGTGAAGGTAATCTCCTGGTTTCATTATAATCACTCGAGGCTCATTTTCAAATAAAAGCCTGGCGCTGCCGGTGAGGAGCAGCACCCATTCAGGTGTTTCCTGGTCGTACCATTCTCCCGGCGGGGTGGCCTGACCGGTGGAGACGATGCGTTCCAGCCGGAAGGATTCGCTCTCGAGAATGACCTGGATGAATTCCTCCGGGAGGCTGGCCGGCGCAGGGAAGAAAAAATTCCCCTGGGCGCAGGGTTGGCTTAATGTCGTCATTTCGGTGCCTTAAGGTTTGTTTATTCTGTATGCCAATGGAGGTGTTGCCTGTAGGGGCGGTTCGCGAACCGCCCCTACAGAAAAATTTTTCGAAAAGAAACAGCGCTGGGAGAAATATACCACGACACCGGAGGAAAAAAAAAGAAACTTAGCGGACCTGGCTTCCTTGAAAAATTTTAAAAAAGAATAATTATTTTATAATAACTCTTTTTAAGGAAGAAAAAATGAACAAGGTTCTGATAATATGGCGAGGTTGGGCAGTACTTCTGGGAGTGCTGCTCCTGGGCTGGCTGCCCGCCCACGCTGATATTAATGCCAGTGAACGGAGAAATATTAACATGGAAAACCCGACTCATTACAACCTGGCCAGCTTTGCCGGGGGCTGTTTCTGGTGCACCGAGGCCGATTTTGCCAAAATTGACGGGGTGGTGGAGGTAGTCTCCGGTTATACCGGCGGCCGGAAAGAAAATCCCACCTATGAAGAGGTCTGCGCCGGCCGGACCGGCCATCTGGAGGCAGTGCAGATACGCTTTGATCCCGAAAAAATTTCCTACAGCCAGCTATTGGACATTTTCTGGCGCAGCGTGGACCCCACCGACGGCGGGGGGCAATTTGTGGATCGGGGGCCCCAGTACCGTCCGGCCATATTTTATCATGATGCCCAGCAGAAAAACCTGGCCGAGTCCTCCAAGGCGGCCCTGGCGGCGTCCGGGCGTTTTACCAGGCCTATTGTTGTGGAGATCCTCCCGGCCCAGACTTTTTATGCCGCGGAGGATTATCATCAGCAGTATTTCAAAACCTGCCCCCTGAGGTATCAATCTTACCGCCAGCATTCCGGGCGGGATCAATTTCTGGTTAAAATCTGGGGTTCGGAACCCCGGACGGCTACTGCTGCCCCCGCCGCCCCGGGGCAGACCCGGGTCTATACCAAACCCGATCCGGTGCAGTTGAAAGCCACCCTGACTCCCCGGCAGTATCAGGTCACCCAGGAGGAGGGAACCGAGCCTCCTTTTCAGAACGAATACTGGAACAACCACCGGGAGGGCATTTACGTTGACGTAGTCTCCGGGGAACCGCTGTTCAGCTCCAGGGATAAATTCGACTCGGGCACCGGCTGGCCCAGTTTTACCAAACCCCTGGCGCCGCAAAATATCACGGAAAAAAAAGACCGCAAGCTCTTTATGGAGCGCACCGAGGTGAGGAGCAAACACGCGGATTCCCATCTGGGGCATGTTTTCCCGGATGGCCCCCGCCCTACGGGGCTGCGCTATTGCATCAACTCCGCCGCCCTGCGTTTTATTCCCAAAGACGATCTGGTCAAAGAAGGCTATAGTGAATTTCTCCCCCTCTTTGAAGATACGGGGAAATAATACTTTGTCCCCTTTCCGGATGGCTCGCAGGAGCAGCCATCCGGATTTTTTTGGGGCAGTGTCCTTACGGGGGTTTGCGGTAATAAAAAAATTTTTCCTGCACTAATCAAACCTTTTTTCGTCTTTTTGGCACCCCCCAGCACAATAGTAGAAATTATTCACGAAAAATAAAAGTGTCCGGCATGGATTAAGATGCTTGACAAGGGGGGGGAGGCTTGCTATATCGTTAATGAAGTTTTTCACAATGCTCAAAGCCCTGCGTGGATGGAGGTGCAGGTGGAAATTTATTCGGTTCTCACTGACTACGGCTACGTGCTCATTTTTTTGATTGTGGGCGCCCTGTTTGCCTTGGGGCCATTGATTCTCGCCCACTTCGTGGCGCCGCGCAGTTTTGGTCCCACTCGCAGCGAAATTTACGAGTGCGGCATCGCCACCTATGGCAGCGCCTGGGTACAAGTAAGCGTTATTTATTATCTTTTCGCCTTAATCTTTCTGGCCTTCGATGTGGATGTGATTTTTCTGTTCCCGGTGCTGCTGGCCTTTGGCGAAGGATATATGTGGCGGGATTTCATCGAGATTGTTTTATTCATCGGCATTATATCCCTGGTAATCGTTTATGCCTGGTGCAGGGGGGTTTTTGAGTGGAAAAGAAAACCGGAGAGCCGCTGATTCATTTGGCGGTTCTGGAGGAAGTATTAAACCTATGCCGGGCCAATTCGCTCTGGCCCATGACCTTTGGGTTGGCCTGCTGCGCCATAGAGATGATGGCCGCGGGGGCGGCGCGTTTTGATCTGGACCGCTTCGGGGCCGGGGTATTCCGGCCTTCGGCGCGTCAGTCCGACCTGATGATCGTGGCCGGCACCATCTCCAAGAAAATGGCCCCGGCGGTGGAGCGCCTGTATGATCAGATGCCGGCCCCCAAGTGGGTCATTGCCATGGGCAATTGCGCCATCTCCGGGGGGCCTTTTATGTATGAGGGCCAGTATGCCATCGTGCCGGGAGCTGACCTGATTATCCCGGTGGATGTTTATGTCCCCGGCTGCCCGCCCCGGCCTGAGGGTCTGATCGAAGGCATTCTGCAATTGGAAGAAAAGATAACCAACCGACCGCGCTTAAGGAAGTTCAGATAATATGACCTCTCCAATCATTATCCCGAGCCTGGAAGCCATTCTCGGGGCTGACAAACTGACGGAACTGGACTACGCCGCCACCGGCTGTCATGTCCGGGCCGAGGCCGTTCCGGAGCAGATGCCGGCCGTGGCCGCAGCCATGCTGGAGCAGAAGTTTTACCTGGCCTCCCTAACGGCCCTGGATCTGGTGGAATCCCTGGAACTGGTCTACCATTTTGCCTCGTTTTATCAGTTGTGCCGCCTGGTGGTGCATGCCCCGCTGGCCAAAGGGGCGGCGGCGCCCACCATCAGCCATGTTTATCCCGGGGCGGACTGGTTTGAGCGGGAAGTGTTCGAGATGTTCGGCATAACCTTTGCGGGACATCCGAACCTGAAGAACCTCATTCTGCCGGAAGATGCCGATTTTCATCCATTATTAAAAGATTTCGTGGCGAGCAGTTAAGATGATGCTGGAAAAAGGGATTGAGGAAAAAACCTTTTATTTGAATCTGGGGCCGCAGCATCCCGCAACCCATGGGGTTTTGCGGGTCGTGCTGGAGATGGACGGCGAGTTCATCGCCAACTCCGAGCCGATCATCGGCTACGGCCATCGGGCCCACGAGAAAATGGCGGAACTGCGGACCTATCAACAGTATCTGCCCAACATGGGCCGGGTGGATTATCTCCATGCCCTGGCTTACAACCAATGCTACTGCATGGCAGTGGAGAAACTCACCGGCATCCAGGTCCCGGAGCGGGCGGAGTTTATCCGGGTGATCACCAGCGAGCTCAACCGGATTTCCTCCCACCTGCTCTGGTTCGGAGCCTACCTCCTGGACCTGGGGGCCTTTACGCCCTTTCTCTATTGCTTCGATGACCGGGAACATATCCTGGATCTCCTGGACCGGATTACGGGCTCCCGCCTGACCTACTGCTTTTATCGTTTCGGCGGGGTCCCGGTGGATGTGGACGAGGAATTCATTGCCGGTACCCGAGCCTTCATTTCCCGCCTGCGGAGCCGCTGGAACGACTATGACACCCTGGTGACCAAAAATGTCATCTTCATCAACCGGACCCGGGATGTGGGTATCATGACGCCGGAGCAGGCCCTGAAATACGGGGTCACCGGGCCGAACCTGCGGGGCAGCGGCATTCCGTACGATATCCGCAAGAGCGAACCTTTTTCGGTTTATCCCCTGTTCGATTTCGAAATCCCCCTGGGGGAGCGGGGCGATGTCCTGGATCGGTACGTGGTGCGGTTGCAGGAAATGGAACAGAGCCTCCGGATCATCGAACAGGCCCTGGATAAACTTCCGGAAGGCCCCATCATGGCGGAAAAGGTGCCCAAGCGCCTGAAGCCGCCAGAAGGTGAAGTATATACCGCGGTGGAAACCGCCCGGGGCGAGTTCGGCATTTATCTGGTGAGCAAAGGCGACGTGAAACCTTATCGGCTGAAACTCCGGGTGCCGTGTTTTTCCAACCTGAGCGTCATGCCGGAGCTCTTTCAAGATGTCATGGTGGCCGATGCGGTGGCCATTTTGGGCTCCCTTGATCTGGTGATTCCGGATATTGACCGTTAGCGCCGGGGCAGGCGGCATAAAGCTGCTGGCGCCGGAGCGCCATCCCGGATTCTGATATGGTGAGGGTATAGCAATGCAGTTCCTATTAGCCGAAGGGGCGAGAATTGGGATAAGCCTGATCGGTGTGATCGGTCTGGTGTCCATCAACGCCCTGTTTTTAATCTGGATGGAGCGGAAGGTGTCGGCTCACATCCAGCTCCGGCCCGGCCCCATGGAAGTAGGGTTCCACGGCGCCCTGCAGACTATCGCCGACGCCTTGAAATTAATCGGCAAAGAGCTCATAACGCCGGAGGATGCAGACAAGCTGATTTATCTGCTGGCTCCCATCGTCATGTTCCTGCCGGTTCTGGTCAGTTTCATCGTCATCCCCTTTTCGCCCACCCTGCTGATCCGAGATCTCAACGTCGGCATCCTGCTGATCTTCGCTTTCAGCACCATGGCGGTGCTGGCCATTCTCATGGCTGGCTGGTCATCCAACAACAAGTACTCCCTCCTGGGCGCTATTCGTTCCGTGGCCCAGACCATCGCCTATGAAATTCCCCTGCTCATTACGGCCATGAGCGTGATTATCATGGTGGGCTCTTTAAAACTGACGGATATCGTGGCCTATCAAGCCACGGTGTGGAACGTCCTATTCCAACCCCTGGCCTTTATTCTTTTTATTATCTGCGGTACCGCGGAGACCAACCGGGCCCCTTTTGACATCCCTGAAGCGGAGTCGGAACTGGTGGCCGGGTTCCATACGGAATATTCGGGTATGCGCTTCGCCATCTTTTTCCTGGCGGAATATACCAACATGTTTATCGTGTCGGCAGTGGCCACGGTTCTCTTCCTGGGTGGCTGGCGGGGCCCCATCCTGCCGCCCCTGGTGTGGTTCCTGCTCAAGGTGTATGCCATCATCTTCCTGATGATGTGGTTCCGCTGGACTTTCCCCCGGCTGCGCTTCGACCAGCTCATCACCCTGGGGTGGAAGATTTTGATTCCCTTGTCCCTGGCGAATTTAATCCTGACGGCCCTGGCCATCAAGATATTTTAGCAAGTTCCCGGCGATTCGCTTAACTTAATGATTCTACTGTATACATAAAAAGGTTTGTGGCAATGACGGCGTTTATCAAGGACACCCTGATCGGATTCTGGAGCTTGTTGGCGGGCTTGGGGGTGACGATCCGCTATTTTGTAAAACCCATCGTCACGGTCCAGTATCCCCGGGAAAAATTAACCATGAGCCCCCGGTACCGGGGACATACTGAATTCATTATTGATCCAGAGACTGGCAGTCATCTGTGCAACGCCTGCGAGAAC
>Ga0194113_10011135_pt1 | contig 10670 bp, 8 predicted proteins | sample TA2MahC200mmetaG_FD_146193 | JGI IMG/M metagenome (GOLD analysis project Ga0194113, IMG submission 146193) | Freshwater microbial communities from Lake Tanganyika, Tanzania - TA2015017 Mahale Deep Cast 200m | ecosystem: Environmental > Aquatic > Freshwater > Lake | place: Tanzania: Lake... | reverse complement strand
ATTGTCCCAAGGCCCGATTGGTGAGAGGGGAGGGAAGGAGAGCGGGCAGCGGGCAGGGGGGGGCAGGGACGGGACGACGACCGTCGTCCACCGCTCCCCCCTGCCCCTTTTACCCTTTCGTGTAAGTTATTTATACTGTCCATACTTATGGAATGGACACGTCGGGGATTGGGGGATGGGGATGGAGGGTTTGGTCCTGGTGGGGGGGTGGGCCGGTTCGCTGGCGCTGCCCGCTCTGGCGGGGTTCTTCGATTTCCTGAAGTCGAGGAAGAGGGTGCCCGAGGGCCCCGGGCCGGGACCGTCGGGACCGATGTTCCCGGCGATGGAGATGGAGGAGGAGCCCGGGGACCCGAGCGACGTTCCCGGCGAGCCGGTGGCCGCGGCCGGGGGGCCGGCAAGGCAGCCCGGCAGGAAGGAGCACATCGCACCCAGGATAGTGCGCGCCCTGGGCCCGCCGCCGCCCGAGGTGCGGGCGGCCGAGGGCGGAAGGAGGCCGGGCCTCCACGGTTCACAGCCCCGCGTGGCGAAGGTGGCGTCAGAGGAGGAGGAGGAGGAGGGGGAGATGGAGGACATGGCCCGGGAGGCCATCGAGTCCTGCCGGCTCATGCTCGGGACATTGGCCCAAAGCGGGATGGACATCTCGGTCGCCGAGCGCCAGCTCGCCAAGGCCGAGAGCATGCTCCAGCAGGGCCTTTTCCCGGACGCGGTGAACTACGCGAGCAAGGCCATGGACATCGCCGAGAGCCTCGAGGCGGACCGGGACCGCTGCCCCAAGTGCCACGCCGAGACCAAGCCCAGGTGGTTGCTCTGCCCCAAGTGCGGCCACCCCCTGCGCCTTGCGCCTTGATAAAAATATTAAATATCTCTACTAGTGATATTGAAATAATAGCCTTTCGGTTCCGGCAATGAGAATTATTATATAGGTTAAAATCATTAGAGCCTCCATTCCTAACATGGGTGATGCGATGAAGTCTACACTGAAAAGGGTTGGAGCCTGCGTTTGCGTGGCGGCATTCCTGTTCGGTGCGGCCGGGTCGGCCGCCCTGGGTCTTGCCGCCGGCCCGAGGAGCCCCGGTGCCGATGCCGGACTCGATTCGGGCGATATCATCCTCAGGGTCGACGGGAACGCGGTGACCGAGGCCATCCAGGGCGCGACCGTCGCCATCAACCTGACCATCCACAACTACGGGGACATGGACTCGGCCAAGGTCAACGTGATGATCCTCTACGACGACAGCAACATCTTCATCTTCAACGACAACCTGACCGTGCCCGTCCCGGCCCAGGACTCCGTCCAGTACGAGGTCCTCTGGGACACCTCCAATGTGGCCATTGGCGACCACACCATCAACGTAACGCTGACGGAGCTCCAGTCCGGCGACGATGACCTGACCAACAACCGGGCCTTCAAGGACATCACGATCAAGCCGGTTCCCGTGCCCCACGTGTTCGTCGACCGGATAGACATCCAGCCGGCCGCCCTGGTGGGCGACAACGTCACGATAACGGCCTACCTGAAGAACGACGGCACCAAGGCGAGCCCGATCGGCGACACCGTCAGGTTCCTGATAGGGACCCAGCTCCTGCCCGGCGGCGCGAAGGAGTACCCGGGGCCGCTGGATTTCGACAACCAGACCGTGGCCGAGGTGCCCTACTACTGGGACACGACCAACATGCAGGCGGGCGTGTTCATAATCAAGGTGGAGGTTGTGAGCAGCGGCGACCGCGGCGAGGCCCAGCCCATCACCCTGAGCTACCCAGCGCCGAACGTCTACGTGTACAGGCTGGAGATGGACGAGAGCCAGGTCCTGCAGGGCGAAAGCGTCCTCATTTCAGGGAAGCTGCGCAACAACGGGACCAAGGCCGCGGCGGACGAGGAGGTCTGGTTCCTCGTCGACAAGGCGACCAGCCCGACGATGGCCAACTACACCAAGCTCGTCAACGTGCCCATGAAGGACCAGGATGTGAACTTCCAGTTCTCCTGGGACTCCTCCGACGCCGAGCCGGGAAGGCACAACTTCACCGTCAGGGTGCCGGGCTCGTCCGACCCCAAGGCCTCGGCGACCACCAGCGACCTGCTCGTCATCCCCAAGACGCCCCAGGTCAACATGACCGAGTTCAAGGCCACGCCCGGAACGGTCAAGAGCCGCGAGACCATCCAGCTTTCGGCCAGGCTCGAGAACACCGGCAGCGCCGACGCCTACAACCAGGAGGTCCGCTTCTTCCTCAATGACGTGAACACGTACCCCCTGGCCATCAAGAAGGTCAACGTCCGGCTGGACGTCCCGGCCTGGGCCAACACGACCTTCGTGCCCGATATCGGTGAGAACGACACGATGATGGACTTCATCGCCGTGTTCGTCAACCCGATGTGGGAGAACGAGACACGGAACGCCTCCGTCAGGGTCCTCACCATCGTGCCCCAGCGGCCGGACCTCGTGGTTGTCAGCGTCGAGGTGACGCGCGACATGGTCGTGGGCAACGAGTACTCGGTCGTGGCGGTCATTGCCAACAACGGCAAGGCCATCGCCCAGAACTTCACCGTGAGGTTCGACCTGGGCACCGAGCTGCCCTACCTGGTCAGGGGGCTGGACCTCGCCAACGGACAGACAATGTCGGTCAACTGGACCGTCCGGCCGTCGATGACCGGGCAGAACCTGCGGCTCAAGGTCGAGGTCGACGCCGAGCACTCGCCGCTCGCCGAGGAATCCAACGAGTTCAACAACATCTTCGAATCGATCAACGACATAATCGTCAAGCCCCAGCCCAAGCCCTCCATCGAGCTCGTCAAGGTGGACCCGGCGCGCAAGAGCTACAAGGTGCACTTCGGCGACAAGGCCGTCGTGACATTGACCGTGAACCTGAAAAACAGCGGCGAGGAGGCCGGCACCGTGTTCCTGACGGTCAAGGAGGGCCTGGTGGTAATCGTTTCCGAAAACGTCACGGTCGGGGCGAACACCACGCGGGACTTCGTCTACAAGTGGAACATCACCTCGGCCGGCACGCACACCGTCAAGGTCATAATCGAGGGCCAGGACGCCGGGCTCATCACCTCTCAGATAACGTCGGTCGATCTCACGGAGGAGCGGCAGTGGTACGAGCCCGGGTTCGAGCTGCTCGTCGTGGTGGCGGTGCTCGGGTTCCTCATCATACTGGCGGGGAGACGGCGCAGGTAGTCCCCGCCGGTCCTGTTCTCTTTCGGGGACTTTCTTTTTCCTTGCCGAAAGCCCACGGGCCGTCCGGGCTCACCGGCCGGCCGCCCTCCACCCGACCGCCGCGATCGCCGGGAGGAGCAGAAGCGGCAGCAGGGCGAACGTGCAGGGGCCTGTGTCGCTAGTGGCGGGCAGGGGACCCCGGTCGAGGGCGTAATCGATTTCCTTGAGGAAATCGTCGGGGGCCTTGTAGCCGACCACGCGGTGCTTCTCGGAGCCGTCCGGGTTCAGGAAGACGGTCGTCGGGTAGCCGTCGACCTTGAACCTCGCCACCAGGTCGGGCCGGGCGTCCCCGTCCACCTTGATGCAAACGAGGCCGTCGGTCCGGTCGATGACCCGATCGTCGGAGTAGGTGTTCTTGTCCATCTCCTTGCACCAGGTGCACCAGTCGGTGTAGAAATCGACCAGCGCCGGCACCCGCTTGTTGAGCGAGAGATTCATCCCCTCCTCGAAGTCGTGCCAGGTGATCGAGGTGGCGGCCGCGGCGGGCTGCGGGAGTGCGAGCCCGGAGGCCGAAAGCAGGATTGCCAGAGCCATGGCGCGGGTGCGGTCCATGCGGAGTCGTTGTGCACCGGCGGGTATATATAATTTGGGCCGAATGATCCCCAAGGTTCCCGCCCGGGTACCGGGTCTTGTCTTGTTTCAGCCTCGACCTGCACGAGAAGCAGGTCCTTCATCACGACCAGGTCCCTCCAGGTGGCCGTCGGCCGCCATCTCCCGGGTCGCGGCGGACCTCGGTCTCGACCGTGCGGACCACCCGCACCTGCTTTCGGCACTCCGGCCCGCCCGGCCCTTCCCCCTCGGTGTACCGGAGGCCGTCCAGCCTGAAAGGCCCCTCCACCATGCGCGCTCGCCGCCGACCGTGTTACAAATGACCGTGGTCGAATATATCCATTTTGGAAGGCAGCGGGCAGCAGGGGGGGTATGGGCATCAGGCAACAGGCAGCGGGAGTGAAGGGGAGCGGGGAGCGGTGGCGGAACGGATCCGTCCGTCCACCGCTCCCCGCTGCCCTCTGCCTGCCGCCTCTATTTCGGGTACCAGCCGCTGTCTATCGCGTTGTCCATGTAGGACAGCTCGACCCAGTACTGGGTCGTGTCCGGATCTATGTTGGACACCTCGAGCTCCCTGACGGTAACCGTGTTCCCTGTGGAGTCGTTGTCCACGAGCCCCGTGGTCGACTTGGATTTCTCCTCGATGAAGGTGGTCTTGTCGGACTGGTAGGACTTCACGGTGATGTTGATGCTCCCGGCGACCTTGGCGTCGCCCTTGTTGTCGAACTTGATCGTGACGTTCGCATGGCTTACGTTGTTGTCGTCCTTGTAGGAAGCTATCGTCACCTCTGTGATGATCAGGTCCTTTTCGACATTGAGGCTGACCGTGGTCGTGCCGGTGGCCCCGTCGTTGTCGGTCACGGTGAGCTTCACGGGGTAGGTCCCGGGCTTCTTGAAGCTGTGCGTCACGTTCATCCCGTAGTCGTTGGTGTTGTCGCCGAACTCCCAGGTCCAGTTCTTGATGCTCCCGTCGGGGTCGCCGGACGGGTAGCCGCTGAACGTTATCAGCTTGTTGCTCAGGTGCGGGGGCTGGGAGCTTATCGTGATGTTGGCCGTGGGGGCCTGGTTCTCCACCTTGATGTCCAGCGTGGTGGCGGCGGTCTGGCCATTGTAGGACACGGTGAGGGTGGCCCTGAAGGTGCCGTTCTCGATGTAGGGGTGCTCCACGGAGGCCCCCTTGGCCACCGCCGTGCCGTCGCCGAAGTTCCAGGAGTACTCGGTTATCCGGCCTCCGAGCGCCGAGGTGTCGATGGAGAACGTCAGGTTGGTCATGGTCAGGGTCATGTTGGTGGAGACCGTCGGCAGCGGGGCGACCACAATTATCTCGTTCACGGTCTTGGACTTGGCGCCCTTGTCGTCCTTGACCTGGAGGCTGACGTTGAACGCGCCCGGCGAGGAGAAGGTGTGCGCGACGCCCTTGCTCGTGGTGGTGTTGGGGGCGGTGCCGTCGCCGAAGTCCCAGGTGTACGACTTGATCTTCCCGTCCGGGTCCTTCGAGGTGGAGCCGTTGAAGTCCACGGTGCCGCCGACAAAGAGTATGTACCTGCTGACGGTGATCCCGGCGGTCGGGTTCTTGTTCTCGGGGGTGCTCGGGCATCCTGCAATCAACATCGCTGCTGCGATCAGTACCGCGAACGCGGCCCATATCCGTTTCATCCTGTCACGACTCCTCGTATCTTCCGCCCTTTCCCCCAAACAGATGCCCCGGGCCTGCGCCCCGGGCACATCACCGATTATCGATATCTACCGATATAAGGCTTTGGATATGGGGCGCAGGGCGCAAGGGGGGAAGTCGGTTCTCCCCTGTTCGTACACCTTGCCCCTTGCGCCTTGTCCCTCGCGCCTCAATCCTTGCGCCATGCGCCCTGCGCCTTTGGCTCTTTCCTACTCCTGCCACCCCTCCTTCTCGCGGCGGAGCTTCTCGGACTGGCGCCAGCGGAGCCAGACCGAGTAGATGGCCGGGAGGATGAACATCGCGGCGATGGCGTTGAGGATGAGCAGCACCTGGATCATCGTGACGAACTCGCGCACCGAGTCGATGGGGACGCCCATGGTGAGCCAGTTGGAGGGGCTGCCGCCCATGGCCCAGTCCACCACGGCGCTGGGGGAGGCCAGCACCGCCAGGAAGCCGATGACCATCGTGCTCGTCGCCTCCACGAAGGATATGCCCGAGTTCTCGACCGCCGCGACGACCGACTCGTGATTTATGCCGCCGGAGCGGGTACGCTGGGTTATCTGGATGCTGAAGTCTATCCCCGTGCCGATCGCGATGGCGCCTATCATCACCGTGACGATGGAAAGCGGGATGTCCAGCCCCACGAGCACCAGCGGCTCCAGCGCCACGACCACGCAGCAGGGTATTATGGTGAAGAGCGCGAGCCTCCAGGAGCGGAAGACCACCAGGAGGATGAAGAAGGAGAGCAGTATGCAGATGCCGGTGGAGTTGAGCGTTCCGCCGATGAGCAGGTCGTTGACCGCAAGCTGTATGGCCGCAACGCCCGTCAGGCGGGAGACCGTGGACATCGGTACCGGGTGCTGGTCCACCGCCTTGTTGACCCCCTCCACAGCCTGGCGCGTCAGCTCGACGTCCATCATCGGCTGGAACACGTAGATGAGGGTCTTCGAGTAGTCGTCGCTCACGAGGAAGCTGCGCATCTCGGGGCTCAGGGAGTCGTAGAACAGGTTGATGAGCAGTCTCTGGATGGTGGGGTTTCCGGTCGAGTTGATGGCGTCCCAGAACGAGTAGTCGAACGGGAAATGGAGCGGCGGGAACGGGGGAGGGAGGGAGAGGTTCTCGGGGACCCGTACCATCTTCATTATGTCCACGGCGCTCAGGCACTTCGTGTAGGGGGCCCTGTTCATGTACACTTCGAGCTGCTCCATGCCCTTGAGGACAAGGGGCTCCCGGGCGGAGCCGCGCACGATGACCATCCCCATCTGGCCGCCGCCCATCACGCGGGAGTACTCGTTCATGTTGGTGAAGGAGGGGTCGTCCGTGGGGGCCATCGCCAGGTAGTCGGCGTTGAACTTGACGTACATCACGCTCACTGCGGATATCGCTATGACGATGATGAAGAAGGCCAGCGTCTTCTTGCGGTTGTCCGCCGGCACAGAGCCGAAGCGCCTCCAGCCGCTCCACTCTATGCGCTTCCTGTACCTGAGGAGCACGGTCAGCGCCGGCGTCAGTATCATCGTCAGGACGTAGGTGAAGACGATGCCCATGGAGAGCGCAAGCCCCATCACCGCGATGGGCGGGAGGGTGCCGACCATGAGCGAGCCGAAACCTATGGCGGTGGTCGCGGCCGAAAGGAGGATGGCCGGGTGCATCGCCTTGGCGGCCACCCGGGCCTTCTCCATCGGGGTCCCCTTCCGCTCCTCGGTGAAGCGGTTGGTGATGTAGATCCCGTACGAGATCCCCAGCGCGATGAGGCAGGGCGCCACGAGCGCTATCTGCGGGCTGATTATGAAAATGTCGTGGAAGAAGCCCACGATGCCGTAGGCCATGAGCAGGGCCAGGGTGCAGGGGATGAGGCCGATGAGCGGGGCCTTTATCGTGCGGTGGAAGAAGTACATCGCCGCGAAGAGGTAGAGCACGAGGAAGGGCATTATCTTGACGAACTCCATGATGGTGCGGCCCTGGATCTTCTCTATGACCGTCATGGGCCCGGTGTTGATCATCTGGCTGAGCTTGGCGTCGTAGCGCTTCAGTATCCGGTCGACCTTGCCCACGATCTCCGCGGGCGGCGTCCCGGCCCTGACGCCGAGTATGATGGCGGCCCGGTCGTAGATCCCGTCGCCGTCGGTGTCCTTGATGAGGCTCGCCAGGGTGTCGGGCGGGATGGCGCCAAGCAGGGTGTCTATCTGGCCCTGGTCGGGGGGGATGGCGTAGGGCCCCACGGGCATCGGCGCGCCCGAGGCCATCGCGGCCATCCTCGCCGGGGTGCTGTTGACCTCCTTTATGAGCGTCGAGATGCTCAGCACGTAGACTATGTCGTCGTCCTGGCCCCGGTCGCCCTTGTCGGGGTCGATGCCCCGGTCAAGCGGGTCGGCCGCGTAGATGTTGGTGTCGTCGCCCTCGAACCGGCTCATCTCCGTGAGGACGCGGAAGTCCGTCAGGTTGTTGGGGGTGCCGTCGCGGTCGAAGTCGAGCGCCTTGATGAAGATGACGATGACGTCGGTGGACCAGTCCGCCCGGACCTCCTCGAGTATGACCGTGGCCTCGTGCCCCGGGGGCAGGTAGATCTCCATGTCGCCGCGCATGTGCTTGGGTATGTTGATGGCCTGGCTGCCTATGGACAGGGCGATTATGAAGACCACTACGATCGTGAGGAGGGGGTTGGCGGTGGAGTAGTCGATGAGGCGGTCCCAACCGCCGCGCCTGGGCCTCAACCGGCCGACGGCCCTGTCCCCCATGTCATCGAGGTTCTTCAATGTGACCGAGGCCCGGCGGCCGGCCTGGCTGACCCCGGCCTTGACGGCCGCCCGGTACCTCTCGCGGTCGGCGCCCGACGAGATGTCCGGCAGGTCCTCGAGCCGCCGGTCGAGCGCCTTGTCGAGCCTTGATAACGAATCCTTGAGGGCCATTGAACGGTCGCCTTTCTTCCTGTCTTGCCGCTGGGTGGATATAGTTATTGGTAATGTTATTTGTTGCGCACCCAAACCATTATATTGCGCCCGAAAAATGCCTCGGCGGGTTCCATGGCCGCCCCGGTGTCCGCGAACAGAGGGCATTCCGTTCTGCTGTGGCTGTTCCCGATCATCTCGATAGGGGACGTGCTGTGGGCGATAAGCGCCAAGGCGGGGCTGGTCATCACATTCGGGCTGGGCCTGTACAGGTGGGAGATGATCCATGTCATCGTCCAGGTCTCGCTCATCGTGGCGCTGAGCCTGTACTTCGTCGTTTCGTCGCCTGCCGGGGAGGAGCCGGTCGTGGTGGAGGAGGCCGATGCCGCCGTCCGGGAAGAAAGACAGGGGGACTGAGCGGCCGGGCCGCCCGGTCAGGGTCCTTCTCCAGCCCTCGGGCCTCCGGGTGAGCGTGCCATCGGGGGACGATCTCGCCTCGGCGGCGCGTCGCGCGGGCGTCCCGCTGGGCGGCGTGTGCGGCGGGGCCGGCACCTGCGGCCGATGCCGCGTCCTCCTGGTCGGCAGGAAGGGGCGCCGCCCGGTCCTCGCCTGCACGCTCCGGCCGGACCGCCCCGTCACGGTGGTGGTCCCCGAGGAGGCCTCGACGGGGGCCGCCCAGATCCTGACCGAGGGCGTCTATGTCGACGTCCGGCCCCGGCCCTCCGTCCATATGACCGTGGAGGAGGGACGGCCGGTCCTGTCGGCCGGCGGGGCCAAAATCCCGCTGCGCTCGCCCCTGCGGCGCTGCCTGGGCGTTGCCCTCGACCTGGGCACGACCACCCTGGTGGCGTCCCTGTTCGACCTGTCCACCGGCCGGAGGCTGGCGGTAGCCGCCTCGCTGGATCCTCAGGTGGCCCTGGGGGAGGACGTCGTGAGCCGGATAAACCTCTCGGTCTCCGACAGGGAGGCGCCGGCCCGGCTGCGCTCCATCCTCCTGAAGGAGGCGAACCGGCTGGTCCGAGAGGCGTGCGCCTCGGCGGGCGTGTCCGCCGGATGGGTGTGCGACGTAGTGGCCGTCGGGAACACCTTCATGCACCACAGCTTCCTGGGCCTTCCGGTCGGGACCCTGGCGGAGTCCCCCTACACGCCCGCGACCGCCCGGGAGCGCGAGCTTCCGGCGGCGGCGGCCGGCCTGAGGACCCACCGGCTCGGACGGGCCTTCCTCCCTCCGCCCGTGGCCGGCTTCCTCGGCTCGGACGCGGTGGCCGGGGCCCTGGCGGCGGGCCTGGACCGGGCGGGCGGGCCCACCCTGTACATCGACCTGGGCACCAACGGCGAGCTGCTCCTGGCGTTCGACGGGCGCATACTGGGCGCCACCACCGCCGCCGGACCTGCGTTCGAGGGGGCGCAGATAGAGTGCGGGATGCGGGGGGCGGAAGGGGCCATCAGCGCTGTGCATCTCGTTGAAAAGGCGCAAGGCGCAGGGCGCAAGGCGCAAGGGAAGGGGGAAGGCGCAAGGCGCCGGGTGCAAGAATGGCGGGGTGGTGGGACTGACGGGAGCGGCATCAGGTCGGCCCTTGCCCCTCCCACCTTGCGCCTTGCGCCTTCGTCCCTTGCGCCTCGCGCCCTGCGCCCTGCGCCTTCGTACGAATTGGCGATCGAGACGATAGGCGCGAAGCCCGCCAGGGGGATTGCCGGCTCCGGCCTGGTCGACGCCGTTGCGGCGCTCCTCGACGCCGGAGCCGTCGACCGCCGGGGGAACATGGTCGAGCCCCACCCCCTCGTCGAGCGGGACCCGGGCGGGAAGCTCGCGGTTCTCTGCCGGCGGCCGCACCGCATACACCTCTCTCAACACGACATCCGGAGCCTCCAGCTCGCCAAGGCGGCGGTGGCGGCCGGGACCGTCGTGCTACTCGACAACGCCGGCATCACCGGCGAGGAGGTGGAGCTGGTGCTGCTCGCGGGGGCCTTCGGCAACTTCCTGGACCGCCGGAGCGCCGTGAGGATCGGCCTGCTCCCGCCAGTCGGGCCGGACCGGGTGCTCGGACTGGGCAACGCGGCCTCCACCGGCGCCGGGATGATGCTCCTGTCCGCCGACGAGCGGAAGAGGGCCCTCGAGCTCACGAAAAGAATAGAGTACATCGAGCTTGCTGGAAACGACCGCTTCCGGGAGCTCTTCGTCGACTGCCTGGCGTTCCCCTGAGCCTTGCGCCTTGCGCCTTGCGCCTTGCGCCTTTTCTTTACGTAACGATCTCGTCCAGCCTGTCGGCCTTGATGGCGCGCTTCACCTCGAGGGCCCAGCGCCGGCCGGTGCTCATCGGCCTGCGCCAGAGGGCGTTGCCG
>Ga0194113_10011127_pt1 | contig 10676 bp, 2 predicted proteins | sample TA2MahC200mmetaG_FD_146193 | JGI IMG/M metagenome (GOLD analysis project Ga0194113, IMG submission 146193) | Freshwater microbial communities from Lake Tanganyika, Tanzania - TA2015017 Mahale Deep Cast 200m | ecosystem: Environmental > Aquatic > Freshwater > Lake | place: Tanzania: Lake... | reverse complement strand
CGCAGAGGACTGCGCGCCCTACCGCTGGGAGGAAGACGAGGTAGGGCGGGCTGTCTCAGCCCGCCGTCGAGCACGGTCTACGCCGGCTGTCATCGCCCGGCGCGCAGAGGACTGCGCGCCCTACCGCTGGGAGGAAGACGAGGTAGGGCGGGCTGTCTCAGCCCGCCGTCGAGCACGGTCTACGCCGGCTGTCATCGCCCGGCGCGCAGAGGACTGCGCGCCCTACCGCCGACTTGTAGTCCATCTCCGTGACACATGAACCAGCGGGGCCGAACGCAACCACCGATTTTATGAAGACGGCTATGAAGGATCAGACATCGATCGGTAACTCGAATCCGGCCCCCAGGCTTGGCTGCAGGACGCTGTTAGCGGCCTGCTGCGCCTGGCTGGCGCTGGACGGAAATCACCCACGCGCCGCCCAGCCGCCCGTCCAGGCCGAAGTCCAGAGCGCCTCGCTCCAGGGCAACCTCGAGGGCGACACGGCGCGCTTGGTGATTCAGGCCAACCTCAAGGGCTGGCCCGGCGAAGAGGAACCGCCGATCTACGGCGCGGCGATCCAACATGCCGTCCGCATCACACGCGAGAAACTCGCCCACAGCTTCACGCTCGAGATCGACGCCATTCGCGGCCACCTCGAGGAACTCGAATTGGCCCTCGCCGGCGATGGCGAACTGCGCCAGGTCACCGGCGACGGCCTCGAACACTGGAGCGTGCGCCAAGCCGCCAGCGGCGCGCGGTTCCTGGTGCTGCGCCTCAAACAGACCGACCCCGCCCCGAAGTCGTTCAAAGGCCGAGTCCTGGCGGAAACCATGCTCGAGTCCTTGCCGGCTACACCGCAGGCGTTGACCCTCATGACCGGTCAACCGGCGTTGGCCAACGGGTTCGTGCGCCTCGAGTTCGTGCCGGAGCTCGACGTCCAGGCGGTCAACCCCACGGGTCTGGTCCCCATCCAGCCCGGGTATCTGCCAGAGACTCTCCGTCCGGCCGACCCCAAGGCTGACCCTGAGCCGTTGGCCTTCCGTTTTCATGGCACCACCTATTCCCTCCCGCTGAAGATTAGCGTGGCCGACCCCGAAGCGCGCCAGGTCGTGTTACGCGACGCCCAGCTCATCGGCCGGTTCGGCGACGATCAAGCCGCATTCACGTTCACCGCCACAGCCCGCGTCAAGAACCCGAAGGGCGGCCAACTCGAATTGTTGCGCGGCGGCGTAGCGCTCACCGGATTCGCCCCGCTGCAGCATGGCCGATTGCGGATCGTGGACGGCCAGTTCGTCGCGCAGTTCGACGAGGCGGGCGAGTTCCCGTTGCGGCTCGAATTCCGCGCCGGGGTACGCGCGACCAACGGCTGGAACGAGCTCGAATTCGGCGTCGCCCCCAGCGCCTTGCAGCCCGTCACGCTCGAAGGACTCGCCGCCGACACCCAGTTCCGCTTCGCCGGCGCGGCGCGGCCCGAGCGGTTGGGCACGACCTTCACCAGCTATTTGCCGCCCGACGGCCGGGTAGAACTGGCCTGGCAAGAACGCAAGCCGGAAGCCGAGGGCCGCTTGTTCTACGCCGCGGAAGGACTCTCCCAGATCACCGTCAGCCCCGGCTTGCTGCGCCAGACCGTCTTGCTGGACCTCAAAGTCATGCAGGGCGAACTCAACCGCGTCGTCCTCTTGCTCGAGGGGCCGGGGGAGGTCACTCGCGTTCAAGGCGCGCAAGTGCTGGCCTGGAACCTCGAGCCCGGCGAGGCCGGTGGCCCGCGCCGACTCGTGATCCAGTTCAATCAGGCGCAGAAAGACCTGTGCAGCCTACAAATCCATCTGCAACGGTCCTTGGGCGCTTTTCCCCAAGCGGTCGATGCCGTCCAAGTCCAGCCGGACGGAGCCACGCGCTTCGGCGGCTACGTGCGCGTGGTCAATGAAGGCGCCGTGCGGCTCGAGGTCTTGCAGGCGAGCGGTCTGTCCCAAATCTCGCCCGAGCAAGTCCCCCAGACCGCCGCCACCCAAGCCCTGCTCCCGGCCCAGACCAGTCAGACCTTCGCCTTCAGGTTCTCCGGCGCCGACTTCCAGTTGCAGGTCCAGGCCGACAACATCCTGCCCGAGTTGGCCGTCTCGCAGGTGCTCGCCTATCACCTGGGCGAGACCGAGTTGGCCATCGACGCCGAGATCGAGTTGGACGTGCGCGAGGCGCCCTTGCGCGAGTTGCTCGTCCACGTGCCCAAGGGCTACGCCATTGCCCGCCTCAACGCCTCCGGCCTCAGCGATTATTTCCTCACCGACACTCCCGGCGCGCCCGAGGCGCAACTCCGCCTCGTCTATGCCAGCCCCGTCCTGGGCCGCCAGGTCATCCAGTTGCGACTCGAACGCAACGAGCCGCTCGGCGAATCGCGCTGGGTTCTCCCGCGCCTCGAGGTGACCAAGGCCAAATCTGCGCGCGGCCATGTGGGGGTCTCGGCCGACGCCGGCTTTCGGCTCACGCCCGCCACCACGCAGGGCTTGACCGAGCTGGCCACCGCCTTTTTCCCCAAGAAACTGGCCGGCATCCAGGCCGCCTATCGCCTGACCGACCCCGCCTGGCAAGCCACCCTCAACGTCGAGCGCCTCCCGCAATCCATTCAGGCCGACGTGTTCCACCTCTTCTCGGTGGCCGAAGGCATCGCCTACGGCAGCAGCCTGGTCAATTACCTGGTGACCGGCGCGCCGGTGGCCACCTTCAAACTCGAAGTCTCCGCCGAGTACTTCAACGTCGAGTTTACCGGTAAAAACATCCGGAGCTGGCAGAAGACCGACGGCAGCTACCTGGTCCAGTTGCACACCCCGGTCTCCGGCACCTACACCCTGCTGGCCACCTACGAGCGCCCCTTCAAGGCCCAAGGCGAACGACTCACCTTCACCGGCGCGCGCCCGCTCGAGGCGCAATCCGAACAAGGCCACACCGTCGTCGTCAGCGCCTACCAATTCCAGGTGCAACCGGTCAACGTCTCCGCCTCGCTCACCCCACTCGAGCCGGGCGAAGTGCCGGCCGAACACCGGCTCCTGTTCGACGCCCCAATCCTCTCCGCCTACCGATACTCGACGCGCCCTTTCAACCTCGAACTCGAACTCAAACCGCTCGCCCAAGGCGAAATCATCAGCCAAGTCGTCGACCGCGCCGCCCTCGCCACCCGCATCTCGGAGGAAGGCCAAGTCGTGACCGACGCCCGCTATTTCGTGAAGAACAAAGGCACACCCCACCTGCACCTGGCCTTGCCCGCCGACGCGGAGCTCTGGTCCGTCACCGTTAACGGCGCGCCCGTCGTGCCGGTCAAAGACCAACGCGGCAACCTCATTCCCCTGCCGCAACACGCCGACCCCAACACCGTCAACGATGTCCAGGTCAAGCTGGCCTGGAAAGCCCCCAACCCTAAACGCATCAAGCTCGGCGCCCCCGTCGTTTCCGCCCCCGTCCTGCTCGCCGAATGGACCCTGACACCCGACACCGGCCAGCGCCTGCTCTACCGGGGGGGATCGCTGACCCCAGTGGGCGGGTTCGTCGACAGCTCCGGGTTCGCCGGCCTGGCGCGGTTGTGGTCCGGCCGCACCCAGGACCGGGTCCTCGCCAGTGCCGTGGTCGGGTTCGGTTTGCTGGTGTTGGCGGCCTTGCTGTGGCGCTCGGTGCGCGCCGCCAACTACCATCGCGGTAGCGTGCGCCATATCGTCGTCGGTTTGCTGGGCCTCGCCGCCTCGGTTGTTGCGGTCATCACCTTGCTCGGATTACTCGATGTGGCTCCCTCCGCCCGACAAGCCCCAGCCGCCGGACTCCAGTTCCTCGCCCCCGTCCAACAAGCCGATGCACCCCTCGAAATCGAGCTCAGCAATGTGCCCCTCGCTCCCTCGCTCGTCAGCCGCGCCTGGTCGCTCTGGCCCGCTGCCCTCGCGGTCGTCGTGTGGCTCTACAGTTTCGTCACCGCCCACGACTCGCGCCGCAAGCTCGCGCATGCCTTGGCCTGGACGCTCCTGGCCTGGACCGCGTTGCGCCAACCCAACGGCGTAGGCGCATTGATCGTCGTGGCTGTGGCCTTCGTCGTCCTCGAAATCCTCTGGCCGGGCCTGCGCCAGTGGTGGCGCGTGCCCGAGAAACCCGCCGCCCCAGCCCCGCCGGCCACCCCCAGCACTCCGGCGGCGCCCGCCGCCACCAGCGCCGCGCTCCTCCTGTGGGGCGCCTGGCTGACCGCCGCCCCCTCAAACCTCGCCCAGCCAGCCGTGGCCGTAACCGATCAACCGCCGCCGCCGCCCATCGCTGAGTCCGTCACCCAAAACATCCGTGTCGAAGACGAGTTCGTCTTCAGCACGGCCAAGATCCGCTGGCAGGCGCTGTCGGGCCAGGTTTTGCCTGTCCTGCACGGGGCCGGCGTGCTCACGCAGAGCGAGTTCCCGGCCGGGACGGTGCGGCTGGTGCAGGTGGCCGAGGGCAACCAGCGGCAACACTTGCTCGTGGCCGAGAAAGCCGGCGCCGTCGAGGTCGAGTTGCAGTACCAGACCCGAGTCGCGGCGACCGCCACCGAACGCGGTTTCCTCTTGCCCACCTACCCTGGCCTAGTCAATCGGGTCGTGCTCACGGTGGTTGGCCTCGAAGTCGATCTGGCCGCGCCGCAGGCCGTCTCGGTGCAACGCGACCCGGCCGCAGGCACCAACACCGTCGCCACGCTCATCCTGGCCCCCGTGCCCAAAGCTTGGATCGCCTGGAAACCGCGCAGCCGCGATGTCCGGCGCGAGAAGGCGGTGTTCTACGCCGAGTTGTTCCAGCTTTATGTGCCCGGCGCGGGTGTCGTCGAGGGCCTCCATGAAGTCCAGATCCGCCCAGCCCAAGGCGAACTTAACGAGCTGGCCTTCGACATCCCCACCGGCTCGACCGTCACCGATGTCATGGCGCCCGTGTTGGCGTGGTGGCGCTTCGATCCAGATGCGCGCCGGCTGCGCATGGGCCTCAACTCGGCGCAATCGCGCCCGTTCAGCCTCCTTATCAAGTCCCAAATCGCTACGGGCCCGTTGCCCTTCGAGCAAGCCGCCGGCCTGGTGAGCGTGGTTGGCGCCGCAGGTCAACTCGGCCTCGCCGGTGTCGCCACCAGCAGCGAAGTGCAACTGGACGATGTCTTCGCCGAAGGCTTCTCGCCCATTAACCTCGAGGACTTCCCCGCCTCGACCCTCGAACCGTTGCGCGCGCAAGTGGCTGGGCTCACGCTGCGTCGCGGCTTCCGCTATGCGGCCACCGCGGGCACGCTCAAGCTCAAGGCCGCCGCTGTCGAACCGGATGTGCGCGTCGAATCGCAACAGACGCTCTCCCTGGGCGAAGATCGCACCTTATTGGCGGCGACCCTGGACGTCGAGATCACGCGGGCGGGCATCTTCAAACTGAGCTTCGTGCTGCCGCCCAACCTCGATGTCGAATCCATCAGCGGCGCCGCCTTGAGTCACTGGACCGATCTGAAGACCGCCGAGGGTCGAGTCGTGACCTTGCATCTCAAGGGCAAGACCGAAGGCCAACAGCAGTTCAGCTTGAGCCTGGCCGGGCCAGGGGTGCGGACCACCCAGGGTTGGCCGGTGCCGCACCTGGTCTTGCGCGAGGCCAGCAAACAACGCGGCCAGTTGCTCGTCGTGCCCGAGCAAGGCATGCGACTCCAGGCCGCCACCCGCGAAGGCGTCACCCAACTGGACCCGCTCAAGTCGGGCGTGCGCCAGAAAGGCGTGCTGGCGTTCCGGCTCTTGCAGGCCCAGTGGCAGTTGACCCTCGACCTCGAGCAGGTCAACGCCTGGATCCAAGTCACCAGCCTGCAACATGTCCAAATCACCGAAGCCCAACTCAAAATCGCCGCCAATCTCCAGTACGAAATCGAAAACACCGGCGTCAAAGCCTTCCGCGTGCGGTTGCCCGCCCCGGCCGAGAACGTCCGCTTCGCGGGCGAGCAGGTGGCCGACTTCCTCCCGCGCGAGGAAGCCGCCAGTCCCGGCCTCAAAGACTGGGACGTCAAACTCCATCGGCGCGTCATCGGCAAGTACTTGCTCGCCGTCACCTACACCGTGCCGCTCGGCGCCGAAGACACCCAAGCCACCGTCGCAGGCGTTCAGGCGCTCGAGGTCAATCTCCAGCGCGGCTTCCTCACCCTCGAGGCCGGCGGCCGGCGCCAGGTCCGCATCGAAACCTTGCCCCCCACCCTCCAACCCACCGAGTGGCAGGTCATCCCGCGCGCCCTCCAGCAGGACATCCGGGCGACCGCCGCCAACTACACCTTCCGCCTCGTCGAGGCCGACGTGCAACTGCCGGTCCGCTTGGATCGTCACGAGGCCGCCCGCCTCCTGCCCGCGCGTGTCAATCGCCTCACCCTCACTTCGGCCATCGCCGACGACGGCGTCATGCTCACCGAGGTGCAACTCGAACTGGTCCCCGGCGACAAGCGCTTGCTCGAACTCACCCTGCCGCCCCAGGCCCGGTTCTGGTTCGCGTTCGTCAACCAAAACAGTGTCTGGCCTTGGAACGAGCAAGACCGCATCCTCATCCCCCTCGAGAAACACTCGAAACTGGGCGAACCCACCACCGTCGAGTTCTTCTACACCAGTCGGACCGGACCGACCCGAACGCGTTCGCTCGATCTCGAACTGCTCGGGCCCAAGTTCGATCTGCCGCTCGAGAACATTACCTGGCGTCTCTACCTGAGCGATAAATGGCAACTGACCGACTCGATCGGTTCCCTTCAACTTCAGCGCGAGGAAGTCATCGTCCAACCGGTCGTGGCCGATCTGAACGCCTACATCCAAAACGAAGCCGCCCTGCGCCAGGAAAAGACGCGCGAGGCCGAGCAATTCCTTTCCCTCGGCAACCAACTCCTCGTCCAAGGCGATCCGCAACAGGCGCGCCGAGCCTTCCAAGCGGCCTATGGCCTGTCCCAGCACGACAACGCCTTTAACGAAGACGCTCGCGTCCAGTTGCACAACCTCAAGATGCAACAGGCCTTGGTTGGGTTGAATGTGGCTCAAGCCAAGGTGGCCGGTCAGACCGGTGCCCTCGCAGTCACCCCGCGTGGCTTGCGCGAGGGACCCGCCCCCAACTACACCCAGGAAGAGGCCAAGCAACTCCTCTCGCGCAACACCGCCGAAGATAACGCCATCCAAATGCGCCTGGCCGAACGCCTCATCCAACAGCAAGACGCCGCCGTGGCCAAACCCGCCGCCATCCGCGCGACCGTGCCGGAGCGGGGCCGTCTCTTGACCTTCACCCGCCCGCTCGAAGTCAATCGGTGGGCGGACCTCAGAATTGGCCTCGAGGCCGTCGCTGTCCGCGTTGCCACCGCCGGCGCCAAGTTCCTCGTTCTCCTCGGGATCTTCCTGGCGGCGGCCATCCTGATCTGGCTGCGCCGCGGCCGAACCGCCGAAGCGCCCCCAGCCTGACCGCCGAGTCACTCCACCCTCCATCGGCCCGTCCCTAGCCTCGCTGGCTGACTTGCTTCCGGCCAGCCCTGTTTCCGGCCCTTTATTACGGACCTGGTTTAAAGTGGTTGACACCCGACCTGACCGCCACCGGCCTCGCCGGCTGACTTGCTTCTGGTCGGCTCGACCCCGGCCATTTATCACGGACCTGGTTTTAAGTCGTTGACACCGATCCTGTGGCGCCCGATCAGGAACTGGAACTGGCCCGGGCAGCTTGCGGTTCAGGATGATGCGGAACCAATCCGGTCGGCGCCGTACGGCCGGGAGGGGAGGGAGGGAGGGAGTTGCCAGCAGTCGGCCCAATGGCTACCCTGCCGCCATGTTGCGGTGGAGACGATCCTCGGATGCCCCGCGAGGGGCACCTTCTACGGCGAGACGCTCGCGCTGCCTTCATCCGAGGATCCGGGGAGCCCTTCGTTCCCGTGCGCCCCTGCTCTACAGGCCGAGGTCGGGCTCTCCATGGCCAAACTATGCGGTCCCCGGTCTCGCGTGCATCGTCGGGTGGGGTATGGCGATGGGGACTGCCTTCGCCCAGCCACTGCCCCAGGGTGATGAACCGCCGCTGTACGGCGACGCCACCACGCGAGAAGTCGCGGTTGGGGACGCCCACGAGTTTGTCTTCCGGTTGTGGCAGCGGGGAGAGGGCTTTACCGACACCGCAGCACTGTCCATGCTCCAATCGCAGCAAGGTTACCTGTGGTTCGGCACACGGACCGGCTTGGTCCGCTACGATGGGATCAGGTTCGCCCTTTTCAACCGCGCCAACACGCCCGCGATGGCGCTCGATTACTGCCAGTCCTTGGCCGAGGATCGTCAGGGTGCGCTGTGGATCGGCACCCCCGACGGCCTCCTCCGTCACCAGGGGCCGGACTGGAGCTGGCACCCGGTGCGGGGATCTCCGCCAGCCTGGAACGTCTGGACGGTTTGCGCGACGCGGGACGGCGCCGTGTGGGCGGGCACGGACTATGGCTTGTTTCGCCTCGAGTCCGGCCATCTGGTGAAGATCACCGATCCCGACGAACTGACCCGCGGCGCGGTCCTGGCGCTCCACGAGGACACCGACGGTGCGTTGTGGGTCGGGAGTCACCGCGGTTTGTGGCGTCGCGATCCGCAAACCGGACGCTTCAGCGACAGCGTGCAACCGTTGAACGGCCCTCCGTACGTCTTATGCGGCGTGTTTCGCGATCCGGTGGGCCGGCTCTGGACGGCCAGCGCGAGGGGCGTCTCCGATTTCGCCGCCACGGTCAGTTACCAGCAAACAGGCCGTGCGGGTTGGGTCGCGCCCGAGCGATGGGTACATGCCTTTAGGCCATTGAACTGGGCGGGCGAAGCCGACGGGACCGTGTGGGTGCCGTACGCGCATGCCGGCGTGGTGCGGTTGAGTCCCGCCCCCGCGACGCTCTTCGGCCTCCCCGCCTGGGCTTTCGGAAGCCAGACTGCGACTGCGATGTGTCGTGACCACGAAGGCACCTTCTGGCTGGGGCACGGCCACCCGCACGGCCTGGCGAGCCTCACCCCGCGCCGGTTCCAGGTCACGGCCAAGGCGGACGGCCTCGCCCACGACATCGGCTGGTCCGTCTGCGAGGCCCGTGACGGGACGGTCTGGGTGGGCACCGACGGTGGCCTGAGCGCCCTTCGGAATGGCCAGTGGACCAGTCTCACCCAGACCAACGGTCTCGCCCGCAACGAAGTGCGCGCCGTCGTCGAGGACATCGCGGGCACGCTCTGGGTCGGCACGCTCAACGGCCTGGACTCGATCCGCGAAGGCCAGTTCACCAACCACCGCTTCCCCGGTGAGTGGTTCGAAACCAAAATCCGCGCCCTCTTGCCCGCGCGCGACGGCGGGGTGTGGGTAGGCACGGTGCGCGGTCTGATCCATTACCATCAGGGTCAGCTCACCAAGTACACCACCGCCGATGGCCTCGGCGCACAGGAGGTCCGCGCCCTGCTCGAGGATCGGGCCGGCCACCTCTGGGTCGGGACACTCGGGGGCGGACTCAGTTGCCTGCGCGAGAACAAGTCCACCACGCTGACAACGACCAAAGGCCTGCCGAGCGACCAGGTCTGGGCCTTGGTCGAGGACGCCGAAGGGGCGTTGTGGATCGGCACCGATCGCGGCTTGGGCCGGCTCAAGGACGGCCGACTCCGCACCTTCAGGCCGGCCGATGGCTTGCCGGCCGACCTGGTGAATACGCTGCTCGTGGACGACTTCGGCCGGCTCTGGGTCGGTCACGACGCGGGCATCTACTGGGTGCCCATTCGGGAGTTCGAGGATTTGGCTGCGGGACGCGCGACCGCGGTGCAGCCCGTGCGATACACCCAGGCCGACGGCCTGCTGACCACCGAGGTCAACGGCCAGAAGAGTTTTCCGGCGGCCTGCAAGAGCCGGGACGGCCGACTCTGGTTTCCGACGGCAAAGGGGGTGGCGGTCATCGACCCGGCGCGGGTGCAACCGGACACGGTGCCGCCCGTGGTGGCCATCGAGCAGATTCGCGCCGATGGCGAAGTCCTGCTCGACACCGATCCCGGTGGCAAGTTCGTTGGGGCGAACCTCACCTGGACCCCGGCCGCGGCTGCAGCCGATGAGAAACCCGCGGCGGTGCGTGTCCCGGAGGGCGCATCGGATGGCGCCCAACCGCCTGCGGTCGCCGCGCGGCGCCTGGGTTTGCGTTTGCCTCCGGGGCGCGGACGGATCCTCCAGATCCGATACACGGCGGGGCTGTTCATCGCGCCCGAGCAGGCGCGCTTCAGGTATCGGCTGCACGGGTTGCAGGATCGTTGGATCGAGGCGGGGGGCCGACGCGAGGTCGAGTTCACCAACCTGCGCCCGGGGAGGTACGAGTTCGAGGTCATTGCGTGTGGGCATCATGGAGTGTGGCCCGAGCGGGGGACGCGGCTTGCCGTGGCGCTAGCGCCGTTTTTCTACCAGACCGGATGGTTTTATGGGGCCTGCGCGCTGGGCCTGGTCGGGGTGGTCGGGGGGATTGTGCAATGGCGGGTACGCGGCTTACGCCGCCAGCAGCGGCAGCAGGAGCAGGCGGCCATTGCCGCTGAGCGGACGCGCATTGCCAAGGATCTGCACGATGGCCTGGGAGCGGACTTGAACCGGCTGAGCCTGCTGGCCGAGCTTCAGACCTCAGTAAAAGGGCTTTTTGGGCCCGGGGAGAAACGCAGGTTTAGATCCCGAGAATAGAGTGCCCCTGAAGGCGGGAGGGGTTAGTGTGCGGAGGG
>Ga0194113_10011122_pt1 | contig 10678 bp, 9 predicted proteins | sample TA2MahC200mmetaG_FD_146193 | JGI IMG/M metagenome (GOLD analysis project Ga0194113, IMG submission 146193) | Freshwater microbial communities from Lake Tanganyika, Tanzania - TA2015017 Mahale Deep Cast 200m | ecosystem: Environmental > Aquatic > Freshwater > Lake | place: Tanzania: Lake... | reverse complement strand
TTGGACATCCGCCTCGGTGATCTTGGGGCGTTTCTGTCGGCCGGAAGATTCTGGTGGAGCTTGCTGCTCATCGGAAGCGGCAATTTCGCGCAGCGGCTCTGGTGACCTGGCGCGAGCTTTCCTCAACTTCTTGGCGCGCTCCAGTTGCCTTTGGCGTTGGCGCCGTTGTTCTTTCGTGAGGGGCTCTCTTTCGTCCACCATGACTTCCTCCTGCCATCTTGACAGACATTCCGCAATGGTGGAAAAGGCTAGCAAACGGCGTGCCAAGCGGAGCTAAAATTAGCTAGCAAATATCGTGCCGAACAGTATTGGGCCTGACCCCTTTGATCGCGTCCGGCCCTCCGACAAAAGCCGGGATCTCGGACGCGTTCGGCAAGCTCGACCCTGAATCGGTTTACACTCGGTTCTTCCAAACCAAAAGATCCTTGTCGGCCCCGGAGCTGAAAGCGGCCACGGAAATTGACTTTGAAAACCTGGTTGGGCTGGTGGTGACGATCGCGTGCGGGGGGAAAGAGACCATTATCGGCGGTGGCCGCTACGCGGTCTTCGATCGCTCCACCGCGCGCTGCGCGGAGATTGCGTTCCTGGTCGAGGAGGATTTTCACGGTCTTGGAATCGCCGGACGCATCCTGAAACATCTCGCGCATATCGCCCGAGAGAAAGGCGTCGGCCAATTCGAAGCCGAGGTGCTTCAGCGGAACCAGGCGATGCTCGCCGTATTCTCGCGCAGCGGACTCCCCATGACACGGACCGAAACGGAAGGCGTCATTCACGTGACGCTGTCGCTGACCGACCGGCCCTGAGAGAAATACCGACCTGCGCATCGTTCGGCCGCATCCTGCACGATCGTCCACGTCGGCGCTGCGGGTGGACGCACCACATCACGGATGGGACGGAAAAGGCCAGCTTCACCCGCCGGGCGTAGCCGTCCGCTGCCGGAAGCTCGCCGCCGGCCACGGCCAGTGCGGTGATCTGCCGCTGGAGGTCCTCCCGCTTCGCTCGCGGGAGCAGCACCAGGCGGACCTGCACGCCCGCCCGCTCGCTGAGTCCCTCCGCAACAGCATCGCGGTGGCGAGCGTGCCTTTCCGCGGTAGCGAAGCCTCGAGCGGAGGCTGACGGCGTGGCAACGCCAGTCGCCCCAATCGACGGAGGGGCCGCTGCGGAGCCGCGCGACATTTGCGGGATTTCGGGTCAGCGGACCACGCAGGCCAACAGCCACATGATGATGGCCAGGATCGACGTGACGGTCTGACGCGGTCCCGCCCGCATGATCTGCCTCGCAGCGTCCCCTTGGCATGTGCAACCGCCTTTCGTTGCCATTGCGGGTAGCTACCCGCATCAACTTCGGATTGGCACGTCGCACGGCCGACCGGCGGGGGGTGATAAGTGCTTATCTCAAAGTGGTTTAGAGCAAGTGGAGTGGAGCGGGATCGAACCCTCGACCTCGGCATTGCGGAAAACTGTTGGAATCCCGCGAGAAACCGCCGTTTTCTCCAGATTTTCCACAATTCTACGACCAGAAACGACCGGGCCAACCAGTGCCGCGCAATGTCACGGAAAGCCGGGAAGAACCAGTACGACGATTTCGCAAAACGGTACGACACTCGCGTCGCACACCATGTGACTGGTTTCTGTCACTGACGGACGGAAGAGGAGCGTTTTCGTTATTGCCGCTGCCACGCCACGCCAGAGGCCACGGGGCACTCTTAAACAGGGCACGCGTCAATCCCGCCCGCGCCACTTGCCACTTTTCTTTTCCTGTTCTATCTTCAAGGCTCCCCGCCGCTGCAACGCAGCTGCTATCCATTGCAACGGAGGCCCCCATGACCCAGAAACGCTCGTACTTTCAACGGTCACTTAGCCGCATCGAGGTCATCGGCAACGCGCTGCCGCATCCCGCCACCATATTCGCCATACTGGCGGTGCTGGTCGTCGTACTCTCCGCCATCTGCACCTGGCTCGGACTGACGGCGATTCACCCGGGGACGGGCGAGACCATCACGCCGAAGAGTCTGCTGACCGGAGAGGGCGTACGATGGATGTTCGAGAACATCGAACACAATTTCGTGACGTTTCCGCCTCTGGGGCTCGTACTTGTGGTGATGATCGGCATCGGTGTGGCGGAGGGATCGGGTCTGCTTACCGTGCTCATTCGCGCGCTTGTGCTCAACGCACCGAAACGTCTGATCACCGCGTCGCTGGTGACGGCAGGCGTGATGTCGCATCTCGCTTCCGAGGCGGGCTATGTCGTACTGATTCCGCTTGGTGCGGTCATTTTTCTTGCCCTGGGCCGGCATCCGATGGCGGGGCTCGCGGCCGCCTTTGCCGGTGTAAGCGGGGGCTTCGCCGCCAATTTTTTCATCGGCGGCGTGGATCCCGTGCTTGCGGGTCTGACGCAAAGCGCGGCGCAGATCATCGATCCGAACATTCATATCACTCCTGCGACCAATGTGTATTTCATGGGGGCGTCGGCTGTCATGATTATTGGGGTGGGAACCCTGGTGACCGATAAGTTCGTCGAGCCGCGTTTGGGGAAATACACAGGCAAGGAAACCGCGATCGAGATCGAGCAGCTCACGCGCGCCGAGAAGGACGGTCTGCTGTGGGCGGGAATAAGTGTGCTCGTTGTCGCGGGGCTGTTTCTGCTCGCCGTTGTACCGGAAAACGGCTTGCTGCGTCATCCGGGGAAAACGGTGCTCCAATCTGCCTTTTTCAACGGCATGATCACGGCGATCATGATGTTCTTTCTCATTCCCGGCCTGGTGTACGGTTGGGTGACGAAGAGAATACGCACCGACAAGCAGGCGATCAATGAGATGATCAAATCCATGAGTCATCTCGCGACGTATATCGTTCTCGTGTTCTTTGCCGCGCAATTCGTGTACTATTTCCAGTACACAAACCTCGGACTTATCGTGGCAATAGACGGCGCGGAGCTGTTGCGCAACATCAACCTCAGAGGCATTCCTTTGATGTTGATGTTCATTTTATTGAGCGCGACTGTCAACATGTTTATGGGATCGGCCTCCGCGAAGTGGGCCATCATGGCGCCAGTATTCGTACCGATGTTCATGCTGCTCGGGTATCATCCTTCGCTGACACAGATGGTGTTCCGCATCGGTGATTCCGTTACCAATGTGATCACGCCCATGATGTCTTATTTTGCGCTGATTGTGGCCTTCGCCGAGAAGTACGACAACAAATACGGCATCGGCACGATCATTTCCACCATGCTGCCGTACTCGATCATGTTCACCATTTTCTGGTCGCTTCTGCTGATCGCGTGGATGCTGCTCGGCATTCCCGTGGGACCCGACGGCCCGCTGCATTACGAACCATCGTTCGGCCAGATCGCTCCGTAATCGTATGCGCGTCAGAGACGACAACCGATGCACTTCCGCGGGCGGCGGAGCGTGATACGTGCGCGCACACACGGTACGGCGCGCTCCGACAATCGTCGGTACGGTACCGGCTGCCGGGTTGCGCACGTGTACGGCCGCAATACGGACGCTGGCTTCCGGACGATGAGGGGTTAGCGCACGATGAGGCGTGGGGAGTACCTCACGCACGGAGGCATGCACAGGGTACGCTGGCGAACCCCCGTTCCAGCCTCGCCACCCAACATCTCTTGGACAGCCTGAACGCTGCCGAGTTCGCCTACCCTGGCACTAACCTCCGCCTCATGGATACCCTCGCGGCTCCTCCGGAAAATCCCGACGCGGTCCCGCCTTGGATTCCGCCGAAATCAGGGACTGTGGGGTCTGATCGCGTCGTTGATCCGGTACATTTCGTGGTAGCCACTGGGCTGTCCCCGGGAGTAGATCTTGGCGTGGCGGAGGTGGGCAGCCATCACGTGGGCCACCACAAGCCCGGCGTGATCCTCCCCGTGTACCGGCATTCGCCGCCGATTGGCGAGCCATTGGGCGATGATGCGATTGTACGGGCTGTGGCTGGTTTTGGTCCCATGGGGACCGAGATAGATGTCGCGGCCGGCAATCGTGGCGATGGCTTGGCCGCTGGCCCGGTGTTTACGGTATTTTGGCGTGGAATTGATAAGTCTCGGCATGGGTGCGCCACCTGTCGTGCGCCAAAGCGGTATGTACCGTTTTGCGCCCGGAGCAAGTGAGTCGCACTGCCGAACGCCGGCAGGTGATAAGTACTTATCTCGACGTGGTTTAGATCAAGTGGAGCGGAAGGGGATCGAACCCTCGACCTCGGCATTGCGAACGCCGCGCTCTCCCAGCTGAGCTACCGCCCCAACACGTGGGCCTCGATCACGTTGCGTATTCTATTGTAGCTTGCTCATTCTCGCAACGGCAGGCGACACGGAGATGCAAGGCGAGGCACCCGCTCCTGGCGGGACTCGTCCAGGACGAGTCCGTGAAATGGGGCCTTGGAGTGCGGCGACTTGTCGCCGCTTTCTTTTTCGTCCCGTCGTGCCGACCGCCGCGTGAAAACGAAAGCGATGCCGAGTCCTCGGACTTCAAAGGACCTTGGAGTGCGGCGACTTGTCGCCGCTTTCTTTTTCGTCCCGCGATGCGGACGGCCGCATGAAAACGACAGCGATGCCGAGTCATCGCACTCCAAAACCCGTGCGTCGGACGTTGACGGGCGTGGCAGGCACTGTCCGCGTTCGGGAAATGGGACCGAGAGAAGGCGCTCAAGCACGGCGGATTCTGATGTCCATCGCCCCCTTGTTTTCCCGCGATTCCTCCGTTAGACACAACGCAGGTTTCCCATTGGAAGGCCATGATCGGTGTGGGAGGACTCGCCATGTACTTCAATTTCTCCTGCCCGAGTTGCGGGAAGAACTTGAAGGTGCGGGAGGAATTCGCGGGTCGCAAGGCCACGTGTCCCTACTGCCGCGCGGCGGTGATGGTACCGGAACCGACGGGTGCCGAGTCTCTGGAGGAGGAAGGCCTAGGTGGTTCCGCGGCCGACGAATCGCCCTCGGTTGCCAGGTCGGCGGTCGACAGCGGCGCCGCGTCCGGCGCGGCGACGGGCATCGACGCCGTTGGTTTTCCGCGCGGATCGATGGTGCCGCGAACGCGTCGCCGCACTCGCCAACGTGCGGGCGACCGCAAGTCGCGCGCTGCCAGCGAAGCGGACGACGGCACGAACGTCAGCATGTTCTGGACGTCGCTGTTCGGACTGGGTGCGACGGTCGTTTTCTACGTGCCTCTGTTGATTTACAAGTTGGCGTTCCCCGAGCACCCGTTCTACGTGTGCGAGATCTTCTGCAGTCGCGGCTGGGTCACGGTGGCCGAGGCGTTCCTGATGTTCTGGTCCATCGCGATTCTGGTCTTCAAATGGCGCAAGCTCCGCCAACAGCGCCGGGCGATGCTGTTCGACCTCCTGCCGAGCAGCATCGGGGAGGAGATAACGGCCGGGAACCTGGACCGCTTCCGCGACAACGTCCGGGAGTTGCCCGTCAATCCCCAGTCCAGCTTCCTGGTGCAACGTGTGCTGCGCGGCCTGGAGCACTTTTCCGTCCGCCGCAGCGCCTCGGAAGTCTCGACCGTGCTGGCATCGCAATCCGAGTTGGACAGCAACGCCGCAAGTTCCAGTTATGCTCTCTTGAATGTCTTCATCTGGGCCATTCCGATTCTCGGGTTCATCGGTACCGTTCAGGGGCTGGGTTCTGCCGTGGGGAACCTCTCCGACAGCCTCAAGGGCGCGACGGACGTCGAGAGCATCAAGGCGGCTCTGAGTGGCATCACGTCCGGCCTGAGCACGGCCTTCGACACGACGCTGGCCGCGTTGATCATAGCGCTGTTCCTGAAGATGCCGGCCAGTTCCATTCAGAAGGCCGAAGAAGATCTGCTCAATTGGGTCGACGAGTACTGCAACGAGAACCTGCTGAAACGCTTGCAGGACATGGGCGAGGCGGCGGGTCCGGCGGGTGAGAACGTGCGGGATCTCCAGAAGACGATCAACGCCGCGCTGGCCCCGCATCACGCGGAGTTGCGGGCTTGGGAGGCCCGCCTCCAGGCCATTGGCAAGAACCTGACCGACGACGTCAGCCGCGGCTGGACCGCGGTGCAGCAGGACTTGCAGGCCAAACACACCGACCGCATCGCCCAGCTCGACGGCATCGTCAAGGCGATTGGCGAGGCGGCCGGCCGAGTGGCCAAATGGGAGAAGGACCAGGCCGAGCATCTGACCGTAACCTCGCAGGCGATGCGGCAGGCGACCGAGGCCGCGACAACCGCGGCCGAATCGCTCACCGACCAGTTCCGCGGCTTCCGGCAAGCCATCACGAACCTGAACGACATCCTCGGCCAACTCGACGGCAAACAGGTCAAAATTCAAACCGACAGCCGGCGGCGTCGCGGTTGGTCATTGTTCGGACGCCGGTGATCGTACTGCCATGGCGAAAACAAACGTCGACGATTCCATAAGCCTGTTTCCGTTCCTCAGCATCCTGGCCTGCGTCATCGGAATCCTGGTGCTGATGATTGCGGCCATCGCGCTGGGCCAGATCGGACGCGATGTGCCCGCCTCGAAAGACGCCGCGGAGGCCGAGCGGCTGGCGGAAGAAGCCCGGGCGCGCGTCGAGAAGTACAAGGTCGGGCGTGCCCAGATGCAGGTGGATCGCCAGCAGCTGGCCGCGCTCCGCCGCCTGGTCGCGGAGCGAAAAGTCAGGGCGAACGAATTGGCGACAGCCCGCCAGGAACTCGCGGATCAGCAGGATTTGCCGGACGAACTCCGCCGCGCTCACGAGGAATTCGCCAAGCTCCAGGCCGATCACGAGCGTCTGACGAAGGAGATCGAACAGCTGGAGACGACGCTCGATCCCGCGCGCAAAGACAGGGAGGCGTTCCGCGCCGAACTGGCCAAACGCCAGACGCCGCCTCAGGAAGCTCAGGTCGTGATTCTGCCCAGCGGCAGTGGCCGGAGCTTCAAGCCCACGTTTGTCGAATGCGCCAGTGCGACAGTGGTGCTTCACGACGGCCCCCAGCCGCTCCGCATCCCCACCGCGAATCTGGCGGCGAATCCCGAGTTCCTCGCCAGGTTGGAAAACGTGAAGAACACGACCAACGGCTCCATGGTCTTCTTGATCCGGCCGGACGGCGTGAATACCTACAATGTGGCCCGAGACATCGCTCGCCAGCATTACGTCAAAAACGGAAAGCTGGCGGTCGGCGGCCAGGGTGAGATCGACCTCAGCAGGTTCTACCGGAAACCCTAACCGGAGGCCCGGTCCGAGTGACGAGACGCGGCGACCCGCGTTCCGCGCGTCAACGGACACGAAGGAAGCTGATCATGGCCAAGCGACGAAGTCCCGCCGCGAAAATGAATCTGGACTCGCTCCTCGACACGTTGACGAACGTCGTGGGTGTTTTGGTGCTGCTGCTGCTCATCGTGTCGCTGAACGTGCGCGAGGCGGTGCAACGCATCCTGGATATCAATCCGGCATCGTTCGGCATCTCGGTTCAGGAGCTGCAGAGGTTGCAGAAAGAGGCTGCCGCATTGGCCCGCCAGAGGAAGCAGTTGGCCGAGGAAGCCGACGCGCTGAGACTTGCCAGCGACGACAAGGAACTCGCAACGATATGGGAACAGCTCGAAAACGGCGACAAACCGCGGGCCATCGACCCGGCTGAGCTCGAAGAGCTGCGGAAAAAGGTCGCCGCTCAGACCCGGATATCCGCGGAACTGAACCAGGAACTGACCACGATCGACGGGGAGCTGCAGAAACTGAAAGGCCAGCTCGACGACACCCCACCAGTCACCGCCCCGCCCGCGAAAATCGTCAGCCTGCCCAACCCGCGCGAGGCACCCGCCGGGGCGGTCGCGGTGCAGGCCATCTGCCAAAACGGACGAGTGGCCGCGTTCAATCCCGAGGAACTCCGCGAGGCGGCCATGTCTCGCGTGTCCGAGCTGTTGCGCCCCTTGATCGCCAAGGCCGGTAAGCAGGGTGAGATCGACGGCGAGCAGTTGGTCAACAACTTCAATCGCTCCACCAGGTCCGTTGTCAGGGGCTCGTACAAAGCCAGATTGGCTCTGGAGAACTTCGACCTGATCGTGTACTTCGAGCCGCACGAGGACAAAGGCGAGACGCCGGACAAAGTCACTGAGGGAACGTCGCTGTTCCGCCGCGAGCTGCGGAAATTGGATCGCGACAAGAACTACGTCCGCTTCCTCGTGTGGAGCGACAGCTTCGACGCCTACGTGGCAGCCCGAGCGGTCTGCGACCAGATGAACGTCATGGCCGGTTGGGAACCGTACAACGCCGACTACGAATTCCGCGTCAGCCTGGGGATGAACGTCAATTGGAAAGGAAAACCCGCCCCACCGCCGCCGCCTCCGCCGCCTCCGCCGCCTCCTCCCGACGCCGCCAAGCCCGCGGTCAAAACGCCTCCTCCCCCTCCTCCACCACCGCTTCCCGTCGATACCGTGGATTGACTATCCCCATGGTGAAGGTGTGTCCGATCGCCTTTGGAGTGCGGTGACTTGTCACCGCTTTCCTTGGCCGTGCAGAAACGGCGGACACGAACTTGCCGTCGATGCGGCCGATATCGTTCCCGCGGCATGATGGTTCGAGGATCTGGGCGTGGGGCGAACGGTTGGCCCGTGAAATTCGGAAGGGCTTCATTGCTCGAGGGGCGGCCGCGAAAGAACGTTGGGAGAAGGTTCAGGAAGATTATCGCCCGTGCCGGCGTCGAGGTGTGGCCCACACCATTCCAGAATGTGCGCGCCAGTCAGCAAGCGGATTTCGAGCAGACTACCTGAACCACGACCCGTACAAATGGCTGGGTAACGGGCCCGTTATTGCGCAGAGACACGATCTGCAAGTCACCGACGACCAGTACCGGTAGGCGGTCGAAAACGGGGAACCTGCTGGGGGCAAGTTGGGAATGCAGCGGCCACAAAGGCCTCGCAGGACGTCGCAATCGCAACTCATTGCGCAAGGCCCAGACCGCCACGGGACAACGCGAATTGCTCGGTAATCGCGGGCAAGCTCGACAAGCCACAAGTAGCGGAGGAGGGACTTGAACCCCCGACACGCGGATTATGATTCCGCTGCTCTAACCAACTGAGCTACTCCGCCAAGTTGTTGTCCTGCAGGGACTTACGAGATCTTGTCTTCGCTGGTCCGGCCGGCTCGACACTAGCGATTACCGGCTCTTTGGCACCAGCAAATCATCGATTTGCGAAAGAACTGACGCCCGCCGGTTCGGGCCGACGAGTGCCAATTGGCACTGCCGACACGTGCAAGCGGGAAGCCACTAACGGCTAAGTGTAGTAAATCGGCAGCCGGGCGAAAAGCCACCAGCAAATCCAAAAAGGAGAAGCGGCCACGCAGGGATTTCCGTCTCTCCTGCCACCTGGCCGGCGGTCGCCTCTGCAAGACGCCGCGCGGCAATGCGGCACCTGATTACGCTGGTCGAAGACTGGCGCGGCAAAGGCATCGGGTTCCGGTAGCTCAACGAGGGCGCAATTGATGCCACCTCGACATCCGGCGAACTGATTATCAACGATTCGCCGGATTCGAGAACCGGCAATCGACTCAGGAAACGACTTCTCACGCTCAGTCATTGAGTCAATTATGCCGCAAGCCTGCGCCCGTTCATCGTCAATCCGGGCCACCAACCGGCAGTGGGTAATCCGCCTCCCCCGCCACCAGTGAGACGCGCGCCTTAGAGTAGTCGGCTTGACGCGTCGGTCGTTGGCTGAGGGGATAGCACTGGTCGCGGGGCGCGTCTAAGGGCGCCGGTTGTCTGCGCCGCGGATAGTGTCCGCCGTACACTTGAGAGCGAGCACGATAAGAACGCTGACTGTGATGTGCCGCACCGTTCCCCAGCCAATCATCGAGCGGCAAATGAGAAACCGGCGTTTTGTCGCGACGTTCGGGTTTTTCGGCCCCGCTGGCCCCATCAACCTGGTGCGCCAAGGCCACAGATCGTCGAGGCAGGGTGAATGCGGGGCATCTTCCGCGGGCGAATCCGGCTTTATGGCGAACCCTCGATCAACCAGGCCCCGTTGACCGAGATCGGCGAGAGGAATTTTAGGAGATTTCCCCAATTTTCTTCCAGCGAATCCGTGCGAAAGAAGGCGTCCATCAGCGATTGCGGAAATGTGAGAATCTCAATGAAGAGGGCAAGGCGGCCGCGGGCCACTTTCCACAAACACGTCTGTGGGAAGTGTTCACGCCAAAAGACCTGCCACCGATCGATCGTTCGTCGATCCACGCCCACCAGCTCTGACAACTCTCGAACCCGACGAGCTGTGGCCCCGTGCCGCATGGCCGCGACCAACACCACGATAACGCTTAAGTAGACTTTGCGCCCTAGGAATCGAACTGAAGGGGGCGTAGCTCGTTTTCTGCATCCGTCTCGATTGCAGCAGAAACTGAGTCGGTGCCGATACGACTCCGGCAATTCGTCCGGACAACCACGAGGGCTCCGTGGGTAGTTGGCGCTGTGCAGACGACCGCCACATGTGCAACCGTTTTGCCGAGTTCTTTCCGCAAGATCGCGGTCGACTGAAAGCAGGAACGACCAGAAGCTCTTGCCACGAGGTAATTCGTGCGACATCATAAAGTACTCCTGTGGATGAGAAATGCGTACGGAGTACATGTTACGTCGCCATGTCGTTGCCGTAACGGGTTCGGCCCGCCTCTCGAACATCTCGATTGTCGTGATCAGAACTCACGATCAGCGAGGGACGCCGGAAG
>Ga0194113_10011120_pt1 | contig 10681 bp, 6 predicted proteins | sample TA2MahC200mmetaG_FD_146193 | JGI IMG/M metagenome (GOLD analysis project Ga0194113, IMG submission 146193) | Freshwater microbial communities from Lake Tanganyika, Tanzania - TA2015017 Mahale Deep Cast 200m | ecosystem: Environmental > Aquatic > Freshwater > Lake | place: Tanzania: Lake... | reverse complement strand
CGGCCAGGTCGAGTCGGGAGGATGGGACTACTTGATTGATTTCGACCCGGAGAAGATGCAGCGGTCCTACTTGCGTAGCGACCGTGGAAAACTTTCAGGCGACCAGATCGCCAAGCGCAAGAACCTGACCAACTTCGACGACAACAACACGCAGAGCGCGCTGCAGTTTCTGCTGGCGGTCGCGGACGCGGGCAAAGGCGCAAATGAAAAAAGCGGCGACAAGAGTGTCGCCGCTCCCAGTGGGCGCGACGCGCGCATCCGCGAGGCGCTCGACTACGGCCTGAAGAAGATGATCGAGGCGCAATACCCCAACGGCGCGTGGCCGCAGCGTTGGAACGGCCTGCCACGCAAGGCCGAGGATTACCCGGTGATGAAGGCCCGTTACCCGGAAAGCTACCCACGCGAGTTTCCGAAGGTGAACTACTACGCCCACTACACGCTCAACGACAACACGCAGCGCGATTGCATTGACACGATGCTCGACGCGTGGCACCGCACGGGCAAGGCAGAGTATCTGGACGCGGCGAAGAAAGGCGGCAACTTCCTCATCCTCGCGCAAATGCCCGAGCCGCAGCCGGCCTGGGCGCAGCAATACAACGCGCAGATGGAACCTGCATGGGCGCGCGCGTTCGAGCCGCCGGCCATCACCGGCGGCGAAAGCGTCGGTGCGATGCAAATCCTCATGGACCTCTACATCGAGACCGGCGACGAGAAGTTCCTCAAGCCGCTGCCGGCCGCCATCGCATGGTTCAAGCGCTCCGCCATCGGGACGAACAAATGGGCGCGCTACTACGAGTTGAAGACCAACAAGCAACTCTTCGGCGACCGCAACGGGAAGATTTACTACCGGCTCGAAGACATCAGCGAGGAGCGGCAGGGGCATTACTCGTGGAGCGGCGACTATGGCGTGAAGAAGGCGATTGCGTTCTACGAGAAGCTCCAGAGCGACGGCCGCGAGGCGATCCTGAAGAAGCGCCAGGCCAAGCCGAAGAAACCGGCCTCAGCGAAGTCCCTCGAAGCCCGCGTGCGCGCCGCCATCGCCGCGCTCGACGAACAGGGCCGGTGGATCACCCAAGGCCACGTCCAGAAGCGCAACTGGGAGTTTGACGACCGCATCGAGACGGGCACGTTCATCCAGAACCTCCGGACGCTCAGCGATTATCTCGAAGCTTCGCGACCTTAAGCCGCCTCTATGGTCTCGGCCGCGCCCGCCCGCCTGTCTTCTTTGCCAATCCGTTTTCTCTAATGCGCGGCAACGTTGGAGAACGGGTCGTGCGGGCTGGCCCCCTAAGTGGGGCGAGCTTGGAAGCTCGCCCCCACTTATGAAGCAGAACCGTTTTAACTCCCTCGCCTCAACTGCCCCGTTGCACGGTTGGCGGCATTGGGTTTGCCGGCGGACAGTCAATCCAGTAGAAAGTGCGCTCGTCATGAGAGCCAGAGCCGCCGTTCTCGCCGTCGCTGTGCTGTGCGCTGCCGTTTGTGACGCACGGGCTGCGTCCGACACCCTGGCGCCTATGACGTTGCGCGTCGTCGTTCAGCAGGCGGAACTGGAGATTGACGCGGGGCAGACGTGGGCAAAGCGCGTTGAGGCGCCGAAGTTCGGCGATGATGAGCGGCTGGTGCTCGCGTTGCGGGCGCGGGCGCAGTCGCTCGCCAAGGGAGGCGGCGGCTGCAACTACGTCATGCAGGTGTTGCTCGATGGCGCGCCGCTGGTCGAGTCGCTGCTGAAGCCGCGGCTGATTAACAAGCTCGCGTGGTTTGATCCGCCCGGCACGAAATACCATTTCGCGTGGTTCGGCGCCGCCCAGCAGGCGTGGACGACGATCTTCTGTCGGGACTTCGAGGGGAACTGGGCCGGCACGGGACGCGACTACGATTTCATCTTCGATCTGTCGGGCCTCGTCGGCAGCGGTGAGGCGACGACGCTCGCGTTCCGCCACGCCATGCCCGGTCTGCCCGCCGCCGTGAAACGCGACCGCGCCCCGCTGGTGCTCGACCGCGTAGTGCTCGGCGTGATGAAGGCCACCGATGTCGAGCGGCTGCGGAAGGAATCGCAAAAAGGGCTGACGCCTCGCGACGTGGCGATTGAAGCGAAGCTGCCGGCGGACGCGAAACCCGGCGACCGCGCTTACGAGATTGTCTGGTCGGGCCGCAAGGAATCACCGCCGGCGCAGATCGTGTTCGAGGACCTCGCGGGCTGGACGCTGGGCGTGATGGGAGACGCGAAGGTCTCGCTGGCGGCGTCGGTGGATCACCTCATCTGGCGTCAGCAAACGGCGAAGCTCGCCTACGGCGGCGGCACGCAGGACACGGTGGCCGTGTTGCGCCCGCCGAGGCCGGTGGTGATCGCCGACAAGTTCGACGCCGCCAACCTGTGGCTCTACGGCGCGGTGGACCGTTACAAGGACCGGCGACTGCGTTTTCTTGCGCTGCTCGAGGATGCGAACGGGCACGAATTCCAAGTGGACCTCGGCCCGCTGACATCGTGCTACTGGAACCTGCTGCACGGCGTGCTCGACGCGAAGACCGCCGCCCGCGTCCGCTGGCCGGCGAAGTTCACGGCGCTGGTAATCGAGAACCTCAAGGTGCCCGACGCCAGCCGTTGCGTGTATCTCGAATCGCTCGCGTTCTATCAACAGAACCGCAAGCCGTTCGCAAAGCTGGATCGTCCGAAGCGGCCGGTCTTCCCAACCTCGGACGACGGCATGCTGCCAACGCCGCCGAAGGGCGTGAAGGTCAGCGCGGCCGCAACGGACGATGGCGCAGAGTTCATCTCGAAAGCGCCGGACGGAGCGCTGCGGTTTCGTGTGCGGCCTGCCGACGGTTGTTTGCACGGTGTCACGGCGCAGTGGAACGACGGCCCCGTGTTTCGGCCAATGGAGGGCGGCGGCGTCAGACTGGATCTTGGATCGGGAGAGATTGTGCCTGCGGATGCGAAATTGGTTTCGGCGGTGCTGAAGGGCAACCGGTTGATTGCGAACTGGCGCGTCGAGGCATCGGGGTTTGGAGTCCCGGCTTCAGCCGGCGGCCCGCCGCGACGACCAACGCCGGCTGAAGCCGGGACTCCGAACCTCCGAAATAGCGCCGAGTGGAACGCTACCTACCACTTGCGCGGTCGCACTCTCGTCGTGGACGTGAAGTGCGCCGGCGGCGCGGCGACGGGTGTTGTGGTTGGTCAAGTGAGCGGCCTGCAAAGTCCGCGCGGCATCGAGGTGCCCTATCTGATGATGGGGCGCAAGCCGGGACCGTGGATAGCGTGCGCGGGCGTTGCGTGCAATGCGGACACTGCTGTCCGCGTTGTTCCGTCGTCAACCAACAGCGCGGACAGGAGTGTCCGCATTACATCCTCTGGCGGTTTGTTCGTGTCCGTGCTGCCCGACTTCTATCACAGCGATTTCTCCAGTGTGGACACGACCGTCACGCATCCTACCGCCGAGCGGATCCGGCTGCTGAAAGGCACGGTCTATACGCCCTTGACCAACGGCCGACGCAATGACCTGCGCGAGCGCATGCTGGTCACCGTGTCGCCGGAATTTGCCGAGGCGTTGCCGAACACGCGCAACCCCGTCTCGCCGAACCGCGGGCGGCTCGCGCCGTATGCGTTTTACATGGGGCGGGCGTCGTCGCAGAAGTTTTACGGCGCGCTGAAACGCCACGGGATAGACCATTTGATCGCCAGCGATTTCGCGGCGGTGCTGGTGGACGACTACGCGGAGGGCTTCGGCTTGCGCTGGCGGCCGCATCCGGCGTTGCGCATCGGGCAGGTGCAGGATTGGCGCCGCGGCATCAAGTCGCTCGGCTTCCTGTTCGGCTTCTACATTGACGGGACGGATTACTGGCCCGGCAACGAGTGGTTCGACGAAAACAAGGTCTGCCTGACGCCCGACGGCGACCTGCGCGACGCGTGGTATGGCAACTTCGCCACGAAGTTCAACGCCATGCCGCATCTCGTCCGTTGGACCGGCGAGAAGGCCAAGCGCCACTACCCGGCCGACTGCGTCTATCTCGACGTGCACACCAATCGCGGCTTGGAGGCGATGGACTACGAGGCGGGCGTCGAGGGCGCGGGCATGGCGCGCGCGCTGGTGTTCGGCAACGGCGACAGCATTCTCGAAGCGCGCAAGTGGTATGGCTCGACCATCAGTGAAGGCATCTGCCGCTGGCTCTACGCGGGCGTGTGCGACATGGACTACGCGACGCTGATCGCCTCGACCAACGCGCCCGCGTTGCCGCCGCTGGTGGATTTCGACCTGCTGAAAATCCATCCGTTCCAGCACGGCACGATGATGGGCCACGGGGTTACCGCTTTCTTTGGCCAGACACGCACCGGCCTGCACACCGATGGCGGTCGCGGCGCTGCGCCGCTGGATTTCTACCGCTACGTCTCGGCGAGTCTCGCCTACGGCCACATGCTGATCCTCGGCTATGGCTACGTCCCGCCGCTCTCGCGGTTCATCCACTACTACGCCGTCATGCAGGGAGTGCAGCGCGAATATCTCACCGATACCGCCGCCGAGATCAGCTATCACAACGGCTCCGAGTTCGTGCCGACGAGCCGCGCGTTGATCGAGGACTCGCAGAAACTCGGCCGCGTCCGTGTGCGTTACTCGCGCGGACTGACCGTCCACGTGAACTACAACGCTGACAAGTTGTGGACGGTCGAGTGCGACGCCTTCGGTGTAGGCGCCGACGTAAGGAGGCGCAGCGGCGGCGTGGCGGATAATCGCGAGGACGGACGCCTCCTTACGTCGGCGCCTACGGAATTGCGCGACCGTCGGCGTTTCCAGTTGCCGCCGTTCGGCTGGTTGATCGTGAAACCCCGCGAGATTCTCGCCTACAGCGCGCTGGTCGGCGACAAGCGCGTGGATTTCGTCCAGTGCCCTGACTACATCTACCTCAACGCCGGCGACGCCCGCGCGCGCGAAGGCCCGCTGGAGGTCGAAGGCGCCGTGTGGTTGAAACGGGACGGCAACGCTTGGCGGTTGATCCCGTGCGGCTATTTCGGTCAATGGAAGGGTATCGGGCTGCCGCATTTGACGAAGTTCTGCAGCGACTTCGAGTTACCCCCGCCGCCGGCCGACCGCGGCTGCAAACACATCGTCCTCGACACACGCGCGCTGCTCGGCAAGCCGGCCGCGAAAGTCGCCGTCACCGCGCGAGACGCCGCCGGCGCGCCGGTCTCCGCGAAAACCACGCCGCTCGGTGACGGTCGGATGCAGGTCGCCCCGGACGCCGCAGCGGTGGATTACGTCTTGAAGTGAACTGTTGAGAATCGCTGACACATGCGAACCCCAGACACATTGACATCTCTGGCGCGATTCGCGTTTCTCGCTGCCAGCCTTCTGTGCCTGCCGACTGCGACAGCCGCCGGGCCGGGACGAACCTTTTTCGTCGCCACATCCGGAAACGACGCCAACGACGGCCTCTCGCAGAAATCGCCGTGGCGCAGCCTGAAAAAGGTCAATGCGGCCGACCTGCATCCCGGCGACAAGGTGCTCTTCAAACGCCGCGACACGTGGCGCGGTCAGCTCGTCCCTCAAAGCGGCCGGGAAGGCGCATCAATCACCTACAGCGCGTATGGGAAAGGTGCCAGGCCGCTGCTGCTCGGCTCCGTCAGCCGCAACGACCCGCGCAACTGGCAGCACGAAGGCGGCAATATCTGGGTCACGGCCAAGCCTGTGTTCACGGAGTTGGAAACACGCGACGATCTCACATCTTTGCGATGGTCGGTCCACGCCGAGGCGGGCGCAAAGGTCAGGGCGACAACATCACAAGTAGGCGCCGACGTAGGAGGCGAAAACGTCGTGGTTGGAAACGGGTTCGCCTCCTTGCGTCGGCGCCTGCGCCGTGACGGCGTTTCGTGCGAGGTGTGAAATATGCAGGTTAGTGCCGCCGCGCGCTGGCCGGGCGCGTGAAGGCCGGCGACGTGCTGCTGGCAGAGGCTGAACAGCAGTTCGAGGGGTGGGGCAAGCGACGGCATTCAAAGTCATCTAGTCGCCCAAAGCGACTAGGTTTGGAGTCCCGGCTTTAGCCGGTTTCAGCAAGTTCCAACGCTTCAGATGCAACCGGCTAAAGCCGGGACTCCAAACCCGCAGCACGGTGATTGGGGGCAGTGTGCGGATGCGCCCCTGCGGGCAGCAGCCAAACCGCTCGACTTTTCCAGCCTCGATCACCAAGATCGGCCCGCACGTGCCAAGGATTTCGCTAACGTGGAAGATCGTGATCGGGCTGGTGCTGGGCATCCTGCTCGGCTACCTGATGCCGGAGTGGGGCACTGCGCTGCGGCCGTTGTCGGTGCTGTTCCTGAACCTGATCAAGTGCATCATCGCGCCGCTGATCTTCGCGACGCTGGTGGTGGGCATCGCGGGCACGGGCAGCATCAAACAGGTCGGGCGCATCGGGCTGAAGTCGCTGATCTACTTCGAGATCGTCACCACACTGGCGCTGTTCATCGGACTGGCCGCCGTCAACCTCACCAAACCCGGCATCGGCGTCTCGCTTGTAGGCATCGGAAAGCTCGAAGACAAAGCGGTCTTGGCCGAGCGCGCCCAGTCGCTCGCCTCCGAGGCTGTGAAGGCGGCGAAGCGGGCCGCTGAACTCGCCGCAGCATCTCAGAGCGGCGCCAACCCCGAGGCCGCGCGTCGCGCGTTAGCTGAAGCGGCAGCGGCGGCGCAGAAATCGTCGGAGGCTGCCGCAGCGGCCGCGAAGGGTCTGACCGCGCCGGAGCCGCCGGCGAAACCGCAGTCGTTTGGCGATCTCATCGCCAATCTTTCGCCCGCGTCCATCATCCTCGCGATGGCCGAGGGCAACGTGCTGCAGGTCGTGGTGTTCTCGGTGTTGTTTGCGCTGGCGATTACCTGCATTGGCGAGAAGGCCAGGCCGATGGTGTCGTGGTGCCAGTCGCTGGCCGACATCATGTTCCGGTTCACCGAGTTCGTGATGAAGTTCGCCCCCATCGGCGTCGGCGCGGCGATGGCCAACACGGTCGGCCACGGCGGTCTGGGCGTGCTCAAGAACCTCGGCCTGCTCGTCGGCACACTCTACGGCGCGCTGGCGGTGTTCCTGCTCGTCGTGCTTGTGCCGGTCGCGCTGATGTTCCGCGTGCCGCTGAGGGATTTCTTCCGCGCGGTCCGCACGCCGGCGACGATTGCGTTTGCCACGACCTCATCCGAGGCGGCCCTGCCGCGGGCGTTGGAGAACATGGCGCGCCTCGGCGTCCCGCGCCGCATCGTGGGCTTCGTGCTGCCGACCGGCTACAGCTTCAACCTCGACGGCACGACGCTCTACCTCTCGCTCGCTTCGATCTTCGTCGCACAGGCGGCCGGCGTGGAACTGACGTTGACGCAGCAGCTCGTGATGATGCTGACGTTGATGCTCACCTCCAAGGGTGTGGCGGGCGTGCCGCGCGCGGCGCTGGTGATCCTGCTCGGCACGCTCAACTCGTTCCATCTGCCCGCCGAAGGCGTGATCCTCATCCTGGGCGTGGACGAACTGATGGACATGGCGCGCACCGCGGTCAACGTCATCGGCAATTGTCTGGCCACCGTCGTCATCGCCAAGTCGGAGAAAGCCTTCCGCAACGCCGAATGGCAGGCCGAGGAAAAGGAGTTGGAGGAAGTCACCGGCCAGAAAGCCATCGAGGCGACATCGTAGCTCGACATTCCAATGTCGAGAAGCCGCCACGCAGCCACCGTCTCGACATTGGAATGTCGAGCTACGATTCTGGCGAATCTTCAGTTTCCCGTCTTCAACTCCACCACGTCGTGCGGGGCGGCTTCGCGCATGCCGGCGGGGCTGACGCGGGTGAAGCGGGCGCGCTCGCGGAGTTGGGCGAGGTTGGCGGCGCCGAGATAGCCGAGGCCGGACTGGATGCCGCCGATGAGAGTGCCGAGCACGCGGTCCACCGAGCCGGCGGATTCCTTGAGCGCCTCGATGCCTTCGGCAGCGACTTTGCGGGTGGTGTCCTTCTCGTGGCCGTAGCGCGCGGCGGAGCCGGCCTTCATCGCGGCGAAGCTGCCCATGCCGCGGTATTGTTTGTAGAGTTTGCCGCCGATCTCGACGATCTCGCCGGGCGCTTCGCTGCAACCAGCCAGCAGGCCGCCGCAGATCACCGCGTCGGCCAGTGTGAGGGCCTTGACGATGTCGCCGCTCTTGGTGATGCCGCCGTCGGCGATGAGGGTGACGCCGCATTTCTTCGCGGCGCGCGAGGTGACATAGAGAGCGGTCAGTTGCGGGATGCCGACGCCCGCCACCAGCCGCGTGGTGCAGATGGAGCCGGGGCCTTGGCCGGCTTTGATGACGCTCGCGCCGGCCGAGGCGAGGAACTCGACACCGGCGGCGCTGGTGACGTTGCCGGCGATGATCGGCAGCTTGGGGAACGCGTCGCGCAGCATCCGCACCGTGTCGCCGACGCCCTTGCTGAAACCGTGCGCCGTGGAGACCGCAACGGCGTCCACGCCGCGCTCAACCAGTCCGCCGACGTGTTTGAGGATGCGCTCACGGTCGAGGTCACCGAAGGCAGTGCGCGTAGCGGAGACGGCGGCGCCGCAGATGAGCCGGTGGTGCGCGTCGCGGGCCGGTTTGAACTGGGCGATGCGCTCCTGCATGATGCGCTCCACATCAGCCAGCGTGAACAGGCCCCGCAAGCGGTCTTCGTCGTCCACGACCAGCAGTTTGTGGATGCCGGGATGCTCGGTGAAGAACTTGTCGGCGCTCGCGATGGGGTTGCTGCCGAGTTTCTTCTTGTTGATGGTTTGGACGTGTTCGCGCGGCGTCATGACCTCGACGGCCTTGCGTTTCGCGTAACGCGGCTTCAAGACGTGGCCCGAAAGAAGGCCCAGGAGCTTGTCGTGGGCGTCCACCACGGGGAACGTGCTGAAGCCGAACTTCTTCTGCTCGATCAAGTGCAACACGTCCCCGATCAACTGGTCGGGGCCGACCTTGATCGGCTCCTGGATGAGGCCGTGCACGGCGTTCTTGACGCGGCTGACCTCGGAGAGCTGCTGGCGTTCGGGCATGTTGTAGTGGATGAGGCCCAGCGCGCCGTTAAGGGCCATGGCGATGGCCATGCGCGACTCGGTCACGGTGTCCATGTCGGCCGAGATGATGGGGATGTTCAGATGCAGCCCGTCGGCTAGGCGCGTCTCCAGCACGGTGTCGCGCGGGAGGATTTCGGAGAACTGCGTGGCCAGCGTCACGTCGTCAAACGTGAGCGCGAGCCTGGCGTTGGCCGGGAAGAATTCGTCCGCGGGGAGGAAGAACTTCGCGTCGAGGTGGTTGGATGGTTTCGCTGCCATGCACAGATGTAACGAAGCGCGGCGGCGCATGGCAAGAGGTTTTTTCGTTTCCGAGGTAGCAGTTAAGTGGGGCGAGCTTCCAAGCTCGCCCACCAGTGTGTGGGAGCACGCCGGGCGAGCTTGGAAGCTCGCCCCACTCATACGGCCCCCCCCGCGCTTAACCCGTTACGGCTTCTGGAAAGGCGCGACGCTACTCGAACCGTTCCATCCAGCGCTCGTCCACCTGCACGAAAAGTTCCAAGAAGACCTTCTTGTTCATCGCCACCTCCAGCTCCTTGCGGGCGGCCTGGCCGATGGCGCGGATTTTCCGGCCGCCCTGGCCCAGCAGCATCGGGCGGTAACGCTCGTGGTTGGTGAGGATGTTGGCCTTGATGTAGAGCGTGGCGGGTTCGTCGGGCCGGCGGCGCGGACGGTCGGCGATCTGCTCGATCTCGACGGTGCACTGGTAGGGAATCTCTTGGCCGGTCTGAAGGAGCAGTTTCTCGCGGATGATCTCCGCGATCCACTGCTCGTTGGATTCGTCAGTGACCTGGAACTGTTCGTAGTAGAGCGGCCCGGTCGGCAGGCGCTTGAAGATTTCGTCGGCCAGCGCCGGGACGCCCTTGCCGGTCCATGCTGATAACTCAACGCAGGCTTCGTAGCGCGGCGCGAGCGCGCGGTAATCGTCGAGGAACGGTTTGTCGGCCACGTCCATCTTGTTGATGGCCAGCAGGCGCGGCTTGGGGACTTTGAGGATGAGTTGCTCGATCGCCTTCTCTTCCGGCCCTGTGGCGCGCGTCGGGTCGGCGACATGAACGACCAGGTCAATGCCCTCCAGCGCCTCGCCCAACCGTTGGTTGACTTTTTCGGTGAGCAGGTTGCTGACCTTCATGAACAGGCCGGGCGTGTCCACCAACACGGCCTGACCCTCCGGGCGATGAATGACGCCGCGAATCAGGTGGCGGGTGGTCTGGGGCCGCGGGCTGGTGATGGCGAGCTTGGTGCCGACCAGTGCGTTGAGCAGGGTGCTCTTGCCCGCGTTGGGGCGGCCGGCCAGCACAACAAACCCGCTTTTCCCCACAGGCTCGCGCGCCGCGGGTGGAGCGGGCTGGCTCATGAGAAAACGGAAGCGGGCTTGCCTAGTAGGATTCCTGCTGCTGGCGCGCCGTCGCGTAGATCGCCTTCGCCTTGCGGCGGCGGCGCTGGACGCTGGGCTTCTCGTAGAAACGGAGGCGTTTCATCTCGTCGAGCACGCCTTCCGACTTCAGTTTGTCCCGCAGTCGGCGCAGCGCGCGTTCGACGGGTTCGCCTTTTCGCAGTTTGATTTCGACTCGTTCAGCCACTTCACACCTCGATCCAAAAAAATTGAGGGTGTATTACTGACCGAAAACGCCCTCCGCGTCAAG
>Ga0194113_10011112_pt1 | contig 10687 bp, 8 predicted proteins | sample TA2MahC200mmetaG_FD_146193 | JGI IMG/M metagenome (GOLD analysis project Ga0194113, IMG submission 146193) | Freshwater microbial communities from Lake Tanganyika, Tanzania - TA2015017 Mahale Deep Cast 200m | ecosystem: Environmental > Aquatic > Freshwater > Lake | place: Tanzania: Lake... | reverse complement strand
CGTCGTGCCCATGGGCACTTCGATCAGTCCCGTGTGCTGGACTTTGCCGGCCAGCGCGAAGACCTTGGTTCCGCCGCTGGATTCGGTCCCAATCTGTGCGAACCAATCGGCACCGAAACTGATGATCGCCGGCACGTTCGCGAACGTTTCGACGTTGTTGATGACGGTCGGTTTGCCCCACAGACCGGACTCGGTAGGGTAGGGGGGCCGGATGCGCGGCTGGCCACGCTCGCCCTCGATCGAGTGGATCAACGCCGTCTCCTCGCCGCAGACGAATGCGCCGGCGCCCAGCCGAATCTCGAGGTCGAAGTCGAAGCCGGAGCCGAGGATGTCGGTGCCGAGCATGCCCCATTCGCGGCATTGACGGATCCCGGTCTGGATCCGGTCGATTGCCAGCGGATATTCCGCGCGCACGTAGTAGAACCCCTGACGTGCGCCGATGGCGAATCCGGCGATGAGCATGCCCTCGATCACGTTCAAGGGATCGGACTCCAGCATGCTGCGGTCCATGAAGGCGCCGGGGTCGCCCTCGTCCGCGTTGCAGATCAAGTAGCGTGTCTTCTCGCGCGTGGCGGCGGCCATCGCCCACTTCTGGCCAGTGGGAAACCCGCCACCGCCGCGGCCGCGCAACTTGGAACGCGTGATTTCGTCGATCACCCAGCGCGGGTCCCCATGTTCGAGCACCTTGGCGATCGCCTCGAATCCTCGAAAAAGGAAATACTCCTCGATACTCTCCGGATCCAGGATCCCGTTGTGGCGGAGGGCCACCCGTGTCTGCCGATTGAAGAAAGCCACGTCGCCGTACAGTTCAAAGAACCGTTGTCCCACGGTCTTGCCGTGCACCTGCAGACGCTCGACAATTCGCTCGTGCACCAGATGCTCGTCAATGATCTCGTCCAGCTCCGCCTCGTCCCGCACCCGGTACATGATCTTGTCGGGGCGGATCAGCAGGTGCGTATAGTGGCCCTCATCACCCTCGGCACAGGCGCCAAAACAGCTGGCCGGAACCGCGCGGACGCGATGTTCGGGCACGCCCGCCGCGCGCAGCTTCGTGATCAATGTCTCATTGTTCAGCTGCCGGCCTTGCCCTTGACAGCGCCGGCCTTCGCAATTCAAGACGTCGTACGTCTTCGCCTGCTCGGCCGAACCGTCCAGGACGCGCTCCAGAACCGGCTCCCCACGCTGCACGTGCCGCGTGAAAATCTCGTGGACCGCTTCTCGGTCCACACGCTCGTATTTGACCGGTATCTCATCCGGCAGGATGACGCCGACGATGGGTTCCCGGCTGCAGCGCCCCGTACAACCCGTTCGATGGAGCACGATATCCTGCCGCCCCGCCGCGGCAATGTGCTTGCGAAACTCCTCGAATACGACCCGACTGCCGGCGGCATGTTCGCACGTGGCCGATCCCACCTGAATGAAAATGCGATCGGCCGGCACCCGTGCTTCCCGTGCTTCCCGCGCACGGCTGACCAGCGCCTGATACCTGTCCGAAATCCTGCTGCCCACGGTGGCCCCTTTCATTGCCCGCGCCCATCGAGTTCGAGACGATGTCGCGCGTCTTGCTGCGCGGAAAGTGGCCGGACATGCTCCAGGCCCGCTTCCTCCCGCTCAGCTTCGCGGCGAAGACGATATCACACCAGATCCAGCCTCGATTGAAAAGCCCACGGAGATGGCGTGCACCAGCGACCGGGGGTTCGGGGCGTTCATGAACCGGCTGATCAGGCCCTCCCGGTGCTCGGCCCGCGGTTGCCAGCGACTGGCGCCCCGGGTACGATTCCACCGAGGTCGGCCCGCGCGACCACTGTGGCGGAACCGCCGGCCGGGGCACGTCCGGTACGCAGGTGCCGGGAAGAGACCAGGATGAAGCACGAAGAGATTGTGGCGTGGTTGCGCGAGGCCGACGACGGGCGGCTGGCCGAGCTTTGGCGAGCGGCGGACCAGCGGCGGCGCGAGTGCGTTGGTGACGTGGTCCACCTGCGGGGTCTGGTGGAGATCTCCAGTCACTGCGCGCGGTTTTGTGCGTATTGCGGTCTTCGCGCTCCTAACGGTTCGCTAACGCGCTATCGCCTGACCATGGATGAAGTCATGGTTTGCGTGCACAACGCGGTTCGGATGGACTGCGGCACGGTAGTCCTGCAAGCGGGCGAGGATCCCGCTTTGGAGGCGCGTTGGGTGGCTGAGTTGATCCGCCGAATCAGGTCGGAAGCGAACGCGGCCGTGACGTTGAGCCTGGGCGAGCGAGAGGTCGAGGAATTGGCATGCTGGAAGGAAGCAGGCGCGGACCGTTACCTGTTGCGTTTCGAAACGTCCAATCGGGACCTGTACGAACGAATCCACCCGTCGCGGCCGGGCCAGGTCCACGCGGATCGCGTGTCGCTGCTGAGGCAGCTCCGCGAACTTGGCTATGAGGTGGGAAGCGGCGTGATGGTGGGAATTCCCGGCCAGACGGTCCACGATCTGGCGCGCGACATTGCGTTGTTCGGAGAACTGGACCTGGACATGATCGGTTCCGGGCCGTTCATCCCCCACCCCGACACCCCCTTGGGTGCTTTGCGGCGCGGGCAGGCGGGGGAGGTTGCCGAACAGGTGGCAGCCGACGAACTGACGACGTACAAGGTCATGGCCCTCACGCGCCTCACGTGTCCCTGGTCGAACATCCCCGCCACGACTGCGCTGGCCGCGCTCAACGCGCGTCAAGGACGCGCCTTGGGCTTGTGTCGGGGCGCCAACGTGATCATGCCGAACTTTACAACTGCCGAGTTACGGAGCCGGTACGAGATCTACCCTGACAAGAGCACCGGGCACCTTTACGAACACCCCGACGATTTGAAACGGATGATCCGGGGTCTGGGGCGGTTGACCGCGGCGGGGCGCGGCGACTCACCGGCGTTCCAGCGTCGCCAGGGTGGAGCGGCGAAGCTCTGAGCCGTTCGACGAGGGCGACCGTCGTGCCGCCTTTGCCGATCTTTGCCCCCACGCGGTTCCCCACGCTCCGCGGGACAGGCCATGCTTCCGCTGGCGGCGGGCCGTGGTACACTGATGCCTGACGCGGCCCGTGGCGGAAACCAAACGCGGGGCGGTTCGATACCTTTGGTGGAGGTACTGTTCATGATTCGGCTTCCTCAACCTGCGTGGAGCTTGGTGGCGATCGTCCTGGCAACCGCGACGCTCCTGGGCTGTTCGGACGACGTCGGCAAGAAGGCCAAAGCGATCGTGGATCGCGGTGATGCGCTGTACACGAACAGCAGCTATGAGGAAGCGGTCGCCGAATACTCGAAAGCCATCGAGTTGGTGCCCGACATGGCCGATGCGTACTGCAAGCGAGGCAGCGCCTACGCCAACTGCGGTGATGACGAGTCGGCCATCGCGGATTACACGAAGGCGATCGAACTCGACCCGTCCGGCGCCGAAGCCTACGTCAACCGGGCTCACTCCCACCGGAGAGAGAAACGGATTGAGGATGCGATCCGCGATCTGACTGAGGCGATTCAGCGCAACCCCGGCAACGAGTGGTTGCACAGGCTCCGCGCAGAACTCTACGAGAATTCGGGCGACATGGAGAAGGTAATCGCGGACCTGACCGAGATCATCCGGATTGTCCCCGATCCCGTCTGGGCGTACGATGCCCGCGGGGGAGCTTACCAGAGGACGGGAGACCAACCGCGTGCCGACGCGGACTTCGCGAAGATGCGAGAATTGCAGCACGCGGCGATCGACCGCGTCGTCGCGAAAGTGACGGAGGATCTCCAGACCGCTTCGGACGAGGCCAAGCCCGAGTTGCTGAACGAACGCGGTCGGCTCCTGGCGGAGAAGGGCAATTTCGCCAAGGCGATCCTGGACTATTCCGAGATCATCGCCCTCAGGCCGGATTTCGCCGGCGGCTACTTCAATCGCGGCAACCTCCATTTCGCCAACGAGGAGCTCGAACAGGCGATCAAGGACTTCACGCGGTCCGTCGAACTGGACCCCGAGTTCCCTGACGTATATCACCTGCGGGGCAGCGCCTACGAGAAGATCGGTGACGCGGCGAAGGCACAAGAGGACTTCGCCAAAGCAAAGAAACTCGGCTACGGCAAACCACCGGGCGGCGGCCGCATGTAGACGCGGCCGGCGTGCCGGACTTCTGGAGCCCCGCCCCCGCGAACTCGGCGCGCCGCGTCGGACATTCAAGAGACCGAGCAGTAACTTCCCGATAAGGAGCGAATCGTGCACGAAAAGAGCATCGAGCTGTTGAACCTTGCGGTCGCCGACGAGGTAACGGCCATTCACCAATACATGTATTTCCATTTCCACTGCGACGACCAGGGATACGACCTGCTGGCCACGCTCTTCAAGCAGACGGCCATCGAGGAGATGCTGCACACCGAGCGATTGGCCGAACGGATTCTGTTCCTCAAGGGCGACGTGGAGATGCGCGCGTCGGCCGAGGTCGCCAAGATCCAGGGAGTTGGCGAGATGCTCAAGCGGGCGCGGGAGATGGAGGAGAAGAGCATCCTGGACTACAACCGCTGGGCCAACCAGTGCTCGGCAAACGCCGACTCCGTTTCGAAGAAGCTCTTCGAAGACCTCGTGGCCGACGAGGAACGGCACTACGATCAGTACGACATTGAGTTGGAGAACATGGACAAGTTCGGAGACAGGTATCTGGCGTTGCAGTCGATCGAACGGAGCAAGAGCCGCGCGGCAGGCCCGCCGGCCGCGTGAACGGCGCGGCGGGGTACCGGCGACGCACGCTTCCGTGGCTGGGATCATGCGAATGGCCATCGCCAACGCCACGATGGCCATCGCCAACGCTCACGACCGCGATGGTCGCCCAGCCCTTGGTGCACGTCCGCGCACGAGTGGAAATCACCGCTGCCGTCGACATTTTCGTCAAGAAGGACGACGCCGAGTCCCAACGGACGCCCAACGCCGCCAAGGCGGGTGGCGACTCGTATGACCGCATCGACCTGACAGGCGAAATCAAGCTCCACAACTATCACGACAAACCGGTCAAGATGGAGGTCGTGCGCTACGTTCTGGGAAACGTCGACGAGGCGGGCGCCGACGGAACGTTCAAGACCATCAACGCGCGCGAGGAAGGCCCGCAATTGCTCGACGGCTATCCGTACTGGTGGCACTGGTACAACTGGCCGTACGGCTGGTACCACCTCAACGGGATCGGCCGCATCACCTGGCAATTCGAGCTACCGTCGGGCAAGGGCGTCACGTTGCCCTGCAAATGGCACCACTTCTGGCAGCGGTAGCCGCGCATCACAGGGGCTGCTTGTGCGGGTTCAACCCACCAGCTCGCGTTCGATCTGTTCGAGGGACTTGCCCTTTGTCTCCGGCAGCTTGGCCCACACGATGAAAAATCCGACAGCACAGATCACGTCAAACAGCCAGAAGGTGCCGTACGAGCCCAGGCTGCGGTTCAGGAAGGGGAAGCTGAACGTCAACGCCGTGCAGCCGACCCACAGCGAGAAGACGGCCACCGCCATGGCGGCACCGCGAATGCGGTTCGGAAAGATCTCGGAAATGAGCACCCACGTGATCGGCGCCAGCGACATCGCGTAGCAGGCGATCGCCAGGATTACCAGGATCAGCATGTGCAACCCGCGGCTCTCCAGGTAGTAGCCGGTGCCCAGTACCGCGTAGATCACCGTCAGTCCTCCGAATCCGATCAGCATCAGTCCGCGGCGTCCAAAACGATCCACGGTGAAGATCGCCACAAAGGTCGCGACCAGGTTGACCACTCCCGTGATCACGATGTTGAACATCATGCTGCTGACGCCGTAGCCGGCGGCCGAGAACACCTCCTGCGCGTAGTTGAAGATCACATTGATGCCGCACCACTGCTGGAAGACCGCCAGGAATACACCCAGAACGATGATCTTCAACAGCTTCGGTTCCCACAGGTCCGAGTAACGGACCCGGGCGATCTCTTCCTTGGCCAGCGTGTCGCGGATGTCCGCCACTTCACGCCGCGCGAACTGCTCGCCGCCCACGCGAGTCATGATCTCCAACGCCCGATCGTCCTGCCCGTACTTGACCAGCCAGCGCGGACTCTCGGGCACGAAGAACATCAGGAAGAAGAATCCCACGGCAAAGAATGTCTCCGCGCCGAACATCCAACGCCAGCCGTTCTGGCCGTTCCAGGTTGCCAGAATGTACGTGTCCAGGATCTCCCGATCTTCCTGTTCCTTCGCCTCCGCCAGCTCCCGCGCCGCCGGGTCGGCCTCCTTTTCTTCCTTGGTGGGGGTCTTGACTGCGCGGAGTCCGGGAAACGCCCGCCGGACCGAGGCAAACGCCTCCGGCTCCGCGGCGGCTTGCGCGTCCGCGCGCGCTTCGGCGATGTTGCAGTCCGCGCCCCGCGCCGCACGTACCTCCGCGTCGCTGCTGGCCAGCACGCGGAGCTGGTCCGCTGTCGGCACGCGGTCCGCGATCCGCCAGTTGGTCAGTTGCGCGAGCAGAATGCCAATCACGATCGTCAGCTGGTTGATCGACACGAACCTCCCGCGCAACTCCGCCGGCGAGATCTCGGCGATGTACATCGGCGACAGGTTCGACGCGACGCCAATGCCCAACCCGCCGATCCACCGCGCGATGTTGAACGACCATAGGTCCCAGGCCAGCGCCGTCCCGATCGCCGAAACCGTGAACAGGAAACCGGCCACGATCAGCAATCGTCGGCGGCCGTATCGGTCGCTCAGCATTCCCGCGATCGCCGCCCCAAACAAGCAGCCGATCAACGCGCTGCTCATCGCCAAACCTTGCCAGAACGCACTGCCGGAGATGGCGAAGTACGGCTCGTAGAACGGCTTGGCGCCCCCGATCACCACCCAATCGTACCCGAACAACAACCCGCCCATCGCCGCAACCAAGCAGATCGTCCAGAGGAAGCGGAGATTGTAGCCGGAGCCCCGCAGGGCCGTGGCGGGCGGAGTGCCTAACGAATCCGACATGCGATTGCTCCACGAATGTCCAACGCGGTTTGCGGCCGATGGCGAGCCGCCCGTGGCAAACGGCGGGCGGAAGCGGGTGCTCGCCCTACCGGGGCAGCTGACGCCGCCCGCTCGCCTTTGCCCCGACGTGGCCATCTTGCCTATACCGTACCGTACCGCAACGTGCGAGCAAACGCGAGCCGGGAACGCACGTCGCGCGTGGAATCGGAAACTCGCCCCACCCAGGCGCCGCCGGGAAGCATTTTCCGTCCCGCAATCGGGGAGCGATTGAGCCGGAGATGACGTCGCCGGGTTCCGGGAGCGATTCGAAAGGGTCGGAATTCTGCCGAATTCCGCTACCGCTGCCCGCTCGCCTCGCTCGCCGCCCGCGGGCGAAGGCGGATCCGTGCCTGACCGAGTTGTCGACGGTCTGCCACGAGCGGCGGGTGGTTGTCCTACCCCAGCTTTCCGTTGCCGAACCGGTGGCAGATCCTGACTGCCGCGCTCCTCCCGCGCTCGGCTAACCTGCTTCGCGGGCCGGCATCGCCGCGTGTCTTCGTGCGCTTCTTGGCGCTTTGAGCGCGGCCGTTGCCGCCGAAGGCGCGGGCAGATCACCGGACAGCGCGCACTTCTTGTCACCACAAATCGGCCGCGGGCCGCTTCAGGAGCAAACCATGAGACCTTGCCGTAGGGCGTTCACGTTCATCGAGCTGTTGGTCGCCATTGCGATCATCGGCATCCTGCTCGCGTTGCTGCTTCCGGCGGTTCAGGCGGCACGAGAAGCCGCTCACCGCATGTCGTGCGGCAACAACATGAAGCAGATCGGGATCGCGCTGCACCTGTATCACGACACCTTTGGTCGACTTCCCGCCGGCTGGAAAGGCTATGATCCGCACACGGGTCAAGCCGACTGGGTGGGTGAACCTGGGTGGGGTTGGTGTGCCGCGATCCTTCCGTACATCGAGCAAGTGAACGTGTCGGACAAGTTGTGCACGCGGGCGGCCGGCGATATCATGGACGACGTGGAATGATGGAGGGGCGGGCGAATCCGATTCGCCGCGAACGCAGGCTCCGATCCGCGCGGAGGCCGGCTCGGAGATGGTGTCCGAGCATGCCGCTCACGCTCGTGGCGTTTGCATGACGTCCGTGCGCGCGCACGAGGAGCCGGCGGCGCGACGACGTTTGCGGCCGTTCACTTCGGGAGGCCGTTGCGTGGCTGCCGACACACGGAGTTCGAAGGGACATGAGCCGGCGCGGGCGAGCGGTGCGCGATCGGCGGACTCCGGTGTTTGCGACAGACGTGCGCGCGAGACCCTCCTCAGAAATCGCATCCGCGAGCTGTCGCTCGCGATCGGTGATGAGGGGACTCCGCGCCGCGGACTACGTTCCGTTCCGTGGCTTCGCTGGTTGAGCTTGGCAGCTTTCCGCGGTCTGGAGCCCGTTTCCCGGCGCCGACTCCGTGCTCTGCTTCCCGGCTGGCTCGCCAGTGCCGTTGCACACACGGTTGTCATCTGTTGTTTAGGGCTTGTCGCGCCCGGTGCCGGGACCGCGCAACCGAGGATCGTGCTCGTCGCGAATCCGGCCCTGCAACGGGAAGCGGTGGTGAACCAGCCTCCGGTGGTCATTCACGCGCCGGCAGTCAAGTTGACAGATCTCGTGCCTCATGACGACCGCGACCCCGGCCCCATTCGGCTCGGTTCTCCCACCATCCTGGCGGCACCGCTTGCGCCGGTCGGTTTTGCCGCCTCGCGCGATCGCATGGACGAGCCGGGCGCGGCATTCGGCCGCGACGGGCGCGGTTTCGCGGACGATGGCAAGGGGCACGGCGGCGCCGAGTTCTATGGCGTTCACGCCGCCGGCAACAGGTTCGTCTTCATCGTGGACAGCTCCATCAGCATGACCGGGAAGGTGGCGGATGTGGTGCGCGAACTCGAGTCCGCCGTCCGTCGTCTGCGCGAGGACCAGGAATTCTACGCGATCTTCTTCGATCACAACACCGAACGCTTGCGGCTCGGGACATGGCACCGGAACCGCACGGTTTTTCAGCTCAACGCCCTGCCGGAAAAGGACCTGGTGCCAGCCTCCGAAGAGAACATCGACGCGTTCGCCCGATGGCTGAACACCATACAACTCGAGTTCAACACCGATCCCTCCGAGGCCGTGGCCTTCACGTTGAACCGACTCAAGCCGGACGCGATCTTCCTGCTCAGTGACGGGGAATTCACGGATGGCGGGAAGACGGAAGCGATTCTCCGCAAGGAGAACGTGGCCGTGGAGAAGAACGGCCAGCGCCGCCCGATGTCCGCCGTGCACTGCATCGGCTTCTACAGTCGCGAAGGGGAAGTCACGTTGAAACGGATCGCCGAGTCGCACGGGGGCACGTACCGGTTCGTGGAGCCGCCGCCCGGATACGTGCCGCGATTCACCTTGCGGCAACGGTGACATTGTGTTGTCAGTATCGGGGCGGGCCTCGCGGCGGTCCTACCGGCCCGCCTGTTTGTCGGCCGGCGAAGGTGCCTGCTGCACGGTCCGCAAGGCTTCCCGTATGACCGCTTCGGAACCCCCGTCGACCCTCGCACCAGTCCAGCGCGGCCAGCACGATCGGCTTGTCCGGACCGAGCAGGACGAAACCGTGAATCCGCAGCGGGTCGACGATGACTTCGGATTTCGTCGGCAGAATGCCCATGCACCGGTGACCCAAGGGAACGGTGATGTTGGCCGAGAACGTGGCCAGCCGGAATTCGGCGGCGACCGCGGCAACAGGCAACTCGACCCCCGCGCCAAGTGAGACGGAGGCCACAACCAACAGCGCGGGAACCCAGCGGAACATGACAGCGACCCTCCTACTGAGACTGTTTCGGACTGGCGCCGCGCACGGCGGGCCTTGCTGACGCGGCGTGCGGCAACAACCAAAGTTGACCAACGCGAATTCCCTCCTCACACGAGGTCGTTTAGAGAGGGTTCACGTCTCGCCAAAAGACAGAAAAATGCGGGACAGAAAAACGGGGGACAGAGAAATGTTACCCGGAAACGAGGCATTCGTGCCTTCTTTTTGTCGTTCGCCTTTCTGTCGTCCGGCACGCGACGGTGCGGGAGTCGACCGTGGTTCCCTGTTGTCGGACCGGCGGTCACAGGTTAAGGTGGAAAGCCGAGGCTTTTTCCGACTCCCATTGTTGCAAGGAATTCACTCGCCATGAAGTATGCCAGCCTTGTCTTCGTTGGACTCCTTGTCGTACCGGTCGGCCAGGCGCGGGCTGCCGGCACGGAAACCGATTACCCGATTCGGCCGGTTCCCTTCACGGCAGTACAGGTTGGCCCGGGATTCTGGGCGCCACGGATGGAAACGAATCGCGCGGTGACCGTACCGTATTGTTTCGAGCGGTGCGAGGAGACGGGCCGGATCAGCAACTTCGTGGCGGCTGCCCAGCGGAACCCCGAGGGATTCCAAGGGATCTACTTCAACGACTCCGACGTGTACAAGATCGTGGAGGGCGCCTCGTACACGCTGGCGCTGCGACCCGATGCCGAGTTGGATGCGTACCTGGACGAGTTGATTGCGAAGTTCGCCGCGGCGCAGGAGGAGGACGGCTACCTGTACACGGCCAAGACATCCGGCTCCAAGGGCCCTTTCGGAGGGTGCGATCTGCCCAGTCCCAAGAAAATGCGGCGGAATTTCGGTTGCGGTGCTAGCACGGAGAGGCGAGTTAGAGAATTGGTATCGGTGAAATGGACGTCCTTCTGCGATATTGAGGGTGACAAAA
>Ga0194113_10011101_pt1 | contig 10694 bp, 9 predicted proteins | sample TA2MahC200mmetaG_FD_146193 | JGI IMG/M metagenome (GOLD analysis project Ga0194113, IMG submission 146193) | Freshwater microbial communities from Lake Tanganyika, Tanzania - TA2015017 Mahale Deep Cast 200m | ecosystem: Environmental > Aquatic > Freshwater > Lake | place: Tanzania: Lake... | reverse complement strand
AAAGACCCGCGACGGAAGAGCGGGATCAAGGGATGGAGTTCAGGAGGAACAAATGAAAAACTCTCGCATTTCTCTGGCGCTGGTTATTCTGGCGCTGGCCGCAATCGGTTGCCGGGCGGTGGGGCCCGAACGGATCTGGGATGACTCCGCCGCCGCCGAACCGCTGCCGGGCGGGCGGCTGCAGGCCCTTGTCGAAAACACCCGATGCTACGCCAGTCTTCCACGCATCGCGCACCGGCCGAATTTCTCGATCATCCCCGTCACAGAGCCGAAATACCGGAAAACGTTCTTCTGGATTCTGGATGGTGAGCAGAAGGTGGGATTGATCAACCAGTTCTTCGGCGAGATCGAGATGTTCCGGTTCTTCCCGCCAGCAGGCGGCGTGCGCGTTGAGTACGCGATGCCAGCCTTCCACGGGTGGGAAACGCTACAGGGTCCGCGCATCTCGATCGTGCCTCAGGGGACCTGGTCGGGCAAGGGCGAGATGACAGGGATGGAGACCGGGGGCGAAACCCTCCGCCTGTGCTATCGTGAAACGTTGAGCGACACCAGCGACCTGATTCACCGATTCACCCTCCGTTTCGACCCGATGCTGGGCTACATCTGGGACTGCACGTTCGACATGCGGACGGACACGCCCCGGCTCTTCGAATATTCAAACCTGCTGCCCAACGGCGTGGGGGATTCCCGCGACGCGCGCAAGCGCTATCAGAAGTGTCTGTGGACGCGACAGGATGGCGCCCTGTGTGCCATGTACCAAAACCCGCGTTCGATGATGCAGACGTTCGGACGCGAATGGACCGACATCCCGGAGGACGGCGGTTTCGTCGGATTCGTGGCCGAGCCCGACATAAACCCCTTTCTGGAAATCATTCGCTCCGCCCCGGCCACGACGTTCGTCACATGCAGCGTGTGGTACGACCAGCATGTCAAAGCCCTGCCGCCGACGAAGACGGGCGACGATGGCCGCTACCACGTGACGGCGGCCTACCGATTTCTGAGTCTCCCGCTCCCGGTGGCCAAGGAACTGGAGGACGCCGCGCGCACGATGCCGCCGGACTCCAAGCGCGAGGGCCCGATGGGTTTCCGTCAGGGGGTCGTCAACGACTTCGAAACGCTGGTTCCCTCCGGCACGCTTTATAACGGCTGCATCTGGGGACACAGCGCCAAGCACGACAGCACGATCGGTCACTCGGGGACGCATTCGCTCCGGCTTCACGGCGGCGAGAGCGCGCGGCCCGTTCATGGCGGCCCGTTGTTGCACGTGACGGCCGGCGCGCGCTATCGTCTGAGCGTCTGGGCGCGCACGCGCGGCGTGACCGAACCGGGCGCGCGCCTGCGCCTACAGAAGAAGCTCGATTCACCCGATGCGCGGGAGTCGAAGGCCCTGACTGGCGATACCGATTGGACGCGGCTGGAAATCGAATTTGAGCCGGCGGAAGGGGAGGCGTTTGCCGTGCCGGGCCTGACGGTCGAGGGGGCTGGCATCGCCTGGTTTGACGACATCGAGCTGGTGGAGATACCGCGCTAATGAAACCCGCGAAATGGTGGATGAACAAAACGCTTGGGGTGGCCGTAACGGCGGTTGGCGCGCTGGTTGGCGGTGGGTGCCTGGCGACGAACACGGGGTCCGTAACACCCGGTATCCCGCCGCGCGACCTGACGCCGGTGACACATCTGGAGACGCCGCAGCACGCGCCGGTGGAGATCGTGCGCGACGGACAGGCGCGGGCGGTTGTTTATGTCGCCGATCCGAGCATGCGAGAAGCGGTTGATCCCGAGTTCTACCGCCGGAAGAATGCTGGCACACCGCCTGCGCTCGCGCGGCTGATCCAAGAGTTGGACACTGTTATCCGCATCCAGACCGGTGCGCAGCTCGAGCACGTTGCGGAGCCACCGCCCGCCGACCAGCCAGCGATTATCATTGGCGATTGCGAGGAGTCGCGCCAGGCCGGCGTGGCCGTCCAGGGGCTGCCTCCCGAGGGTTTCATTGTCCAGACTGCCCCGCACCGCGTATTTCTCGCCGCACGCACGCAGGCGGGCGCCAGTTGGGCCGTGTCGGACTTCCTGGAGCGGTTTGTCGGCGTGCGCTGGTATTGGCGACCGGAATATGGCGGCCGCTCAATTCCCAAGGCCGCCTCGCTTGCCATTCCCCCCGCACACTACCGCGACCAGCCGGTTTTCCGCCAGCGGTTTCACTTCGTCGATCAGCCGTACCTGTATCCGGTCCACACGGAGGGGCACAACAATGGGGATTTGATGCCGCTGCCCCTCGTGCCGGGCCTGCTTGCAGACGAAACGGGGCCGATGGACCCTGCCATCGGGTACACCCCCGACCTGCCGTTGACCCGCCACGGCAGCAGCCTCGATTTCCAGCCTGGTCTGATCCAAGGGCACGCGGGGATGTGGGGCGGCCTCGGTGCCCTGAACGAAGACGGAACACGAGACAAAAAATGGGTCTGCTTCAGCGCGCCCGAGACGCTCGACGCCTATCTCGCCCAACTGGAGAAACACTGGAACGCCGACGGACCCGTGCGTGCCGCGACTCACAACATCGTCACCGAGGGCAGTTGCACGGTCTACTTCCCCAGAAGTCCCGGCATGGTTTGTCACTGCCCGCTCTGCGCCCGAACGGCGGCCACGTTCCGTGACGACCAGGCCCTGCGGAAAGCGCTCATCGAGACATACGGCGAACAACGGGCCTTCGAGATGATCGAGGAACGTGTCCACATCCGGGTCTTCGGGTTTTTTCTGCAGCGCGTGTGCGAAGCCGTCAAGGCGCGTTGGCCCGACAAGAAGGTGGTCTTCCGGAGCGGAACGATGCCCCCGCCGGAGGGCGTGACGTTCCCCGACAATTTCCGCGTGTACGCGGTGTGGCCCGATAACAAATGGTCGCTGGGGGTGGAAATGCACCCCTCCGTCGGTCGCGGGTTTGAGGATCGGATCCGCGCGTGGGGCGTCCCGGTCGTGACGGAGGGGTCGATCTCGAGCCCCAGCGACTGGGCCTACGCCCCCGTCGAATATCCGCATCTCGTTCAAGACTTCTACCAGCGGAATACCAACACCGTCCTCGGGTCGGTCCTGACGATCTTCTGCCCAAAAATCTGGATCTCCAGCGCGCCCACCTACTACGTCTGGCATCGCGTCCTGTGGAACCCCGACCTGGATGTGGATGCGACGCTCGATGAGCTGTGTCGTCGGCTCTTCGGACCGGGTGCCGAAGCCGCGCGCGCGCTGCTGCGCCTCCACTGTGACCGCTGGGAGCGAACGCCCCTGTCGCGCGCCCTGACGGCGGAGGACCGGCATCGGGAACATCTCCCCGGGCAATCGTACGGAACCGGGACCCTCGCACAAGAGTGGCGTCTGCCCGACGACCTGTACCGCGAGATTTGGCCCCCGGACGTGGTGGCCCGGATGAAGGACCTGCGCGATCAGGCGCTGGCGGCGATCAATCAGGCGGACGACACCGATGCGCGCCGGGCCTTTCTCTATTGGACCTGGACGTTCGACGCCTTTCTCGAAGAGGCCGCCGCCGTCCACCGCAAGCAACCGGCTGACTTCGTCCGGGACGCGGGCGGATCGCCATTCCTATCGGCCGACGGGTTGGCGGATGATCTGGCGCTGGACATCGCTGACGGGGTGCAACTGAAGCTGACCCTCATCCGGCCGGGTGAATTTCTGATGGGCAGCGCAACGAATAGCTGGGGCCACCACCGGAGCGAAGCCCCGCAGCACCGCGTGCGGATCACCCAGCCCTTCTATCTGGGCATCTACGAGGTGACCGAAGCGCACTATGCGGCCGTGACGGGCACGAATCCGTCACAGGCCGGAACCAACCGGCCCGTGGGCAAGGTGTCTTGGAACGATGCGATGACCTTCTGCCGCACGCTCAGCGAAAAAACCGGCCGGAACGTCAGGCTCCCAACCGAGGCCGAGTGGGAATATGCCTGCCGGGCCGGCACGACGACCCCGTGGTCGTTCGGCGGGTTGGAGCAGGTTGCGAACATGGGCGACTACGCCTGGTACGCCCCCCAAGCAAAGGCCTCGACGCCACATGACGTGGGGGGGAAGCAACCGAATGCCTGGGGGCTTTACGACATGCACGGCAACGTCAGCGAGTGGTGTCTGGACCGCTATGCGGCGGACACCTATGCCTGGACGCCGACCGACGATCCCAGCGGTCCGGAGAGCGGCTTGTTCCGCGTCATGCGCGGCGGCTCGTGCCACAACCTCTGGGCCCGGAACCCGGAATTCGCGCGCTCATCGAGCCGTGCTTACGGCCACCCCGACACGCGCGTCAGCACGGTCGGCTTTCGCATCGTCATGGAGTGTGGCGCGCATCCACGCTGATGGACAGGATCGAATCCTTATGAAGAACACGCCGTTTCATTCTGACGGTCCGAGAAAGTCGCTTGCCGCAGGGGCCGTCGTCGGCCTGCTGCTATCGGTGTCGGCGTTTGCATACGATGCCGCACGACTCATCCCGCCCGCATCAGATCTGGTGAACGCGTCCAAGCCGTACGTGCTGACTGCGGAACTCGACGGGGGTGTCAGCAACGTGATGATGAAGGTCTCGTTGCGGCTCGAGCGCCGCGAAGCGGGGCTGGAGGCCGTTCCGATCCTGTGTGCGCGTGAGGCACCGATCCCCGAGCCGACGCTGGTGCCAGCCGCGAAAAACAAGACGCCACGCCTGGTGCGGCGATGCGAGATACGCATTGATGCGGCCGACTTGGCCGAAGGCGAATACACGGGCGAGGTGACGCTGGAGATCGGTGAGCGGCGTCAGCAACAGGCCATCGGCTTTTTCCGCATGCCTCAGGGCAAGCCGGCGGATTTCCCGTTTGGCCTGTATGCCGTCGACTTTCCGAAGACGTCAGGGGAATTGGAGTCGTTGCTGCGGGAAATCCGGTTGACCGGGTTGAATCTGTTGTGCCTGAATCATATGGGCGTGCTGGGAGGGCGGGGTCCGATCTTCGACCGGGCGGCCCGCCTGGGCATGCAGTTCATGCCGGCCGTGAACGCTTCTCAAGGGGGCGGCGACGCGACACAGATCCTGCTCTCCGACGGCACGCGCAAGGGTGCCTGTCTCAACCATCCGACGGTCCGCCGGGAGTCGGCCCGCGTGCTTTCCGAGTGGGTCCGCACCTACACGAATCATCTCGCCTTCAGCGGGCGGCTCTACTATGGCGACGATTTCACGCTGCCGCTGGCTTCCACAGGCGGCACGAACCACATGGCCTGCTATTGCGGCTATTGCTGCGAACAATTCAAGGCGCTCACGGGCAGCGACCCGCCGATTGCTCCCGCCAACCCGGCGGGGGGACTTGTGCCCACCGATGATCTCTGGCTGCGCTGGATGCGCTACCGGTGCGGCGAGATCTTCGGCGGCTTCATTGAGGCCATGGAGCACGCGAAGAACGCGGTGGACCCCACCGTGAAAATGGGGCTCATCCACGGATGGTCCGAGCAGCCGTTCACCCGCGTCGATGTCGGCATTTATCCGCCGCTGTCTCAGCCCGTCACCGCGCTGTCCAGCTACAGCTACCCCAACCTGCGGATGCAGCGCAAAGACCTGATCGCGCACTTTGAACTGGCCCGGATGGGCCACCGCGACAAGGAGGTCTGGATGCTGGGGCTTCTGGCGATGGCCAATACCGTGGCCTCGCCGCTCCAGGTGCGGCAGAACTACTGGAACCAGATTGCCGGCGGGTACACGTTCATTTCATTTTTTTCCTGGTACGATCTGCTCAAGGCGCGGAGCGCGGGTGAAACGAACCGCGTGCAGGCGGCGCTGGACGCGCTGGCGGCCTGCGGGCGGCACAAGGACTGGATCCTGCCGGTGATCCCCTTCTGGAAAAGCCCGGAAGCAACGAGCGCGGTCTTGTACTCGTTCAGCACCGAGAGCTATGACGCTCCGCGCCAAGGGGGCGGCATTGAGCACCTCCGCAAGATCATGGCGTTCCTGCGGGAGGCGCTGGCCCAGCACGTGCCGATGAAGGCGCTGTGCGAGGAGGAACTGCTCCAACCGGAGAACCTGCGCGCGCTGACCAGCCTGTCGCTGTGCGACGTGCGGACGCTGCCCGAGAACGTGCATGCGGCTATTGAAGCCTACGCCGCCGGGGGCGGGCACGTCTATCTGGATCTGGACTCGCGCATCGCCATCACGGGCGCCGTGAAGATGTCGGTCGAGACGATGGTCGCTCTGGCCGGGGACCAGGTCCCTGACCGGACCCGCGTGTCGTCGCCGCAGGTCTCGCTACGCGAGTTTCCCAGCGGGGAGGCGACCTTCCATGTGCTGGTCAACAATGCGGCGGACCGGTACTGGGGGCTGCCGTTTAACTACCGCTCGCCGCAGGCCAACTACGTCCAAGACGCCCTGGTGCGGGACGATCCCGTGGCGGTAACGGTCACGTTCAGCACAAAAGGCCGATGGTTGTTCGACCTGTCCACCGGCGCGCTCCTGGGGCCTTCGGATACGCCGCTGTCGCTGGTACTCGAACCCTCGTGGGGCCGGGTGATTTGCGCCCTGCCCTCTCCGTCCGCAGAATTGCGGGTGACCGGTCCCGCACGCGCCGAACTCGGTTCGGAGTCCCGCTTTCATCTGGAGATGCTGGACGCGGGCGGGGAGCGATTGGAGGCCCCGTTTGTCGTCACGGTCGTCGTAACCACGCCCTCGGGGCGCGCGAGTCGTTACAGCCGGCCGGTCGGCTTCCAGGCGTCCGACGATTTTATGCTCCCGCTCGGCGGCAATGACGAAACCGGCCGCTGGACTCTGACGTTTGAAGGCGGATACCCGCGAACCACGAAAACGCTCCGGCTGGCGGTTGCCGAGTCTGAGCGAAAACAGGAGAATCTGTTGACCCTCCACTGAAAGAAGGTGTAAACCATGAAACTCACTGACATCCAGATGCGCGATCCGTTTGTGTTACCCGTGCCCAAGGAGGGGCGGTATCTGTTGTTCGGCACCACGGACAAAAACCTCTGGTCGGGGCCGGGCACGGGGTTCGATTGTTACGAGAGTCGTGATCTCCACAACTGGAGCGGCCCGATTCCCGCGTTCCGGCCGCCAGCAGATTTCTGGGCGAACACGCAGTTCTGGGCGCCCGAATGCCATGCGTGGCAGGGGCGCTACTACGTGTTCGCCTCCTTCGCCCGTGACGAACGCCAGCGTGGCACGCAAATCCTCGTCGCTGATCAGCCGGAAGGGCCCTACCAGCCGCACAGCGACGGCCCGGTCACGCCGCGCGACTGGGAATGCTTGGACGGAACCTTCCACGTGGATGCCGACGGCAAGCCCTGGATGATCTTCTGCCACGAATGGGTGCAAGTTGGGAATGGCGAGATGTGCGCGATACCGCTGAGCGCCGATCTGCGATGCGCGATCAGCAAGCCGGTGTTGCTGTTCCGTGCGGCCGAGGCAGCCTGGTCGAGCCCGTTCGAGTCAAGAGGGCGGAAGACGAACCAGGTCACCGACGGTCCATTCCTCCACCGGCTGGCGGGTGGCAAGCTGCTGATGCTCTGGTCTACGATGGGGGCGAAGGGTGTCTATACCATGGGGTATGCGGTCAGTGACGGCAGTATTCTGGGGCCATGGAGGCAGTCTGAGAAGGCGATTTTTGTGAAGGACGGCGGCCATGGCATGCTGTTCCGGGATTTCAATGGCCGATTGTGGATGACCCTGCACCGGCCCAACAACACCCCCAACGAACGTCCGATGTGGGTCGAAGTCATCGAACGCGATGAAGGATTGGTCGTGGGCGAGGCGTTTACTCATGAATGACGGCATTGTGCAGGACGCGCGGCTGGTGCTGGAGCCCGGACAGGAGCAGGAGACCACCGTTACGCTCGACCGGCGCGCGTTCGCGTTCTTCGACGTCGCCAAGCAGGACTGGGTGGTTAAATCCGGATCGTTCCGGATTCTGGTGGGTTCCAGCGCGCAGACGATGCATCTGGAAGGTCGTGTTTCTACTTGAAGAATCGTCACCCATTGCGATACACTGGCGGGCGTGTACGGATGATTCCGTGCGGGACAGAGGAGGAGCACCATGAGCGATGTGATTCGGATTGGGCTTTCGCAGGACGAGATGCCGAAGGCGTGGTATAATCTGGCGGCCGATTTTCCCAAGCCGATGCTGCCGCCGATCGACAAAGACGGCCATGTGGTCAGGCCCGAGGCGTTGACCGCCATCTTCCCCGAGAACCTGGTGGAGCAGGAGGTCTCGACCGAACGGTGGATTCCGATCCCCGAGCCGGTGCGCGAGCAGCTCTACCTCTGGCGTCCGACCGTCCTGCGCCGCGCCCGGAACTTGGAGCGGCTGCTGCAGACGCCGGCGAAGATCTACTTCAAAGACGAGTCGGGCTCGCCGGCCGGTTCGCACAAGTCCAACACCGCCGTGGCGCAGGCCTACTACAACAAGGTGTTCGGCACGAAACGGCTCACCACCGAGACCGGCGCCGGGCAGTGGGGTTCAGCCCTCTCCCAGGCCTGTCAGGTGATGGGGCTTCCGTTGCGGGTCTACATGGTGCGGGTGAGCTTCGATCAAAAACCGTTCCGCAAGCTCATGATGCAGACGTGGGGGGGCGAGTGCGTCTCGTCGCCGTCCACGCTCACCCAGGCCGGCCGCGACGTGCTGGCGAAGTGGCCCGACACGCCGGGATCCCTCGGCATCGCCATCTCCGAGGCGATCGAAGACGCCGTCACGTCGAAGGATACCAAGTACACCCTCGGTTCGGTCCTCAACCATGTGTTGCTGCATCAGACGGTCATCGGGCTCGAGGCGCGCGCGCAGTTCCGCAAGATCGGCCTGTACCCCGACATCATCATCGGCTGCGCGGGCGGCGGGTCGAATCTGGCCGGCATCGCCTTCCCGTTCCTCGCCGACAAGATTGACGGCTCGCGGCCCAATCTGCGGGTGATCGCCGCCGAGCCCACGGCCTGTCCCAAACTGACCAAGGGCGAGTTCATGTACGACTCGGGCGATGTGGCGATGATGACCCCCCTGCTGCCGATGTATTCGCTGGGTCACGAGTACCAGCCCGCCGCGATCCACGCTGGCGGCCTGCGCTACCACGGCATGGCGCCGATGGTCTCGCACATGCGCCGCCTCGGCATGATCGAGGCGGTGGCGCTGCCGCAGAATGAATGCTTCCGCGCCGCCATCCAGTTCGCCAGCAGCGAGGGGTTGATCCCCGCGCCGGAGAGTTCGCACGCCATCGCCACCGCGGTGCGCGAGGCGATCCGCGCCAGGGAGGAGGGGGTCGAACGGACGATCCTCTTCAACCTCTCGGGACACGGCATCCTCGACCTCTCGGGCTACCAGGCCTACCTCGAAGGCAAGCTGGAGGATTACGAGTTCGGCGCCGCCGATCTGGCGAAGTCCCTCGCCTGCACGCGCGGACTGCCCAAGCCGCCGCCACTGGCGTGAGGCGATCATGGACTCGCCGTATCTGAAAACGGAGTCGCTCGCGCGCATCAGGGAGGCGCTCGCGCGGGCGGGCGTGGACGAGGCCGATCTCGATGAGCGTTTTGTGCTGGGATCGGGCGCGGGCGGGCAGAAAATGAATAAGACGTCGTCGGCGGTGGTGCTGCGCCACCCGCCGACGCAGACGGTCGTCAAATGCCAGGCCACCCGCTCGCGCGAGGTCAACCGCTGGCTCGCCCGCCGCCTGCTCGCCGAGCGCATTCTGGAGCGGACCGCCGGCGAACGCTCCGCCCGCCGGCAGGCCGCCGAAAAGATCCGCCGGCAGAAGCGCCGGCGCTCACGGCGGCAACGGGCGCGGATACTCGACGACAAGCGGGAACATGCCGCACGCAAAGCCTCCCGCAAGACGGTCGAATGGGAAGCGTAAACCCGGGGGCGGAGTTCACGTTGTCTTGTCGAATGCAGGCCCGCGTTCGTTGTTGAAGGACGGGCGCAACGTGGAGTCGGCCGAGCTCTCACGCCGCCTCACGACCGCCGGGCCGATCCGCAGGGCCACGGTGCGCCGTTTGGAACGGCTCGCCTGCCATTCCTCCCAGGTCCAGTCGGTCTTAAGCTTGGAGGGTGAGTTCACGTTCCACCTCCTGTTTCCGTCGCCACGCGCCAGGCGCTTCCCGTGTCTTGCTTTAACTCACGGCTGACCTGACAGAGAGCGTCACCTCGGAGCAGTCGGCCTGCCGGGCGGCTTCCGCCTGGCTATTGCCTTGCAGATAGCGCAAAACCACGGCCTGACGCAGCACGCCGGAGAGTCCTGCCAGTTCCTCGTCCAGCAAAGGCATGACCTCCTCATAATCGGGGCGGCATTCCTCAACGGCAGGCACCTCGCTTTCGTCCAGCATGGCTTCCTCCTGACGCCGGGCCCGTGTTCGCAGCGCCTCCAGGCAAACATTCCGCGCCACCCCGTAGAGCCATCCGGTGAGTTCACCCTTGCGGGTCAGCCTGCTGGCTTTGTTGAGCAGTACGAGGAACACGGCCTGGGTGGCGTCTTCCGCCTCCTGACATGGATTCTAAAAACCGTTGACATATTATAGTATGTCATATATGCTATTTCCCATGAACGCCTTGTCAGAGGTCAGAAAGCGAAGGGATATCTCGCAGCGCGCATTGGCAAAGCGCGCGGCGGTGTCGTTTCGCGGATTGCAACTCCTTGAAAAAGGGGGACACAACTGGGAAGTCATGACCGTTACCCGTGTCGCCGAGGCGCTCAATCTGCCC
>Ga0194113_10011100_pt1 | contig 10694 bp, 2 predicted proteins | sample TA2MahC200mmetaG_FD_146193 | JGI IMG/M metagenome (GOLD analysis project Ga0194113, IMG submission 146193) | Freshwater microbial communities from Lake Tanganyika, Tanzania - TA2015017 Mahale Deep Cast 200m | ecosystem: Environmental > Aquatic > Freshwater > Lake | place: Tanzania: Lake... | reverse complement strand
TACCCACAATCGAGTCCCAGGAGGCACGACTTTGTGAAATACCCTGGGGGAGCACGAGTTTATGAAATACTACAACATCTTACCAATCTTACCAGTGCCTTGCAGTAGCCCAGATGTTACGCATAACTGCGGAACGGCACACACCCCCTTCCGTGCAATCCGTGTCGTGCTCGTGCCCAGGCGGATAGCACATTTGTGCAATTTAACATTGTCAAACTAATCCCCAAAGGCAAAAGGTTCTGGCCGACGGTTTGCCAGAACCTTTCTCTTGATCAGGCCAAAGCTCTTCTGTCACGACAACTCCTCGAGGAGTGACTTGGCCTCCCGCAAGTCCGGCGTGTCAAACCCCTCGGTGAACCAGCCGTAGATCTCGGCCAGCAGGGCGCGCGCCGTGGCGCGCTGACCGCGCTGCGCCAGCAGCCGGCACAGGCTCAATGTCGCCCGTAGCTCCCACAGCTTCGCCCCCTGCTGCCGCGCCACTTCAATGGCCCGGCGGAAGCACTCCTCCGCTGACTCTACACTGCCTGTGCTCCACTCTTCACTTGTTGCATCTTGTGTTCTGCCTTCTACATTCCGCAATTCCCCCTTCAGCCGCCACAACTCCGCCTCGAAGAAGCGCGAGCCGCTCTGCTCGACCAGGTCCAACGCCTCGGCGACCGCGGCCAGCCCGGCCGCGCTCTGCCCGCTCTGTAGATACGCCTCGGCCAGCAGGACCCACTGTAAGAGCCGGCCGCCGCGCGAGCCGGAGGCCTCCCAGGTCGCGATGCTGCGACGCATTGTCGCGATCCCCGCCTCCGTCTCGCCTTGTCGCGCCTGGAGCCAACCGTGGAAGACAGTCTGCCAGACCCGGAAGAAGGCATTGTCCTGGCCGGCGTTGACCTGTGCCAGTGCCGCGAGGTGCCCACGGACCGCCCGGTCATCGTCCCGTAGAACTGCCGGTAGCAGGCACGCCGTGATCAGGGTCAGGCCGACGGCGAAGGGGTGCGCCAACTCTGTAGCGCGAGCCAGCGCCTGCTGGCTGCACCGGAGCGCCTGCTCCGGGTAACCCAGGGCCCATAACACCTCGCTCAACCAGGACATGGCCATCGTACCGAGATCGATGCCGAGGAATGTCGTCAGATCGCGATCCTGCTGGGCGCCCTCCAGCGCCACGCACTGCTCCAGGTGGCTGCGCGCCGCCGGCAATTCCCCACAGAAACGGAGGCTGGCGCCCGCGGTGTAGTGCGCCAGCGCCAGGTGCTGCGGCTCCCCGCTGCGGCCGGCCAGCTCGAGCATCTGCTCGCCCAACGCCCGCGACCGGTCGCACTCTCCGGCCGCCCGGTACTGGTCGGCTTGCAGGGCCATGGCCCGGAGAATGCCGGTGATCTCGCCCGTGCGCTGGCTCAGCTCGACGGCGTGATCGAAGGCCATGGCGCGTTCGCCCACACCCCAACCCTGCACTGACACCAGCGCCCCACCCAGGGCGAACTGGAGCTCCAGCTCCTGGCGGCCGCGGTCGGCCGATTCGGGCAGCGCGCGGAGCAGCGCCAACCCGCGCCTGAAATGGCCGAGCGCATCCTCGTTGGCTGCCAGCCGCGCGGCGCGGCGGCCCGCTTGCAGGAGATAGCCAATCGCCTTGTCGGCCAGGCCAGCCGCCTCGAAGTGCCACGCCAGTCGCGGGGAGAGCGCCTCGAGCTCGTCCGCGCTGCCGGCGCAGAGGGTTTCCAGTTCCTTCCCCACGGCCTCGTGCAGCCGCGCCCGCTCCACCTCGTCCAGGCTCCGATAAAGGTAGCTCTGAAATAGAACGTGCCGAAAGCGATAGCAGGAGAGACGCTGACCATCCACGCGCCGGACGCTGTGAGCCGTCACCAGGCGGTGCTGTTTGCTCAGCGGGCCGCTCAAACGTCGGATGATCTGACCCTCGTCAGTGCCCTGCACGCGGGCCACCACCTCGGCGGTGAACTCCTCACCCTCCACACTGGCTATGGCCAGCATCTGCCGCCAGTCGGCCACCAGCCGGCCCATGCGCTCGGCGATGACCGCCTCCACCCGCGCCGGCAACTTATGCCAGTCCAACGTCGGCCCCTCCATCCACTGCCCGGCCTCATTCCGCACCAGGTCGCCGCGCTCTTGCAGACCTCGCAGCAACTCAACGGTGAACAGCGGGTTTCCGTCGGTGTGCCGGTAGAGGGTCTCGCGAAACCCCGTGCCCAGCCGATTGGGCTCTGTGTCCAGGAAAGCCTCCACAAACTGGCGGCCATCGGCCTGGTCCAGATCCACCTGGACATCCCCAAAGTCGCGTTGCAATTCGTTGAGGATCGGCTGCAGGGGATGTCGCTCTCCGTTTCGTCCGCAGGTCAGATCGGCCGGTCGGTGAGCGCCGACGATGAGGATGCGGTGGCCAGTCAGCCGCCGCCCCAGGTGGAAAAGCAGGCTGACCGAACCAGCATCAGCCCACTGCAAGTCGTCCAGCACCAGGATCAATGGGTGCTGGCGTGCCAGGGTCTGCAATACCCGGGTGACCTGTTCAAACAGGTCTGTCTGCGATGCATCCGCCAGGCCAGCCCTGGCATCCGGGCGTGTGGCCAGTTTCTCCAGCCGGGTCCGCCAGGCGGCATCCCCAGGCGCAAGGGCCTCGGCGCGCAGCAGTAGAGCATCGCCCGGCAGGAAGCGATCAATCAGGTCTAGCCCCTCGTTCACCAGAGCCTGCACTGCGTCAGGGAACGCAGCCCACAGGCGGCGGGCGTGCTCGGGCGTGATGGCCCCACTCGCCCGTTGGGCCTCGATGTCGCCAGTGAGCATCTGCAGCACCTCGCGGAAGGGCAGGTACGGATCGCCGATGCCGTCGTGGGCGTTGCACTTCCCGCTGGCCACCACGATGTCGCCATACCTCTCCATGGCCCGCCGGGCAAATTCGCCAATCAGCACGGTCTTGCCACTACCCGCCTCGCCGGTGACGAAGGCCACGTGGCCCTGGCCGGCCAGCGCCGTTTCCAGGAAGGCGTCTAGCTTTGCCAGCTCGCGGTGGCGGGCAACGAAAGGGACAAGGGATAAGGGACTGGGGACAAGGGGCAAGGGACCAGGGGGCAGGAGCCCCTTGTCCCTGATCCCCAGTCCCTGATCCCTGATCTGCTCATAGAGCGTGGTGGTCTCGTCCGCAGGCTCAACCCCCAGCTCTTCGGCCAGCAGGCGGCGACAGGTCTCGTATTGGGTCAGGGCAGCGCTGCGTCGGCCACTCAGCGCCAGCAGGCACATCAGTTGCCGGTGGGCTTCCTCGTCCCAGGGCTCCAGGGCCAATAGTCGCCGGGCGTACGGTTCGGCTCGCTCATACTCGCCGCGCACCGCATGGACTTGAGCCAGGCAGTGGAGAGCAGACCACATCTGCCGGTCAATGTGCTCCTGCTTGAAAAGCAGCCACTCCTCGAACAGAGGGCTATCTCGGAGGGAGAATCCCTCCATGAAGCGGCCGCGGTACAACTCGATCGCCGATTTTAGATTGCCGATTGCCGATTGCCGATTTGCCGATTTGCCGATTTGCTGATTCGCTGATTCGCTGTCCGTGATATGCTGTTCAAAGGCTTTGACATCCAGCCAGTGGTCGCTGGCGGTGTTAAACTGGAGGGTTTCGCGGGTGGTGAGCAAAAAAGGGGGCGTCGCCTGGTGGTCGCCAATGGCCTGGCGCAGGTGGTAGAGGGCATAGCGCAGGTTGCTGAGGGCCAGGGGATCGGGCTGCTCCGGCCACAGGAGGCCAGCCAGCCTCTCCCGGCGGTGTGGTCGGTCGGCTTCCACGGCCAGGTAGGCCAGCAATGCCCGAACGTGATCGTACTTGAAGCTGATCACCGGTTCCCCGTCCAGCGTCACCCGGAAAGGCCCCAACAGGTATATTGACAGGCGTGCCATCGTTCCTCCTCGGGAAAGCTAAGAGCCATCCAGGTTGCCCTTATTATACCCCAACGCGGACAAATGCTCAAGTGCCCCTGTCATTGCGAGTCGGCCATGGCGCGGCCCGCCATTCTAAAGGACAGAAACGTCCCACCCTCACCCTAACCCTCTCCCTGCGAGGGAGAGGGGATTTGCTCCCTCGCCCACTCCTCCCCTGCTTGCGGGGGAGGTTGGGTGGGGGTAGGGAGAGGGCAGGGGTGAGGGGAAGTTTCTGAGTAGGCGCGCCGTTTGCGCCGAAGCCTGCCCTGAGCCCAGCCGGAGGGCAATCTCCACCCTGCAAATTGGGGATCGCTTTGCTTCGTTCCTCGCAACCGCAAAACCCGCTCCTGGCGATGACACCTTCGATTGTTTCTTACCCAATGAGTGACGCCAACCCGCCACGCGGAGCTACTCAGAAACTTGGTTCGTAGTGGCGACTTTAGTCGCTTTGCCACCAAACGACGGCTAAAGCCGTCACTACGAACCTTGCCCAAGTTTCTGCCCCCTACGGATGGCGCGATGCGCCATGGAAGACTCGCAATGACATTCCACGTTCTATCCACGTTGGTTTGGTATAATGTTCCCAGCATACGACAGCGAATCGGAGATTGACAGACTGTTAGGAGCGACTATGACGGACCAACAACCACACTACCTGGCATACATGTTGCGCCTCTGGGAGGCACGCACCGGCGGCGAGCAGGTCTGGCGGGCCTCTCTGGAAAGCCCCCACACCGGCGAGCGTCACGGCTTCGCCAGCCTACAGGTGCTGTTCACCTTTCTGGAGCAACAGACAAAGAGCCAGACTGAGTCCATAGATCAGCCTGGCAATTCCAATGAGCCTGGGCCTGCTGAGGGCCCCGCGAATAGCAAGCAAGGAGGAACGAGATGAAGCGCATCCATCATTTCAGGTATTTGGCTTTGGCAGTGGGTATCCCTATATTGGCGGCGATAGCCATCGTGCCCCTGGCCTCAGCAGCCGGGCCAGCACCCACGCCGGCGCAAGCTGTCCAACGTGCCTGGCAGCGCGCCCAGGAGGCCGGCGTCTATCATTTCGCCAGCGAGATCGTGCAAACCACCTACCCGGCCCCCGCGATAGCCAACTTCGGCCGCACCAGCCGCCAGGAAACGCTGTACCTGGAGGGCGACGTGGACCTGCCAGCCCACACCATCGGCATGAGCCTGTGGAAAAACGGCAACGTCCTGAACTCCCGCGATGGCCTCGAGGTGCGCATCGAAGGGGATCGCGCCTGGGGCCGCCAAATCGGCGGCACGTGGCAGGAGATGGACGACTTCTCCGGCGCCTTCGCCCCCGGCGGCGACCTGATGGCGTTCCTGGCGGGAGCCAAAAACGTGAAACGTGAAGAGGCTGAGTCACGCATCACGCATCACGTTTCACGTTTCACGTTTGACCTCGACGGCCCCGCCTTCGCCAGCCACCTGCGCGACCAACTGGAGGCCTACCTGCGCGAGCGGGGCGAGCTGCCCATCGGGCTCACCCTGGACTCATCTCGCGTGTACCAGGAGATGACCGGCCAGGGCGAAATCTGGCTCGACGAAGACGGCCTGCCCCTGCGCCTGAGCGTCCACCTGGCCTATCCGCAAGAGAAGAACGGCGAGCGAGTGAAGGTGGACATCAGGACCGATTTTCGATTTTCGATTCTCGACTTTCGATTGGCTTCTGCCCAATCTCCAACCTCCAATATCCAATCCCCCATACGGAACACGCAATACGCAATACGGCTTGCTGCATTGCTCGGCGTGCTCGGCCTTGTCCTGCTGGTGCTCATCCGCCGCCGCTCGAAGCCTGTCTACAGCGCCATCGTCCTGATCGTGATCTTCTCCCTGGTCGTCATGCCGCTGATGCAGAGCCAGCAGGCCGCCGCCTTCTTCGACCGCCAGGCAGCGCGGCAAGCACGCTACGAGCAGGAGCAGCAAGCGGCCGAGACGAGCCAGGCAATCGCCGCCGAACTCAGCGGCGCAAATTGGAACCCGCACGCCGACCCGCTACTCGGAGGAACTCACGGGAACTCAGAGGAACTCATAGGAACTCAGGGGAACTTAGGTGTCTCCTCCATTCTCCCGAGTTCCCCTGAGTTCCCCCGAGTTCCCCCAAGTTCCTCTGAGCTCGCCGCCGCAGCCAGCGCCTCGGTGGATACCGACAACGACGGCCTGTCCGATGATGTCGAGACGGCGATCGGCACAAATCCGACCGCTGCCGACAGCGACGGTGATGGTTTGAGTGATGGCATCGAGGTGCTGCGCCTGGGCACCGACCCGCTGCTGGCCGACAGCGACAACGATGGCATCCGCGATAACGTCGAGGTGGCCGGGTTCACCTACCGCGGCCAGAAATGGTACTTCAACCCCAACAACCCGGATACGAACGGCGACGGCCTGCCCGACGGGACGGAGTGCCCGGCCCTGGTCGGCGTGACCAGCGTGCCGACTACGACGGTGAGCTGCGACACGGACAACGATGGCGTGCCGGACGGCTTCGACCTGGACAACGACGGCGATGGGGTCAACGACCGAACCGACCTCTCCGCCCTGGCCGTGCTCGACGCGGCGGGACGGCGCTCGAACCTGGGCACGGTCACGCCCTTCGACGACGATCACCCCCTGATGCTCAACCTGCCGGGGCTGAGGCCGGGCAAGCCCGTGATGCTGGACGTGCAGTTGCGGCCGACCCTGAGCAACCATCTCGGCTACGCGCTCAACGTCTTCGACTGGCCCTCAGGCGACCAGGCCGGCCAGATCCAGCGCGTCAAGGAAACCACCTTCAAGACCACCGATTCGGCGGCCCAGAACACCGACGACCCGCGCAGCGACTATGGCGACATGCGCCTGATCCCCATGCTGGAGATCGAGATGCCCGCCACGGTGGGCGGCACGCAGCCCTTCTCGCTCACGCTACCCTCGGTGACTGTCGAGGTGCGCGGCGCGGTGTCGGCCACCCTCACCCTGGCCCGGCCGGCCGGTGACACCGCCTCGACCAGCGTCACGCCCGATCTGGAAACGACGACGGCACAGATGAAGATCTGGGACGGGCCTTGCTCGGCGTCGGGAACGGGAACCGGCAACCGCCTGGTCTACAAGGAGCTGACGGACGGCGTCAAGGCGTATTTTTACCGCAAGCTCACCGACCTGGCCGACGGGCAACACGCGCTGGAACTCACCGCCGGCGGCGCCACCGCGTGCGCCAATATCCCCAACATCATCAATGGGCCGTACCGCGACTGGATGATTGACCAGGCCCCGCTGGCCCCCTACGGCATCTCGGTGCAGGAGAAGGATACAGCGGGCACGCTCCTGGCCTACGTGCCGCTGAACGCGGAAGCGGACGAGACGGGCGGCGGCCTCGCCGCGTTCTCGGCCCGCATGTTGTACTGGCCCAACGGCAACCCCAGCGCGCCGGCCGCCACCTGGACCCGGGCGCAGAGCTTCCGCGTCGTCTGGCTGGTGCAGGTGCTCACCGACTACTGCGACCGCCACGGGTTCAGCCCCACCGTCACGCGCGAGGAGGACGCCGACCAGTACGCCAAGGAGCTGCAGGCGCACTGCCTGACGCATCGCTCGCAGGACATCCCAAAGATCGCCCACACCTATCGCGACGAGCAATGGTATGTGACTGGTCTTTCGGTGCGCGAGGACAGCACGCTGGACGTGGCCGTGCTGTGGGAGGACCCGGCCACCGACGACAACCTCCAGGTGGATAACCTGCTCTGGCAGGCGGCGCGCGGGCTGGCGTCGGTGTTCAGCACCGGCCGCGATTGCGACGACGACGCGGGCAACGATACGGATTACGATCCCGCCACCCGTAAGTGTAATGCCGACGGCAAGCGCGACGTCGTGGTGGCGGCGCGCAACAACGGCAACACCACCATCTTCAACCGCCTGGACGCGGCGGGCAACGTGCCGGACGGCGATGTGCGGCGGTGGGGCATCCCCAAGGACGCGTTGCGCACGGCAACCTACAGCTATCCCCACTCCGACTACACCGCCGAGATGGCCACGACGAAGACGCGCGAGCTGCTGCACCAGGCCTTCGGCGCGTACGAGACCGCTAACTCGGCGGTACGCCCCACCTTGCTCTATGCGCGCGAGGAGACGTTCCGCGGGGCCACGCTCAACGAGCTGGGCAGTGTCAGCGACGATGTGTTGACGATGGACATGAGTGGGATCGAGAGCACCACCCTCAGCACGCTGAGCTGGGCGCCGTTCCGCTACAACGCCGACGCCGGGCCGGACGGTGAGACCATCGGCTGGGAGCCCTATCCCATGGCCGACTACTGGCGTGCGCTGCGCGCCGACCTGGAGGTGGGACTGGCTGCGCTCTCCCGCAACCAAAACCTGGGCCACAGCGACGACTACATCGTGGGGCAATCGGTGGCCGCCGCCGATATCTACCTGGCCTTCTACCGCGGCCTGCCGGCGGTGGTGGCGCAGGGCGGCCAGTCGCTCTGGCGCAGCCCCTGGGAGGACGGCTCGCAGGCCACAGTCGGCGATGCCGGCTCGGACAGCGGAATTGCCGACGCCATCGGCCTGGCGGGCGGCGCCTACGGCCTGTTCAGCGATCTGGCCGATGACTTTGCCGAAGCGCTGGCCCCCGCCGCCAGCGGTGTGACCAACGCAGCCGCCGTGCAAGGCGCCACGCAAGCAGCGAGCGGCGCAACTGCCGCCGCGGGAGGCGCGAAGAAAGTCACGCTCGAAAAGATGGGCAAGGGCTTCAAGGGCATCCTCGGCGCGTGGAAGGAGGCCTTCGATCCCAGCAATACCTTCAAGGTGATGAGCAAGTTCGGCAAGGTGGGGTTGGGGCTATGCTACGCCGCGGCCGGCGCAGCCGTGATCTTCACCATCGCCGCCATGGCTCAGGGAGGCGACGCATTTGCCCAGGTGGGCAACGCGCTCACCATCATCGGCCTGGTGTTCCAGATGAAGGGATTGTTGAGCGCGCTCCAGGAAGTTATCAAGGCCACGACGACAGTGGCGGGCAAGTTCGCTACGATCACCCAGGGCATCACGAGCACGGTGGGCAAGCTGGCCAAATGCTTCAAGGAGTCGCTGAGCAAATCGGCCGTCATCGGCTTCGGGGTCGGCGTCGTCGCCACCTGGGCGGCCATGGGCCTGACCGTCGGCCTGTCGAACCTGAGCCACGTCCAGACGGGCTATGCGGTGGCCCAGGCGGTGGCCGACACCATCGTCCAGGTGCTGATGATAGCCATCAACGCCATCCCCCTGATCGGCCCTCTCATCAGTGCGGTGATCAGCCTGATTGACAGCCTGATCGGCGCGATCTGCAACGCCATCCCGCACGAGGAAGACGACGACCCCTACAACGACGCCGCCGACTGGCTGTGCGGCGGCATCGAGGGGCTGGTCTCGCACCTGTTGGCCTTTATCTTCTATTCGGGCACGGTGATGGTGGACGTCAACGCGGACGGCCGCTTCCGCATCGCCGCGTTCGACGAGGGCGACCTGGTGTATCCCGAACGCGGCATGGCCGTCGGCAACTTCCTCCGCCCCACCATCACCGTCTCCAACACCATCGAGATGGTGCCCCTGCCACACAACCTCGGCGGCGCGTATCCCTATCAGTACAGCGACCGCCGGCTGCGTGGCAGCACCTTCAAGTACCAGTTCGGCGCGGGCGAGGTGGACCTGCACGAGGGCCTGGAACGTTACACCATGTCGGACGAGTGGCAATACGTTGACGGGGACGGGCCCAGGTGGGGCGACGCGGGCCACACCTGGCACAAGGCCGAGCCGGTGTACATCAAGCCGACTGTCACCAGCGCCACAGCCATCGAGCTCTCAGAGGCCGGCATCAACCGCACGCTGGCGATGATGCTCTCGGAGGGCTACGCCATCCCGGCCCAGGAGTGCATTTTGGGCGTGTGCGGCGTGCGCACCGAGCGGGACACCATCCATTACCCGATCAGCGACATGATCATCGTGGACGTCTTTCCGGCCACGCTGGACGGCTTCCGCGAATTTGTGACCCTCCCCAACGGCCAGAAGGCGCTGGCCTGGAGCCAAACGGGCGACGGCTTCGCCGCCCTCAACGACGCCGACAACGACCGGCTGCCGTTCACCGTAGACCCGGACGATAGCAGGTGGGACAGCGACTACGACGGCCTGGGCGACTACTTCGAGCTGCAGATCGGCACCGACCCGACCAGGCGCGACACGGACGGCGACGGCCTGAGCGACTGGGAGGAGGTGTTCCGGCGCACCGATCCGTTGGTGCCGGACACCGACGGCGACGGGCTGCTGGACGGCGAGGAGGTGTTCCACCAGGACATTTTCGACACCGACAACGACGGCAACTACACCGAGTGGCTGGGCGGCTGGGAGTTTGTCTACAGCATGAACGCCGACGGCACGGCCAACCGCACGTGGACCTGGCCCCCGCCGGACGAGCGTGACGTGGACGCCGACAACATCTCCGACAGCATGGAGAAGGTGTACGGCTTCAACCCGCGGGTGCCGTCCGACGGCCGGGTGCTGACCCTCGAATCTATCGCCACCGAGCCGGACGGGAGCGGCGAGTATGTCCCGTCCGACGGCTACGTCAAGCCTGGCGACCCCCTGCGCTACGAGGCCACGGTCAAGAACGAGCTGTTCAACCGCTACGCCCAGGGCCTGCTGAGCGCGGCCTTCCCCGCCGGCCTGCACGGCAGCGCCGCGCCGCAGACGTTCGTGCTGCAGCCCCAGCAGGCCAGGACGCTGACTGGCGACGTGACCGTGGCCAGCACGGCTGCCAGCGGCGTCTACAGCATGACCCAGACGGC
>Ga0194113_10011094_pt1 | contig 10698 bp, 9 predicted proteins | sample TA2MahC200mmetaG_FD_146193 | JGI IMG/M metagenome (GOLD analysis project Ga0194113, IMG submission 146193) | Freshwater microbial communities from Lake Tanganyika, Tanzania - TA2015017 Mahale Deep Cast 200m | ecosystem: Environmental > Aquatic > Freshwater > Lake | place: Tanzania: Lake... | reverse complement strand
TTATAGGTGATATGTCAATATATTTCTGAAAAAACGTCTCACAACATTTTGCCTTGTGAAGGCTGAAATTGTATTTGATGGGTAGATGGTCTAGCTTCGGTGGTAATTTTCAACTGTTAAAGTCGAGCCTGATGAAATAGAGGGGCAAAAGTATCGTCCATAGCAGATTATGTTGGAGCTTAGTGGACAGAAAGAAAAACTTTTGCCTTGGCCTTCCACCTTGCCACTTAACATTCTCTGCCAATATTGTAGCAGCAAAGCAGGTCGAGAGCCACAAGTACCATAAGGGGCAAAAGGTTACGAATCAATGCCTGATTTGTTTGAGCAGGCGCAAGATTGCCATTGGCTCGTGCATCTATCATGTGTTAAGATATATATCGACGTCAAGCAAATCTGGTCCAGATGTCAGCAAAATTGCATTGAAGGAGGGGGTATGCCAATCTACATCGCGCTCACGAGTGTCTCTAATGAAGGGAGAAAAGCTATTAAAGAAGACCCGGCACGGATTAAGGCCAACAATCGCGAGATTGAGGCTATGGGAGTAAAAATACTGGCCCAGTATGCTACTCTGGGACAGTATGACTTCATCAACATCTTCGAAGCTCCCAACGATGATGCCATATTCAAAGTGGCAGTGCATCTTACCGGACGAGGAGTTGCTCAAGTCCAAACCCTGGCAGCGAAAACTCTCGATGACTTTATTGCTGCCACAAAAAAGTAGGCGGTCCCACTTTGGTAGCTAGTAATACGAACCTACAGCCTTATTTTGAACGCTAATATTATCCTCTTAATCGTAGGACTTCTATCAAGTTGTTTTTGCTCAAATAAGGTACATATTCTCCGCTTCCCGGAGCAGCTCATCTCTAAACTTGGGATGTGCGATATTTATGATATCCAATGCTCTGTCTCGAGTGGACTTACCCTTCAGGTTGACTACTCCATATTCAGTAGCGAGATAATGAGTGTCCATCCTTGGAATGGTAATCACCGTGCCCGGTTCAAAGCGGGGCACAATACGGGAAGTTTTGCCTTTTTTCGCCGTGGAATAAAAAGCTTGTATAGATTTTCCACCTTTGGAGTTAAATGCCCCACGCACAAAATCGAGCTGCCCTCCTGTACCGCTAAACTGGGAGCCAGCTAGGAATTCCGCGTTGCACTGACCAGTGAGGTCCACTTCAAGTATCGTGTTAATGGAAATCATGTTGTCGTTTTGGGCGATTACCGAGGGGTCCTCAGCATAGGACGCAGGATAGCTCTCCATGCTGGGGTTATCGTTTATGAAATCATACATCCTCCTATTTCCTTGAGCTACCATGAAAACATGCTTTCTCGGGTGCAAGGTTTTCTTCCGTCCGGTAATAACCCCTTTTTCTATCAGATCCACCATGGCAGGAACGAAAACCCCCGTATGAATCCCCAAATCCTTATGTCCCTCCAGCAAATGGGCAATGGCGTTAGGAATGCCACCCAACCCAAGCTCAATGGTAGCCCCATCAGGAACCATCTCAGCAATGTATCTGGCAATAACCTCATCCTCAGGCTTCGGCTCCGGCGAAGTCATCTCCAGAAGCGGTACATGGTTTTCCACAACAGCAGCCACCTCGAAAACATGAAGGAGAGAGTCCCCGAAAACGCGAGGCATATTCTCATTTACCTCTACAATAAGTGTTTTGCAATTTCTGGCAGCTACAGACGTATAGTCATTAACAGCTCCAAAGGTGAAGTAGCCAGCCTTATCCATGGGGGAAACAGTAGTGATGACAACGTCTATATCCATGAAATCGCTGCATAGCCTCGGTATTTGATGGACATAATTAGGCACATAATAGCTGAGCCCCACCTTAACCCGAGCCCTGTCTGCAGCGGTCACGAACCATGAATAGGCTTGAATACAATCAGAAAGGTCTGGGGACAAGACCGTCTTGGCAGCATATTCCATGGGCAAACTGGAATAGACTTTTATGTCCTTCAGGTTACCCTCCCTAGCGCGGTTGGCAACTGCGGCCAAAAGAGCCGGCGGTTCAGATATGGTCGCGCCATGCACAAGTGTGTCACCATTCTTTATTCGCTCTACGGCTTTTTCGGGCGTGGTTAACCTCTCTTTATATTCTGCATCATATATATTCATCTTTCTCTCCTATACCTAACACAGTCCATATATCTTTTCCAAAAAAGCTAACCAAGACTAAGTCATTGTAACGAGGTCTGTCAAAGTAAGTACATGTCCTCCGCTTCTCGTAGCAGCTCGTCTCGAAATTTGGGGTGCGCGATGCTGATGATATCCAATGCTCTGTCCCTAGTGGACTTTCCCTTCAAATTGACTACCCCCTGCTCGGTGACAATGTACTGGGTATCCATCCTGGGGGTGGTAACTACAGTTCCTGCTTCAAAGCGTGGCACAACACGAGATAGTTCTCCATTCTTGGCTGTTGAATGGAAGGCTAATATGGACTTTCCGCCTTTAGAATTAAATGCCCCACGTACAAAGTCAAGCTGCCCTCCTGTGCCGCTGAATTGATAGCCACCAAGAAACTCGGCATTGCACTGACCGAGAAGGTCAACTTCGAGTATAGAGTTGATGGAGATCATGTTTTCGTTTTTAGCTATCACCGTGGGGTCATTGACATAGGAGACAGGGTAGCTCTCCATAGTCGGGTTATTGTCCATGAACTCGTACATCATCTTGGTACCTCGGGCAAAAGTGAAAACATTTTTCCTCGGGTGGATAGTTTTCCTCCTGCCTGTGACCACGCCTGCTTCTATCAGGTCGACCATGCTGGGACAGAACAATTCCGTATGAATCCCCAGGTCCTTATGGTTCAACAAATAACGAGAGATAGCATTAGGAACATTACCTGCTCCCAACTGGATAGTCGCCCCATCAGGTATCATCTCAGCAATATATTTGCCTATAACTTCATCCTCAGCAGTTGGCTCTTGGGGTACCGTTTCCATAATAGGCGTATGGTTCTCCACAACAGCATCAACCTCATAGATGTGGAGGAGAGAATCTCCAAAGATACGAGGCATATACTCGTTCACCTCAACAAGGAGTTTTTTGCAATGTCTGGCTGCCGTGGAGGTGTAGTCATTGGCAGTGCCAAAGCTGAAATATCCTGCCTTATCCATAGGAGAAACACACATCATGGCTACATCGACTTGCATAAAATCACTCAACAGCCGCGGTATCTGATGGAAATAATTGGGCACGAAGTAGTTCAGCCCTACTCTAACCCGGGCTCTATCAGCCAAGCCAACGAACCATGAATATATCTGAACACAATCGCAAAGGTCTGGCGCAAGTATGGTCATGGCAGCATGCTCTGCCGGATGAAGAAAATAGACGCTTATATTTTTCAGGTCCCCTTGCCTCGCTCTGTTTGCAATAGCAGCCAGAAGTGCAGGGGGTTCAGCACTGACCATACCCGGCACGATGGTGCTACCATCTTGAATGTCTTCAACTGCCTTTTCCGGCGTGGTTAGCTTTTTTCGATACTCCGCAAAATAGCCTTCCATCGCTATTACTCCTTTACCTCAAAAGGTGACTAATTTCGCGCCTTAGCCCCAAACCGTAATTCATAAGGTCAATTTCCCTTTCCGTTGAACCTCAGAGCCAGCATGGTGATGTCATCAGACTGGGGCATTCCGCGAGTGAATGTCTCTATCTCAACTTTTATTGTATTTATTATGTATGTTGGATCCCTGTCTTTCAAGTTCGACAAGCAGTTTTTAAGTCTATCGCTAGAGAACAGGTACTCCTCTAGATTCACAGCCTCGGTTACACCATCGGTATACATGAAAATAACATCGTTTGGCTTGAGTATTAGTTTTTGACATTCGAATTTGGCATCTGGCATTACTCCTACTACCAAGCTCTTAGACATTTCGATGAATTGAAACGCACCGTCGGCGGTACATATTAAAGGTGGATTATGCCCACCATTAGCATATAACATTTCACCGTTTTTTGTATTGAGAATTACACAGAAGCCTGTGAAAAACATGGAGAGTTCGTTATCAGGATATAGTATATCGTTAACCCGGGTAAGAATTTGATCCGGTGATAAGCCACGCAATGCCTCCGTCTTCAAGAGGGTCTTACTGATGGCCATGAACAGCGCCGCTGGAATACCCTTTCCACAAACATCACCGATATCGAAACACAGCTTATTCTCGTCAACAAAGAAGAAGTCATAGAAATCGCCGCCTACTTCTCTGGCTGGGGTCATGGTGGCGAAAATGTCAAACTCTTTTCTATCTGGAAACGGAGGAAATGTCCTGGGCAGCATGCTGGTCTGGATTTCAGTAGCCACTCTCAACTCGCTTTCGATGCGCTCCTTGGCGGCAGTGGTCCTCTCGAGTTCCTTCATGTGTAGTTTCAGACTTTCAACCATATCCTGGAAGGTCCTGGCCAATTCCCCTAACTCGTCGTTACGTTTGGCGACGGGGTTAATCACGTTTGTCTGGTACTCTCCTGAACCGACAACCCTAGCCCCAGTGCAAAGTAGCGACACGGGCGATGTCAGTCTCCTGACCATAAATACAGATGTAACTGTGCCGACCAGCAGGATGACAACAGATGCCAAACCAGCCCAGCGTAACAAGTCCAGGATAGCTTCAGCTGTCACCTGAATACCTGCTGTCCCACCTACAGTGGATACAATTACATCGTCAGCGCGCCAGACAAGTATGGCTGTTGTCCCCAAAATACAGGCAGCCAGCAGAAAAGTCACCATTAGTATGACTCTAGTTTCCAACGTCAACACAAGACGCCTGATAGCCAGCAGCAACAGAGGAACGATGGCGAAAGCCAGCAAGACATTGGTCAGCAAAGAGGGTAGCAACCAGCTCAAAATAGCTTCTTGGAACGCCAAACGATGCAATACCAGACTATCAATGAAGGTACCGGTAGTCAATCCGACCATGTTAGCTATCAAGATAGATAAAAGGACTATGCCGAATTGTCCCACGGTCCTGACTATCTGTATGCCCGTTAGATAGACAAATCCCGGAACAGCCCCCAGCAGACCATTGCCGATAGACCAGTCCCAATACTGCAGTCCATAGCCGGAGAGGAAGTCACCAAAGACATTGCCCACAAATCCAGTGACAAACCCCGGAAGAGGGCCAAAAGCCAACCCCATGGTTATAGGAACTGCAACCTGTGGCCTCAGGCTAATTAGTGTGGCACCGGGTAGATGCAAGCCACTGAAAGCCCAGTTCAACAGTCCATAAAGCAGTGCCGCCCCTAAAGCCAGTAGTAGCTTTGTCGATATTGTTCTGCCTGCAAATACACCAGCTATCATCTATATTTATGCCATTTTCTATTGGCTACAGACAGGCTTGTTCCTTTAGCGCTCTCAATTTTTCCCAGTCAATATCTTCCTCATTACCAGCGTGTTGCCTTTTTCCGCATCAAAGCTGTAGCTGACATCGTCCATCAGCTTTCTCATTAAATATATGCCGAGCCCACCGATTCTCCGTTTATCCACGTCTGTCTCCAGGTCAGGTGGCAGAACAGAGGAAGGGTCAAATGGTTTCCCCTTGTCCTTGATGGTAACGACAAAATTATTGTCCCGCACCTCACAGGTGATGTTGATTATGCCGCCTTCCTCAGCATAGGCATACTTTATTATGTTAGTACATGCCTCATCCGCAGCCGTTTGGACTTCGAACACGCCTGCATCTATGCCAAGCTGGCCCATCGAGCTGGAAATGAAATCGGCGATTACCGACAGGTTTTCCAGCTTAGCATCAATTCTCAATTCAAATTGATTCTGCGCCGTTGTTCATCTCCTAAGTTGCCTTCAATAAAACTAATGTGAAATCGTCATATTGAGGCTGGTCCTGAGCAAAAGTAAACACCTCGTCCTTTACCCTGCCCATCAAATCTTTCACCGGTAAATCTGCGTTCTGATTTATCGTTTCAATTAGCCTTTTCTCCCCGAATTGCTCTCCGACCTTATTGATAGCCTCAGTGATACCGTCGGTGTAGAAGACTACGATATCATTGCTGTCCAGTTCAATCTCTTTCTCCTCCAACGAAACCTCGTCCATAACACCCATGGCAATCCCACTGGCTCGCAACAGGACAACATCTCCCGAACTCTTTTTAACCACAAAGGGCGGATTATGACCAGCATTGACATACTGCAGCCGTCTTTTCTCTGGATCCAGGACAGCATAAAATAAGGTTACGAACATACCCATCTTAGCTTCCTGCGAAATCAGGCTGTTTGCTTTCTGCATGGCTTGAGAAGATGTAGGGTTGTCAGCGACGTTGGCTCGAACCAGAGCTCGAGACAATGCCATGAACAAAGCTGCCGGTACACCTTTGCCAGATACATCAGCTATTATTATTCCCCATTTACCTTCGGAGACGGGTATGAAATCATAGAAATCTCCCCCAACCTGTCTCGCCGGCAAGTTCAAAGCAGCAAACTCAAAACCGTCTATTCGAGGCAGTGCCTCAGGCAAAAAGCTTTGTTGAATCCCCCTGGCAGTCTCCATCTCATACTCTGTTCGCTCAAGTTCACGTCTATATTTTTCCTTTTCTTCCGCTGTCCTTCTCTCAGTTATCAGATTACGTATTATAAAAGCGAAGACAGCCATACCCAGTGCATTGGCACCAGTCATAGGCAAAATAACTTCTTTAACTACCGTTAGCGCTTGCTCATATGGCCTGGCTATCAATAGCGTCAACCCCATATGCAATAATTCCATAAAAACAGCAAAAAGTATCGCCTGCCAAACTGCAACGAACTCCCCTCTTTTAAGCCTATAAATTGCACCGCCCAATAGACCAGCTATAACGGTGCTCAAAGAACAGGGAATGCAGACAAATCCGCCAAGGAAATAACGGTGTACGCCACCTATTAGGCCTGCCCCTAGTCCAACCAGCGGACCGCCAACAAGCCCGGCCACCATCGGTCCCAGGTCTCTAATATTGGCTATGGCACCAGACGGCAGCCTTAATCCACCATATGTGCCGAATATAGACAGTGCACCAAAAAGCAAAATCAGGATAATCTGGTTTTTGAAACTGAACTTTCTCTCTAATATTTCGGTAAAGAATCCGGCACGGGTCACAACGTAAGCAAAGGCAACGACTACGCAAGCCGTCTTAATTAGGTCTATCAATATGTTAGCGACTGACATATCCATTCAACTTAATTTGGCAGCCGGCTTCTCGAAACAGAGATTAGGGATACTCAACCTGATATTGAATTCGCCTACCCCCACACCCCCTGAAAATATATCCACATTCTCAGCCTTCAGACATCTTAGTCATGACACCACAGTGGTGACTTTCATCTACGCTCCTCTTGCTTTAATAACATAATCAAGCAGCTCTTTCCCAAAATCAGAGGCAATCTGAATGTTTCCAAGGCCAATATCCACATTATTAAGATATTGCAAACGAAGCACATCGCCCTCAGACATCTCCGGGATGACTCCAGCAAAGAAGAAGCCAAGCATTTCTAATGAGGCACAAAATTTCTGCGTAGCCGGATGAGACAATGGCAAATCAATGTAGATACAGTCAATTCTGCGCAGACAAAGTTCACGTAAACGGAATTTCACCAACTCTTCCACGTCAGCTCCGTATTGTGCGATGAGCATAAAAGCTCGGCTCGCTTCAATCTGCACCCTCACGTCTACCTGAGAAGACGGAGGAACATCATCTGGCTCTTTAACATCAAGTGCGTTCATAATATTTCGTCTGAAATTGTTGCTCTCATATATGCGACGAATAACCGCCTGATGGTGAAATGGTGGATACACATCTCGCAATGGCTCCTCATTAAGTCTCGTATATAAAAGTATTGCGGCTTGACGCTGTTGTCGATATTCTTCCTGGATTTTTCTAAATAACATAGTTGCGGGAGTAAAGCCTAAAAGGACACCTGTCTCGCGTGCTCCAATCGAAAGAGCCGCCTTCTGACTGTATGTGTGAGCAGTTACCGCTTCGCTGTAAGTTCCATACATCCCCATGTCCTTCGCATGGGCTACCGAAGAACTTACCAGTTTCTTAAGCAGGCCATGGCCTCTATATCGTGGGTCAACTACTGCCTGTCCCCTTTCTCCAATTATAGCTTCAGGATATTCCTTACGTATTGCAATATGACCAATAACCTCACCATCGGGGCTTAAGGCGACATGAGATATAAGCAAGCCGCTTTCCAGAAATTCTCTCACTTTATCAGGAAAATAAACATCACCATTAGCATAAGTGTATCCATAGCAACGATACACACACCTAGCCAAATCGACTGAGTCATCCGGTTTCATCAAGCGTATTGCAATTGGAATATCCTTGGGAACAGGGAAAAGAGGCAAGGCTCTATCCTTTTCCTCTTCAGAAATATATGCTTCGACATCTTTGTAGGGAAGGTTTTTAACAAGTTCGACCCGTTTGCCGCGACGACCTAAGTTGAGAAAATGAATCTCATCAGCAAAGGCTTTCATCAACATGATGCCGAGGCCTGATTCTTTCCCAACGTCAAATTTCCTAAAATCAAAAGGTAATCCCTGGTCTTCAACTGCCACTACAACCTGCCCCGGCTTCCGCAAGATAACGACATCGAAAAAACCTTGCTCACCAGGGTCGAAGGCGTGTTCAATCACATTCATACAAGCTTCCTCCACCACAAGCTCAAGCCGCCCTATATCATTGCCAGCTAGGCCCAGCTTGATGGAGATTTCCCGCACAAAACTGGCAACAGCAGGGAGAAAGTCCACCTTTGCCACAAGTGTAATACGAGCCACTTGTTGTTCTTCTTGCATATTATCCGTGAGGCTGCCCTTCTTATTTTAACAATCACTCCTCAGAATATGCCCCCTCGGCCGTGAAAGCCTCATTTTCTTAACGCTTGGCTAGCGTGTGCTTAATGCCGCCCGCTTATTTGTGGCATTGAACAGAGATACCAAGAAACATTTGAAGGGGCAAAATATATAGTCCACTTCTTAACCTTCGAGATGGTTCAAAATATACCGGCTACGGTAATCTTCACCTACGCCTCACTGAAACCACTAACAGCGGCCTCCTGGGTATCAAATATGTTGAAAAGCTGGCTAAATCCAGCGATGTCAAACACTTCTTTAATAAAAGGTTTCATGCAGGCTAGTTTGATATCCCCTTGCTGTTTTCTTGTTTTCTTAAGCGCCGCCAAAAAGACCCTGAGTCCTGAACTACTGATGTACTCCAACTTCTCAAGGTCGATTACCAGGCAAGGTTGACCAGCCTCAATTAATGAATCCAGCTTCTTCTCCACGTCAGTTGCACAGTAGGCATCTAGCCTGCCCGACAGGGATAGCACATTCACATTCCCCAGTTTCTTCTCTACGATGTCCATTCTGTTACCTCCTAGTTTTCGAATGTGGTCGATTCGAACGCACAATGGAATCTTCTGGTTCGGTCATCTCCTGCCATAAAGTATAGCACAATTGATAATTATGAGACCCCTCATAGCGAAATCTGGTATTATTAAAGGCGACTGTAACATTATCCTTTACCGCCACATTATTGGGAAAATGAAAAAGGGAAAGCCGATTACCCCCAGCCTTTCACAGCAAAAGGAACGGTCTATCCTACTTGGGGTCATCTTCGGCTTATTTGGCTTAGCAACCGGACTTTTCGCTGCCATTTCTGCAAATTCCACAGCTATTCTTTCTGAGGTATTGAAAAACGCCGGCCTTACCATAGCCGTTCTCCTCTCGTGGTTAAGTTTGAGGAAGGTCCATGCGGGAAGGACAGAGGGTTATAATTACGGTTACGGCAAGCTAGAGAATTTTTCAGGGTTGATAGTTGCCGTAGTTATGATAGTCTCCTTCTTCTTAATACTATATCACACCGTGGAACGCTTTCAGTCACGCGTTGAGATGCATCCCGTAGGTGTGGATATCGGCCTTGCTTTTTCTGTCGCTGCTCTCATTTGCAGCATAGCACTGTGGAATCATGACTACCACCTGGCCAAGAAAGAGCATTCTCCTGTGATGGAATCTCTGTGGCGTTTATACAGGACGAAAACAATATCCACCGGAGTGGTCATTTTATCGCTACTACTTAGCATTGTCTTTAGCAGTCACGCCTGGTCCTTATACATCGACCCAGTTGGCTCAATAATAGTATCCATGTTCTTAGTTTATTCGATATACAGTGTTAGCTCACAGTCGATGTATGATTTACTAGACCGTGCTCTAGAAGAATCACTGCAGCTGGTTATATTGCGTGCATTAGCCTCTCATTTTCATGAATATGAGGCTTTGCATGGCATCCGCTCAAGGAGAACAGGCGGCAACGTTTTTATTGAGATATTCCTCGAATTTGAAGATGAACGCAAGATGTCAGAAGTCCAGCAAATCGTTGACTCTATCAAAATGGATTTGGAGCAAAAAATACAGGGCAGCCACGTTGTAATAGCGCCAGCAAGGTCGGCGGTAACCTGAACCTCGGCATGCACATTTGCTTATCCGCATAGGTCTGCCAGAAATTTGGGCAATTAGCAAAAACAAATACACTTGTTTTCAGGATTTCATCAGTTTAAGCAGAGCACTGCCTACAGAGTTTGCCGACCGCTGATATACAGTAAACGAACTGACGAACTATTAACCCCGGGGAATGAGATTTGAGTTGTGAGCAACTGCACATGATTTGCTCACTTTTGGTAAATTTTTGCAATCAAGTGGTGGGGCTTA
>Ga0194113_10011090_pt1 | contig 10700 bp, 8 predicted proteins | sample TA2MahC200mmetaG_FD_146193 | JGI IMG/M metagenome (GOLD analysis project Ga0194113, IMG submission 146193) | Freshwater microbial communities from Lake Tanganyika, Tanzania - TA2015017 Mahale Deep Cast 200m | ecosystem: Environmental > Aquatic > Freshwater > Lake | place: Tanzania: Lake... | reverse complement strand
GTGTTGCCAGGTCGCGGCGGGCCAAGCCGTGTGTTCCGTGCACTCTGGGTTCACACAGTGCTTGGGGCGGTAAGCAATCGTCAGTATCTCGGTCATGGTCTGAATCGTTTTGCGTCCGTTGATATAGGGCAAGTCCACCAAGCGCTTGTGGCACTCGGGACAAGTGGTCAATTCACATGGATAAATCGTCGGCGTCGTATGGTATAATGTCTTTGGGGTTCTCATGCACTCCTCTTTCCTCGGTCGGATAGGATAGAGACAGTATCCATGAGAACCCTCTTTAGTCAAATCCCAAAGTGAGTTTTGCGGTATTGCGAATTTTCCAACAAGAACTACCTAAAATCAAAATGTGTCGCTGGACGGCGTCAAGCGCATAAATGATTCGATAAGAACCACTGTGCAAACTAAAATACGGCGAGCCCTTGACTCGCTGATGCGCGACGCGCTCAGCATTCGCTACCAGCCATTCGATCTTGTGGATAATTTTCGCGGCAAGTTCAGGATTGCGTTGAACGATGCGATCCAAATTCTCTTGCGCGAGCGGAGCAAAGTCGTGCTCGAACACTAAACTTTCACACCCGACTTGCGCAAGCGGTTCTTCATTTCTGCCGCGCTAATCGCGCGCTTTTTGCCCTGGATAATCGCCGTGGCTTCGGCGTCCAGTTCACTCAAATATTCCGCGTCAATGTCCTCTTCGACGTTCAAGATCTTGAGTCCATCGGCGTTCACCCGATAACCGCGTCGTGTCTCCTCACGCAATACGCGCCGAACGACTTTGGTTAACAGCGTTTCCAAATCCGAGGCACTCATTGCGCCGACATTTGTTTTCTCAGTGACTTGCAATGGTACCCGTTCACGTGTCGTTACCATCTTACACCTCACTTTCGCTACCGCGCATATTCTACGGCATTTCGCGCGATGTGTCAATTGGATTCGCGCATTTTTTCTCTCCCACACATTCGCGTACCTCACTTGGAGTGTATCACGTTGCGCGGCGAGTGTCAACCACTTTGACTTTTACTTTGTCTCATAGTATTATCGCGCTACCAGACCTGGAAGGTTTTGGAAACCCTCCAGGTCTTGGAGACAACGCAATGTCCACGCCCATCAACCCCGCCCACTTTCCCGAATACATCTACGGCGTCCACGACATCGGTGGACAAGTGCCGATGCTCAAAGCCGAACGGATCGGCTGGCTGCTCGATTCGGTAGATTTGCGCGCGCAAGCCGGAACCGATTACACGCGCCTTGCGAGCGCGGGGCTGGGCATCCTCGTCCGCCTGAACAACGGCTTTGACATCGCCGGAACGATTCCGCCCTCCGATCAGTACGACGCGTTCGCCGCGCAATGCGCCGCGTACGTCGCGAATTCGCCCGGCGCGCGCGTCTGGATCATCGGCAACGAAATGAACAGCAGCGCGGAACGCCCGCTTCTGCCCGACGGCTCGCGCGAAGTGATCACGCCGGAACTGTACGCGCTCTGCTTTATGAAATGCCGCGACGCGATCAAAAACCTGCCCGGGCATAACGACGACTTGGTGATCCCCGGCGCGATCGCGCCCGCCAACGCCGACACCGGCGATTGGGTGCGTTACCTGGTTGACCTCCTCGTTTTACTCGATACCGAAGTGGACGGCATCGCGTTGCATTGTTACACGCACGATTTCAGCGCGACGCAAATCACCAGCGATGTCGTGCTCGATCCGCCGTACGCGCGCTACCATTCCGATTTTCGCGCGTACCGCGATTTTTTGAACGCGCTCCCCGCGCGCTTTCGCGCCTTGCCAGTTTTTATCACCGAAACCGCGCCGTCCGAGGGCTGGGAAAATTCCAACGTCGGTTGGATTCACGCGGCGTACAAAGAAATCGCAGAATGGAATGACGATCCCACGCATCAGCCGATTCAAGCATTGATCTTGTTTCGCTGGCAAGCCGCGTCCGATTATCCCGAATGGAATTTGCAAGACAAACTCGCGCTGCAAGACGATTTTGCCGCCGCGCTCGCGGAAGGGTGTCGCGTGCGCTGGACGCCGCCGGAGCCGCTGATCGCCGCGCCGTCACCCGCGCCGGTGATCGAATCGCCCAAGATCGAAACGCCCGTTGTCTTTCCCACGCCGCCGCAATACGCGGCGCGATTTCTCGCGCACGATACGCCGGTCGCGCTGTGCGTCGGACAAATCGTCACCGCGAATGTGCGCGTCAAGAATACCGGCGCGGCGATTTGGAAATCGGCAGGCGCGCAAGCGGTTCACCTGGGCTATCGCTGGTTCAACGCGCGCGGCGATCAGCAACTCGACGTGGAAGACCGGCGCACCGCGCTGCCCGGCGATGTCGCCGCGAACGACGCGACGATGCTCGGCGCGTGGCTCATCGCGCCGAACACGCCGGGCAAGTACGAATTGCACTGGGACTTGAATCGTGCAGGACGCGAGTGGTTTGCGGAGTCAACTCCCCCCGCGCTGATCGTTCCGGTCGCAGTGACGAGCGTGCCGCGCGAGATTACCGGCTGGCGCGTCGAAGCATCCGAAAATCCGACCCAGGTTGCGCGCGCGCTCGACGGCGACCCGTTGTCGTTTTGGGAAAGCGGCGCGCCGCAAAAACCGGGGCAATGGTTCCGCGTGAACCTGGGCGCGCCGCGCTGGGTGGATGGAATTCAATTTCTCAGTCCGGGCAAAAATTTTCCGGCGGGGTATCTCTTGCGCGTTTCGGCGGACGGCAAAACCTGGGTCGAGATCGCGCGCGTCGCGTCCGGCAATCTGTTCGACGTGATGCCCGTTTTCGCGCCGATGCTGCTTCAGTACGCGCAGATCGATCTGCTTGCCGGATCACAATCGCCGTGGATGATCTCGGAAATTCTCGCGCATCCGGCAACCGCGTGGACGGCGACGGCAAGTCACAACCCGCGCGCGGCGAATCGCGCGCTGGACAATCGCGCGGAAACCGCGTGGGCGAGCGGCGCGGCGCAAATCCCAGGAATGTGGTTTCAACTCGATCTGGGACGCGTGGAAACGGTGAGCGGCTTGACGCTGATCGCGCCGGGCGACGAGCAGCCGCGCGGTTTTCGGATCACGTTGTGGCACGCCAGCGCGAATCGGTGGCAGACGGTATGCGAGCGCGCGAACAATCGCGCGCCGGTGGATGTGTCGTTTCCGGCGGGGCAGACCCAGTTCATCAACATTCAGTTGACGCAGGCAAGCCAGATACCTTGGGCGATTCAACACGTGCGCGTCGCGCGCGAGCTGGAGGGCTGGCTGGGTCCGGGCGAATGAAAAACCTGCGAGGTCTTGGAGACCTCGCAGGTTTTTTGTTTACGGCAGGATCGTCGTTCCCAGCACCGCGTAGCGCATCAACGACAGCACGCCCAGTTCGATCAGCGCGAAAAAGACGCCCGCCGCAAATGGATTGAGCGCGTCGAACCAGCTTGCCGCCAGTCCCTCTTTGCGAAAGAGCGAAGTCAGAAAGACCAGATTGATCAGACTGACGAGAATCACCACGCTGGCTGAACTGACGATCGAAACCGGGTAAAGCAAAATACCGAGCCGCGTTTCGTTGACGATGTACAACGCGAGCGCGACGATCAGCGCGCCGCCCAGTTGTTTCCAGGTGGCGATGATCGGACGATTGTCGTTGGCGCGCCACAGCGCATAATTCACAATCGGCGTCAGGATTCCGGCGAACGCGATGCCGGTCAGCAAGCCGGTGGCGAGGCGCAGTTGCAAACGCGGTTCGTAGAGGTACGGAATCGCCGGCGCGTTTTTGTGTAGATCGTATGCGAACGCGTTGAGCCCGTCGAATCCCATCACCCCGACAAAGAGAACGAGCGTCAACAGAATCGGCGCGGGCGGCATCCCCTTGGCGCGTCCGCGTCCCAGCACACCCAGGTACGCCCACACCGCGAGAAATCCCACGTACATTCCAAAATCGCGCGCCTCGAACGGCAGTTTGACCGGCTCCTCCGGAGCGAGGAGCACAAACCCTGGAAGATTCGCGCGTAGAAACGTTTCCCCCGGAAACGGCGTGCCACCGAAAAAGTACGAGTGGCTCGGTCGTTGCGGTCAGATGCCGAAGCAGATGCCGTGCAGTTTGTCCATCAACGGAAACGGCAGCGCGAGGAAAATGACAACGAGCGCGAGCAAAAAACCTGGACCGATCCAAGGGATGATTTTGGCGCGGCGCAAAGTGGGCTGGGGGGATTCCAAATTTGTTCTCCTGTGGTACACGACCGCCGACGGACGACCGCCGCCCGCCGCGAGTTTTCAGCGCAATTGAAAATCGCTTGCCGTGTTTTCCGATCGCTCCTGCGCGCGTGCGTACTGATAGCGCGCGTCCTTGTGCGCGTCGCGCATCGCATCGGCGAGGTAGGGGAAGACCAGCCACACCGAGCCGATGCCGAAGAGCGCGCCGGCGATCGTGCGTTCGAGCGCGGTGCTTTCGTGCACCGGCAGGAACGGCAAAATGTGAATCGGACTCGTGACCAGTTGCCACGCGCCGTCAAACGCCATCGGCAAGACGAAAACGAAAATGTAGACGCGCCAATCGAGACGCGGCACAACGCGCGGGAACAGTCCGAGCAGAATGAACGTGAGAATCATCGCGGCGTAGATCGCCGCGTCGCGTTCGCACCACGCCATCTTGTAGCCGATGTGCGCGTCGCCAATCGCCGCGCGCCAGAAAAACGCGTCCGCCGCGTCGTTCGTCACGCCGAGCGCGTGTTGCAGTTCGCCAATCGTGTACGCCGGCTGCGCGCCGAAGAAAAAGAAACTGCGGTACGCGAGTTGGTGGCAGGTGAGACTATAGACGCGATAGATCAATTCCGCCGGCGCGGTGATTCCGGCGCGCATCAAGATCGGCGCGAGCGCCGGCAAGCCGGAAAAGAGCAGCAGAAAAGTCACGGCGAGTGCGATCCAGTACTGGGTGATGAACACAACGACGCGATCGACGGCAAGTATAAAACGCCGCGCGCGCGGCGAAGGTTGAGTTGTCATTATTTTTCTTGGAGATCGGTGGACAGTGGGTAGTGGTCAGTGGTCAGTCAACAGAAACAGTGAACGCTGTTGACTTTCCACGGTTCACGGTTCACTGCCCACTGTTCACCGTGCACTAGGGTCCCAGCACATTCCACCGCCACGCGGCGGGCGGCATTGGAATGTCTTTGAGAAACAAAACGTACGAGCCGTATCCGGCGCGCGCCAGTGCGTTCCAATCGGCGAGCGCCTTCAACTCCGCTTCCGAGTACACTTCGCGCATCGCCAGATACCAAGTCAGGTTTTGCGTTTTTTGATAGTGCCAATATTCCGCGCCGAGTTTGTTCGTCTTCCAATCCAGGTCTTCGCTGTCCGCCGACGAGATGCGTTCCCAGCCGTACTGCCGCGCGAGTTCGGTGTAATCCACGTAAAACCCGTATGGCACCGGCTTGCGCGTTCCGCCTTCGCCTTGGCTGACGATCCAGCGCGCGCGATAACTGAAATCCCAGGGCGCGTCTTTCAACGGCTCGCCTTGCGTGCCGTCTTGCGCGGCGGTCTTCAAGTACATCCGCCAGTACGTTTCGCCCAGTTGATCTTCGCGCACGACCTCCAAGCCGCCGATACCGCGCGCGTCGCTGTAATCGAGCCGGGTGTCCACCGCGCGTCCGGACTTGTGCCACGACAACGTGTCGCACGTGTTGTCGCATTTGTACTCGACCGGGCGGAGCAAATCGGAGACGATCGCGAGGAAATCGTAGCCGACTTCTTGCTTGATGCGCGTTTGCAGCGCGAGCAGCGAATCGGCGACGCGTCCGCTCACCTTGCTCAAGCCCGAGTTCAGGCGAATCGTGGTGATGCGGCGCAATTCGTACGGATGACCGGTGCTCGCCGGGGCGAGATCGGGCTGTTCTTTGTAGAGCGCGTTGCCGTTGGCGTACTCACCTGCCCCGGCGATGCCTGCGGCTGACCAGGTCACGGACGTGGCGAACGTGGGCCCGTTTTCGACGAGGCGCGGGATGCCGCTCCCGTCCGCCGCGACGATGTAGATCGGTTGGCGCGTGGGGCGCACGGAGACGAACGCGATCCATTTGCCGTCGGGCGACCACGCCGGAGAATCGTCCCAGCCGGAGAAGGTGACGCGCCGCGCGTTTTTCAGTTGGGGCGCGATTGCATTGCGCCCTTCCACCTCAGCGACATAGATCGCGCGCTGACCGTCGCGATCGGAAACGAACGCGAGTTTGGTCCCGTCCGGCGACCAGGTCGGTTCGTGATCGTCGGATTTATTTTGGCTGAGATTCGTCGCCTTGCACGCGCTTTTGCAATCGGCGGCGACGATGAAAATTTGCTTGGTGCCGGTGCGCCAACTGACGAACGCGAGCCATTTGCCGTCGGGCGACCACGCGGGCGCGTAATCGTGCGCCTTTTCGCTGTCGGTCAAGTCTATCGCTTGCGTGCCGTCGGCGTTCATCACCCAGACATCGAGATCGCCGCGTGCGTACGATTCGAACGCGATGCGCTTGCCGTCGGGCGACCAGACCGGCGCGCCGCTGTAGATCATTCCGCGCGTGAGGCGCGCGAGGTTGTTTCCGGCGGTGGAGAGGGTGTAAATGTCCCAGGTGCCATCGCGCTTGGAGCGAAACGCCAGCGTCCGGCCGTCCGGCGAGATCGCCGGATCGCGCGCGGGCGCGATGTTCGCCGCGAGTTTGCGCCAGGTGTGCTGGTTCGGATCGACCGCGAAGATGTTCCACGCGCCGCCATTTTCGGCGGAGACGATCAGCCGCCCGGGGGGCGCGGGTGTGGAAATTCCCGGTGTCATTGCGAGGAACGTTGTTTGTGACGAAGCAATCTCCAACGTGGAGATTGGGGATTGCTTCGCCGCTACGCGGCTCGCAATGACAGGGGCGGCGAGCGCGGGAGTGAACGCGAGGAGGGCGAACGCGATGATCGCGAATCCAAGTTGGAAAAAACGCAGACGTGTCACGAGTGAGAAAATCCTTGCTAGAAACTGGAGGGGATTATACTCTAGTTTCGGGCAAGCGTCAAACATTTTTCGGTTTGACGCAATGCGTCATTTCGGAGTATAATACAAGCGATCCTTCGGCGCGCGATGAGGTGCGTTGATGTGGTAATTTTTCGCAAGGTGACGACTGCCTCTCGCAACGCTTGAGTTGGAGAGGTGTTTTTATTTTCGGACGGGGTTTGGCGCTTGCGGCGCGCAAGCGCGAAAAAATAATCATTTCATTATGGAGGATGTATGAAACTCAATTGGCGGGTACTCACCCCGCTGATCGTGTGGCTGGTGCTGGTGGTGATTCCAGTCCCCGATGGATTGCAACAGCACTCGTGGTGGTACTTTGCGATGTTTGCCGCGGTGATCATCGGCTTGATTTTGGAACCGATTCCCGCGGCGGCGATCGGTTTGATCGGCGTCGTGTTCGCCGTCGTGATGCGGTACGTGAACGCGAATGCGGCGCAATCGCTGTCCTGGGGCTTGAGCGGATTTTCGAACAGCGTGGTTTGGCTCATCTTTGCCGCGTTCGTCTTCTCGATTGGCTATGGCAAGACCGGGCTGGGCCGCCGGATCGCGTTGTGGTTGGTGCAAAAGCTGGGCAACAGCACGCTGGGTTTGGGGTACGCGATCACGCTGGCTGACCTGGTGCTCGCGCCGGGCACGCCGTCGAACACGGCGCGCAGTGGCGGCACGATCTATCCGGTCATCCGCAACATCCCTGCCCTGTACGGCTCCGAGCCGGGCGAGACCGCGCGCAAGATCGGCTCGTACATTATGTGGACGGCGCTGGCGGCGACTTGTGTGACCAGTTCGATGTTCATCACGTCGCTCGCGCCGAACGCGGCGGCGTTGCAGTTCGTCAAGACCGCGACGAAAATTGATATTTCGTGGACGCAGTTCTTCGTCGGCTTTTTGCCGGTGGCGGTGGTCTTGCTCGTTTTGACGCCGCTCCTGGTGTACTGGTTCTATCCGCCGGAAATCAAAGCCAGCAAGGAAATTCCGGTGTGGGCGGCGGGAGAACTGAAGAAGATGGGCAAGGTGACGGCGCAAGAATTGACGATGGCGGGACTCGTCATCCTGGCGATCTTTCTCTGGATCGTCGGCTCGAACAGGGACATCACCCTGCCGTACTTTGGCTCGCAGTTCATTGATGCGACGGCGGTCGCGCTGCTCGGCGTGGTGCTGATGATCGTCACGCGCATCGTGACGTGGGAAGACATTCTCAGCAATCGCGCGGCGTGGAACATCCTGGTCTGGTTCGCCACGCTGGTCACGCTGGCGGACGGCTTGAACCGCGTCGGGTTTGTCGCGTGGTTTGCGAAGATCGCGTCCGCGCCGTTGAAGGGGATCGATCCCATCGTGGCGATGGCGCTCCTGGTTGCGCTGTTCTTCTTCATCCACTATCTCTTCGCCAGTCTGACCGCGCACACGACGGCGGTGTTGCCGGTGGTGCTGGCGGTGGGCGCGGCGATTCCGGGCATTCCGCTGTTGACCTTCTCGCTGTTGTGCGTCTACTCGCTCGGCTTGATGGGGATCATCTCGCCGTATGCGACGGGTCCTTCGCCGATCTACTACGGTTGTGGTTACATCTCGCGCGGCGATTTCTGGAAGTTGGGCTTGATCTTCGGCATCATCTTCCTCGCCGTGCTTTTGGTGATCGGGATTCCGTACCTCTCGATGATCAAATTGTAATCGCGCGCGTAAACAAAAGACCTGTCGGGCTGCAAGTCCGACAGGTCTTTTCGATTTCTACTGCCACCGCTCATCCGGGTCGCGTCCGCGCTCGGGTGGATCGGCGGGGCGACAGCCGATGCACGGAACGCGGAACTTGGGCAGAACCGGCTCAAATGAAAACGTCGGAATCGGCAACGGCGTCCACATCGGCAACGGAAACAACCTGGGTGTGGGTGACGGCGTTGGCGTTGCCGTTGCAGTTGGCGTTGCAGTTGGCGCAGGCGTCGTCGGAGCGGCAGTCGGCGCAGCTGGCGGCGTCCCGGTCAACACGATGCGCCCTTCCACTTTGGGCGCGATCGGCGCGTTCACATATTTCAGATAATCGGTGAGCGCCTGATCCATCGGCACATCGCCGCCGTACGGATTCTTGCCGTTCTTGAACATCGCGTAGCCGTCGCCGCCGTTCGCCATAAAATCGTTCGTGACGATGCGATACGTCGCGTTTTTATCGAGCGGCTTGAAGCCAGCTTGCGCGTTCCCGATTTCGACACTTGTGACGCGCGCGCCGACCGGCTTGCTCCAATCGCCGATCATTTTCAATCCGGCGACTTGCGGAAAACGCCCCGCGCCGAGTTGCGACAGTCCGTTTTCCAACGCGGCGAGCAGATCCGCGCCGCTCAGATCGAATGCCATCAAACGATTGCCAAAGGGCAACACTTCCAACACATCACCGTACGAAATATCTCCGGCTTTGACTGCGCGGCGCACACTTCCACCGTTCGTGATCGCGACCTGGGTCTTGTCCCACGCCGTCGCCCACAGCATCGCGTCCGCGACGAGATTGCCGGAATTCGTTTCCTGGGTTCGCAGAATGCGCGCGTCTCCTTCCAAGTCAACCGTCGTTTTGCCGATCACCTGTTTCTTCAAATCGTCGAGCGGCTTTGCCAGGTCTGCCAGTTTTTTCGCGATTTCCGGATCGTCCGCCAGTTTGCTGTCTACGAAAATCGGCGCGCCATCGTACGCGCTCACTTGTCCTTGCGCGTCGAACGTCAGATCGATCTTACCCAGGTTGCGCCCGAACTCGAAATCTTGCACGATCAACGTCTTGCCGCCGTTCGGCGTTTTGACGACGGTCGGGTACGGACCAAACGGCGCACTGAACGATTTGTCGAGTTTCGCGGAATCGCCGAGCAAGGTGTGCGAGTGTCCGCCGACGATCAGATCGATTCCGTCCACTCGTGCCGCCAACGCCAAATCAACGAGGTGTCCGCGATGGCTGAGCAGGATGATTTTGTTGACGCCTTGCTTTTCCAATTCCGCGACGATCGTTTGCGCGGTGGCGATCGCGTCTTTCATTTTCACATTCTGCCCAACGTTCGTGCTGATCACCAACTCGTCCAGGATCATTCCAAAGATGCCGATTTTTTCGCCGCCCACTTCTTTGACGACGTACGGCGGCAATTTCCCGGCGAGCGTCGGCTCGTTCGTCAGGTCAACGTTCGCTAGGACGATGGGAAATTTTGCGCCGCTCACAAAATTCTCGGCGAAGACTTTGGGACCCAGATCGAATTCGTGATTGCCCGGCGCGACCACGTCGTACCCGAGCGCGTTGTAAAAATCGCGTCCCTCTTGCTGACGATACTGGACAAAGTACAGCGTCCCTTGCGAAATGTCGCCCGCGTCCAGCAACAGCGTGTTGGGATTCTGCGCGCGCAGTTGCTTGATCAGCGTCGCGCGTCGCGCGATCCCGCCTTGCGAGGTGTTGGAGTACACCATCGCTTCCCAGCGTCCGTGCATATCGTTCGTGTGCAGGACGGTGAGTTTGTAGCCGCCCGTCTGCGCGCCCACCGGCGCGCCAAGCCAGAGCGCGATGAGCGCGGCAAGCGCGAAAAATGTGATCAATAATTTCGTTCGCATTGTTCCTCCTAATCTGGACAAGCCAGAACCAAACAGGTTGAGTTGACATTTGTATCGGTGATGGATTAAACTCTTGGCTGAAATTTCTGTCTCGGAGAACAAATCATGTCCGCCCAAGAGCCAAACCCATCTCA
>Ga0194113_10011087_pt1 | contig 10703 bp, 9 predicted proteins | sample TA2MahC200mmetaG_FD_146193 | JGI IMG/M metagenome (GOLD analysis project Ga0194113, IMG submission 146193) | Freshwater microbial communities from Lake Tanganyika, Tanzania - TA2015017 Mahale Deep Cast 200m | ecosystem: Environmental > Aquatic > Freshwater > Lake | place: Tanzania: Lake... | reverse complement strand
AGCGTATATCGCAATTACAATCACCTGGTATCCTCCCTGGTGATTGTAATTGCGATATACGCTTCCATAATAGACAGTATGATAGGAATATGCCGGATTTTCGTGGTCAAACAAACATTCCATTCCATCTCCGCCGCCGGTATCAAGCCATCCGCCGGTGCCGATATACGTAGAAGAGCCATTGTCCTGGAAGCCGGTGATCACATTGTCTTTTACCTGTGCGCTTTGACCCAGTTTGTAGATTTGCCCGATGACAAGCCCATTTGAGAGATTTGGCCATGTACTTCCGCCATTGCTGGTTTCATAGATGCCACCGTCGTTACCGGCGTAAAGCTTATTGTTCAGCGGATTATATTCAAAAATGTGAAGATCGGCATGAACTTCCGGAACACTGCATCCGCCGTACCAATGCGAATTGATTGCCCAGGTTTGTCCGCCATTTGTCGATTTCCAGACATTCACGCCACCCACAAAGAGAATGTTGGCATTAACCGGATCGGCAATGACATCCAGATCGTACCAGCCCTGGCCGCCAGATCCACTTCCATCGCATGACCAGTCAAGGATGTTGGGGGAGGTTGAACGTGTAGAAAAATTCAGACCTGAGTCGGTAGACCGGTATAAACCTTTGAAACCACTGCTGGAGTTGGATGTGACGACATAAACATAAGAAGGATTGGCGGCTGTAACGGCGATGGCAGAACGTTGTCCTCCAGGCAGGCCATTGGTGACCATCACCCAGGTATCGCCATTGTTGGAAGAACGGTAGAAGTTGCCGCTGGCGACTGAGTAGACGATGTTGGGATCGCCCGGTTTGAACGCCAGATCTTTGTGGTCGCCCGAGACTTTCTGTGTCCATGTAGCCCCGGCATCCGTTGATTTATAGATACCGCCACTAGTAGCAGCTAGTAAAATATTCTGGTTGGTAGGGTGGATCAACAACATACCGACCGTTTTGTTGCCCATGCCGGTATTTGATGGTGCCCATGTCAGCCCGCCATCGGTACTTTTAAAGACTCCCATTCCCGGAGCATCCCCATGGTCGCGGTCGCCGCTGCCGAGGTAGATGACAGCAGGATTGGTTGTGTTGACCGCAATGGAAGAGACCCCCAGGGTGGGCATGTTGTCGGTCGTGGTGCTCCAGGTCTGGCCGTGGTCGTTTGTAAACCAAAAGCCTCCGGAAGGAGCGCCGACATAAATGGTATTCTGATCCGTTGGATGAAAGGCGATGGCATTCAGTCGCCCCAACCCTTTATACCCTTTAGCCGGGATGGTGATGGGACCTAATGAACTCCAATTGCCTGCTACAGATGTTGCGGCATCTCCATAATTCTTCACGGCATTCCACACCTCATCGGGTGCCGGGCGTGAGCCATCGGGACGGACACGGCTTTGCATCAGGTATTCCCAACGTTTGAAAGGCTTGTATCCGCAACCTCGCGTGATCTCCCGACCCTCCCAGTATGTGTTGAAGGCACGCTGAACATCGTAAAAATTAACCTCCTGATTTTGCATCATCTCGATCCAATAGGGGTAATGGGCTGTATCGGAAGCCAATGAGGCCGGAATACTTCCGCTATTCTGGGAAAATAAGGCTAACGCTGAAAACAGGAACGAAACAAGGAAAAACAATGACTTTTTCATATATGAACGGTTGTTAGTACGATAGCGACGGTAAAGGTACGAATTTTCGTTGTTCGTTGTTCGTTGTTCGGTACCCATTCATAATTCAAGATTCATCTTCCATAATTCATCATTATTTGAATGGATTTATTACCGCCGAGGCACAGAGAATGCAAGTGCCAAGTGCCAAGTGTCAAGTACAGTACCTCGTACCTCGTACCTCGTACTTCGTACTTCCATTCGTACTTCTGGCTTCTGACTTCTGACTTTGCTTTTCGTCTGTCATTTTTTTGAACACAGATAACCAGATGATACTGGTTTTCACAGATGGTGAGGAGTTATTTTGCTGTGGTCTGTGGTCAGTAATTCGCAGTTTGGATTTGGAAAAGGGAATGAAATAATAGTGCCACTAAAACACAAAAACTCTAAATTGCACAAAATATTGATGTTCACTATAATATCATTAGTGCCTTTTTGTGCTTTAGTGATTTGGTGGCATCCATTGACATTTTCGGAGTGACATACCCGCAAGGCCAAAAAAACATGGAAAAGATGCATAAACCGCTTTTTTCTCTATTTTTGGGACTGAAAAAGGCAAAAATCGATTCCGGAGGGATCAATGTTTTCGTTACTGTTTACTTTTTCTTCATCCGCCATACGTATGCTACCTTCAGACTAGGTTTTTGCAAGGACTGCAGTTGGGTGCAACCTGTTTGGGCCAGTGCAACCACAATAATGAATGCTTGGATTGGAATTTGCCGCCTTGGACAATTTTAAATAAAATGATTTTCAAAAATCTACCTTTGCAACATGAACTATAAAAAAATATCCCAAACCATTAAGAACAAAGTTTCCGAACTCTTAGAAGAACTTCGTTCTGGAATTTCTGAAAGAGTGGACTCAAGGGCTTTCGGTGCAATGATTGAAAAGCGTATCACACAAAATTGGGATAATATTTGTGCGAAACTTGGTTATGACCCCCTTAACGTACCTGGAAGAAGAACAATCTTTGACTTTGCTTGTAAAATAGAAAATCAACTTTTTGGATTTGATGTAAAAACAAAAGACCTTGACACCACTAAGTATTCTGATGGCGGGGTTTGTGCAGTTGGAAACCTTCTTAAATATATGGCGAACGACAAGGGGATCTTTGTGATTGCTGAATTCGGTCACAACAAATCCGGAGTAAAAAACGAAAGTCGGGATATTGAATACATCCGTATCGCTCCTTTTCATTGCCTTCCGAAAGACACTTACAGAATAGAAAATCTTGGCACAGGACAAGTTCGCATGAACTACACTATCAATCAAGTGTGGGATGAGATTGAATGGAATCGTTCCTATCCTGATTTCTTTGACATCTTCTGTGAGTTAGCATTAACACATTACAATAGGGTGAAAGCTGATGCGGATAAACGAATCCAAGCAATTGTGGAATTCAAGAACAATAATTATTCTCATTTTAAATTCAATAGATAATGATTTTATGCAATACATCGATTGCTCCATAGAACAGAATAGAAATAGGGTAACTGAAATAATAAGTAAGTTACAGGAAGGTGTTGAAATTGCAAATGAACTTCATATTTCAAATCTGCTTTACAATGAAGCCTATGTCGCACTTATGATTGCAAATATCCTTGGCCATAAATTCAACATTGACACACAAGAAGTCGATGCATTAGACCATAATAACAATCCGGTTGAGTACAAATTCATTTCAAGAAAGGCAATCACAGGTTATACTGGTCGTTCCTTTCAATTTCATTGGCTATCCGTAGAGAAGGTTGCCAGGTATAACCTCTGTTCGCATTTTTATTTTGCATGGCGAAATGGTTTTGTTATAGAAAAAATAATTTGCGTTAGTAACCATGCTATCATGCAGAAAATTTTAGCCAATCAAGCGCCCGAAGGTTCAACCGCAGGACATGCGAGCTTTGGTCCACGCACAATAGAGAGATTAGTCCCAGCGAATGCAACTATAGTTTATCAAATAGCACCATGAGCAGAATAACACAAATAGAAAATTACAACCGAAAATTTGGAGCCGTCTTTACGCCTTTAAGTTGGGCGAAACGAATTGTTGAAAAACATTTCTTTAATCAGTGGTTAGAGGGAGCAACAATCCTTGACCCTACAGCAGGAGAAGGGGTTTTTATTGAAGCGTTTCTGTGTATTGCCAAAGAAAAAAGTATTAAACTGACAAATGAGAATCTCTCACGGCTTTTTGGGATTGAACTCAATCAGAAATTCATAGATAACTTTTTTCAACGGGTCAACTCAGTTTACTTCATTGAATTCCCAAAATCAAATTACAGACAAGGGGACATCCTATTTCAAGCCAACGAAATCAAAGCTGACTTTCTTGTTGGTAATCCACCTTGGGTGAACTTCACCGATCTTGACGATGACTATAAAGAAAAAATCAAACATCTCTTTCTTGAATTTGGATTAGTTGCAAATCAGAAAGACCTTTTATTGGGTAACGCAAGAACGGACATTGCATCTCTGATTCTATTAAAAGTATTACACAGTAACTTGAAAGAAAATGGCAAAGCCATTTTCTTCCTACCTCTTTCAATTTTTCAAAATGACGGAGCCAATCAGCAGTTTAGAAATTACAAAGTAAAAGGTATTGAATTTTGCGTTGAGGATATTATAGATTTTAATGGTAACAAAATCTTTGAAGATATTCTTGGGAGATATGGTGTCGCTCTGTTCCATAGGAATATAAAACAGAAGTTTCCAATCAAGTATCATGTGCTTGAAAATGGTAAGTGGCACTCTCGCAAAGCAAAACCACTTTTTAGCTCAACAGATCCGCTGACAGTTTTTGACAATGAGGAAACTGAAAGCCGACTTGACGGCTTTCAAAAAATTGTTTTGGCAAGACATTTTCAGCCACGACAAGGGGTGAACACTTGTGGAGCAAACGATATTTTCTTTTTCGGCTCATTCAAACTTGTCGGGCAAAATAGAGTTGAATTAAAAAGCAAGTCAGGTGAAACTGTAATAGTTGATTCAAATTATGTTTACCCACTTACAGTTTCTTCAACACTGACAAGTGAAACCCCTCAACCAGAAAAAGTAATTCTCATTCCTCATCAACAAAATGGGAAGCCCATTGATTTAGAAACTTTGCAGCAAGAAGAAGGGCTTTTTTCCTATTTGTTAAAACACAAGACGCTTCTTGAAAACAGAAAGGGTGTTCTTATCAACACGTGGATCAATAAAGGGTACTGGTGGGCATTGATGGGTATTGGAGTATATAGCTTTGTTCCGTATAAAATAATGTGGAAAGCATTCGGTGACAGCGTATTCAAGCCGAAAATTCTGAAGCCGGATAAAAACTTTGGAAGTTGGCAAGGAAATCAATCACTAAATGCTTTCATAGGGGCATCAACCTTAGACGAAGCAAATGAGATTTACAACAAGCTCACCAATCCAATAATACAGGACTACCTCGCTTCACTGAGGATGCAGGGAACTTGCAATTGGGCACAACCCGGTAGAATGAAAAAATTAATGGAGTTCGTATAATATGATTTCGGGCAGAACACAATCGATTAGGCGGCTCCGGTCGTGAATGACCGGAGTGAACCACTTCGAATGACAAGAATAACCGAATGACAAATTCACAAAAGAAATTACGAATTGCGATGGCACATTGACATTCAGAATCAGTGAAAATCAGCGCCATATCTGCGGGAATATGTGAGTGGAAAAACGCAGGTAAGTTTATAGAATAGTGCGAACATTACAGAATTAATGATGAATTTTGAGGCTTGGATTATAAATTTACAACGAACAACGAACAACGAGCAACGAACAACCATGAACCTCAACCCTGTCGTCAAAAATATCTTCGCCATCATCCTCGGGGTGATCTTTGGAAGCGTGGTCAATATGGGAATCATCATGCTCAGCGGGTCGGTCATTCCGCCGCCGGAAGGGGCGGATGTGACCTCTGCGGAAGGACTCAAAATGTCGATGCACCTCTTTGAACCCAAGCACTTCCTGTTCCCATTTCTGGCGCATGCCCTGGGAACCTTTTTGGGCGCATTGCTCACGGCACTGGTCGCAGCGACGCACAAACTGAAACTCTCGATGGTCGTCGGGGCATTGTTCCTGATCGGAGGGATGTACAATGTCTTCATCCTGCCATCCCCATTTTGGTTTACGATCCTCGACCTGGTCGTGGCATACCTGCCGATGGCATTTCTGGCTGCCAAACTGGTAACCAGGAAGTAATGAAGGTTTTCCTGCAATTCTAATGGACGGTCATCACATATCCGGCTTGCATGAACTTGCTTACCTCTGTGACAAAGCTGAGGATCACATCCTGGGAGTTCAACGTTTCTTCCCGCATGATCTGATCCAGGCTGATGAATGCCATGGGAGGACCTGCATAGCCCATCATCGACATCTTTGTATAGAGCGTTTCACGGCGGATACCAAGTTCTCCACATTCATCCATGATCAGCTCGGAAATATGGCGGGATGGGAAGTTGACCTGAAAAAACCGGAGATGGGAGAGGTCAAGGTCGTATTTGCGAACCATCCGTTTGAGTCCTTTGATGAAGACAGAACCATCCGGGTCGTGGAAGTTGGCACGCAGCTCTTCCTGGAACATCTGTGCCAGGTGGTGATAGCCCAGGTCAAACTCTGTTTTCGGGTTCATCCAATAAGCCGGCCGGCGGTTTGACATGGCCGATGGCTTCCTGCCGCCAATCGACTCCATATATACATGGTCGAGAAAGAGTCCATTTGTTGCCTTTTCTTCCGCTTTCAGAAGCAGCGCTCCCGCGCCATCACACAAAAAATAACGCAGGAAAAGCTCTTCTTTTCTGACCAGTGGCTGGTTGTAGTACTCCGCCACCAACTCCGATGATGACATGCTGGATGAGAGCACCAGGGCATTCCGGTAACGACCGCTGCGGATCATCTCATAAGCCGCAAGCAACGCCTTATAGGCTGAAGTGCAGTTGGCATGGATCGACATCTCCCCACACGCTTCTATTCCAAGGGCCTCCTGGATACGCACGCTGGCGGTGGGCATCTGATCCTGATGGGCGCTGCCGTAGGTGATCAACTCCACCTCATGGGCCTGCATGCCGGCCATTTCCAATGCCTTCCGCGCTGCCTTCACCGACATGGTGACATTGTCCTCTGTAAACTGCCGGGTGAATGGATCAATAGCATAATGGTAGTACTCCACCTCCAGCATCTCCTTCATCAGAAGCTTCATCCGGGAGAGCCACTTCCGGATCTTTTCCGGGGCCTCGGTGAGGTCACCCAGGTAATGATCCACCTCATTGATGGTCACCGGCTTCCCCGGGAGGCAGGCGCCTGTTCCGGCAAGTCTGATGGCGATGTTTTCAGGCATCTTGATTCAGGTATTTGGCTTTGTAAAAAGGGAGGGAACCGGGATGGAAGTTCTCCGGCAACCGTTGGGCAAGGTCAATGGCATAGGGGAGAAGCTCTTTTTTTGGCACGACTTGATCTATCAGGCCTAACGTGAAAGCTTCAGCAGTTGTGAGATTATCTCCCCGAAGAATCCATTCCAAAGCGGTAGCGCCACCAGAGAGTTCGTTCATTCGGGAAAACCCTCCGGCGCCGGGGATAAGTCCGAAGGTGGACTCCGGTAGCCCCATCACAGCTCCTTCTGCAACAATGCGGAAATGGCAGAACAAAGCCAGCTCTAATGCAGAACCGAGGCATACTCCTTTGATCGCAGCGATCACGGGGATGTTCAAATGAAGAAGCCGCAGGAATAACAGGTTGTTATCAGCCAGTGAGGTCGGGATACTGCTCTCTCCGCGTCCATTCATCTGTATTTCTGCTGCCAGCTCCCGGAGATCGGAGCCGGAAGAAAAATGCCTTCCTTTGCCGGTGATGATGAGGGCTTTGACCTGGTTGTCGGTTTCGACAGACTCAATGACCTGCCTGAATTCCGAGAGAAACAGTTTACTCAGCGTATTCGACGGCGGTTGATTGAGCACCAGGACGGCTATGCCGGTATGGATGGAGTATCCCAGGGTTGAGAAGGGATTTGGATCCCAAACAAGATTGTAACTGCTGTTATTTTCTTTGATCTCCATGATGCCTGTAAACCCCCAAATAACCATGTTGGTGGTTGGTTTGGCAAAGGTAGTGATTTGGGAGAAAATGGGAGGTTTGCTTCGTCCCGATTGCTCGGGACTCGCAACTAAAGGCTTCGTCCCGATTGCTCGGGACTCGCAATGAAGCTGCTTCGCGTCGCTTTAACAGCACTCGTTATGATGGCAGGACAAAAAAATAGGAGGTTGCTTCGTATTGCTTTTAGGGCACTCGTTATGACGGCAGGACAAAAAATTGGGGGGTTGCTTCGTGTCGCCTTCGGCTCCACTCGCAATGACGGCGCGGGCGAAATAAATTGGAGGGCGAAGAGCGGCGGGCTTTGCCCGCCGCTCTTCGCCCTTTTCTAATACCCCTGCGGCGCCGTCATTGCGAGCGAAGCGAAGCAACCTTTATAGTAACGACTGACCTCATCACGCGGACCGTAGCGAATCAACCTTTTTAAAACGACCACCGTCATCATGCGGAGCCTTTTTCCGAGCGAAGCGTAGGAACAAGCGACGAAGCAACCTTTATGCACCATCATCGTGCGTAGCGAAGCCACCCTACATATCCTCAAACAAATCCCTCCACGTCTTGTTCTTACCCTCAATCAATCCGATCTTCTTTCTTCGGGGGCCTGCCTTGATTTGCTTCTCCCGGTAAATGGCATCTTTGATCGAATCGAAAACCTCATAGTAAACAAGCTTGTCAACATTGTACTGGCTGGTAAATCCGCTGTTCTTTTTCTTTTTATGCTCTAATATGCGGCGTTTCAAATTGTTTGTTACACCGGTGTAGAGAACATGATTACTTCGGTTGGTCAGGATGTAAATGTAAAACTGTCCTAATTTCATCATTCTTTCGATCTATATAGCTTAATCCGAAAAGATGGAAAAGGTTATCATTTCAAAAAAATGTTCATTGATATTAAGATGTTTTCGTACCTTTACCATATTATGAAAGGACTTATCATCTTAATTGGATTCATTTACTGGTTTTCTTCCATTTTCTCCAGCTGCTACGCACAGGATTGTACCTGGATTAAAAAGATAAAAGGATCAAATCCAAATTATGATGACAGATCAACTAACCTCGCTGTTGACCCGGAAGGAAACATTTTTATCGGAGGAGTTTTCCAAAGCCCAATGCTTTATTTTCAGACAGATACCTTATGTTGCCATGGAACCAATGATATTTTCATTGCGAAGTTTGATCAGCATGGAAATGAAATCTGGATCAGGCAGTTCGGAGGGAATAATGGAGACTATTTGGAAACCATTGGAGGCCTGAAATACAACCCCTACGATCAATCTCTGATCGTTTGCGGTTCCTTTTTTCAGAATATGACAGTTGGGGATACCACTATTTATGGACAGATACTTGAAGCATTTGTGATGAAGATAAGTCTGGATGGAGATGTAATATGGATTCGTAGCGGAGGAGGGGCGGGAGAAGATTATGCCATTGATGTTACAAATGATAATGGTGGTATTATATATGTTACTGGCGTAAATCATCAATCTGCAGAATTCGGCACTCAACAGATTGACGCTGGTGGGTTCTTGGGCAAGTATAGCAATCATGGCGATTTGATCTGGATCGGGAAGAAGTTCAGGATAATGTGTCTTCCCAACTGTTTTAGTGAAGTCATAGTTACAAATATTCAAATTTTGAATGATACTCTATTTTGCCTTGGATACTTAAAGAATGATACGATTGTTATTGATACATCAATTTTTATCATCCCAGGTCAGATAAACCCATTCCAATACAGATGTTCATCAATTGTAACCTTTTCCATGGATGGAAATGTTCATCATATTGATTATTTTGGATATCCAAGGTCTAGGTATGCTGATAAGATGTGCAGTCATGAAAACAAATTGAAATTTAGTGCGGGTCATTTCAGTAAAACATGCATTTTTGGATCAGACACGTTACATGGCGCAAATGAAGCGGATGGCTATGCAATAAAGCATAAAGCAAACAGGGCAATTGATTGGATCAGGCAAACCTGGTCGTCCTATTTTGTGTATGTGAATTCAGTAACAACAGATCCAAACGGAGGTGTATACCTTGCAGGATCATTTGGGGGAACAACGCAGTTTGGTGATACTACGCTAACATCGATCGGTGTAATTGATACGTATGTCATGCATTATTCCGCTGAAGGAGATTTTCTGGGTGTTAAGCGTTTTGAAGACGGCGATCGGCTAATCTGTGGCCTTGATCCACAGGGAAACCTTGTACTGACAGGAACATTTAGAGATACAATAACTTCTATGGGCGAAAGGGACTTTTTCATCGCAAAATGCTCTCCGATAACCGGTGTTCCGGAGCCCATTATTCCCGGAAAAACCCACCTCCAGATTTACGCCAACCCCACCACCGGCAAGTGCAACATCACGATCCCGGAGGAGTTTTTATATGAAGAAGAGCTTGTGTTGAGGATATACGACCAGATGGGCAAGTTGGTGCAGGAGGTGAAGGTGGAGAATGCGGAAGGAACCCTGAGGTTCGACATCCGCGCCCAGGCAAAGGGGTTATATCACGCCACACTCAGCAACGGTCGGAAAGTGTATTCGGGGAAGATTGTGTTTGAGTAGTATGTTTGCTTCGTCCCGAGCAATCGGGACGAAGCAACCTTTATAGTAACGACTGACCTCATCAACAGGAGCGTATCGACAAAGCTACCTTTGGAAAGCGATCTGCACAAATAACTTTCTTTGCAAGAAAGAATGAGAAAAGCAGAAAGATGGAAGACAACTACATCTCGGTTGATATTCGGACAAGCTCACAAAACATCCTTGTCTCTTCCTGCATCGCCTGATCAAATGGGAGGGTACGACTGTTTTTCAAGGCCTGCATGACGGCGCGGATCACCGCAAGGTTTCTTCCGGAGACCATCTTGTTCATCAGTTGAAGGGAGAAGGCTTCTGTTTCAGGGGCAGGGACAACATAGCTCACCAGTCCGGCTTGAT
>Ga0194113_10011079_pt1 | contig 10708 bp, 11 predicted proteins | sample TA2MahC200mmetaG_FD_146193 | JGI IMG/M metagenome (GOLD analysis project Ga0194113, IMG submission 146193) | Freshwater microbial communities from Lake Tanganyika, Tanzania - TA2015017 Mahale Deep Cast 200m | ecosystem: Environmental > Aquatic > Freshwater > Lake | place: Tanzania: Lake... | reverse complement strand
TTTCAACGCTTCGAAACAAACAGCCATCAAGGGCTTTCGCTGAAAAATTGCTTTTCTATTCGCTACGCCAATGAGTCGAAATCCCCCGTCAAGTCTCCGTTCAGAACGATAGGGAAACTGAAGGTTAGTAAAGGAATACCATAATAGTATAATGCCATAATGAAGCATACCCACTTTATCGGATTTCCAATGGACGATAATGGTGCATTTTCAGTTAGTAGGGAACGGATTGCGGCGGGGTCAGAAAGCGTCATCCCGAAACTTCGTTCGAGGGCAAGCCCGAAAGATTCGGCGCCTGATTTCTCACACGAACCAGAAGAGAAAGTCGCTATTATTTCACTCAATAGAGCTTCTTCCTTGTCGTGCGCTTCACCTTTTTGTAGACGCTTTTTTATTGCGCCACGGATTTGGGTAACTGGGATAGATTCCAGAGCGGCTTTTATATTCATCTCCGAGATATCCGTTCTTTTTTCTCAATACTTAATACCATAAACGACCTCTTTGTTTTAAATGTCAAGATGGTAGTCCCCCTTATTAAAGGGGGGTAGGGGGGGTGTCTCTGGTATTTTTTCTCAAATGGCAACTTTTTTCTTTCTTAATTTACCTCAAACATTGATGAATACTATATTCTTTTTGCAACGGTCTCTTTCTGGGAAATTACTAATGTGGAGAAACAACAGCTTTCAACAGCTTTAGAGTGAATGAAACGGAACGTGGAAAATATTCCTATTGAATATAGGTCAAATAGAGTCCTGATAGGATATCTATATCACGGCGATGTCAATGCGGATAAAATTAGCATGATGCCGTTTGTGATAACAGACTTGCAGAAAAATGTTAGTTGGCGGATTGGGGGAGATTACATCAGAAGAGAAAATCAAAAGATTTCCGCGACACCGTTGGATTTTCGGATAGACTCTAAATTAACTATCGTTTTTTATTCTTCTTCATTTTTGCTCTGACAAACATATTGACATAATTTTCGTTGATTTCAAAGGTTGCTGCCAAAGCTCTCAACAACTTCTCAAAAGTAATTTCATTTAGCTCAACGCCGGAATCATATAATCCAAGATGAATACTATGAAGTATCTGCTTTTGAGTAAATTCAATCGGTTCATCATAAGGGCTTGACAATTTAGGGTTGGATGTAGGGTAATTTTTTTCTCCTGGCTGATACTCATCTCCTTCGTACTTTTTCCCTGTCGGTTCCAGTTCAGATTCCATAAAATACCATCCATTTTCTCCTTTGAGATGAACGGCATAACCAGGCTCTCTATCGCTTATAGGTTTGCTGATTCCGAGTACAAATCCTTCCCGACCGTTAAATTGATTTTTTTCTGGATGATTTGTCTTAATGCGAACTATATCATAATAATTGAACTTGGTTGCCATATTTACCAACTCCTAATGGACAATACGTCCATCCTGAGAAACATTTATGTATTTCCCCGTTCTCGATGCCCATCCCAATTGTTGCTGACCAACCGGAGAAAGTTGAACATCCCAGTGGAATTCACCAACAATTTGCCCTCTTGGTTTGAGCCATTCCTTGTTAAACCTATCTATATAACCACCATTTATCCCTTTAGGCAATGGATTTACAGGCTGGTAACCTCTGCGTGGCACAATCGTATCTTTCCTTTGCAAGGTAATCTTGCCTGCCTCAAGCGTTGCTTTATTGAAGGCATATTGCATTCTTATAAAATATTTAGCCAAACGTGAAACCTGATAAGCGATAAATAAAACGTAATTAAATTATCACTCATTACTCATCACGCATCACGCTAAAACATCATGGATTCCATATACAAATTTTGGAAATCGGGGGTATCAGCGATTTGAAGATGGTGGGTATTTCTGGCTACTTTGTCAGCACGGTTGCGAATGTCGCGGGAAATCAGCGCCATTTTAGCTCCAATGAAGGCTGCATTGCCAATGAATTTAATGCGTTCCAGTGGTAGTTGTGGAATCAACCCCAATCGAATAGCGTTTTCTTTGTCGAGGTAATTACCAAACCCGCCTGCGATGTATAACTCATCAACATCGTCAAGTTGTAATCCCGCTTGCCTGAGCAAAACTTCGATGCCAGTGCGAATTGCCGCTTTGGCTAATTGAAGTTCGCGCATATCCCGTTGAGTTAATGTAATCGGTTCATTTTTGGCTGAATGCGCTACAACAAACTCCAACATCTTATCGCTTTCATTTCTGATGATGCGTTTTTGCAACTGCGGGCTAATTTTACTTAGTTCATCAGAAGAGAGCATTCGACCTGTTATGTCAACGATTCCGACACGCAATAATTCAGCGCCAAGGTCAACTAATCCTGAACCGCAAATGCCTTTGGGAGCGCCTCTGCCAATAATCTTGTATTTACAATCATCGTTCAAACTTACACTTTCGATTGCCCCTGGGCCAGCGTACATTCCGTATTTAATCCTCGCGCCTTCAAATGCAGGTCCGGCGGCAGCAGAACATGCAAACAGTTGGCTATTCTTTCGCAAAATAATTTCACAATTTGTCCCCATATCCGCCATTATTTTAATGGAATCATCTTCCGCTCTATCAAAATTAGCCGCCAGGATAGCGCCAACAGTATCGGCGCCGACGAAACTAGCGATATTTGGCAACACATGGACGTTGGCGGCAGGATTGACCTGAAGAATTCCTAAATCTTGAGCGTTCACATCTACGGAATGGCTAACTACTGGAACATAAGGCATGATGCCCAATGAACGCGGATGTATTCCAAGTAGCAGGTGAAACATCGTTGAATTTCCGACCACCGTCATCTCGTAAATCTCCTCCGGTTTGATACCTGATGATTGAATCAGTGATGCTATGAGTTGATTTATCGCGCCGATGACAGCCAACTGAAGTTCATCCGGACCATATTCATTTTCGATTGCGAAGTTGATGCGCGAAATCACATCGTGTCCATATTGAGATTGAGGGTTCACCATTGATGCGATTTCTAAATCCTTGCCCGTCGTTAAAGCTACAAGCGCGGCTACAATTGTGGTAGTGCCAACATCTAATGCTATTCCGTAGCATCGCTTAGTGGTGTCGCCCGGCTCCAATGCTATCAGTTTATCGCCGCATACAACTGTAGTAAGTTTGTTATTCCATTTGTGCAATACATTGGGCAACTGTTGCAGCACCGCTAAATCAGCGCGCAAGTCAGCGCGAATATCCAGTTTCCTGCAAAGATAGTCGAAGAGAGACACGGCTTCCGTCAAGGTTTGCGTGGGCAGTTCTATGTAATGTTTCGAAACATTCGGCGACAATTCCACTGGATGGGAAGCGCCTCCCATCAGGATACGTATTTCAAATGAGCGCGAAATATCAGGAATCGTGATAACCATATCGCTATTCAGTTTGGTACGGCAAGCCAAACGCATTCCTGAACGTAACTGTTCCTCTGTCAAGATGGATAGCTCAGTAGCGGTAGGAAGCGGTAAATTTCCATCCCCCTTACCAAAGGGGGTAGGGGGTTGTTCAACAATGACGCGACACTTACCACACGACGCTTTTCCTCCACATGCGGCTGTAATATTTATCCCGGCTTCTGTAATCGCTTCAAGAAGGGTAGTATTAGGAGGTACAAGAATTTTTTTATTGTCTGGTTGAATCGTCAGTTCGTATGAAATCTGAGACATATTTATATTCCTCGTTGCTTTTGTTGTTAAACAGGAATTATGTGTTGAGTCTACACATATTTTAACATCTGGCAATTACCTGGCTTTAGCTTGTTTAGCCTTCTCAAGAAATTCTTCAATTGATAGCGTTTCCCCTCGAGTAGCACGGTCATGCAATGGTTTTCCAAGTTCATCAGATACCATTTTTGTTCCTTTTCCTACTTTCCCAACTTATCCTTGCCATAATAATATTCGCAATTTGGCATGTTTCAGAAAATAGTTTACATTTTAACGAGTAATGAGTAATGAGTAAACCGCCTTATTACTCATTACTCATCATTTTGTCAACTAATTTTTGAAAAGATTTGAAACATGCCCGCAATTTTGTAAGCTTCTCTAAATAAAAAGGATTAAGGTGAGATGATGAATTAACCACGAAAATAGTTATCATCATCTCAAACCTTAATCCTTTCAAAAGAAAAGAAAGAAAAGAAATGCAACTTCTTTCTTAGTCTCCAAGCATCCGCCTGGTGGCTTAACTTTCACTGAAACGCCGCTTATAAGCCTAAAAGTTTTTTCGCTTCATCAGCGCCGCTGGCGGCATCGCGCGCATAACCATCTGCGCCAATCTCATCTGCGTATCGCTGGGTCACAGGGGCGCCACCGATAAGCGTCTTAACCTTTCCTGCAAGCCCGGCTTCTTTCATAGCATCGATAGTGGTTTTCATCGACGGCATCGTGGTAGTTAGCAAAGCGGACATTGCAACGACTTGCGCGCCTTGCTCGTTAACCGCCGCAATGAACTTCTCTGGGGAAACATCGATACCCAGGTCGATGACCTCAAAGCCTGCTCCTTCCAACATCATAGCGACCAGGTTTTTGCCGATATCGTGCAGGTCACCCTTGACGGTACCGAGAGCAACTTTGCCTGCAGGTTTAACACCTGACGCCACCAGCAATGGGCGAATTATCCCCATGCCTGCTTTCATCGCGCGAGCGGCGATAAGCACCTCGGGCACATAAAAGATATTGTTCTTGAAATTCTCGCCGACAACGCTCATTCCTTTGATAAGCGCTCCATTAAGAATTTCGCCGGCGCCAACACCTTCATTAACTGCTGCTTGAACTAAGTTTTTGACCTCATCAGCTTTGCCATTGATGAGATTTTCAGCGATAGCATTCAAATCTGCCATTAGAATTGTCCTCCTATTTGATGTTTCAATTTCGCCCTCTTTCTTGAGGGACATGTTAATTAGTATTGTTTAAAACTAACCATAGAGGCACTGAAGAAAATGATGAGTGATGAGTGATAAGTGAAAAATCACTCATCACTCATCACTCATCACTTATCACTCTTCATATCTTCCATATTGTTGTCGCAATTCCAGCATTAGAAGATAACGCTCTAACGGCATTCCTTTAAAAGCGACGTTACTGGTACAGAATATGTAACCGCCGCCGGGTTTGCCGTGAGTTATTGAATAGATAATATTCTGCCATACCTCCTCATCAGTGCCAGTTTGCATTAGCCCACAATTTACATTGCCTGCCAAACAGACTTTATCTCCAACAAGCCGTTTTATCTCGGCAATATTGACGCCCGCTTGTGGGTCTAACGAATGTAACGCGTTTGGCCTACAAGAGACCAATTGGTCTAAAATAGGCATAATATCTCCATCCGTGTGCTTGATTGTATAAGCGCCGTTGGCTTTATGGGCTTCGATGATGCGGTGAAGATATGGGGTAACAAATTCCGCAAACATCGGTGGCGACAGAAACGGGCCACGGTTGAAGCAGTAATCCGCGCACATCGTAAGGCATTCAGCGCCAGCATCAATCTGACGTTTCCCACTCTCAATGGCGTTATGAGCAGATTGTTCCAGCTCTCGTTTCACAGCATCTGGTTCCTCAAATAAACGACGTGCAGATTCCACCATACTTTCACCATTTGGTATTCCCATTGTACCATCTGCTTCGCCGCAAATCAAGTAGGTTTTATTAACACCCATTTTGACCAATTCGTTAATTAAACGGATATCTCCAGTCCGGATGATAGAATAGTCCAGTTTTTCGGCAATCTCGACATATAATTCCGCGTTGTATTTAATAGCATTTTCCAACTCTTTTCCTGTGAGATTGTTATAAGACCGGAAATTCTTTCCGAGGTATTCATCTGTCAGTTGAAATTCCAACTCAAAGGTCGGCACAATATCATCAGGTTGCCGCAATTCCAGCGCGGCAATAACTCGTTCCTTGGGCGTCATATTTTTTCTCTCCGATTTGAGTGATTCGCTACACTTAGGCCTATATGCCTAAAAGCTAAATCGTAGCAATAATTTTAACATAATATCTTTAGCAATTCAATATAAAAAGAACAATTTTACAAAATTTTTTTTTGCTATTAACAAACTGCTTGTTTGTTACATATTCTATCAAAAATTCTTCTCAAAGTAAAGAAAAAATTATGAAAATAAATTACGAAACTCCATCAAAAGAAATACTGAGGAATTTCTCTTGAAAACAAGGTTGACAAAAAAATAAAAGTGTGATAAATTATTAACAGGACATTTATTCTTTTAGACCATAGGGGTTTCTAAAAACCCCTATGGTCTGCCAAAGGAGGCAAAAAGTGAATCGAAAACTTTTCTGTTTTCTATTGGTTGTTACTTTCGTAATAACAACACGCATTAGTGTCAATGCAGCTATCCTTTATGTGCCATCACAATATACCACAATTCAAAAGGGCATTGATGCTGCTGTTAATGGTGATACAATTCTTGTCGCTAATGGAACTTATACCGGCGAAGGTAATAAGAATCTGGATTTTGGCGGCAAGGCCATTACAGTTCAATCGGAGAATGGGCCAGAAAAAACCATTATCGACTGCGGAGGAACTGGTAGAGGTTACTATTTTCATTCTGGCGAACATGCTTCATCAGTAGTGCGCGGATTTACGATAAAAAATGACCTGGTTTTAGGGAATTACCCGAATACTGTCAACAGCGGCGGTATTCTCTGCTCTAACAATTCCTCTCCCACCATAACTAATAACATCATTACCAATAATCGAGCTGACCGCGGCGGCGGTATTGGGTGCGTCAATTCTTCCCCAATTATTATCAATAACACTATAAGCCAAAATTCCGCTAAGGAAGTAGGCGGCGGGATTGATTGCGATGAAAATTCATTTTCTGTTATCAACAATAATCTCATTAATTCAATACTGAGAGGTAATTATGACACATAGAGAACGAATTATAGCAACTCTCGAAAGCAGGCCGATTGACCAGATTCCCTGGATACCGCGGTTAGAATTATGGTACAATGGTCGCAAGAGAAGAGGCACGTTGCCTGAAAAATATCGCGATTGGAGTCTGCGCGATATTGAGAAGGATTTGGGCTTAGGAGCACCTGCCAGAGGAGGCAATATTCTCAGCACACGACAATATCATGTCTCAACCAGGAACTATCAGGATGGCGGAGATACTGTCACAGAATATATCACGCCTGTAGGGACGGTTTCGACACGGCATCGCGGTTCGGAGGAACTGAATAATGTGGGAATCGGCGGCAGAACGATGGAATACATGATTAAAAATGTAGAAGATTATGCCGTCGTGGAATACATGGTTGAGAATACCGAAGTAACGCCGAATTACGAAGCCTATCTTGCTTATGATAAAGAAATTGGCGACGATGGCTTTCCAATGACAGGACTTGGGGATTGCCCGATGGGGCGGATTATGCGCGAGTACATCGGTTACAATAATTTTTTCTACGAATTGAATGACCATATCGCGCAGGTGGAACATCTCTGCGCAGTTATGACAGAACATGACAAGCAGAAGGTGTGGCCAATTGTAGCAAAATCCCCTGCTAAGTTGATTTTACACGGCGTCCACTTTGATTCTCAATTCACCTCGCCGCCTTTCTTTCAAAAGTATTATATGGCGTATTACAAGGAATTTTCAAGGTTACTGCATGAAAATGAGAAATACCTCGTATGTCATGCTGATTCTGATACCAGCCTGATTTTGAATGAGATTATGGACGCCGGTTTCGACATGGCGGAATGTTTCGTCACGTATCCGATGGTTCCCTGCACATTGAAGCAGGCAAGAGAAGCGTGGGGAACCAATGTAATCATCTGGGGAGGTATCCCTTCAGCAATTGTCTGTGAACCCATCACAGACGAATATTTTGAGGAATACATGATAGACCTGTTCAAAACTATCGCCCCAGGCGATGCGTTCATACTTGGTGTCGCCGACAATGTTATGCCTGAAGCAAAGATTGAACGTATTCGACGCGTTACAGAGATGGTTGAGGAGTATGGGTATCCGATAAAGATTTGAGAGGCAAAGAGGCAAGGGGAGCATGTTTCAAATTTGCTCAAAAATTAGTTGACTGTACGTGAAACGTGAGAAGAGAAAAATCACTCATCACGTTTCACGTTTCACGCCTCATACACGTGAGATTTAAAATCCAAATCCGATATGATTCGAGACCAAAAGGAGGTTAAAATGACTTCTCGTGAACGCGTTACACGCGCGCTCAAGCATGAGATAGCAGACAGAGTGGCAATTCAAGATAGCCCCTGGGGTACAACCATCGCCCGGTGGCGGCGAGAGGGATTGCCGCAGAATGTTTCTCCCGCAGATTTCTTCAATTATGAATTTGAACGCATAGGCGCGGATTTATCGTTTCGTTTTCCAGAGGAAGTTTTGGAAGAAACTGATGAATATAGAATTCACCGGGATTCCAATGGACGGACGCTGAAGAACTGGAAGAACAGTACATCAACGCCGATGCTCATCGACTATACTATAAAAACTCAGGAGGATTGGGAACAACACAAACATCGCTTAACACCTGACCGCGGTCGAATCGACTGGAATGGAATGGAACAGACTTACAATCGCGCGAATGAACAAGGAAAATTTTTCTGCTATTCCGGCGGCGCAGGCTATCAGGCATCTACTGGCAAAATACGCCCAGACCAGATGCTTGAATTGATGATAACCGACCCAGAATGGATTAAGGACATAATTGACACTGGTGTAGGCCTAACGTTAGGGCAATTTCAAATGCTCATTGCTGAAGGCTACAAATTTGACGGCTATTGGTGTAGCGACGATTTAGGCTATCGCAACGGGTTGATGTTTTCGCCTCGCGTATTCCGCGACCTGGTAATGCCCGCCCATAAGCGACTGTGTGATTTTTGCCATGAACATGGCATTCTCGCCATTTTGCACTCCTGTGGGAATTTCAACGAAGTCGTTCCCGACCTTATTGAAGCTGGGTGGGATTGCCTGCAGCCGTTGGAAGTCAAAGCTGGTATGGATGTAATCGAACTAAAACGCAAATATGGCGACAAGATTGCCCTCATGGGCGGCATTGATGTCCGTGTAATGGCTGACGGCACAGGTGAAGAACTGGAGGAGGAAATCGGCGACAAAATTTCAATAGCCAAAGAATATGGCGGTTACATCTATCACTCCGACCACTCCGTGCCTGATAACGTTAGCTTTCCGCGTTACCAACGTGTGATTGAGTTGGTTCATCAATATGGATGCTATTAGTCATTATAACACTGTTAAACATGTTATGAGTCATTGTAGTAACGACTTCAGTCGTTTTTCAGCTTACCGAAAGCGACTGAAGCCGCCACTACAGAGATTAGTCAGAGCCTTTTGGATTAACTATAAATTACTTCATTATCACCATTCGACGAGTTGCACTGAAATCTCCAGCCTTTAAAGTATAGAAGTAGATTCCACTGGCGACTTTCTCACCTGAGTTATCTCTACCATCCCAGTAAGCAGCTTTGTCTTTGCTGAGATAGAAGCCTGCGTCCTTATGGGCTAAATCTAAAGTACGGATGAGTTGACCCGATACGTTATAAATGTTGATGACAACGTCAGCCTCTTTTGCCAGATTATATGGAATCCACGTTTCAGGGTTAAAGGGGTTTGGATAATTCTGAACCAACTCCGATTTCACCGGGATTCCTTCGGAGAATCTCAATTCCTTTGAGATAGTTTTGGCAATCGGAGGAGCCGCTGGACCTTCCAGGATTGAGAGCGCTTGCTCGAGCTCTTTTTCAGCGTTTTCGATAAGTTGTTTGGCGGAATTCAGAAGCCCCTTATTCGGCTTAATCCGAGCTTTGGCGATGTTTTCTTTCGCGTTATTAAGGAGCGTCTGCGCCGTCTGAACCCGTTGCCGCGCCTGTTGCGCCGTCTGCGAATCAATCTCGCCACGCTCCTCGGCATCGCTAATAGAACTAAAGGTTGCGCCAAGCTGTACTACTCCGCGGCGCACCTGAGTATATGCCTCATCCACATCATTCACACTTCCAGCGTCGAGGTCGGACAATGCCGCCGCGTCAAGGTCCTGCACCCAATAAATGCCTGACTCTACAAGGTCGAGGAATGATATCGGTTCTAACGCTGCTATTCCACCGATGGGTGGCGGCACTTGGCTGCTAAGTAGTTCCTTTTCTTCTTGCGTTAAATAAGGTAAATAATCATCTAAATTCGGAATCAGACCATAGTAGGCAATGGAACTCGCCATTGCTCCAAGCGTGATGTAGATGCTTCCATCGTCCGCTATGGTCAGCATCCCCTCACACGTATCCCGTAATTCCACCGGCGGGGCAACAATAGAACCATTAGCCGGGTCGATGATAAACATAAAAGTTTTTACGGGCGCAAGAAAGGGTCTGTTATAACCTGTTACAGGAATTTCATAACCAATACTCGCTGTTATATAAAGGTGATGGGGTGTTACTGAAATGACACTAGTAACTCTAGTCACTCGACTTAACCCGTCAATTTCAGGTAGGGTAATAGCCTGATTACTAAAATCTGTTGTCCATAGTATTTTTGGACTTGGTGGTTTAGGTGGTGGATTAGGTGTCAGGGTATGGTCTGAGATTGCAAATAACTTCCTATTTTCCGCACCCTACAGTAGGGAGAAAATAAGTTTTTGAAGTAAACTTAAAAAAAATCGGCCTGTTTCAGAAAACAGTCCCCCGAACCTTCGGGTGCCAGGGGGTTGTTACACTTTATAAG
>Ga0194113_10011078_pt1 | contig 10708 bp, 23 predicted proteins | sample TA2MahC200mmetaG_FD_146193 | JGI IMG/M metagenome (GOLD analysis project Ga0194113, IMG submission 146193) | Freshwater microbial communities from Lake Tanganyika, Tanzania - TA2015017 Mahale Deep Cast 200m | ecosystem: Environmental > Aquatic > Freshwater > Lake | place: Tanzania: Lake... | reverse complement strand
CGCACCTCGCGGAACACCTCGACCATCTTGGCGACGTACTTCTCCGGCGTCTTCTCCAGACCGATCTGGCCTTCCGCCCCGTAGTCGCGCAGCCCCCAGTACGGCGGAGACGTTACGCACATCTGAAACGCATGATCGGGCATCTCGCGTAACACATGGAGACAGTCACCCATGAAGATTTGCCAGCCTATCATGGCGTCTCCTTCGGTGGCCGGTATTTCTCCGGGTGGCGCCGCCGGTCTTCTTCGAGCTGGCGCATACGTTCAAGCGCGGAGTTGTCGGGTTCGGCGGGTTGCCGCGCGGGATCGGCGGCTCCCTTGCGGCGTAGCCGTTCCCCGTTGCCGGGGTCTTCCCACTCGATTTCGGGATAGCGCGCGCCGCACCCGTCCGAGCGTTGGTCACAGTACCATCGGTCGTCGGGGTAACGGGAGCCGGAGCGCGCTTCCCAGTAGGCGAGCGGCTTGCCGCACTTGGGGCAAGTCGGCGGGCGGATGAACCGGCCGCGCTTGAGGGGCACCATTTCGTCCCATGTGCGGTTCGGTTCCGGTTCTTGCGATTTCGGCGGCGGTTTCTTCGGAGTTGGCACGGTGCTTGCTCTTTCTCCGCCGCTAGGCATTCGGCATTCGGAATTAGGAATTGTTGTATGTGGCCCCAAGTAGGCCCCAAGTAGGCCCTTACTAGGCCCCAAGTAGGCCCCATCTTGGCCCCGTCCCGGTCCTTGGGCCTGCTTCGTGCGCCAATGAACTATAGTTACGATAGTGCCTTGGCGGTTTGCTGACGGCCTGGCCCTAACATAGCCCCAAGGAATGAGCTTCTTCTCGATTGTGTAGCGGACGAACTTCCTGGTCAACTGCTTGAGCCCGTCGATGATATGATCATGGCGCTGGCCCTCCGGGTTGCAATTGGCGGCGAGGGCGGCCGGACTGGTACGTAGCTCACCCGGTTCAAGCGTGTCCGGTCCGACGCGGCGGGTACAATGCGACGCGCGCCCCTTCAAGTAGCACCATAGTTTCCAGACGCGAGGGTCGGGATCGTTCCAGGCGCGGGATTCGGTAAAGTCGCGCCATTCGATCCACCATCCGCGTGGGTCCGTCGGCTCTTGATATTCCTCGTTTGTCATGCGCGCCTGTCCTGGAACCGGGAGAGAGGGCCGGTTGAATGAAGGGCCTCGTCCAGCGGGCGGACTCTTTCCCCGCAGGATTTTCGTTTGAGGTACCGGCCCCCTCCCCTGGTCGGCCGGGCGCGGTACGGCGGCGGGGTCTCCCCGCCTTGCCCCCGACCGCCCCGGCCTCCACAGGTGCCCCACGTTCGACGATCCGCCTCCGGGTAGGGTTCTGACACCACCTCGGCGCAGACCGTGCCGTCTAGGGCATTATTCGCGCTCAGAAAGCGATTCATCCGGCTCCTCGATGCTCGTACCGTTGCCGCGCCCGGGTATGCCGGGTCGAGTTCGACTGTACGTGAGGCCGCCGTTGAGGAGGATGTCGAGAAACCAGGCGGTAGCCGTCATGCCGCGCCGCTGGATTTCGCGATCCATCTCAGAAGCGACCTCTGGCGGTGGCCGGAGAGAATACGCTCGATCCGCTCTCATGTTCTAACCTCCAGCCACAAGGTACACCCAGTTCCGGGCCGCTGTCAAGCGGAAAATGCGGGCGAAAAAAAAATGTTGACACGCGCAACGGGTGGTGCTATCCTGCCGATAGGATATTAGAGAGCGGCACGGGCCGCTGCCATGTCTGCGAAGAGATGCGCCGCGCGCGGGAAGCGCGCGGATGGAGGGAGACACAATGCACACGTGCCAGCGATTGACTTACAAGGACGCCTATAGGGAGGCCGTCCGAGCCGGCCTCAAGGTGAGTCCGGCGGTCCTGCAGTCCGCCACCAAGAGGCGGACGTACGAGGACCTAGAGGCGCGAGCCAACCGGGCTCGCGCTACGGCCGACTGCGCCGCCTGGAGAGTTTTCCAGAATCAAACGGCGCCATTCTATGGCGCCTACAAGGCCGCGGAGGGATCGCATGATCCCTTCTATGACAAGCTGGCCGTCGCCTGGCACGCGCTCGACAGGGCGACCGACAAGGCGTGGGCGAGCTTTGAAAAGGCGCAGATTAGGACCCTCCGCGCGTACCAGGACGAGACGGCCGCCGCGTTCTTCGCGGCGATGAGTGCCAGCCAATGAACCAATACGATCCCACGCAATGGACACCGCGACCGGGTATGCGCCACGGGCGGCTTGTCAACTTCTTCGGGCGCGGAGAAATCGGCGTGCTTACGTTCGAGGACCACCGTGGCTCGCGCGACGTGGCGTTTGGCGATCGTGCGAAGATCGTCAACCTCGTGCGCATGGTGGCGGGCGAGGAGCGCGCGCTCGGCAAGCGGTTTCTGTACAGCGTCGATTCGTGCTCCGAACTACTCACGCTCGACAACGCCGAAGAGGAGGTGCGGCATGACTAAGGTGCAAAGAGAGGCGTACGTTTGCGATAGGGGGGGCGGCGTAGTCGAGCGCCGGCTCGAGGACGCAAGCGACTTCCTCGGTGAAGTGTACGATGCGGCGCTCGACGAGCCGCACGACCGGAGGCTTTGGCGGCTCGCGCGAAATCTACCCGTCGCCGATGCGACGGAAGACGAAGAGCGCGAAGCGAACGAGCTTGCCAGCGCGTGCCGAGCGATGGACACGCTGATCGATGCGATTGCGTGTACGCGCGATCGCATATGGGCGGAAAGGGCGCGGGAGGCGCTCGGCGTCGAGATGGAGCAGTGGGAGGGCGCGTGGGACCAACTCTTCGGCATGGTCAAGCGCGTCGAGGAGATCGCGGGCGAGGCGGACAGCGACCAGCTGCCGATGCCGCGATGACGGCGATCATCCAGGCGTGCCTTATCATGGCGACAGCCGCAGCGATCGCGTGCGTTCTCGGGCTGCTCGCCGCCGGGCTCGAACGGCTGATCGAAGGACGAAAGGGGCGCGACAATGGGAGATAACTGCGAGCGGTGCGTATTCCGCCGGCCAGAATACCCCGACGACAGTTACTACACCTGCGACGTAGTGGAGCGCCTGCGCGTGCGCCCCGAAGACCGCGCCGCCGCGTCGGACTACCTCGACGATCAACGCGACGATTGCCCATCGTTCGCGGAAGCATAAGGAGGAGAGAAATGGGACTGCTCAAGCCGATTGAAAACGAAATGGCCTATCTGAAGGCCGGGATCTTCGGCTTCCAGGGGAGCGGGAAAACCTACACCGCGAGCCTGATAGCCAAGGGGCTTCACGCATTCATCGCGAGCAAGAAGCCGGTCGCGTTCTTCGACACCGAAACGGGGTCGAGCTTCGTGCTGCCGATGTTCCGCGAGGCCGGGATCGAACTCGTCGGCGTGAAGGGGCGCGCGTTCAAGGACCTGCTCGACTTCGTGCGCGAGGCGGAGGGGGCCACCGACGTGGCAATCATCGATTCGATCACGCACGTCTGGCGCGAGTTCGTGAAGGCGTACATGACGAAGACGCGGCTCCGCTTTCTCCGCATCCAGGACTGGGGACCGCTGAAACAGGACTGGCAGGCGTTCACGGATCTATACGTCAACTCCAGGGTCCATGTCGTCATGTGCGGACGCGCCGGGAACATCTTTGAGGACGTAAGAGAGGACGACGAAGACGCTTCCTCGAAGTGGAAGGCGGTGAAGGTCGGGACGAAGATGAGCGCTGAGACAGAGACCGGGTACGAGCCATCGCTCCTCTTGGAAATGGAGAAAGTCTATCTGAAGGACGGGGGCAAGTATGTTCGGCGTTGTCACGTCATCAAGGACCGCTTCGCGGCGATCGACTCGGCGGAGTTCGATGACCCGGCTTTCGAGAACTTTCTGCCCCACATCCGGCTGTTGAACATCGGCGGCGCACACCTCGGGGTGGACACGACGCGGACGAGCGAGGAGTTGTTCGACGAGGCGGGGAACGCGGAGCGGTCGCGGCGCGACCTCGCGCGCAAGATCGCCATTGAGAAAATCGAAGCGGCGATTGTGGATGCTTTCCCAGGACAATCGGCAAAAGAGAAGCGCGCCAAAGGTCGGATCGTCGAGGCCGTCTTCCGCACCAAGAGCTGGACGGAAGTGACGCGCATGGATGCAGACCGATTGACGGCGGAGGCCGAGCTGATCGAGCGCGTGCTACGCAAGGAAGAGACCGTCAACGGGCTCTTGGAGGATGATTGGAATACCAGCCACGCAGACGCGGTTCTTGCGAGCATCCGCAAGGAGACGGAGGAGGCGAAGCAGTCATAGCGGCGGCACAACGTACCGCCCGGATTGAACGCGACATATTCAAACGGCCGAAGGCCCGCAAGGCTAGGCCCCTTGTCACGGGGCGGGTGTGGCGCGTAGAGATCGCGCGTTGTGCCCGCCCCTCGGGGGCCGAACGGAGAAGACGTGAAGCACCCGCACGCCGGGAGAGAGGACAGCGATGAGACGCGACATATCAACCGACCGTGAGCCCCGCTATCTTGGTTGGATTGTCTTGGCGTGGGCGTGCCTGTTCGGCGGGATTCTGTACGCGACCTGCGACGCCGCGCCGCTCAATATCGCGTGGACGAATCCCACGACCGAGGCCGGTACGTGCGACTCGCTGGGCGCGCCGCTCTTGGACGGGCAAGCACTCTACGTCGAGTGGAGAAAGAACATCGGCCCGTGGGTGGTCGTGCCCGGCTCGCTGTGCCCGCTGGTGCCCGGAGCGCCGATGACGCGCACACTCGATTTGAGCGGCGGCGTCTGGAAAATCCGCGTCGTGTGCCGGGACGATGCGGGCCTCGAATCGCGCTCTTGCCACGAGATCTGGGCCGTCTCGTTGCTCGGAAGGGTGTGGACCGTTATGGCGGAGACGCCATGACGCCGCGCGCGGATCCGACATTCTACGGAGTCTACTCGCCGGAAGGCGATCTTGTGGCGGTTGAAAAATCGCCGCGCGAAGCATGGGAAGAAGCGGCGTACTTCGAGCACGGATACACGATCAGCGCAACCCAAAGTGTCCGCCGCACTCTTCGTCGTCGCGGCTGGCGCATCGCCTGGGGAACATTCGCGCCCGGAGAGACGTCATGGAATCTATAGCGAACAACGCGGATACGATCTGGCAAAGAGGACAGAACAGCAGAAGCCGATGAGGAGACGCCATGACGCCGCGCGCGAAGAAGAAGAAACCGCCCGCTATCCGTTCGTCTTGCTGCGGCGCAGAAGCGCATTGGTATTCATTCATTCCAGAGCCGACCGCAGAATATCCGTGGTTCAGAACAGCATGTCGCTTCTGTTCCCATTGCGGAAAGCCGTGCAATGGCACAAGAAAAGAGGACGCGCCATGACGCCGCGTGTGCCGGAGCCGAGCGCCTGCATCCCGTGGACTGGGGCACGCGATATCCGAGGATACGGCGTAGTCCATCGGCGCGGTCGCCCAATCCTCGCGCACCGCGTCGCATGGGAGCACGAAAACGGACCGCTCGCGCCGGGACGCTGCCTCGTCAACCGCTGTGGCAAGCGTGAGTGCGTCAATCCCGAGCATTGGATCGAAGTCTCGGCGCAAACCGTGGCCTGGAAGGCGAACGCTGCATTTGTCGCGCGACACCTGAGAGCGGACGACGCCACTATCCGCGACGCCAAGCGCCGGATCAACCGGCACCCGAAACGAAGCCCGGCGCGCGGAAGAGCAATACGGCGAGAAGCCGAGCGCCTCGGGATCACAACACGCGCGGTCTACTACCGGATCGCGCAGCTGTAGGAGGACGCGATGTACGCTGATCTTCGCACCGCGATCGAGGCGGCAGAGTTCAAGAAACAGTTCGCGCTCAGCGACGATGATGTACATGAGATCGAACGTGCCGTCATCGCGTGGATGCGAGAGCAGGCGGGGGAGGACGTGAAGGCGGCAATCGAGAACGGGCTTCGAGAAGTCTATGGGATTGGGGACGAATATCCCCAAGGAGAGTTGCCGTATTATGCCAAGGACAAGCTGGAGGCAATCGAATCCCGCGTACTCCCCCTCTTCGCCGCCCTCCGCCTGCGCGCGGAAGAGGCGGAACGCTGCGCGACAGAAAGCGCCGAGATCATGCGGCGTGCACGCGAGAGCCGCGATGCCCTGCGGGAGATCGCAAGGAAGGCGCTGGAAGAAGGATACCCGACCCTCGACAAGTCCGAAGTGGCGCGGATTGCGAATCTATACCAGGCCGCCCTCCGCGCGATCGCGGGGGAGAAGGAAGAGGCATGATACCCTGGAACGAGCGCGTGCCGATGCTGAGCATCCACCCGGACGCTGCGACACGTGACGACGTTGCGCGGCTCGCCTCCGAACTGATGGAGGCGAACGCACGGGTCCAGCGCGTCGCCGCCATCGGCCGCGAGTGTGCGGCTGCCGAGCGGGAGGAGTGCGCGAAGATCGCAGATCAAAAGGCAAGCGAAGCCAGGCTTGTGTTTAGGGAAGAGAAAGAGTATGAGCGCGGCTGTAGGGCTGTCGCCGCCGCCATACGAGAGAGAGGGATCGAGGCGGAGATCAAGGAGGGGAGATGAAACTCGAAATCCAGCGCGAATGGGGGAATACGCTCCTCCACGCGATGTTCAGAGAATCCGTGCGGAAGCGCGAGATCCGGCGTGGTTGCGGGAAAACGAGCATTTCCGTGGAGATGCATGGGACTACGCATACCTGGATCGCTTTGGGTATGAGGAGGTCGGCCACAACCGGAGCTATGAGACGATGGTTTTTCCTGCCGGGCCGCCATGCTGGACGGAGACCTGCAGCTGCGGGCTACCGAGCCAGGATGGAGCGGCAGAGGACATGCGGGGATATAACTCCGCGCGCGAAGCTACGGAGGGTCACATGAGTATGTGCGAGAAGTACGCCGAGCGCGAGATCGGGGAGAAGGAGCAAGAATGAAATGAACCTATCCGATCGCGCCGCGCAAGTGGTTCTCCTTACAGGCGGGAAGGTGACGCGCACGAATCACACCGCCGTCCTAAGCACTCTGCGAGAGGTAGTGGAAGAGGCCGCGATCATCGCCTACGACGAGATCGCAACATGCGAGACACTTATCTCGCCGGAAGAAACGGTCATCGCGGTCCTCGCCGCGATGGACCCGAAGGAGGAGCGATGAACCTGCGAGAGAGGGCCGTGAAGATCATCGAACGGTTGGGCGCGAGGGTGACGCACGCAAGACACGCGGCGATGCTCGCGGACCTGCGGGAAGTAGCGAGGGAGGCGGCACAGATCGCCGTGGCGGAGGCTGATGCAGACTGGCGCCGTAACAAGACCGCTACCGTGGGCACTGACGAGTTCGTCACCCGCGTCCTCGAAGAGATGGACCCAAAGGAAGGCGGGCCGGAGGAGAGATGCTGGCCTACGCGATCGTGACCTCAGCCGGATCGTGGCCCGGAAATGAAACTATACGGAATCTATGATCCCAACGGCAAACTCTTCTGTGTCGCGCCGTATCTAGCAGATGCGTGGCAACGAGTGTTCGTCGAACAAGACGCAACATTCCGTTGCCGCTATTGGAAGCGTCTTGGGCCTTCACGACGGGCCCTCCGTCGTCGTGGCTGGCGTGCAGTGCCGGGGCGCTTCGAGCCAGACAAGAAGCCATGAGGGGCGGACGCTATGCGAGTTATGAACGCGGTATGCGCGCGCATAACTCGCTCTACCTTGCGGCGCTCGCCGGGGCCGCCGCGCTACTCGCAGGAATCCCGGCAATCTGGGGACTAGCGCGACAGCTCGGAGGTTGATCATGGGCTGGTTCCTCTTCACGTTCTGGGGGCTCTCGGACATCTTCTACTGGATGTGATAGAGCCCGCGATGATCGAGGGCGGGCGCCTGTGGCCCGCCCGTATAAGAAGGAGATTGTTGAAAATCGAACGGTAGCCTGACGATTTTCAACGTAGGGGGGCGCATGGAGACAGAACGTGCAAAGTGTTACGTCTGCGGCGCCGATGTCGTGTGGTGGCGGTCTTCGGAGATGGCCGGCTGGAAATGGTGCGACGCGCACTTGGTAGACGATTGCCGGGGGATGATCCTCCCGACTCGGCTCATGCGGCACAAGCACGTCTGCTACCATGCGGACGTGCGTGCGCATTGGCGGAAGCTGCGTCGCGAGGGGCGGTACGAGGAGGCGCCCCCGCGCGTGTACGTCAACCGCCTAGTCTGGGGCGCGAACGAGGAGCACCAGAAGCGCAGGAACGCGGGGACATACGACGTGTATGAGACGGCGGAGCCGCGAGAACCGGGGGAGATGGATGACCGACAAGAGTTGGAAGCGCGCGGAACGTGACGTGGCCGCCTTCTTTGGGGGGCAGCGCACGCCGCTGTCTGGCGGGAACTCGCGCCACACGCGGGCCGATGCGATCCACCCGCGTCTGTTCATCGAGGTCAAGTACCGCAAGCGTCACGCGGTCGTCGCCTTGTGGGACGCCGTGGCGGAGCTTGCGCGGGAGGAGAAGCGCACGCCGGTCGTGTGCCTCAAAGAACACGGGCGGCCGGGCTTCTGGCTGGTCGTGAAGGCCGAACACTTGGAGGAGGTGTCACGTGAGCGAACGTAAGGCGAAACGGGTACTAGTCATCTCCGATACCCATTGCGGGCACGAGGTAGGGCTCACGCCCCCAGCGTGGAACTTCGAGTGTGACAACGAGCACTCCTCGAAGTACCGCAACTATATCTGGGACGCCTACACGAAAGCCGTACAGGAGATCCAGCCGATCGACCTGGTAGTCGCCAACGGCGACCTGATCGACGGGCGCGGCGAGCGCTCCGGGAGCACCGAACTGATCACAGTCGATCGGCGCGCGCAAGCGAAGATGGCGGCGGAGTGCATCAAGATTGCGGGCGCGCCGCGCGCAATCCTCACGCGCGGGACCGACTACCACGTCGGCCACGAGGAATCGTGGGAAGACCTGGTTGCCGATTTCTCCAAGACCGACGGGCGCGAAGTCGAGATCGGGGACATACGCAACGTGAACATCAACGGGCTCGTCTTCAACTTCCGCCACCATATCGGCGGGAGTCAAACGCCAGTAGGGCGCGCCACCCCGCTCACGCGCGAGGCGGCATGGAACGCGCTGTGGCACGCGCGCCAAGGCTTCGAGCTTTCCGACGTGCTCGTGCGATCCCACGTCCACTATCACACCTACGTCGGCGGCCCCGGCTGGCTCGCAATGACAACGCCAGGACTTCAAGGATACGGCACGCGCTACGGCGAGCGCAGACTCTCGGGGATCATCGACCTCGGCTTCGTCTACTTCGATGTGGTCGGGAAACAGGAGTACACATGGCAGAGCGTAACTTTCCCGTTCCCGTTGCCGGAGCCGTCCGTCGTATAGGTGCGGGGTGTCGCATGATCCCGCTCCCGTTCACGCGGGAAGAGCTGATCGAGGCGATCGAGGCAAGGCAAAGAGCCGTATGGGCTCGCAAGGAGGAGGAGAAGGGTGGCGAACGAATCGAAGAGGGACGGTTTGACGCGGAAGGTTACGCTCGTTGGGTTAGCCGATGTGATGTTCGATCGGTACGCGGGGGACAACAAGACCCAACTACCGCCGGAGGACAAGCTGTATTTCGCCCCCGACGGACGAACGATAGTACTCCCGGCGGCCAACATCAGTTCGTTGCTTACCGCCCAGAATACCCCTTCCGCGCCCAAGCGATTCCTCGATGCGAGGACGTACAAGAAGACGGCGCAGGGGATTCTGTCGTATACGGTGATTCAGCCGCACCAGATTCCGTTTCTGAGGAACGGGAGGCCGATTGAGTTTGGTGCATTTGATGGGGACAGCGACGCGCTGAGCGGAGCTTACATTCATCGGTCGGTTGCGCGGTTGGACAAGGGCATTCCGAATCCGAAGGTGCGGCCTGTGCTTCCGTTGCCGTGGTCGTTGGAGTTTGACTTTCGGTATTTCGAGAACGACGAGGTGACGGAGGAGATGGTGCGGTCGTTGTTGATTCGTGGCGGGTTGTCGATTGGGGTTGGTACGTTTCGCGGGGTGTTCGGGAAGTTCTCCGTTGCGGGGTGGGAATAGCGCGGCGGGGCGAGGCATGGCGCGGCCTGGCGAGGCACGGCGTGGCTGGGCAAGGCTCGGCAAGGCAAGGCTAGGCTAGCAATGACGACGATAAGCCCTTGGCAATAGACTGCGGCGCGGCCTGGCGAGGCACGGCGTGGCCGGGCGAGGCAAGGCCCGGCGAGGCTCGGCAAGGCAAGGCAAGGCAAGCAATGAGGACGATAACGGCCTAGCAATAGACCCGGGCAGGGCGCGGCGCGGCAGGGCCGGGCGAGGCTTGGCCGGGCGGGGCAAGGCGAGGCTGGGCAAGGCAAGGCTAGCAATGACGACGATAAGCCGTTGAAGATAGACCCGGGCGGGGCGGGGCGGGGCCCGGCGGGGCTAGGCGCGGCGGGGCCCGGCGCGGCGCGGCGCGGCAAGGCAAGGCTAGCAAAAGGCGCCCTCGGATCAACCGGGGGCGCCCCACCATGAGGAGAAGAAACGACCCTAGAACCCCAGCGCCATCATGTACACCACCGCGAAAATCGCCGCGCCAATCGGCCACGGCCACACGTCAAGAGCGTTGCCCGGCCACTTCCACAGCTTCCACCCGACTACCTCCCACGCAACGCCCGCAGCGATCGCAGTCAAAACCCCGCCGATCGCGTGCCAATGAGAATACAAATCGGCCGCCTGCGGATTGAACCACAGACGGCCGACCCCCGCGCCCGCCA
>Ga0194113_10011072_pt1 | contig 10710 bp, 14 predicted proteins | sample TA2MahC200mmetaG_FD_146193 | JGI IMG/M metagenome (GOLD analysis project Ga0194113, IMG submission 146193) | Freshwater microbial communities from Lake Tanganyika, Tanzania - TA2015017 Mahale Deep Cast 200m | ecosystem: Environmental > Aquatic > Freshwater > Lake | place: Tanzania: Lake... | reverse complement strand
GCAACCTGCCCTACGAACTGCGACTCCGGAACTTGAAACCTGGAACATGGAACCTGGAACGCCACCTGTTGGCCGCAGCGTCAGTCGCCCACGGCGACTCCGGAACTTGAAACCTGGAACATGGAACCTGGAACGCCACCCGTTGGCCGCAGCGTCACGTCGCCCACGGTGATGCGCCCCAGCGTCCCGTCGGCCCGGCGCAGGAGCAGCGCCCCGTCGGCGTCCACGCCCTCGGCCAGGCCCGCGTCTTCTGTGCCGCCGGTCACCCGCACCATCTGGCCCAAGGTGCTCAGGCGCGCCGCCCAGGCAGCGCGTAGGGCCTCGCCCTGGGCTATGTCCTGGTAGCCAGCCTCGATCTCTTGCAGGATGCGCTGCAGCAGCGGCAGCCGCGCCACCGGCCGGCCCAGCGCGGCGGACAGGCTGGTGGCGGTAGCGGCGATCTCCGGCAGCGTGCTCACGTCCAGGTTGACGTTCAGGCCCAGCCCCACGATGACGAAATCCAGCCGCTCGCCGGTGAGGCTCGACTCGCTAAGGACGCCGCCCAGCTTCTGTCCCCGCAGGACGAGGTCGTTGGGCCACTTGAGGTGAATCGGCAGGGCGGTCATGGTCTCCATGGCTCGCGCCGCCGCCAGGGAGCAGAGCATGGCCAGGCGAAAGGCCTGGGCGGGCAGCAGGGCCGGGCGGAAAATAAGCGAAAAGAGCAGGCTGGTGCCCCGTGGCGCCAGCCACGCCCGCCCCAGGCGGCCGCGTCCCGCCGTCTGCTCCTCGGCCAGCACCAGCGTGCCCTCCGGCGCGCCCTGCGCCGCCAGCGCCCGCGCCAGGTCGTTGGTGGAAGTCACGGATTGCCGGTACACCACGTTCCGGCCGATGAACGCGGTGCGCAAGCCCGCCCGGATGGCGTTCGGGGACAGATGGTCATCGCCCGCACGGCCTGACAGGGGAACGCTATCTGGCAGCAATTACCTTCCTCGTCTCTCCACAAGCGTCACAAACGTGCGCACGCCAACGATAGTGCCGAAATCACGGCGTCTCCTCACGATACTCATGGACGATTTGCGCCACTTTATCCTCGGTCAGTTGGCTGAATCCTTTCTCCTGCGCCAACTCCATCGCCCAGCGGTCAAAATCCGCCCACCGCTGTCTCTCGCTCCACTTGAGAAACTCAATGAAGCGGATAACGATAGGCACATCCTTTTCCGGTAATCCTTCCAGTGTGGTCAACAACTGTTCCGCAGGTTTAGAGGCTACACCCACGATTTTTACCTCCTCGATCGGATAGCATCTACCTCTGCTTTGGCCTCCGCCAAATCGGCAGGGCCGAGGCGCAAAGGGATGCCTCTCTCGACAAATTGCTCACGCAATTCCAATTCGTGTAGTCCCAGAAGCTCGGCTGCTTTGCCCAGGTTGATCTTCCCATCCAGGTAAGCGCTGACCACCATAGACCGGCGCAGACGCTCATCCTCCTGCATCATCTGGCTGATGGCGCTGTCCACCAGATCAGGCTGGGTGCGACGTAACCTGGCTAGTTGTTCCAGACCCCACTCCCTAACGGCAGTAGTTAGGGACATATCATACGCCTCCCCAGGCGATTCAGATCGAGTCACGTAGGCGCCAGCTTTGTATTCGGCCAGAGCCTCGTGGATTTCCGCCATGACTTGAGGGTTGGACAGCTTGAGCGCGTCCTCCTGCTGAGCCAGCATCTCATCGAGCCGGTGGCGTAAAGTCAACACGTCTTCAAGCCCCAGTTGCTCCACCAGGCTGACCAGGGTAGAAAAGGGTATCTGGAACTCAAGTTGCTTATCCTGCGCTGCCATTTTGTGCCTCCTCGGTGTACAAGCCGCTTATCATCTTCCAAGTCAATTTGTGGGGGCTAAACTCTACCCAAACCCTGACGAGTGTGCTATAATGCCCCCAGAACATCCTGCCAGGATGCTGAACGGAGGACAGCCATGGCTAAGACCGATTTGGTGGAGTATCGCCTGACCATCAAGAACATGCTGCCCAGCGAGCGCCCAAGGGAGCGGCTACAGGCGCTAGGGGCCAGCACCCTCTCCAACGCCGACCTGCTGGCCATCCTGCTGCGCACAGGCACGGCCCAGGAGACGGCCATTGACCTGGCCCAGCGGCTGCTGGTTACCTTCGGCGGGCTGGTCGGGCTGGTGCGGGCCAACTTCGCCGAGCTATGTGACCAGCACGGCCTGGGACTGGCCAAGGCGGCCACGGTGAAGGCGGCCCTGGAGCTGGGGCGCCGCCTGGCCCTGGCCCAGCCCGACGAGCGCCCCCTGGTGCATTCCCCCGCCGACGTGGCCGGCCTCCTCATGTCCGAGATGGGCCTGCTCGACCAGGAGCAACTGCGGGTGGTTCTGCTGAACAACCGGAACGCTGTCCTGGCCAGCCCGATCGTCTACCAGGGCAACGTCAATACCTCCGTGATTCGCCTGGCCGAGCTGTTTCGGGAGGCCGTGCGCCACAACGCCGTGGCCATCATCGTGGCGCACAATCATCCCTCCGGCGACCCCACGCCCTCGCCGGAGGACGTGCGCGTCACGGAGCAGCTTGTCGCCGCCGGCAAAACCCTGGACATTGAGGTGCTCGATCACCTGGTCATCGGCCAGCAGCGCTACGTCAGCCTGAAAGAGCAAAGACTGGGGTTCAAGTAAGGATGATTTCCGATTGCCGATTTTCGATTGACGATTAGCGACCGACAAATCGCCAATCGCCAATCGCCAATCGCCCCTACTCTGCCACCAGGCTGACGCGGCGCACCAGGCTCTCGTAGTCCCAGCCGGAGGCCATGACCTCAATGGAAAAGATGTACACGGGGGGCGGGCCCATGCCCGCCGTGTCCACCTGCTCGCTGGGCTGTTGTAAGGGGCCACTGGCCCGCGGCGCTAAAAGCTCGGCCGTGTAGGTGTACCAGGCGTTTTGGCCGACCGACCGGCCGTTGGTGGTGGGATAGTCCTCTGGGTTCTGGTAGTAAAAGCCGCGCGCCCATTTGTACTCTTTGCCATCCGCCCCCTTGTAGGTGATGTGGATCAGCAGCGGGTATTCGGAGCCCAGGAAGCCGCCGCCGGAGAGGCTTTGGTAACGCACCTGGGCCTCCAGCGACAGGCGCAGGGAGACGAAGTCGGAGACGTCCCATTGCACTTCCTGGACGATGCCGGTTTCCGTGTGTTTGTTGCGCCCGCTGCCGTGCTTCAACTGAATAGCCCCAGCGTTGTCCGAGTTCACCAGTTGCACCTGCCCCTCCACGTCGTCGGCGACTTCTTTGCGACTGAAGGCCACCCAATTTTCGGGTAGGGCGGCGCCCGCAGCCAGGGGGGTGAAATCGCCGGCGGCGAGCAGGGGCTGAAGGGCGCGCTGCGGCGTCCCCGGCGTCTGGCCCTCGACAATCTCCGTGGCGTAGCCGTCGTTCAGGAGCAGGGTGGCGTTCTGGGCGTTGACGCGGGCCTCGCCCTTGCGCGTGGAGACCTGCGTGATGCCCGGCCGCACCTCCACGGCGTAGCTGCCATCGGGGCTGAGGAGAATATGCTGCGCCTGGGGCGTGATCACCTCCAGGTAAGTTGTGGCCCCGGCCAGTGGGCTTACCCCGATGCGCGCCCGCGCTTTGTCTCCCTTAGACCTGTCCACCCACAGGATGCAGCTATTGGCCTGCGCCCCAAATTTGGCGGTGCGCAGCCGGATGATGTAGACAGTGGTGTCCGGCAGGAGCTGCACCGTCACGCTGTCGTCGAAGAAGCTCAACAAGGCCGTAGAGTCCTTCTCCGTGCGCACGGCGTCCCCCTCGCGCACCTTCTCCCCTTTCCTCGCCACGCGCTCGATCCCCGTGGCTACGGGCGTGATCTGCAGCGTGCCGCGGCCAATCTCGGAGACGACCCCCTCGCGCACATCCGTGGCGTTCTGGATGTACCAGCGCACGCCCAGGGGAATCGTCACCGCCAGGGCGCAGAAGACGAGGAAAGCGCCCCACAGCACCATCCAGGCGACCGTCTCCGGCCGTCTCGTCACCGACAAACCTCCCTTCAATCAGGACGCAGATTAACGCTGGCTACGCACGCAGTTTTTGATCTAAAAAATAAAAAATCTGCGTTCATCCGCGTTCATCCGCGTCCTATAATCTTATGTCAAAGCGCCCGAACTGGCCACTGTAGGTATCCCAGGAGAAGTCCACCCGCTCCACCTCGGCCTCAGACGGCCCACGCCTTAGCAGCGCCAGCAGCGACTCCAAGTCCGGGCGCGGCCCCTCGGCCAACACCTCTACGCTGCCATCCCAACGATTGCGCACGTACCCCGTCAGCCCCAGGGCATTGGCCTGGCGCACCACGAAGTAGCGAAACCCCACCCCCTGTACGTAGCCGTGGACGATGGCGCGCAGGCGAGCGTAATCGGGCATGTCTCACCCCCACAGCCAGACGGCCACCCGCCGACGGTCGTCCAGGCGGGTCAGGCCGGCGGCCAGGGCCAGGTCTACCGCCTGCCGATACTCCTGTCGCGTGAGCGGGCGATCCAGCGGCGGGCGGGTGTGCGCCTGGTGGCAGGGACGATACTGATCCATGACGTTCAGGTAGGTGTGCGGCGAAATCTCCGTCGCCAGGAAACGCACGACGTCGGCCGTGCCGGCCAGCCCCTCCGGCAGCACCAGGTGGCGCACCAGCAGCCCACGGGTGGCCACGCCACTCTCGTCCAGCGTCAGGTCACCCACCTGGCGATGCATCTCTTTGACGGCGGCGCGGTTGTGCGCTGGATAATCCTTGATGCCCGATAGTTCCTGGGCGATGGCAGCATCGGCGTACTTCATGTCCGGCATGTAGACGTCCACGATGCCGTCCAGCAGCGCCAGTGTCGCCAGCGCATCGTAGCCGCCGGTGTTGTAGACCAGCGGGATGGTCAGGCCATGCTCGGCGGCCAACTCCAGGGCTTCCAGGATTTGCGGCACCACGTGGCTGGGGCTCACCAGGTTGATGTTGTGGCAGCCGCGTTTTTGCAGCACCAGCATCATCATGGCCAGGGTGTCCGGCGTGACCGCCTCCCCCTCGCCGAGCTGGCTGATCTCGTAGTTCTGGCAGAAGAGGCAGCGCAGGTTGCACCAGGAGAAGAAGATCGTGCCCGAGCCGTGGCTGCCCACCAGCGGCGCCTCCTCGCCGAAGTGGGCGTGGAAGCTGGCCACAATGGCCTGGCGTGCGGTGCGACAGGTGCCCACCTTGCCGACCAGGCGATCCACGCCGCAGTCGCGCGGGCACAGGTGGCAATCGGCGAGCATGGCCAACGCCTGCTCCACCCGCCGGTGCAATTTCCCGCGATGCTGCAAGCGCACGTAGCTGGCTGGCATGGTCTTCACTTCCTACTACGGGCATTATACCACAAGCGCCTACCGTTTGGCTACTTTGTGTAGTAGCGACTTCAGTCGCTTGGGGGGACGACGACTGAAGTCGTTACTACGCCTCCCCCGCCCTACGGTTCGAAGAGCTGCTCCGGCACGGGGCGGGGCAGCAGGACGTGCAATGCCCGCGGGACTACGCGGAAGGTCAGCGGGGTGCTGCCCACCGGATCGCCGTCCGCCTGCACCAGCAGAGGCCGCGCCGCCTGCACTGTGATCTCCCGCGCCCGATAGTAGGTCACCTGGGGATCGTGCAGGTGCTGGCGGGCGAGCAGGCTCAGGAAGTGGCGCACGGCGGCGATGGTCCCTTGCCCCTGGAAGAGCACCACGTCCAGCCAGCCATCGTCCAGGCGGGCCTGCGGGGCCAGGTGCAGGATGGCGGCGTACAGCCGGGCGTTGGCCACGACGGCCAGGAGGAGGCGCCGCCGCACCCGCACCCCGTCAATGACGAAGGTGGCGCGGGTGCCCAGGAAGCTGGCGGCGGTCACCAGGCCAGAGATGACGTAGGCGGGTATGCCCAGGTGCCGTTTGAGATCCCGCTGCCCGGTTTCCATCTCCTGGGCCACCGTAGCGTCAAAGCCGATGCCCGCCCAGAGCAGAAAATAGCGCTGGCCGGGCAAGGCGGCCCTCGCCGCCTGGACGACGTCGCCTGTGCCGGGCGCGCCCGGCGGCAGGCCGCTGATGAGCCCCAGGTCAATGGTGCGCCGCTCGCCAGCGGCCAGCAGCCTGGCCGCGGCCGCCGGATGGCCTATGGGCAGGCCGATCTGCCGCGCCCAGACGTTGCCCGTGCCCACCGGCAGCGCCCCCAGAGCCACCGGTGTGCCCGCCAGGGCCTGCACCGCCTCGTTCAGGGTGCCGTCGCCCCCACAGGTCAGGACGACGTCGCAGCCGTCACGCACGGCCTGGCGGGCGAAGGTGGTGGCATCGCCGTGGCCCAGCGTCTCTCGCCGGGTCACCTGCCAGCCACACCCTTCCAGGTAGGCGATAGCCTGGGCCAGTTCGCTATGCACGTCCCGCTGGCCAGCAGCCGGGTTGAGGATCAAGCAGGCGTTCATGGCACGTGGGGCGTGAAACGTGATGCGTGAAACGTGAAAATCACGCATCACGTTTCACGTTTCACTCTTCATCGCTGCCGCGCCGCACGCAGGATTTTGCTGATGGCTGGCTCCAAATCCTGAGAAGTATCCACCACGAAGTGGTTGCGGCGGATAGGCTCCTCGGTGTATTTCAGGCGTTGGTGCACGCGGAAATCGGCCGCCGAGTGATCTTGAGGATCGGCGCCGTCCAGTCGTCCCAACAGCCGCGCCCGCACCACCGGCTCCGGGCAGACCGTGCGCACCAGCACCAGGCGGGCCTCGGCCTGATCGGCGATGTGGTAGAGGACCTCCCGATGGCGCTCCACCAGGTTGGTGGCGTCGAAGATCACCCGTACGCCCTGGCCCAGCAGGTGACGGATGAGGTCGTGGCACACCTGGAAGACCGTTTCGTTCTCCTGGCCCGTGTAGCGTGGCCGGGCGAAGAGGAGCTGGCGCACGTGATCTGTCTCTAGGATGATGCAGGGCAGGCGCTCGGCCAGGCGCCGCGCCAGGTAGGACTTGCCGCTGCCCGGCAACCCGCTGACGACGATGAGCGCCGGATGCGCCGTCGTCTCCTCTGGCAGGGTGAAGGCTTGCGCCACCCGCTCCAGGGTGTTCGTGAAACCTTGCGAAGGTTCCGGAACCTTCGCAAGGCTAAGAGTGCTCGACTGCTCCATTCTGCGCAGGATCTCCTCCAGGGCCAGCACCCACGCTGGCGACTGCTAGCTCGGCTTCCTCATTATACCAAATCCGCTAGTTTTCGCAAGGCCTGAATTGACAAACCACCCCCGCTGCTGCTATACTCCGGCTAGAATCTAAATCTGATAGGAGGTCACGATGGCCGAGGTCAAACGAGCTCCTTCCCGGCAGACCATCCGCCGGGCGGTTATCTTCGTCACCTTTTTGCTGTTCCCCGTGGTGCTCAACTATCTCTCCCCTTACCTCATCATCGAGAGTGCCGCCAACGGGATCATCAACGGCAGCTTCGTGCTCTTCGCCCTGCTCTTCCTCTCGGCCCTCTTCGTGGGGCGGCTGTGGTGCGCCTGGGTCTGCCCGGGGGCCGGGATGCAAGAAGCCTGCTTCTTCATCACCAACAAGCCGGCGCCGGGCGGCAAGCTGGACTGGATCAAGTGGGGCATCTGGCTCCCCTGGATCGGCGTCATTGCCTGGGCGGCGATTGCCGCCGGGGGCTACCGGACGGTGGACGTGTTCTACAGGATAGAGTCCGGCGTTTCCGTGACCGACGTGTTCAATTACGTCACCTACTACATCGTGCTGGCCCTGGTCTTGGTCCTCTCGCTGTGGGCGGGGCGGCGCGGCTTCTGCCATTACGTCTGCTGGATGGCGCCGTTCATGATCCTCGGGCGGAAGGTGCGTAACGCCTTGAACACCCCCACCCTGCGCCTGGAGGCGATCCCCGAGCGCTGTATCCGCTGCCATCGCTGCAACAGGGAATGCCCGATGAGTCTGGACGTGGAGGGGATGACCCTGGCCGGGGCGATGGAGAACAGCGAGTGCATCCTCTGCGGCACCTGCATTGACACCTGCCCCAAGCAGGCCCTGCGCTACCGGTTCAGCACCGGCAAGTGAAAGGAAGGTAAACGCATGAAGGAGAGATTTCTCAAGCAAGCCGCACGCGATTAGGGAGGTGTTGTCATGAGCAAGGAAGGCGATCTCATCTTCTGGCTGCGCTGGGTGCTGGCCAATGCGCTCAGCGAGGCGGTGGGGCTGAGCGCCGTGCTCCTGGTGGGGTTCGGCGTTCTGGGCCCGCGGCTGGCGGGGCTGGCCGGGGCGTGGCCGGCGGTGCTGGGCCTGGTCGCCGGCGTGCTGCTGGGCCTCTTCGAGGGGGTCGTGGTCGGCGCGGCGCAAGGGATCGTGCTGCGGCGGCGGCTGCCGGGGCTGGCGTTAGGCCGGTGGATCGTCGCCACGGTCATCGGCGCCACGATCGCCTGGGGGCTGGGGATGTTGCCCAGCACCCTGATGAGTGCCGACGCGGGCGGGGGACAGGCCGCGGCCGAGATGCCGGAGGCGCTGACCTACGTGCTGGCCGCGGGCCTGGGGCTGGTGGCGGGGATCATCCTGGCGCTGGCGCAGTGGGTCGTGTTACGCTCGCTGCGCTCGCAGGTGCGGCGGGCCGGACTGTGGCTGCCGGCGAATGCCCTGGCCTGGCTCTGCGGAATGCCGCTGGTTTTCCTGGGCATGGGCGCCATCCCCGCCGGCGCGAGCGTGTTACAGGCAGTCCCGATCGTGCTGGCCGCCACCACCGCGGCCGGCGCCGTCGTCGGGGCGATTCATGGGCTCGTGCTGGTCAAGGTGCTGCTACCCGGAAACACGGGCTGCTGGACAAGGTAGAAGCACAAACCTGACAGGTCTGCCGAGACCTGCCAGGTTTTGGCAAATAGTGTACTGGTTAAGGCCATCACGCCGGTACCAGCTCTTGCACGCGCAGCACCTCGCCCACTCTCTCCAAGAAGAGGCGGTCAGCATTGACGGCGTCTTCGATCTCCTCCAGCCTTTGCATGGTCCGCTGGTCATAGTAGCGCTCGCCGCAATTGTTGCAGACTAACACCTCCACCGGGACGAGAATCATATCTGCGCCGCGTGACAACTGCTCGTGCACACGGCGCAAAGAGATGTCCGTGCTGTGGCAGATAAGGCACTTCATGGCGACCTCCTGCGCAATTCAATCCAGCGATCCGAGTCTGGCTCGTAGACGGTAATAATAACGGCCCTATCCTCTTCTGGCACATGAGCACAGACGACGTGAATTGGCCGCCCGGGCCTGGTTCGACCAAAGACCAGGCAACTGGGATAGGGCGTGTCGTCGGGATAGTCCTCGATGATCTCACCGGTCAAAACGGCCTCGGAGACTTCCTGCTCCAGAATGCGTCCGCAAGGGTCATCACGCATCTCCCGACGGGCATGCTGGGTGTAGAGAACCCTGTTCTCTCGAAAACAGCGTTGTAGCTCAGCCAGCATCTTGGTAGCCCACTCCTACCGCTAGTCTTGACTGTCCTTATTCTAACACGAAGCGACTGAAAAGGCAAGAGTGCCTGCTTGCGCACCCAGTGGATGAAGCACAAACCTGACAGGTCTTCCGAGACCCTCCGTCAACCCGGTGGAGGCTGAGACAGAACGTGGGTAACGCGCCAGCATAATTGGCCTTGACAAAACCGCAAAGTGGTGGTACAATAAGACTGTAAGGTGTTGTTAATCTCTTTGGGCTAACATCATACGTCGCCTACGTGTCAGCCTTCCGTTATTTTGCATTAGCAGGGAGGTGAGCAGTGGACAAAGAATGCCGACGGTTATCCTGGCCGGGATAGCTATGGTCGGCATTCGTGCTTTTATCCCAAAAGACCTTTGGTGGTCTCCGAGACCCAAAGGTTTCATCCCCGTGCACTAGGCTTGCTGGCAGTCGCCGTCTTGCTGCTTCACCATGGTGGCAATGGGGCCGTGGCGTGATACCTCTGGAGTAGCCAGGCGATCACGTTGCTGTACCCATGGAGGGGGTGGCACAATGGAGAGTTCTGAGCAACTCACCACGCGTGAGCAAGAAATCCTGCTGCTTGTGGCTAAAGGGTACGAGAATCCGGAAATTGCCGCTGAACTTGGCTTGAGTGTGTGTACTGTGCGCACCCACGTGAGCCACATCCTGAATAAGCTAGGCCTGGCCAACCGGGCTGCGGCCGCCACCTATGCCGCTTGCCAGGGATGGATTCGCCTCGAAGACTTACCCCCCGGGGGGAAGGCGTAGGCAGCAGTGATTTTTGCTCCAAAAATCATCCATTTGTACGATGACAACTGCTTGAAGGGGTGGTATCATATAAGTGGAAAAGTTTCCCCGATGCAAGAGGCGGGTAGACTACAGGCGAGAGGTCGCTGGGTTTTCAGGAGGGAACCGATGTTCAGGCAAAGCTTGGGATTCCGGTTGCTCAAGATCACGCTGCTCGTCAGCCTGATAGCATCCTTGCTGCTGCTAGGAGGGTTGCCATTCCCTGGAGGGGGGCGCTCAAACCGATCGGCGGAGGCGGCTCCAGCACGGCAACCGTGTGAGTGTTGTGTCACGTATTTCGAAGTCAGAGAGTCTTATTGTTGTTGGGATTGTGGGCCCTGCGGCACCTTCTTCATACTAGATAGGTGGTGGCATTGGCTAGGATGTACTGATAAGTATTTTTGCTATGATGATTGCCCAGATTTGTGCTTCCATAGCTGCCACCAAATAAGCCCGGACTATTGGGACTTCTGCTGTTGGTA
>Ga0194113_10011071_pt1 | contig 10712 bp, 7 predicted proteins | sample TA2MahC200mmetaG_FD_146193 | JGI IMG/M metagenome (GOLD analysis project Ga0194113, IMG submission 146193) | Freshwater microbial communities from Lake Tanganyika, Tanzania - TA2015017 Mahale Deep Cast 200m | ecosystem: Environmental > Aquatic > Freshwater > Lake | place: Tanzania: Lake... | reverse complement strand
AGACAGCTCGACCACGCGGCATTTTGGGGGGACCGGCCTGGGATTGGTGATTAGCCAGCGTCTGGCGGAAGCACTTGGCGGGAACATCACGGTCACCAGCGCACAAGGTCGGGGAAGCACGTTCACGATTGCGGTGGCGACCGGCCCGCTGAACGGCGTGCCCTTGCTCGAGGGAACCGCGGAGGCGACAGTCCAGACTGCCACTAATGCCAAAGAAACCGCGGGCTCTCAGGTGCGGCTTGACTGCCGCATCCTCCTGGCCGAAGACGGGCCGGACAACCAGCGGCTGATCTCCATGCTCTTACGCAAGGCGGGCGCTGAAGTCGACGTTGCCGAAAACGGCCAGAAGGCTCTGGAAATGGCCTTGGCGACCCACGCCCGTCGGGGTTGTGCGTTCGTCGCCCACCGACGATCCTATGACGTGATCCTGATGGATATGCAAATGCCGGTCATGGACGGCTACGAAGCCACGCGCCGTCTGCGAGCAGAGGGCTACGCGGGCCCGATCCTCGCCGTAACCGCCCACGCGATGACCGACGACATGCAAAAGTGCCTGGATGCCGGCTGCGATGGGTATCTCACCAAGCCGATCGTGCGAGAGACGTTTCTTGCTGCCGTTGCCCAATGGGCGGACTGTGCGCGGAGGCGCGCGGAAGTCGCCGAACGGCCAGTCTGACAAGGACAAGAGCACCTTGACGGCGGCGACAAACCGACCCTGTTCTCCCCTACGAGTACTCGTTCGCCCCGGCATGCCGCGTGACGTTGGCGTCGCCAAAACGCGCTTTCCATCGCGCCGGGTTGGCAGCGCGGCTGGGCCGTCTATACTGCGGCGTGCATCACGGGCGAACCATGCGCCGGCCGCCGTGCCGGCCGCGGTTCCTCCACCGGCGTCCGCCGAACACACGCGATTTGGCGCCATTCGATCCGTCGGCGGTCCAGAGGAAGAGATACGATGACCGTCACTGGCTGGCTCGCTATGGGGGAATTGGTTTGGGTGGTCGGGCTGGCGGTCTGGATCGTTCTCGAACGCCGGTCGCCCGTGGCGACTCTGGCATGGGTGCTGGGCCTGGCGTGGCTGCCCGTGTTGGGCGTCCCCCTGTACTTGCTCGTCGGTCCCCGGCGGCTCCACCGAAAGAAACTGCGGCGTCGACGCAGTCGGTCCCGTGTGATTGAGGCTTTGCAGGGCTGGCGGGAACCGGCGGATTCCCGTTCATTCGCCACGTTGCCTGCCGGAAACGGCCCGCAGCTTGTCAAGTTAGCGGAGAGCACCAGGCAACCGGCGCCGGCGCGGGCCGATCGAGTCGACCTGCTACTCGGTGGCGATGCGTGTTACGAAGCCATCGAACAGGCCATTTCGTTGGCGCGCCATCACATTCACCTGGAATACTACTCTTGGGAGCCGGATCGGGTCGGCCGACGGTTCCGCGATCTGCTCTGCGACAAGGCGCGGGGCGGACTCGAAGTGCGACTTCTGGTCGACGCGATTGGTTCCGCCCGGTTCGGTCGGCGGTTCGCCCGGCCGCTCCGCGATGCGGGCGTGCAGTTCGCTCGTTTCAATCCGATCTCCCTCGCACGCCTCCGCCCCGATCTGGTGAACTTCCGCTCGCACCGCAAGATCATCGTCTGTGATGGCCGCGTCGGTTTTACCGGGGGGATCAACGTCAGCGATGACCATGCGGAGTCGGTGAAGGGAACGCAGGCGTGGCGCGACACCCATCTGCGAATCGAGGGGCCGCCTGTGTGCGACCTCCAACTGGCGTTTTTCGAGGACTGGCACTTCGCCACGGGCAGTGCCCCCTCCGGCCGTGGGTACTTCCCAGATCAACGTCCCGGGGCAGCCGGACCTTGGGTTCAGATTCTGGCCTCCGGTCCCGACGAGGAATCTCACGCCATTGAAAAGTTCTGCTTCGCGGCAATCGCCGGCGCTCAGAGACGCGTCCTGGTCACAACCCCTTACTTCGTGCCCACCGAACCGCTGCTCCTGGCGTTTTCAACGGCCGCGCTCCGCGGAGTCGAAGTGCAGGTCCTCGTCCCGCAACAAAGCGACTCGTGGCTGGTGACAGCGGCCGCTCGCTCCTACTTCGAGGAACTCGTCCGCGTCGGAGTCCGTGTCCACGAATACGCCTCGTCGATGCTGCACGCCAAAACGCTGGTCGTCGACGATCTCGCTCTGGTGGGCACGGCGAACATGGACAACCGCGGCTTCCGGCTGAATTTCGAGATCGCGGCCGTGTTGTACGACCCGCGCTTCGCCGCGGCCCTGGCCGAGGTGTTTCAAGCCGATCTGCGGCGCGCCGTCGAGTACCGTCTGCGGACCGCCCGGCGCGCGTCCGCGTGGCGGCGACTCACCGAAGCCACGGCGCGGCTGCTGTCTCCGCTCTTGTAGCGCGTGCAAGTCCATCAGATGACAAATATTCGGCACTATTAGAAACGGAGTCTGCCTCCATATTGGCGAAATGCATGGCCTGAGTGATTTGCGCAGCTTTCTTTGCGATACCTGAACGCGTGCATTTAGCCCATCCTTCCAAAAAGGAGGCAGGCTCCATTTTCGATTCATCAGCGGCGAGCGTGAAGCCCAAAAAGCGGCGTGATCGCCCGGAAGTACCGGTGCCTCTTCCCTGTTCCGGGAGGGAAGGGGCCGGTTTCCCACGAAGGAGAGGATCATGTCAGGCGTGGACGTCGACATGCTGCGCGGCGAGATCACCATGCAGCAGGTTCTGGACGAAAGTAGATTCCGAACGACACACGGCGACGGTGACCAACTCCGCGGTCCGTGCCCGGTGCACGGATCGACGTCCCCGCACAGCCGCGCGTTTTCGGTGAACCTCCGCGAAGGTCGCTCCTACTGGCACAAGTGCAAATCCCACGGCAAAGAGCTTGAGCTGTACGCCGCTGTCAAGGACACCACGGTCTACCAAGCCGCTTCGGAATCCGGCTCAACGGGCGGGAACGTGGGTTTCTCAACGAGCATCTTGACGCACTTGGGGCGCCGCTTATACTGAGACACGTTCTCATTAACAACCGCTCAACTTCCTCCATGCGGAAAACCACACGCGGGGATAGCTGCCATGTCGCTTTCTTGCCGGTCCCTCGGCACCTGGGCGCTTGCCGTGTGGTTCGCGGTCCTGGTCTCGGTCGGGGAGGGCTGGCACCTCGTCCCGGGCAACGGCCATTGGATCGAGCTTCCCAAAGGTCGCGGCCTGATCGTTGGGGTGGTAGTACTAACGGAAGTCGAGCGAGCGCCGGACGCGAGGCCGTCTGTGACGGCGCGCGGACGCGACGACCTGCCGATGAAGGACGCCGGCTCGTGCATCATCTGCCGGTTTTCGGGCCAGGCGAAGCAGCAGCGTGTGGCGTTCGACAGTCCATCCTTGGAGCTGTTCTCGCAACCGGTCTCTGAACCTGCCTGCCCGGTCTCGGGGATTCGCATTTCGAGCCCCTTTCGCATTCGCGCGCCGCCTCACATCTGACGCGCTGGTCAAACTGCCCCAGTGGGCATTTGTTTGTGGCCGCGATGTGCGGCGGAGTTGCGTCTCCGCCGCTCGCCGCGGTCAGCTTCCACGCAGGCGGTCCCGCGATGATCGCGGATTCCCCTCAGGTTTCTCCCGGCTCAATCAGCAAGGCAAACGGAGGTTGTTATGAAGACGGTCCGACAACGGCACGGTTTTTCTTTGGTGGAATTGCTGGTAGTGATCTCCATAATTGGCATCTTGGTGGGGCTGCTGTTGCCGGCCGTTCAGGCGGCCCGCGAGGCCGCGCGGCGGACGAGTTGCCGGAACAATCTCAAGCAATTGGGACTGGCCCTGCACAACTACCACGGGGCGATCAGGGTGTTTCCCCCGTCAACGATCATCTTCGGCGGCTCCACCAACCAACCCTGGTCCGGTCAGGCGATGCTGATGCCTTACCTCGAACAGAGCGGTATCGACGGATTGATCGATTATTCGATCGGTTACCATCACGGGAGCAACAAGTCCAAGTTCCCACCCAATGGCGTCGCCACGATCCGGGTGCCCGTTTTGATGTGCCCGAGCGAGACGAATGATCGACTGCGGTTGGACGCCGCCGGCGTCCCGGAGCACTACCCCTTGAACTACGTGTTCAACGTGGGCCAGTACCAGATCTTCGATCCGGTGAGCAGGCGCGACGGCGGGGCCGCATTCGCCCCGAACGGATGCTTGAGCTGCGCTTCGTTCAAGGACGGGCTCAGCAACACGGTGGCGATGGCGGAAGTCAAGGCGTTCACTCCGCGGTTTCATGACGCCACGGGGATGCCGGGCTCGCAGCCCGCCAGGCCGGAGGAAGTTTCCGCCGGGTACACCGGGGGCGGCGCATGGTCGGCCACCAACGGGCACACCGAGTGGGTTTGCGGGCGGGCCATTCATAACGGATTCACAACCACTTTTCCTCCCAACACGTTCGTTCCGCACACGGCGGGCGGGGCGGTCTACGACATCGACGTCTGCAGCAGCCGCGAGGGGCGAAACGCGACGGACATCACCCACGGCATCATCACCTCGCGGAGCTACCACCCGGGCTTCGTCAACGTTCTGTTCATGGACGGCTCGGTGCAGTCGATCGGGGAAACCATCCCGCGAAGTACGTGGCAGGCACTCGGCACCCGGGCCGGCGGCGAGGTTCTGACGGAGTTTTGAGGAAAGGGGCGAGGTCTCCTTTTTTTCGTGGTCGAACCGAACAAGAGTGCTTCACTTCGAAGAGAGGCCTCGTGTATTTCCCAGCGCGCTTCCCGAAAAAGAGACCTTACCCGGATGGCACTCGAATAGCACTCGCTCATCCTCACCGCCGCCTCCAACAGCTCCGGCGGCGTCATGGGCAAGATGATAGACGCGGAGAGCATCGTCGTGGCCATCGTCGCCACCGGCGGCCAGAACGACAGCCTCGACGCGGGGACGATTCCGCGCGCCGTGTTCTGCCACAGCATGGCGCTCGCCATACTTCTGGGTAATCTGGTCATGCTCGAGGCCTATGTCTTCCAATGGATGATCGTGGCGCCTCCGTCCGTCGCGCCATGAACGGCTCAACACGCGAGGAATTGGAGCCTGCCTCCATTTTGGCAACAGAGGCAAGGCAGCAGACTTCCCAAACCACGAGACCACGAGAGCAGACACTCTGGTCTCGGAGAGCAGACACTCTGGTTTCGGAGGGCGCGGGCGGTTCTCGGCGGCGCGGCACGGGGACGTAGGGTGAAGGTGAGGCTCCCGCCGCGCGAGCGCGGGGGCTTCGAGAGCAGACACTCTGGTTTCCGAGAGCGAGAGGAGAGCAGACACTCTGGTCTTGGAGGGCGCGGGCGATTCTCGGCGGCGCGGCACGGGGACGTAGGGTGAAGGTGAGGCTCCCGCCGCGTGAGCGCGGGGGCTTCCACTGCCTGACGCCTGGAGCGCCGATTGCGTACTCCTGAGCATCTACGGCATCTTCGCCGCCGACGGGTCCGCGGAAGCAGCGGTGCTCCTGGCGTTTGGAGAACGTTGTCGGTGCGGCGAGGCCATTGGCCGACACCTTGAAGGACGATTGCCCGTGCCTCACAGCTCTCCGCAGAGTGACAATAGTGAGGCAGACTCCTATGCCGGCTCATTCTCGGAATATGGGAACAGCACGGATGGGAAGGCCGGAGCACGGATGGCCAGCGATCCGCTTGGGCCGGAATCCTGGGTTGTTGGCTCGGTCGAACATCGGGGCCGTGCTGGTGCGCGGCTGACCTGGGGGAGGTTCCTATGCTATTGCGAAATGGGTGGCGTGGCGCTTGGGTGTTGGTCTTGGTGGCCGCTTGGTTGTGTCCGCGCGCGGATGCGGGCGAACGTGAGGAATTGGCGGTCGCGTTGGTTCCGGAGAAACTTCGGCAACTGGTACAAGACCGCGACTGGCCAGCGGCCTTGCAGGCGATCGACAAGGAACTGCAGCAGCCGGACGCGCAGTCCGATCGGCTGCACTATCTGCGTGGGTGCATCCTGACCTACCAGCAGCAGTACGATGCGGCGGTAGTGGCGTTGCAGGAAGTTGAGCAACGGTTTCCGGCGAGCCCGTGGGCCCGGCGGGCGAAATTCGCGGCAGCCACGGCGTTGGTCAAACAGGGCGATTTCCAGGCTGCCGGACCGATCTACCGCAACGAGGCGGCCGCGTTGTTGGCACCGGAACGTGCCGCACAGTCGGATTCAGGCCCGCGATGATGCCGGAAATGCCTATCAGGGCGCGTTTCAGGTTGCCGAGCACCGCGCGGACACGGCCATTGCGTCGATCGATCTTCCGAAGAACGTCTCCTATCGAGGTGAAGACATCACGGGGACGATCCGCGTTGCGTACCGTTACGGTCTGCCGGCGGTGGGGCAATTGGTTCATTATCAGCTGATGAATGACCGAGAGTTCACGGCTCGGACGAACGAGCGTGGTGAGGTGCCATTGGCCCTATCTACTCGTAACTATTATGCGGATCAGGTGGTGGTTCTGACGGTCAAGTTGCCCGCACTCGAAATCGAACGCACGCAGGAGATCTCATTCGCGGTGAATGGATTCGGGGTGGACGTGTCCACGCCGCGCGACGTGTTTCTCGCAAACGAGGCGTTTGACGTCACGCTCGCGGCGCGGGATGCGGAGGGCAAGCCGGTGAGCCAGCCATTGAACCTCGAAGTGTACCGGCTCACAAAGGTCGGCGACACGGAAGTCGAACAGGCTGTCCAAGGCCATGCCGTGAATACGGGCGAACCGGACGGCGTTGCGCGGAAGACACTGCAACTGGCGGCAACGGGACGGTATCGACTGCGCGTCAGCGGCGAAGATCGCCGGGGCAATCAGATCGGCGAACATCACGATGTGCAGATATCGGGAGAGGATGATCCCACTCGCCTGAGGATCTTATTGGACGACCGCGTTTGGCGTGTGGGCGACCGAGCGGAGGTCGTACTGCATTGGCGCGAAAAACCTGCCTTGGCATTGATGACGTTTCAAGCCGACCAGGTTTGGGATTATCGGCTTGTGCCGCTCCAGACTGGGCCGAATCTGCTCCAGGTCGATCTGGATAAGCGGCTGGCACCTCGGTTCCAACTCAAAGCCGTCGTCATGCTCGATTCGCGGACGGAGCCGGGTCGTACGCCTGCGGATGCCACTCCCGCCGCCACGAGCTCGCTGCGTCTGCATATCGCCGAAGTCGCATTGGATGTGACGGATGCGTTGCGTGTGGCGCTGTCCTATCCTGGTCAAGGACAAGAGCGGAACGTCGTCAAACCGGGACAACCGGTGGAAGTCACCGTGCGGACGACCGATTCGCAAGGCCGTCCCGTGCCCGCGGAAATCAGTCTGGCGTTGCTCGAAGTAGGTGCGCGAAATCAACTCTCCGAAACGCCAATTGCAGGCATGTCCGAGTTCTTCCGACCGGAGACACGGCCGCTTTCCGTACGCTCGGGTTCGAGCATCGAATTCAAGTATCCTCCGGCCACGTTGCCCGTGAATCAGCCACAGTCCGCCGGTGGCGCGCGAGGCATTGATCCACGAATGGGGACTGTGCCTGGGGTGTTTCCGACAAATACTCCCCCACCGGCAACTCAGACGTGGCCCGGGATGCCGCCAGGGACCGCAAAACCGGCGTCAGGCACTTGGGAGGCGGCGGGAACGTCGGCAATCGCTCCTAGATCTAGTGACACAAAGCAGTCACAGAGTGGGCATCGAGAACGCCAGGCGGTTCCAAGGAGCACGGCGTATTGGTCCGCGGTTGTGGCGACGGACGACACGGGCGTCGCGACCGTGACGGTGAACGTACCAAGGCATCTGGCGACCTGGCAGCTCGTGGCAAAAGGCATCACGCGTGAGTCCGTGGCCGGTGAGACGGTCGAGACCATCGTGTCCGAGCAGGCGTTGTTCGGCGAACTCAAGGTGCCGGCGACGCTCGTGCCGGGCGACGAGACGGAAGTCGTTGCCGTCGTCCACAATTTGCGGAACGAGCCGGCATCTGTCGAGGCGCGTCTGGCGATGAGCTTTGCGGGACAGACGGTTGAGCAGACGCGGAACGCGACGGTGGACGCCCGCGGGCGTCAGGAATTGCGGTTCCCGCTGGCGGGTCCGGTGTCCGATTCGGCGGTGGCTCCCGGCGCGTCGCCAGTCGTGGGTGCGCAGTTGGCGTCGATTCGTCTGACCCTGATGCAGGGTGATGTCGCGGATACCGTCGAGCAAGTGATTCCATGGCAATCGCGGGCCATCGCGACCTACTCGACGATCCGTGGCATGGCGGACTCGAACAGGTCCGTTACCGTGGCTTCGCCAGCCGGATCGACGCGAGGTTCGTTGCGTCTGCGTGTCCGATTGCGAACCAGCATGGAGGAGTGCCTTTGGGATGCGGTGATGACACCGAGAATCGGGGTTGGTCACGAATCGGAAATGGCCACGACGGACTCGCTGAGCAGCGACGTGTTGTCAGCGGTGGGGATACAGCAATTGCTCCAATTGTCCGCGGCAACCGAGGAGCTCCGCGCGCGACAACTCGCGGCGAGGATTCGCACGCTGATCGCGGAACTGATCAGCGCGCAACACGACGGCGGGGCCTGGGGTTGGTCACTCGGGTCGAAAGCCAGCGATCGCTATGCGACGGCGCGCGTGGTTTGGGCCCTAAGTGTCGCTCGCCAGGCGGGTCATCACGTGCCCGACGACTGCCTGCGGAAGGCGACCCAGTATCTCACGGGGCAATTGGCCGACACGGCACCTGACGACCGCGAGAGCAAGGCGATCCTGCTCCACGCGTTGAGCGCGGCCGGACAGGCCGATTTTTCGCTGGGCAATCGGCTCTATCGCGAGCGTGCCCAGTTGTCAACGCCCGCGCTTCTGTATCTCGCGCTGGCGTTTATTGAAATGGATCGCGGGCCGATAGCAGCCGAGCTGCTGGGCATCTGCGAACAACGGGCGAACGACATGGCGAGCGGGACGGTTCCGGCGCCGCCCGCACCGTCGGCCTCTCAGGCGGCGAGCGCTGAATGGCTGGCGCTCCGAGCGCTGGCTCTCACCCGTGTCGCTCCGGAGGCGGACTCAACGGGTGCCGCGATCGAACAGGTGCTGGTCCAGCGTCAGGGATTGCGATGGACGCCGGACCGCGTCACAGGGCCTGCCGTGCTCGCCCTCTGTCGGTGGTTCGATCACCATCGGCAGCCTAGCCCTAATCGAACGTTCAAGGTGTCCGTCAATGACCGCCCGGCACAAGTGAGCGAGCTGCCCGCTGGACCGGGGGAGTTCGAAATCGATGTCCCCGCGAACGAGTTGGCGGACGGGGACCAACGTGTGGCGATTGAACCGGCCGGACCGGGACGCTATCTGTTCGATGTCGTGTTGTCCAGCGTGTCGATTGCCGAACCGTCACAGAGCACGACTCAGGCGTGGCGGGTGGCGCGCACCTACTCACCGGCGCCGCGCGAACAATCGGGCCGTCCCCTGCAGCGCGGATTCGCGATCGTGCGAGACACGTCGAGGGCTTTTGTGAATCCGTTGACGCAGCTGCCGGTCGGCCAACGAGGCGAAGTCGAATTGCAGGTCATGCGAGCGGTGCCGGATGATACGCCCGCGGAGATGCTCGACTATCTGGTTGTGACGGAGCCGATTCCAAGTGGTGTCACGGTGTTGCCCGAGTCGATTATTGGCCCGCACGAGCACGTCGAATGGTCGCCGGGTAAGTTGACGTTCTACCTGGGCAAAACGCGGACGTTTACACCGATTCGTTACGAGGTTGTCGGGCATTTCGCGGGGGAATCGCAGGCGGGAGCCACCGTTGCCTGGAATGCATATCGACCCGAGGAACGCGTCGTGGCGGAACCGAAGCGACTGCGCGTCCTTCCGCCCGGAGCCGTCAGCGCCGATCCGTATCGGTGGACGCCCCACGAGTTGTTCGAGTTGGGCAAACTCGCCTACCAGCAGCGAGATTGGCCCCGTGCCGAATTGTTGCTTTCCCAGTTGTTGGACGAATGGTCCCTGAAGCCTGGCCCCTATCGGGACACGGTCGATATGCTGTTGGACGCGGCGATCGAGTTGCAGAAGTCCGACCGGGTCGTGCGGTACTTTGAGATCGTCTTTGAGCAGTGGCCAGACCAGGTGTTTGTGCTCGACAAGGTGGTGCGCATTGGCGCCGCATATCAGGAGTTGGGCGAGGCGGAGCGCAGTTACCAGGTCTTCCGCGCTGCCGTGGAAGGCGCTTTCACCAGGGAGGCCGGCGTGGCCGGTGTCCTGCTCGGCATGGGAAAACGTCTGCCGAGCGTTCGAGTCGTGCAACGCTTGCTGTGCGAATATCCTCCCGAGCCGTACGTGGCGTCCGCGCATCTGGCATTGGCCCAGCAGATCGCGACCTGGGCGTCCGAGGATACTCAGGAAGCTCAACGCCCCGAAGTCGGCGTCCAGCCCTCCGACCTGCTCACCGCCGCCTGGCGGATGCAGGAGGACTATTTAGTTGAGTATCCGTTGGCGCCGAATGCGGATCAGGCCGCTTTTTCGGCCGCCAATGCCTTGCTGGAGTTGAAGGACTTCGCCCGCGCCGCCGCGGCCTCGCAGCGTTCTGCCGTTCGGTATCCAGACAGTGAGCTGCTGGATGATTTCTGGTTCATGGCCGGATATTGCCGTTTCATGCTTGGCGAGTTCGAGCCGGCGATCGAAATGATGCGTAACGTGACTTCCGGCAAGTTCCTGGACAAGTCCAGCGGGCAATTGGGAGAGAGTGACAATAAGTGGTCTGC
>Ga0194113_10011070_pt1 | contig 10712 bp, 8 predicted proteins | sample TA2MahC200mmetaG_FD_146193 | JGI IMG/M metagenome (GOLD analysis project Ga0194113, IMG submission 146193) | Freshwater microbial communities from Lake Tanganyika, Tanzania - TA2015017 Mahale Deep Cast 200m | ecosystem: Environmental > Aquatic > Freshwater > Lake | place: Tanzania: Lake... | reverse complement strand
CAATTGTGCTTTTGACAAAAAGATAGGCAAACCATAAAATAAAGCCGAAAAGAGCTTGTTGGAAAAGGAGCGTTTCCCGGATGATTATTGAAACCCTCACCCCGATAGAACAGAGAATAGTGGAAAAATTTATTTCTTCAGCTTCTGGAGTTAAAGATATCAAACATATATATCTCTTTGGATCGAGGGCAAGGGCTGAAGGCCATATAGAAAGTGATGTTGATATAGCCGTTGTTGTCAAAAATGAGAAATCTGTTAAGCGGATTACAAGTTATCTTATTGATTTATCCGTAAAAGTAGCGGAAGAATTAGAAGTAAGCGGTGACCTCATAGTAAGTCCTTTAGTGATAGAGGAATCTTCTTTAAAGGCAAATATTGGCATAGGAAAAAAAATTAGAGAAGAAGGGATTCTTTTATGGTCAAGGAAATTATTCAAAAGGAAAGAAAAGGTTACATAACAGGGGCTATTGACCTCGCAAGGGAAAAATTAGAAAGTGCTCTTGATGCCTATAAGAGAGGTAACTATGGACAAGTCATATCTTCTCTGTATTACAGCTATTTCCATATTATCAAGGCAATACTTTATAAAAAGGGATTTGATCCGGCAAGCCATGAAGGGGTTTATGCACTCCTGAACCTTCACTTTGTAAAATCAGGTGTTTTAGATAAAAGATATAGCAGGCTTTTTGAGCGTCTTCATAAAAATAGAGAAATAGCCGACTATAATCCCGTTGCTCCAAAATTTGATAATACAGATGCAAATACATTTATTAGTGAGCTTTCAGCCCTTCTGCCGGAAATGATAGGAATCATTAAAAATTACAAAGAATATACAACCAAGCTCACGAAATCCTTAAATGAACTCGATTCACTGATGTAGTGCGTCATAAATGGCTTTACTCAAACAGTCATTCCTGCGAAAGCAGGAATCCAGAACCATTGCCAGGGACGCTTTCTTAAAACCTGCTCTTCAAAATAACGCGTTGTTTTCATCTTCTAAAATATCACGAATAGAACATTTTAATCATCATCATAGTGCCTACAATTCCTGTTAACGGGGCGGGTCGGCAAGCCCCGACGGCGGGGTTTGGACGTCAGCCGTTTGCACTGTGTTAGCGGAAGTCCGCCATTTCTTAACAAACCATTGGCACTAATCTGTCAGCAATGAGAAGCCATCTCTTAGCTGTCTCAAAAGCCCAAGCAGCAACTTCATGAACAAAAACAACTGCTGTCCAATCTGTGCCTTCCACACTTCTTACGCGAATCGAACCTTGTCTAACACAATCTTGTAATTTGGCAGGCCATGTATCTAAATGCATGAGCCTGGCGTGTCGATGTGCGACGTGGTCGCGAAGCAAGAACAAACAGCCAAGTGCACGAAATTCTTTGCTTGAACCAAGGTCGTACTGGGGAGCACGATATCGAAGAAGCTTATTCCACTGTTTTCTTGCGTCCCACATGTTACGTAATTCTGCTAACTCCTTTGGTAACTCACCACTGGCGAATTCCCAGTGAGCCAAATACTCAGAAAGCCTCGCCTCACACGATGCTGCTGAGCATAGTATTGCAGAGGCGCAGCTCCAGCTTCTAAATGAAAATTCTTCCTTATGAACGCTTGCCTTGATCGAGTGACAGAACGTTTTGCCTCATCAATAAAAATCTGATCATAACCACCGATTCCCACACGAAAACCGCGACTTTTTAACTCGTCACCCAATTGAGCCAAAAAGTCACCAGGTTTTTCTTTTTTCATTATTTTATTTCCCATGGCGGATTTCCGATAACGCCTGGCGGATATCTGAAGTTTGCGGAGCAAATTTGGGGTCGAGCGAACCGAAGGTGAGCGAGCCAGATACCAGCTTGTTAGTCGACGTTGGCATTATTCCCACCGTCCAAACACCTCCTGAGCATGTCTTCGGGTGTTTTCAAGATCGAACTCCAACCTAAATAAGAGGTCTTTTTCCTCAACGTAGCGATAAATAGTAATCGTGGAGAAGTACTGCTGCTTTGCTTGGATGGCTCTTTGACGAGTACCATCGGGAACGCTAAATATCCATCTGGCAAGGATCTCTGGAAGTCTAAACGAAAGCCTGTAAGCATTCTCGTTTTCTGAGGGCATTATTTCCCAAGTTTGACCGTTATCATCTTGTCTACTCCATGTAATAAGAACCCTATGTCGTGGGTGATTTGTTGCATAATGTAGAAAGGCTTGAGGATTTTCTGCCTTCATCAACAACATATAAGGTCCATTCGCCATTGCAACAAATAACTCGTTATATTGATTTGCCATCCTTACAACAGGTCCTAATGCATCTTCAAGTGTGTGAGTGTCAAATTGATCATGTTGAACTCCTGTAGGCAACGTCTCAAGTCTCTCTCTGATAAAGAATCGCACTCCTGAAACTAATCTCCCTCGTTCTGAGATGCCTATTTCATCGGGCTCGTAGCCCTCTTCATTGGCTATATCACCTATTCGTCCAACGATATTCTCAGCGGATTGGTTAATTATGTTCCGCAGATCCCGATACTCATCGCCACTTAAATCGATTAATGATATCTGGTGAGCCAACGCCATATCCATTGCAGGTTTAGTGAAACCAGAAGTGGAAAATAACGCATAAACATACTGGTATTTTTGAGGAAACACTTTTTGTTCACGGGTTGGAGAGTTATTCTGATTTATATCCAAAAGAACACTAACCGCATTCCTTACGGCATCTATGCCGGTTTTTGTGTTCCTGAATTTTGCTTCAACAAAAAGTCGAAGAGGAAATGTGAACGCAGGTATCCATTCTAGTTGTCCCAGAACATCTACTTGGTGGACACCACCCCTCCCTTTAACTACGAGTCCATTGCCACGAGTCTCTAAATCCCTGGGGTCTTGGCTTGGATCTACCAATAGCTTATATCCTGTCGTTCTAATAAGATACGCCAGGACTTCTTCTAATATGTAGCCTTTTAATGCATCCTTGCTTATTCTCATAAAGATATCACCTCAACTTTGCCAATGTCGCCTAACGGGGCTGCGGCTGGCGGAAGTGCTCGAAGGGCATTTCTTGCGAAGCCGTTAGCCGCCTGATAGGCGGCGCATTCCGACAGACGCAGCCCCGATAAGGCGGTCGAGCGTAGCGATGACCGCCTTATCGTTCAAGGCCAAAAGAAGTGTGATAGCATTCGGATGTTAATCTTTTGGCCTGTTGTTAGATGAAGTTGCGCTTGCTCTCTTAATGCCTTTGTAAAAAATATCCTTAAGCATTTCCCATTTGCTTTGCGAAAGTTTACGATAATTATTCGCGTCGTTTCTATTTCTAATAATGCATAGTGATTTTAGTCTGTCCCAAAGAGGTTTTTTGAGTAGTTTCCTTTGAGTATTTTTAAGTTGTTTGAAAGCTACAAAATATCGTCCATCTGGGGTGTTAATTTCTGTAGTGTCTGTGATTTTCACAAGACTCGCAAAATTATCAGCGAAATCAAACATAAGTAATTCATCATTAATTTTATATTTATGTTTCCCAGCACTATACCAGATATAGTTCTTTTCATCCCAGCTGGTCTGCTGACTAATAATTTGCTCAGTCTGTTTCTTTACAAACCCTGTAATACAATCTCTCCAGAAAGTTATGGATTTATTAATTAAAACTTCCCCTTTCTGATGTATCGTCTTTTCCCCAAGTATTTTTCGGAGGGGGATAGAAATTAATTTTGATTTTTCTTTGCTTTCTCTATGATATTTTTCGTACCTTCTAATTTGAGCATCAGAAAGTGAAACTGAGTGATATTTCCAATCCTTTTCGAACGCTTGATTTAGTTTGAGATATGACTTTGAATCTTTTGAGAAAGTAAATGCAATACTTAACTCACCCCCGCTAATCAGACCTTCTTTTGTTAGGTTAGAGGAACCAATAATAGCAGTTACAGTTGATTTATTTTCTGTTATGTATATTTTACGATGGAATTTAGACTCTTTTGAAAGCTTTACTGATAGATTTCCTCTCGTTTCTTTTTGTGCGCGCGATAAAGTTCTGAGCGCTTTAGGTTCTGTAACACCTTGATAAAGACCCGTAATAACGCGCACTTTGCCAATCGAAGCAACTTGTCTTAAAGAAGGCAAAATCTTAGCAAGTCCGGCATCTGTTATGAAGGCAACTGCGATATCGGCTTGACGAGCCCTATTCAAGGTAGCTGATAAGATATCATGCAGATTGTTGGGGCCACTGTTGTCTATTATCAGAAGATTCGAAAGTTTCGTTATACTCATATTTTTTCACCTAAAGCGCAATTTCATCTTCGTTATTAATGCACGTGGTTCGTCTATTACCACGATTTGGGTGGTATAGACGAACTAATTTCGTTTATCCCGATTCTGGCTGAGATGCCAGAAATCACCCTTTCCTTTGACAATTTTTGTCACTCATCACCTCACTTACACTTAATACTGCAAAGACAGTCCTGATTCAAATCCCCCCTTGCCCCCCTTTTCTAAAGGGGGGATTATAAATGGTTGTTTTGCTAAAGGGGGGATTATTTTTATAGATTTTGTAGATTCCCACGGGCAAGCCCGTGGCACTTACTGCTACAGGCTTCGCCTGATTGTCCTTTTTGGCATTCACCCACGGGTAAACCCGTGGAACTCTGCTAAGGGATTAGATTGCTTCGGTCGAAACGACCTCGCAATGACAGAAAGGGAATGCCATTTGCGGCCATCAATGGTTTTGACTTTTGCGACAAGCTGGGGATCGTAGGAGAAGGAAATTGTTATCCTGCCCGAGACATCCTTACCGACTGTTATTACCCCATAGTATTTTCACCCTCCCCTTAGCCCTCCTCAACGAGTCGTAGACCGTCAAGGTAGGGGTATGAATTAGATAAGGGTTTTACGTGGGCTTAATTATTGGTTAAAGCCCATATATTGTCAAGGCATATATTTATCTGTATATTTGTTACTGATAAACCATAGAAGCCACCTTTGCAGTCAGATCCCCCAGCATATTGGTATAGCTTCCCAGTTCATTGTCATACCATCCATAGATGACAGCCTGGGTAATGGGAATTTCAATGTTTGATGGAAGATGTTTCAGCGACTCGGCTGGGATTGTGGAAAACTTGGAGATGTCAAGTGTTATAAAGGCTGTTCTTGTATGTGTCTCATGTCCTTCAATAATGGCAGCAGGACCGAAGTATCCGATGATATCTGAAGATACATTCTGCTCGTCAGTATATTTGATATAACCTCTTTTTCCTTTCTGCTCGGCATCACGATAAATGTTGTTGAGAAGGGTCCTGTTAATTGTTGGGCCTCCCATTTCATCGGAAAAGGTGACTACCAGGATAATCAAAGAGCCGGTAGAGATCGGAATACGCACAGATTCTGCACTAAACCCTATCTGCTTCATTTCCGGGATAACGAGTTCCAGTGTTTTAGCTGCGCCGGTAGTCGTCAGAATGATATTATTCATGATGCTTCTGTTTTTTCTTAAGTCAGTTGCACCAGCAGACGGCAGCCTGTCCAGTACCTCCTGGGTTCCTGTGGCAGCATGAACTGTGGACATAGAGGCATTGAGTATCTTTTGGGGACCAAAATAATTTAGAAGTGGCTTAATCATGTAAGCAAGGCATGTAGTGGTACAGGAAGCAGCAGAGATAATATGGTGTTTCGTATGGTCATATGTATCATCATTTATCCCTATGACAATCGTTGCTGCATCCTCTGGCATGGCAAGACCCTTTTCCTTAATCTTAAAAGGAGCAGAAACAACAACCTTCTCTGCCCCTGCCTCAATATGGCCGCGCGAAGAGCCTCCTTTCGCATCAGGGAGGGCAGCAGGGTCTTTGAACGTGCCTGTTGCTTCAACAACTACTCTTACCCCATATTCTCTCCAGGGGATATTCCTTGGGTTACGAGTTTCACGCAATATGGTTACAGGGATACCGTCAATGAGCATAGTGCCCTTTGCTTCATCAAGATTTTCAATGATCCTTTTTGCCCTATAACCATGTAAATACTGATGTAATGACCCATAGGTTGAATCCTTTTCAATATAAAGGGCGATATCCTCCATGTTTGTTCCTGCTTTTCGTCCTATATTGACCACAATCTCAGAAAAATATTTTCTCCCGATGTGATTCCAGAGCGTCAGTTTCCCTATTCTGCCCAAACCGTTTATCCCGAGTATGGGCTTATTCTTAGAGATCATTTTTACGCCTTCTGTCCCTGCCATTGTCTTTCCTCCTCTTATTAGTGAAGCTTCCGGACTTAAAGTCAGAGCTTTCAGTCAGCATTCATATAACACTGTTTACGGTTTACTATATACTGTTTACTATTTTTACGATAGGAGACTAATGATTTGCACATCATGCATACCTGAGTAAACCTGCCCATTTCGTCCATCAATACTCAAAAAATCACCAACCTTTATCGTCTGCTTGTTGAGAACGCACTTCTTTTCAAATTCCCATACAAACAATTTATTACAACCTACCACGCAGGTCTTCCCTAATCTATTGGCTACAATAGCAGCATGAGAAGTCGATCCCCCAAGAGCAGTAAGTATCCCGTCAGCGGCTGAAATATGTCTGATATCGTCAGGGACAGTATCTGCTCTTATAAGAATAAGATGTGTTGCTGGCTCCTTCTTTCTGAAATCCTGTATATCATCTAAATCAAAGACAACCCTGCCACTCAGCGCACCGCCTCCTACTCCAATACCTCTGGAAAGGTAGCTAAAAGATAGATCAGGAGAAGGAACAAAGGCGATAAAACTCTCCTTTCTTGTCACAGTCATATCACGAGCCTGCAGGATAAAAAGATTCTTCTTATCCTTACCCTCGAACGTAAACTCAATCTCCTGTGCACCCCATTTCTCATTATAAATTAAGTCCTTCGCTATTTTGAGCATGGAGTCATATATTTCAGAAGACTTATCTTCTAATGAGAATTCATATGTCCTTTCCTCAATAGCACTCTGTTCATTGGATACAGGTAAGGTCTTTACCAGCCCTGAAACAACATCTTCCCCCTGTGCACTGAGAGCAAAATCACCCCATAACATAACCCTATCTCCTGATTCCCGCGGGTTACGGGTAAAAAGAACCCCTGTCCCTGAATGGGTATCCAGATTACCATACACCATTGCCTGTATGATAACCGCTGTCCCCCAGTTTTCAGATAAACCTAAAATTTCACGATAGGTCTGTGCCCTCTTCGAAAACCAGGATTGGAAAACCGCATCTATTGTTATTTCGAGCTGGCTCCCGGGATCATCAGTTATGACAATTCCGTTTTCCTTAACAGTCTCCTTGTATGCCAGGGCTACCTCTTTCATCTGATCAGGTGTGAATTGAATCTTTTTTTTAACCTTGTATCTTCCCTTATAGGATCTCATAATAAAATCAAATTTATCCCTTTCTATCCCAAATGACATTCCCCAGCACTGTAAAAAACGGCGATAACAATCCCATGCAAACCAGGTTTTTGCTGTCTGTTTGATTAATCCAGCAACAATTGCTTCATTAATTCCCACATTTAAAAATGAATTCATCATACCAGGCATAGAGATTGCCCCTCCACTTCTCACGGATACGAGTAAGGGATTCTCGGGATCTCCAAACCTTTTCCCTGTCATCTTTTCAAGGTTATTCATTTGTTGTTTAATCTCTTCTTCGAGATGCTCCCGCGCATATCGAAATCTACGGATCGTCTGAAGGCAACGGAATACCTCTGTTGTAATAATAAAACCTTGTGGCACAGGGATACCTAATGTTGCCAGTTTTACCAGGTTATATCCTTTAGTGCCCAGATGGATCCTGTCATAAATAAGCTGATTCGGGGTATAGATAGCGGATATTGCTTTTTTCGGATCGTAGCTCATCAGTAAATCCAGATTCTGCACATCCAATCCCTCTGCCTGTTCATATAATTTTTTTAATATCTTACTGATAAAGGTATCTAATTGTTGGAGTCCAAAGGATGTAGCTAAAACCTCCCTGAGAAATTGCTCTGAAACCATGTTGATGAACTCAAACTCGCTCTGCTTCTTATGGGATTCAAGATACTTCGGAAGGATATTGTCAATCCCAAGTTGAAGAATAATATTTTTGAGGTTATTCTTATGGATACCACTATAATAGGTATTGACAATGTCCTGTACTGCCTCGGAGAATCCTCTGAATATGTCTATGTACTGGGAGAAGGAAAATCTCCTTACCTCTAAAGCCACAGATAAGAGTTCAAGCGTATGCTCCAGCCTGTTCGAAAATACCCCGTCTATTTGCAAGGCTTGAAAAAATAAACTCATATATTTCTTAATTTGATACAGGGTAGCCCTTGTAATGAATTTCAGATTAAAGGAGCCTATCAACTCCTCAAACAGAACATTTGCCAGGTTTTCGAGGCGGAATGACAGAGAGAGTGCATCAAATTTTCTCTCATGATATGTCCCATACAGTGAAGGGATCCCAACAGCAATATGTCTTTTACGAAATACATTCTCAATGGGTTCATACCGTTCAGGTGACAAGATAATATCTTTCAGGAGCTGTAAATAATTGAGAATGCCTTCAAGCCGCTGGAAGAGATTCCCTTCTTCTAATATACGGATGAGAGAATCCGTATTGGGAAGTCCTAAACTTGGAGCATATTTTAATTGATCTACAATATCATGGTAATCCAGACGATATTTCTTATTCAGTAATTGATAAAACCTGATAGCCATGAATGCCCGTCTCTTCTCTTTCTCGGAGACATCAGGTACATTCTCAGTCAATACAGCGATCTCCTCTTCAGATAGGTATAGGAAATCCGTTACATCATTGATTCCTTTGTCCTGAAAAAGAGAACGAAAAATAGTGTTGAGGTCGTCAACATAAGGACCGGATGTATAAATGCGATTGTAAATTTCTTCTGCTAAAAATCTCTCTAACGGTTTCTTATCTTTTGTTACCCAGAATTTTATGCTCTGCTCGATGAAATCAACCACACGTGCGCTGCTTTCAACATGGCTTTGTTTTCGCAAAAAATGCACCAGAGGATCGTCCCTCCCTGTCATCTCGTCTATTTCAGTTGAAACCTCACGCAATCTCCCTTCAGCATTAATCTCACTGAAATAAACAGGGAATAATTTGCATAGCTGTTTCACCAAATGATAAACCGGCTTGATATCGCTGTTTAAGAGCCTGGTAACGTCCTTCTGAAAAAGATCTGTGTCATTTATGTGAACTCCGGCAAGTCTCAAATGAATAATTAAGGCAGATATGAGGGATTTAGACCACTTGGGATCATTCTCAATCAGTTCCAGCCAGACACGGATATTTTTTAAATGTGCCTTATTCGATTTTATCTGCCATTCAACGGTAACGCCTTCTATTTGGGGATACTGGAACCCAAGTGAGATAATTTTCTGGATAAACCATTCAACAGGCTTGCTGTCACCGAGTTTAAATATCTCATTCCCGATATTCTGGATACAAGAGAGAACAGTTTCAGGATACTCTCCGAGACCTTTCTTCATTGCCTCGCAAGCTTCAGAGAGCACTACCTTGATTTGCTCATGCCGCTCTGTCCTTATAAGAGTAGATAGGGTTCTGTTAATCTCTCTGAGCGTATTTTCATGGATGCTGGAAAGTCCCTTGATTTCCAAAATCTTAAAAAGATATACCATAAGTAAATGTAGGCTCTTACGCACATGATCATCCTGCGAGAAGGTACGAACAAGATCTTCATAAAATTTCACCACTTGCATATACCCGGGGAACTTTAAGAGCTCTACTAATTGCTGGTACTCATCAGGAGATTTTTCCATGCCCTGCAAGTGTTGAATAAACCCCTTCAAATTTGCATGTGATACGGGATAGAACAATTCTGTAAGCTTTTTGAGTTCCTCGTCACTGAGTTGAAACCATGTTACAGGATCTTCTTCCTGTAACCAGTATTCATATGTTGTCTGAAGATAGCGAAAAAGCAGGATATTGAAGGATTCGATACGAAAATCTGCTGGCCTTCTTTCAAAGAGTATCTGGCCAAGCTTTTTTAACTGATGGGGATTACTTATAAGGAATAAAAATTGTTTTTCCTCCAGATGAGAAAACCTGTCAAAACACTCCTGAAAAATAGATGCATATTTTTGAATATTCTGATCACCATCCATCAGGATCTTCTCTAAGTAGACTATAAGTCCGTCGATAGCTGCCTGCTGGACAGAGATATCAGGAGAGGTGAGAGCTTCTAAAAAAACACTTACAATAACAGCAATTACCTCTGATCCCTTTTCGTGGTGATGATGCAGATAGAAATGTTTGAGGGCATAGGAACGCAGATCCTTCACAATAAAACCCCAATTTTTAGGATCATTATGTAACTCACGTAAAAGTGGTTCAGTGGCGCTCAGGATGCCTGGATAGTCTTTTACTACTTCTCTTAAGATTTCATATTTTGAGGAAGTTTCTATCGTGGTATCTGGAGTCATTTTCCCAATCCTTTTAACCTTATTATATAACCAAATTCTACGGTAGACAAGACTTTTCGGGCGTTGTATTTTGGTCCTTCAGGGAATTGTGTGGATAAAGCCCCCCTTTGGAAAAGGGGGGTGAGGGGGGATTAAAAAGTGTTCCAGATCACTCAGAGTAAACATGACTGAAGCTGAGAGATTATTGTGGGAGAAGATAAGAGGAGAACAATTGAAGGGATACCAGTTTTACAGGCAGAAGACAATAAGTAA
>Ga0194113_10011067_pt1 | contig 10713 bp, 7 predicted proteins | sample TA2MahC200mmetaG_FD_146193 | JGI IMG/M metagenome (GOLD analysis project Ga0194113, IMG submission 146193) | Freshwater microbial communities from Lake Tanganyika, Tanzania - TA2015017 Mahale Deep Cast 200m | ecosystem: Environmental > Aquatic > Freshwater > Lake | place: Tanzania: Lake... | reverse complement strand
AACCAGCGCCATCGTGGGTACAGGATTGGGGATTTTGGCCTATATGACGGGTAACATCAAATTAGCCACTTACTTGAATATCTTGTACATCCCTGGCTCGGGAGAGGTGGTGGTCTTTATGGCGGCGTTGGTCGGAGCTTGTGTAGGATTTCTTTGGTACAATGCGTACCCTGCCCAGGTTTTTATGGGCGATACCGGATCTATGGCTTTGGGCGGTGCCTTTGCGTCGGTGGCCTTGATTATCAAAATGGAATTGTTGTTGCCAATTCTATGCGGGATATTTTTTGTGGAGAGTTTATCGGTAATCCTTCAGGTGACTTGGTTTCGCTATACCAAGCGGAAATACGGGGAAGGTCGTCGAATTTTTCGCATGGCGCCCCTCCACCATCATTACGAATTAGGGGGTATGGCCGAGCCCAAAATAGTCACACGCTTCTGGATTGTGACCATCTTTTTGGTCATCATGACCTTCACCTTATTGAAATTGCGATGAAGGGTCAACGGCTATTGGTCCTCGGTGCGGGGGAAAGCGGATGCGGCGCTGCGGCTTTGGGCCAAGCATTGGGCATGGAGGTAGCCGTATGGGACCAATCCGGGATATCGCCCAGCAGATTGCAGCAGCTCGCTGCGATGGGCATTGCTGGCGAATCCAATTGTGTGAAAGAAATAGATGAATTCTCTCCTCATTTGGTAATCAAAAGTCCTGGGATTGCCCCGGAAATTCCTTTGATCCAAAGGGCTCTGGATCAAGGGTATCGTGTTGTGGATGAAATTGAATTTGCGGCGGCCCACACGCAAGCTAAATTGGTGGGAGTTACTGGTACGAACGGCAAAACCACCACCACGCTTTTAACCCATCACCTCCTTGTCCGAGGTGGTATTCGAGCTGGCCTTGCAGGCAATATGGGGAAGAGTTTTGCGGGAGCCGTTGCCTTGGATCTCCAAAAGCCCCTGGATCAAAGGCCAGATGTTTATGTCCTTGAGGTGAGCTCATTCCAATTGGATGCTTTGGATCAAACGCGTTTTGATATCGGGGTGCTCACCAACATTACGCCGGATCATTTGGACCGCTACGGATACGTGATGCAGAATTACGTGGATTCTAAATTTAGAATGATTCGGAACATGAACCAAGAATCCCATTTTGTATGGTCTTCGGATGATCCCGTAAGTGCTGAACAAATCTTGAAGACTGCACAAGGTCCTTACCGCTCGTACACCTTTTCTTTTCGTAAACCATTGGCCTTCACCCAAGGGGCCTTTGTCGACCGTGATCATATTCATACTCATATTAACGCCGAAACTATGTCCATACCTTTGAATGAATTGGCCCTGAACGGGCGTCACAACGCCTACAATTCCATGGCTGCTGCAGTGGTTGCGCAGTTGATGGAGGTTCGCAAAGAGAGTATCCGAGAGAGCCTCACCAATTTTGATCAATTGGAGCATCGTCTCGAAAAGGTAGGCCGCGTGCGGGGTGTGGATTATATCAACGATTCCAAAGCGACTAACGTGAATTCGACGTGGTATGCCCTTGAGTCTATGGATAAACCTGTGTTATGGATTGCCGGAGGGGTGGATAAGGGCAACGATTACTCTGCTTTGATGGACTTAGTTCAGGATCGTGTCAAGGTTCTGATATGCATGGGCAAGGATAACCGGGCATTGCACGAGGCCTTTGGGGGCAAAGTCCCCGTGATGGTCAACGTCATCAGCATGCAAGAAGCCGTTCAAAGGGCCTATCAACTCTCGCAGAAGGGCGATGCGGTGCTGTTGTCCCCGGCCTGTGCCAGCTTTGATTTATTCGAAAATTATGAAGACCGTGGTAGGCAATTCAAACAATTTGTGAATAACCTCTAAGCAGAAATTTCTCCCATGACCGAATCCACCGCATTGTTCAAAGGCGATCGCACCTTATGGATCCTGATCGGGATCTTGATGGTCTTTTCGTTGCCTTTGATTTATTCGGCCACTGGACAGCTCGCCCTTAACAAGTATGATGGGAATACCGAAAAGGCCTTGTTCGGGCATGGTGCAAAACTTATGGCAGGTATGGGGCTGATGTTGCTGATGCATCGCATCCCTTATTTGTGGTGGGGTCGATTGTCCAGTTGGGGAATCTACCTTGCAGTTTCCTTGTTGTTATGGGCTTTGTTTTTTGGCCAAAACATCAACGAAGCCTCCCGATCGGTGGAAGTTCCCTACTTGAAATTTAGTTTTCAAGCCTCCGATCCCGCAAGGCTTCTTGTCTTTTTCTGGTTATCTAGAGGCCTTGCCTTGCTTGGGGATGGGATTCTGAAATTTAGGGGCGGTTGGGATAAATTGTTTTTGGGCCTTGCGGTATGCACCGCTTTGATTGCCAAAGAAAACATGTCCACGGGTTTGATGCTGATGTCCGTGGGATTGGGCTTGATATGGATAGCAGGCGCCAGGTTTCAGGATTTGCTTAAGGCCGTTGGAGCTTGTGTGGTTTTCTTGGCCTTGTTCGTGTTAGTGGGGTATGCGCTTGGATGGCCCAGGGTGGTGGTCTGGGTGAATCGGGTAGAGGCCTATTTGGATCGCGATAAATCCATCGAGCGAGAAGATTTTCAGGTGGTACAAGCCAAAATTGCCGTGGCCTCCGGGGGGTTATTTGGCAAAGGCCCAGGGAACAGTATTCAGCGCAATTTCTTGCCACATGCCTACTCGGATTATATCTATGCCATTGTGCTTGAAGAATATGGCATCTTTGGAGCGGCCTTTGTGTTGCTGTTGTACCTAGGGTTATTTTACCGAATTCGTAAAATCGCAATTCATGCCCGCTCAACGTTCGGGTCTTTGTTGGCTTCCGGTCTAGGCATGGCCCTTATGGCCCAAGCTATGGTCAACATGGCGGTCTCCGTGGATTTGTTTCCGGTAACCGGGCAGACCCTACCCTTTTTGTCCCACGGGGGTTCCTCGATTTTGATCAATGCATTGGCCATGGGGGTTGTGTTAAGCATCAGCAGGGACATGACCGGGGAGGGGGATTGGTCCGAATTGGATATAGAGGGCGATGCCGTTGCCCAGGAAGGTGAAGAAGATACCGACCGTAAGATGAATAATGGGGGAAACAGACCCGGAAAGGAGTTGGCCTATGTCTAATGCTATACAAGCCTATCGAGTCTTGATTAGCGGTGGGGGTACCGGGGGCCATGTGTTCCCGGCAATTAGCATAGCGCAGGCTTTCCAAAGGTTGGAGCCTTCCGCTCAAATCCATTTTGTGGGTGCCTTGGGCAAAATCGAAATGACCCAAGTTCCCTTGGCAGGCTTTCCTATAACAGGCCTATGGATTAGCGGCTTCCAAAGGAGTTCCCTGTGGGCCAATTGGAAATTGCCTTTGCAATTGCTTTTGGCCACGACGAAGTCCCTGATTTTGTTGCTGCAAAAGCGCCCACATTTGGTGGTGGGGGTTGGGGGTTACGCCAGCGGTCCTTTGTTATGGATGGCTCAAATGCTAGGCCTTAGGACGGTTATTCAAGAACAAAATGCAATACCGGGCAAGACCAACCTTCAACTTTCTCGTCGTGCGCAGCGCATTTATGTGGCCTTTGACGGCATGAATCGCTTCTTTGAGGAGAAGAAGATCCGTTGTTTGGGAAATCCTATACGGTCCTTGATTACCAAACCCTTGCAGGACCAGGCAGAGGCAAAGTCTCGTTGGGGTTTAAACGCCACCCTCAAAGTCATCCTTGTGTTGGGGGGTAGCCTGGGGGCAAGGGCCATTAACGAAGCCGTCGAAAAAGTTCTACGTTCTGGTGATCGTCAATACGCTTGGATTTGGCAATGCGGTAAATCCTGTGATGTCCCTCAAGATTTAATTCAAAGCATGCCCAATAAACTTATTGTACGGCCTTTTGTACAGGAAATGGATAGGGCCTATGCGGCAGCGGATCTTATCATTAGCAGAGCGGGCGCAGGGACGATGAGCGAATTGGCGGTAGTGGGCAAGCCTTGCATCTTGGTGCCATCGCCTTATGTCGCCGAAAATCATCAGCATCACAATGCCCTTCATTGGGTACAACGTAGCGCAGCCTGGATGAGCAGCGACAGAGACCTCGCTGAGGAATTACCGGACATGCTTCAGCGCTGGTCAGCTATGCACCACGATGATCCCCAAGAGAACGAGGCTGGCGCCTTGCAACAATGGGGCCAAGCCCTCAAGGCCATGGCGCTACCCGATGCAGCGGACCAGATTGCCAAGGATATGTTACAAATGATACAGGAAGGAGGGAGCCCATGAACCCTATGGCCTATAAGCGTTATTTCCTCGTGGGTATTGGGGGGATCGGCATGAGTGCCGTCGCGCGGTTCTTGTTGAGTTCCGGCAAAGAGGTAGCAGGTTACGACCGGACCGAAACGGATTTGACCCATGCCTTGTCACGGGAGGGGGCGGTTATTTTGCACCATCTGGATCCCGCGGCTTGCCCGTCTCCTTTTGATGAGCACCCGGAGCATTGTTTGGTGATTTATACCCCTGCCATTCCTTTGGATCAGGCTTGGATGAATTTTTTCAGGAACGGCAATTACACCATAATCAAAAGGGCCAGAATGTTGGGGCTATTGACCCTACGGAGGCCTACGGTAGCGGTCGCAGGGACGCACGGTAAAACCACGACCTCGTCCTTGGTCGCTCATCTGCTGTGTTGCGGCGGGGTGGATGTAACGGCTTTCCTCGGTGGATTGGGCGTAAATGCAAGTTCGAATTTTATGTTGGGCGGCCCGGATTCTTTAATGGTCGTGGAAGCCGACGAATACGATCGTTCTTTTCATGAATTGCAACCCCAATGGGCCGTGGTGACCAGCACCGATGCAGACCATTTGGATGTGTACGGCGATGCTGACTCGGTGCTCAAATCGTACAGACAATTTGCTCAATCAGCCAGCAAGACCTTGGTCACTCGTCATGGTTTGGACCTCAAATCCATGGAAGGGGTAACCCATCTTCGTTACGGGGAACCTTCGGGAATATGGGCGGAAAACATTGCTGTTGCGGAAGGATACCTCTGGTTTGATTATTGCGGGAAAGTTGTGATCAAGGATATACCGAGCATCCTGCCCGGTGCACATAATATCGAAAATGCCTTGGCGGCGATCACCATTGCCCTGGAGTGCGGGGTAAATCCGGAGTCCATAGCGCCGGCGATGGCCGATTTCCGCGGCATCAAACGGCGTTTTGAATATGTGGCCCGGGGTCGCAGGCGTTGGTTGATTGACGATTATGCTCATCATCCCCGGGAAATTGAGGCTTTAATCCACGGTATTCGTTTGATGCATCCCCATAGCCGTGTTTTAGGTATTTTTCAACCTCATTTGTTCAGCAGGACCCGTGATTTTGCCGCTGAATTTGCATCCTCACTCAGTGCTTTGGATCAATGCATCTTGCTTCCCATTTATCCCGCCAGAGAACTCCCCATTGCAGGGGTGAACAGCGACCTTATTGCCAGCAACATGACCTGTCCTGTGATCAGCATTGGCCAAGATGCATTGCAGGATGGAACCTGGCTGGACACGATTTTGGCCAGCGAGGCCGATATCATTGTCACCGTTGGGGCGGGTGATTTGGATCAATATTTACCCTTGCTCTCGGAGCGAGTGATGGCGGAATCCAATGTCAAGGAAAGCGATGAAAGGTAATCTTGTCCATTGGATAAACCAGCCTGGCATCAGCAAGGTGCTGAAGGTGTTGAGAGCTGTTGTTGCGGTGGCCTTGTGCATGACGGCATGGGGGTTCGCTCAACACAATCTGGATCATGCCCGCATCAAGGGGGTGCGCATCTTTTGGCAAGACCAACACGGTCTCCATATGCTCAAGGATCAAGATGTCCACGCTTTCTTAGGCCCATTGCAGGGCAAATTCAGGACAGATATTGATCAAAAAGAAAAGTCCCTCAGGAAATTACCTTACTTATCCGAGGCAGAGCTTTGTTACGATACCGATCATGCGTTGATGGTCTTTTTGAATCACAGAGAACCGGTATTGCGGGTGTTGCCTGAACGGACCTCCGGGTATTATCTCGCTGCAGATGGGGTAAGTTTACCCTTGAAGGCGGATTTTGCGACCCCTGTTCCTGTTTTATTGGGTAAGATCCCGCTTCGTCCCTCTTTGCCATATCAATCCCGCAACAAAGGATTGACCTTAGCCCTGATGGTCAAGGAATGGATCAACAAAGACAGCCTCCTTGAACCGCTGGTGACCCAGTATATTGTCGCCGGTGCGGATTCCAATGCATTGATTTTAAGAACACTAAGCGGACAAGAGATTTGGATAGGGACCTCCATGGACCTCTCTTCTAAGCTCCGAAATTTATCTTCTTTTTACAGGTTTGCTCCTGCAGACTCTGCGCCTGAATCATTTCGTTCCATCAATTTAGTTTTCAAAAATCAAATCGTATGCCGTTGAATTTTCTCACTTTTCGAACTTCATCTACCGTTCAGCCTGCTCCAAACGAGAGCCCTGCTGCACAAACGCCAGAATTACCTTTGGTGGTCGGATTGGATATAGGGACTACCAAAATTTGCGCAGTCGTAGCCAGGCGTAACGAAAATGGCAAGGTGGACATTTTGGGCATGGGTAAGGCCGTATCCCATGGCGTCAACCGTGGTACGGTCGCGAATATTGAATCAACTGTGAAGTCCATCACCGAAGCGGTTACCGAGGCTGCGGCTTCTTCCGCCGTCGATATTGGAACCGTCAATGTGGGCATTGCGGGTCAACATATTCGTAGCCATCAGCAAAGAAATATGTTGACAAGGCACGACAATCAAACCGAAATATCACTTGAAGATGTGGATCGTTTGCGGAACGAAATTTTTCGGGTACCGCAGCAGGCCGGATACGAAATCATCAATGTCCTCGCACAGGACTACATCGTGGATGGCGAGAAAGATATTACCAATCCTGTGGGCATGAGTGGAATTACCTTGGAAGGCATGTTTCATGTCATTACGGGATCTGTCGGGGCTATCATGAACATCAAGCGTTGCGTAGAGAAGGCCGATTTGGAAATTGAGGGCCTTACCTTGGAACCTTTGGCTTCAGCACAGGCAGTGTTAGGAGAGGATGAAAAAGAAGCCGGCGTGGTGTTGGTCGATATCGGAGGCGGTACGACAGACATCGCTATTTTTCATCAAAACATTATTCGCCACACCGCGGTGATACCCTTGGGAGGAAATGTCATTACACACGACATTCAAGAAGGTTGTTCTGTGCTTTTTGATCAAGCGGAAGCCTTGAAAACTCGTTTTGGTTCTGCCGTCGTGCATAGCAACATGGCCAATGAGGTGGTTTCCATACCGGGTCTTCGAGGAAGAGAGCCCAGGGAGGTTTCTGTGCATACCCTGGCTAGTATTATCTCGGCTCGTGTCAAAGAAATTATTCAGCATGTTCAATTTGAAATTCGTAACTCAGGTTATGAAAAGCGGTTGAGTGCTGGAATCGTCCTTACCGGGGGCGGTGCACAACTTTCTAATATCAAGCTTCTTTTCTCGGTACTTACCGGCCTAGAGGCTCGTATCGGTGATTCCAGGGAGCATTTATGCAACGCCTCGGAGGAATTAAAATCTCCGATTTATGCAACAGTGGCAGGTCTGGTCTTGACTTCTTTGGCTGATTTGGATTATCGTGAAAAGACTCGGGTACAAGCCGATGAAGATACAGAGGCAACGATGACTAAACAACCTTCACCTCCACCACGCCAAGAGGATCCCAAAGGTCTTTTGAACAGGTTGCTTAAAGGTTTAGGTGGCATCCTCTCGGACCCTGATTTGAATCAAAATTATCGCCGATAAAAGCCCCATGAAGCAGTTTTCGTAATTCATCTACATTTAGCCAATATAAAATTTATAATTCACTTTAACCTTAACATTTAAATCTAACCTATGAACGTAATGAGCAATTTTCAATTCAGCTTGGGCTCCAACCCCAACGCCATCATCAAGGTTATCGGTATCGGAGGGGCAGGAGGCAACGCGGTGAACCACATGTTTCAGAAAGGCATCAAGGATGTGGACTTTCTGGTTTGCAATACCGATTACCAAGCTTTGGAGCGAAATTTGGTTCGCAATCGTTTGCAACTGGGTCCCTTTTTGACGGAAGGGAGAGGGGCAGGTAATCAGCCGGAGATTGGCAGGCAGGCTGCTGTGGAAACCATGGAAGATTTCAAAGAGTTGATTGGATCCGATACCAAAATGGTTTTTATTACGGCTGGTTTAGGGGGCGGAACAGGAACAGGTGCTGCTCCGGTATTGGCCGAGGCCTGCAGGGCCTTGGATATTTTGACCGTTGGGATTGTGACCTTGCCCTTCAGTTTTGAAGGCAAGAAGCGTTTGGAGCAGGCCGAAGATGGATTGAGGGAATTGCGTCAATTCTGCGATACGACCTTGGTCATTAGCAACGATAAGGTGAGGGAATTGTTCGGGAATTTGGTCTTCAAAGAAGCCTTTGCGAAAGCTGATGATGTGTTAGCGTCAGCAGCCAAGGGTATTGCCGAAATAATCACGGTCGATGGTTATGTCAATGTCGATTTTGCAGATGTCAAGACAGTCCTTCATCGCAGCGGCAAAGCCGTCATGGGTAATGGTCAAGCCTCCGGTGAAAATCGTGCCATCGAAGCAGTTCGTATGGCCTTGTCGTCACCCCTCTTGAGTGAAAACGATATTTCCGGTGCCAGAAATATTTTGATCAACCTAAGCAGCGGCTTGGATGATCCTATTCGATTGGATGAAATTGGGGAAGTGAATGATTACGTGCAAACCGAAGCCGGAGCAGGAACGGATGTGATTTGGGGAAATTGCACGGACGAAACCTTGGGCGATGCCATGCGTGTCACCTTGATTGCCACTGGATTTGAGGGTCAGAACAATAGAAATTATGGTACGGTCAAAGGTTCAACGGCAACAGGTTCTGGTTTTCCGGTAGAAAATCCAGGTCCAGTGACGGTTCACCAGCTGGATGCCAAGGATGCTGCGGTTGAGCAACCCAAGCCTTCGGAATTGGATCCCAAAGAGGCTTTGGAAGCAACCCGCAAAATGTTGGAGAAAGAATGGACTTTCTCGGAACCTGTCGCCTCGGAACCTGTCGCCTCGGAACTTGTCGCCTCGGAACTTGTCGATGCGGATCCTGCCGATCATTCCGAACAAGTATGGAAGGAGGACCTAGAAAATTTACCCTTATTCACGTTGATTGATGAATGCCCATCCATCGATCTTCAAACCACGGTGGACGCTGAACCATCCGAAATGAACTTGTTCACCACGGTTTGGACTTTGGAGGATCAGCCCTCAACTAAAGCCGAAGATCAGGGATCTGCATCGGATAAGCCAAGCATGGCGACGCTAACTTCGGAAATTACATCCAACGACAAGCCCGTAGCTGAGGAAGATGGGTCTGTTGAGGCCGAAATCAATCCTTTCTTTGGTTACGATGGAACGGTGGAATGGGATTTGGCGGTGGATGAACCAACGCTAACCTCAACACCCAACGAAGCTGCCCCCCTCGTGGAGGATAGAGTTCAGGAGGTTTACGCGACAGGACCCAACGAGGATGATGTGTTGACCCGTTCACGCCAAAGGATACAGAATCTTCGCAAACTCAACAGCCTGATTAATGCCCCCGAAATGCCTTCGTTGGAGGAGTTGGAGAAAGTGCCGGCCTATGTTCGTGCCGGGTATCAGCCCGATCTGGCACCGGGGAGCGCTGAAATGCCTTTAAGCCGCACAAGTATTGGTACAGGACAAGGTAATTCAGGGATTATCCAAACCGGAAATCGTTATCTGCATGATAACGTGGATTAATTCGCGGGAGATCTCCAAACAATAAGCCAGATAGGATAGTTAAATCAAAGCAACTCCCAAAGTGTAGACCCTGAATCCCGCCTATGTTTATTGGAATCCTTCAAGAAAATTCTCCAGAACAAAGAGTGGCCGCTGGACCGGACCTCGTCCAAGCATGGTTGTCTAAGGGTCATACCGTATGGGTTGAATCAGGCGCCGGTGCATTGGCCGCCTATACCGACGAGGAGTACCGTGCTGTTGGTGCTCAAATGGGCCCGCGTTCCGCTTTGCCGACAGAAGTTCAGGCCTTAATTACAGTACGTTGCCCCGATGCCAGCGGGCTATCCTCTTCGGGCAAACCTTGGGCCGAGGCTTGGTTGAACACTGCGCGAGACCAAGGTGCTCAAGGGGAAACGAGATGGTTGATTGGAACCTTGGCCCCGGACCGTAACGTGGATACCTTGAAGCACTGGGCTTCCTTTGGTCTGAACATTTTGACTTTGGACGCCTTGCCCAGAATAACCCGTGCGCAGAGCATGGATGTTCTTTCCAGCCAAGCCTCCATCGGGGGATACCAGGCAGTTCTTGAAGCGGCCACCTTGCTTCCGCGTTGCTTCCCCATGATGATGACCGCCGCGGGCACCATTGCACCGGCAAGGGTCCTGGTGGTTGGCGCAGGGGTTGCGGGTTTGCAAGCCATTGCCACAGCCAAGCGATTGGGCGCAGTCGTGATGGCTTTTGATACCAGGCCTTCCGTCAAAGAGCAGGTGGAGAGCCTGGGGGCGCGTTATGTGGAGGTGGAAGGCGCCGTCGAGGACCTCAAGGCTGGAGGTTACGCCGTTGAACAAAGCGAAGAATACCGTCAGCGTCAGCAATTGATGTTGGAACAAGAATTGCTCAAGGCCGATGTGGTCATCACCA
>Ga0194113_10011057_pt1 | contig 10716 bp, 9 predicted proteins | sample TA2MahC200mmetaG_FD_146193 | JGI IMG/M metagenome (GOLD analysis project Ga0194113, IMG submission 146193) | Freshwater microbial communities from Lake Tanganyika, Tanzania - TA2015017 Mahale Deep Cast 200m | ecosystem: Environmental > Aquatic > Freshwater > Lake | place: Tanzania: Lake... | reverse complement strand
TTCGCTTTCCCTTCCGGATTCTTTGCAAGTGCATGCTGTCCTCTGAAGCCCGGAGCTATATGCCTTCTCTCCCTGGGATACTGTATGGTGACTGCACGTGAGAACAATCTCCTCAAGGTCAGCGCCATTCCCTTGAGTATCTCTATGAAGGTAAACCTTTTTACTATGTCCCTTACAGTCACTTTATACTTCCTTTGTTATCATATTAAGATTTTCACCAAACCTGTTACCAATATATTTGCCAGTGCTATCGGTATAAGTATCTTCCAGCCGATTTTCATAAGCTGGTCATACCTGTACCTCGGTACCGTTGCCCTGATCCAGTAATAGAAGAATATGAATGCGTAGACTTTCATGAGAAACCAAACGATACCGGGAACATAATTTATAAATGGTATTACTTCCGTTATATACCATGGCAGTGTCCAACCACCGAGGAAACATACTGTTGCCATTGATGCCATTATGAACATTGCGATATATTCACCGAGGAAGAAGAGTGCAAACCTGAATCCGCTGTACTCTGTAAAATATCCTGCAACAAGTTCGCTCTCAGCCTCAGGAAGGTCAAACGGAGTCCTGTTTGTCTCGGCCACTGCTGCAATGGTAAACACGATGAAGGCAACTATCTGAGGTATTGCATACATACCATATATTGACTCTTGCTGTGCCCTTACAATATCGGTAAGGTTCAGAGAACCTGCCATGATCATTACACCGACGAGGCTCAGGCCCATGGCAATCTCGTAACTGATAACCTGCGCCGATGACCTCAGTCCGCCAATGAATGCATATTTGGAGTTTGATGCCCAGCCTGATATGAATATCCCATAAACACCGATGCCTGCCATGGCAAGGACGAATAAAAGCCCGACATTGAGATTTGCAATGACAAAATTTGATGCGAAAGGTATTACAGAGAGATTTACCATCGCCGCTGCCATGAAGATGACAGGAGCAAGATAAAATACCGGTTTGTCTGCCTTATCAGGGAGGATATCTTCCTTGAAGAAAAGTTTTAAACCATCAGCAAATGGCTGTAAAAGTCCATGTGGTCCTACTCTCATTGGTCCAAGCCTTACCTGCATATGTCCGATAACCTTACGTTCAAAATAGGTTGCATAAGCAACATGAAGCAATCCGACACCAAGAACGACTGCGATTTTTATAATAATGATTAATACATTAATCCCGAATTTTATCAAAGCATCAATTTCTGGAGTCATAATTTACCTATCACACTCTCCTAACACAATGTCAATCGTACCAATGGCTGCGATAACGTCAGCAACCAGATGCCCAATGCAGAGTCTCGGTAAACAGCCAGCATGTATAAACGATGGGGCCCTTAGCCTCATCCTGTAAGGCTTCCCTGAGCCATCACTCACAAAATAAAACCCGAGCTCTCCTTTCGGCACTTCGGTTGCGACATAGAGTTCTCCCTCGGGCGCTTTCGGTCCCTTTTTAATAAATTCAAATTGCGCCACAAGATGCTCTGCAGCCTTAACAATGTCCTCTGGTATTGAAGCTTTAGCCAATTCCGCTAATTTTTCATCACTCAGTCCTTTGCCTCCGGGCACTATTTTCATTGACTTGAATTTGCACGTCACGAAACAGTTAGCGCATTGCAAGCAGAGGGCCTGGTCTATCTTGTGAGGTTTTTTCTTTTCACCGGTTATAGCCTTTGCAGGGCATGCCCTCATGCACATTCCGCAACCCTTACATACCTTCTCATCTACAAAATATGCAACCCCCTTTATGGGATGCGTGATGGGCATCATTTTATCCTTAGGTTGAAGGGTAAACTTGGGAGCATCAGCCATAACAGGACCTGGCGGCAGCTTTTCTATGCACTGTCTGATTATCTTATTTGACTGCCTCATTTCCAGCATCCTGCAGCGGTATCTGTCGTACGTATCGCCTTCTGTCCCAATAGGGACTTCAAATTCGACCTTATCATATGCATCATAGGGCATATGCTTTCTTATATCATACGGAACCCCTGAGCCGCGTAATGTCGGGCCTGTCATTCCCCAGTTTACTGCCTCTTCTGCTGAGATTACGCCGATGCCTTTTGTCCGAAGGAGCCATATCCTGTTCTGGTCAATCAGGGTTTCATATTCAAGAATCCTTGAAGGGAATTCATCGGTGAATTTCCAGAGGCTTTCGAGGAATTCCTGCGGGACATCATTTCTTACTCCACCGACCCTCGGATAGGTCACAGTGAGTCTTGCACCGCATATCATCTCATATAGGTCGAGAATCCACTCCCTTTCACGGAAGCAGTAGAGGAATACAGTCATTGCACCGATATCAAGGGCATGGGTTGCAAGCCAGAGGAGATGGTTCGCTATCCTCGACATCTCACCAACAATCGTTCTGATGAACTTTGCCCTTTCAGGTGCCTCTATCCCCAACAGTTTTTCTACCGCAATACAATAGCCGATATTATTTGACATTGCTGAGACATAATCCATCCTGTCCGTCAATGGGAGTGCCTGAAAGTAGCTTAGACTTTCACCGAGTTTTTCAATACCTCTGTGGAGATATCCGACATACGGGGTAACCTTGACGATTGTTTCACCGTCTATATCAAGGACAAGCCTCAGAACACCGTGCGTAGCAGGGTGCTGGGGCCCCATATTTACATTCAGCTCTCTTGTCTCGAATATCTTCTCTGCCTCTTTCTGAATCATCTTATCCTTCCCACTCAAACTCTCTTAATTCTTTCGACCTCTTGAGAACTTCTGTAAAACCAGGCCAATCATTTTCAGGTTCAGGACCTTTTAAGGGATAATCTTTCCGTAGAGGGTATCCTTCCCAGTCTTCCGGCATAAGAATCCTTCTGAGATCAGGATGTCCGGTGAAGATGATACCAAACATATCAAAACATTCCCTCTCGTGCCAGTTTGCACCAGCCCATATTGGGACTACAGAACTGATCTTTGTATCGTTTTCAGGAACCTGTGCCCTGATACGAATCTTATGACGATATTTAATGGAATAAAGATTATAAACAACCTCGAACCTTACCTCCTTCTTTTTCAGATAATCAGCAGCAGTAAGGTCCTGCAGGTGGTCTAAACTTAAGAGTGGATCATCATGGAGATATTTACAGATCGTAACTATCCGATCCTTCTTTACAATAACAGAGACCTGGTCTCTGAATTCAGTTACATCAACGACTTGATCAGGAAATTTTTCCTTAATCTTCTCTGCAATATCTTTCGGGTTCAGTCCTGCAGGGTGTATTGAAATTCTTACTTCAGTTACCGCCATGGGCTCCACCTCGCCTGTTCTTTTCTAATCTTTTCCTGAAGCAGCATCATGCCTTCGAGTAATGTCTCAGGCCTTGGAGGACAACCGGGGACGTATACATCAACAGGCAGGAAGGTATCACAACCCTGAACAGTACTGTATGTCCTGAATATGCCACCTGTACATGCACAGCTTCCCATTGCAACTATATACCGTGGCTCAGGAATCTGGTCATAGACCCTTCTTACAACAGGAGCCATCTTCTTTGTGACGGTACCTGCAACAATTATGCAGTCTGCCTGTCTCGGAGAACCTCTGAATATGATGCCAAACCTGTCGAAATCATAATGTGATGCGCCAACGGCCATCATCTCGATGGCACATCAAGCGAGGCCGAATGTCGTTGGCCATATTGAAGATAATCTGCCCCAATTGATAATCTTATCGAACGTGGTAATGATAACATTCGGAGGCAAAATCTTTGTATCTTCTTCTACCTGAATAAGGCCAACTGTTGATGTATCTATCAACATCTCCTACCCCCTGTTGCTTATTTCAATCCCATTGAAATGCCTCTTTTTTCCAGGCATAAATATAACCGATAAAAAGGATTACGATGAAAATAACCATCTCTATAAATGCATAGATGCCGATTTTATCGAAGACTACAGCCCATGGATAGATAAATATTGCTTCAACATCGAATACAACGAAAAGCATGGCGATAATATAAAACCTGATAGCAAATCTGGTGCGGGTTTCTCCTGTCGGCGTTATACCTGATTCATACGGCATGAGCTTTTCATAATACGGCCTTTTCAGTCTGAAGATCATACCGATGAGAAGAGCGCCAAGACCGAACGCTGTTGCGATCATAATGAAGATAAGAACTGGTAAATATTCTGATGGCAAATAAGTTCCAGGCATAAGCGGTTATGTTATACTTAAAAGCACTAAATCTTGTCAAGTAAAAAAATAACAAAAAAAATGAGATTGTAAATTCATATCATCTCGGCTACATTGAGGAGGAAATTTCAATGTTTAAAATCGAAAAGAAGGAAGAATTATCAGATCTCGTAACATTATTTGAGATTGAAGCAAAAGATATTGCAAAAAAGGCAAAGGCAGGAAATTTTTTTGTTCTCAAAATACATGAAGAAGGAGAGAGAATACCGTTAACGATTGCTGATTTTGATACAGAGAGGGGAACAATAACGACTGTTTTTCAGAAAGTAGGAAAGACAACACATCACCTCGGAACATTCAATAAAGACGATTATATATCTGATGTTATCGGGCCACTCGGCAGGCATTCACATATAGAAAAATTTGGAAAGGTTGTTTGTGTAGGGGGAGGTGTTGGAATAGCACCTATTTATCCTATAGCCAGAGCATTAAAAGAGGCTGGCAATACTGTCATCTCGATAATAGGCGCCAGGGCAAAGAATCTCATCTTCTGGGAAGACAAGATGAGAAGGGTTTCAGATGAATTAATTATTACCACAGATGACGGCTCATATGGAAGAAAGGCAGTTGTAACAGTTCCTTTAGATGAACTCTTACGAGAGAATAACGACATTCAATTAATCTATGCCATCGGACCAGCCATTATGATGAAATTTGTCTGTAAGACAACAGAAAAATACAATGTGAAAACAATAGTCAGTCTGAATTCTATTATGGTTGATGCAACCGGGATGTGTGGCGCTTGCAGAATTGAAGTAGGAGGGAAGACACAGTTTGCATGTGTTGATGGTCCGGAATTTGATGGCCACAAGGTTGATTTTGATTTGCTCATGTCAAGACAGAGGATGTATATTGATGAGGAAAAAATAGCACTGGAACGGTATACGGTATAAAGATAAATACGGGGGTTAAATAGCATGGAAGAGAGAAAAGAAGACAAAAAACCAAAGAACAGGGTAAAAATGAGAGAGCAGGACCCTCTGGTGAGGGCGAGGAATTTCATGGAAGTTCCGTATGGATATACTCCTGAAGAGGCTATAGAAGAGGCATCAAGGTGTCTATCCTGTTTAAACCCTTCATGTACAAAAGGCTGTCCTGTAGCAGTTGATATCCCATCATTCATCAAACTCATTAAAGAGGGAAAATTCATTGAGGCAGCATGGAAGATAAAGGAAGAAAATGCATTGCCTGCTGTCTGTGGAAGGGTATGTCCCCAGGAGATACAATGTGAATCCTTATGCATTCTTGGTAAAAAAGGTGAGCCTGTTGCAATAGGCAATCTCGAACGTTTCGCTGCTGATTACGAGACGGAGAAGGGCGAGATCCAGCTTCCGGAAAAACCAAAACCGACTGGCAGAAAAATAGCAATCATTGGTTCAGGTCCTGGTGGGTTGACCTGTGCATCTGATCTGATAAAATCAGGACACCAGGTCACGTTATTCGAGGCACTGCATAAGCCAGGCGGGGTATTGATGTACGGTATACCAGAATTCAGGCTCCCAAAGGCAATCGTTGGAAAGGAGGTTGACTATATCAAAAAGCTGGGCGTAGAGGTTGTTGTGAATGCAGTTATTGGAAAACTCTATAGTGTTGATGAACTGTTCAATGAATATGGATCCGACGCATGCTTTATTGCAACGGGTGCAGGGCTGCCAATGTTTTTGGGAATATCAGGAGAAAATCTCAATGGCATTTATTCTGCCAATGAATTTCTGACAAGAGCTAACCTTATGAAGGCATATCTATTTCCTGAGTACGACACACCAATAAAGAGGGGAAAAAAAGTCGCTGTGTTCGGTGGTGGTAATGTAGCTATGGATGCAGCAAGGGTAGCATTAAGACTCGGGGCAGAAAAGGTATATCTCATCTATAGACGTTCTGAAGATGAGATGCCTGCACGAAAGGCAGAAAACCACCATGCACATGAAGAGGGCATAGAATTCATGCTTCTAACAAATCCGACACGATTTATTGATGACGGAAAGGGGAATGTATGTGCGGTTGAATGTATAAAGATGGAATTGGGAGAACCTGATCAATCAGGCAGGAAAAAACCTATTCCCATTCAGGGCAGCGAATTTCAGATTGAGATAGACGTGGGAATCCCTGCTCTCGGAACGCGGTCAAATCCACTCCTGGTAAGCACACTTCCTGATCTAAAATTAAACAAGAGGGGTTATATTATGGCTGAGGAAGAAACAGGCATGACGTCTAAATTAGGTGTTTTTGCCGGTGGAGATATTGTAACAGGCTCTGCAACCGTAATCCTTGCAATGGGTGCTGGACGAAAGGCAGCAAAAGCGATCAATGAATATCTCAAATGGAAATACTGGGATACAAGTGGTTTTGCAAAAACAGAGTAACTAAATTATTTCGAAAAGAAGAATCGGGACACTTTGTCCCGATTCTTCTCATTCTCTCATTTTGTATTCTGTTTAGTGACCTTGGCTGTGGCCGTGTTCCTCTTCACGTCCATGACCATGTTCTTCATGTTCTTCTTCATAACCTGTAAACATTGCAATAATATGTGCCATAGGGGTGTGCCCGAGGGTAGCAAGATAGAAATGGACTATGATAAATGCACTGAAGAATATGAAGAGGAGGACATGGATCATATCTGCTATCTGTATTCCTCCAATAAGATTAACAATTGGGCCGAAGAGGTTGGGGTCCCACAGGAAAAGGCCTGTAATAATCTGCACAGGTATAAGGGCTGCCATGATCATGAGATACGATACCTGTTGCATTGGGTTGAACTTATGGTCGAATGTTGAATGATGGGGGTTCTGGTCCCCGACCATTATACCAAGACCATAAAACTTTGCCTGGGTTACAGCCTTCTTCGCAAACTCTATCGGATGGTGAAGGGGAGGGATATATATTTTTATATTGCCGGTAACGAGGTAATAGAAAAGCCAGATACAATAATTTGCTATAAGAATAAACCCTGTCCAGCTATGGATGTCAACAGCTGTCTCAAAAGAAAACAGATGTATAACATTCCCAAATCTGATTTGAGCCCCTGTGAGAATCAGGATAATAAAACCTAATGCATTTACCCAGTGCCAGATTCTTATCGGTAGTGGATGAAGATATATCTTTTTCATTATTTCTTACCTCCCTTCCCCATTTTTCTCATAGATCTGAGGGGCGAAGTTATTATCCTTAAGGTGATATGACCTATTGGTACAGCGATGCCACCAATCAGAGCAACAATAAAGAGGATATCGAAAAGTTTTATATTGGTGCTGCCAAGGGCATAGAATTTTCTTGCAGGTAATATGGTGTAAATAGAATTAAGTACTTCCTTCTTAGCATTCAGGACTGTGGGTTTCCCATCAGCCTTTTTCAGTACGATAAATACATCTTTAAAGAACTCCGCCTGTGGATGATGGCACTTTTCGCAATCCTTTGTGGCCTCAGCTTTCCCACTGATCATATGTGCCTCTGTAGCCTTGCTAACGTCCATCTTTCCCATGAAGGTTGTTGTAACATCCTTTTTGTATAACTGTGCAAATAAATCCCATACCTCTTTTGCGTCCATGCTGCCATCTGCATTCGTATCTATCTTTGTCATCAATCCGTTAGAATCTGTTTCTAAAGCCTTCAGGAGATCTTCTTCTGGTAAGGGCTTCCCTGTTTTCCGGTCATACAGGCTGAGATAAATTACCCGTCCTGCCATTGGAGAATGGCATGCAGCACAGGATGCAACATCAAAATGGGTTCTTGCAAAGGATGGCAATGTTATGGGAGGATTTGAGAGCCATTTGTTATGGACTTTTTCTGTGTCTTTGTGACATTTCAAACAGCCATCTTTTATTTTCGTGGTCATCTTGGTAGATTCAATATTGTGGGCATTATGGCACGATGAGCAGATAGGAGCTGTTTGGTTCCCTTTACCCCATGCCTTGCCATGGATGCTCACTTCATAGGAGCTGTTCATATCCCCGTGACATTTATTACACGATGTTAAACCAATAGATTTATTGTTTTTTACACTGGCAACTGAATGTGCCCCGCCATGACAGTCTGCACAGGCAGGTGCCTTTGGATTACCACTATTCAACAAGGAATAATGAATACTGCCTTCATATTGTGTAGAGGCATTCGCGTGACATTTTTTACATACATTTGATATGGAAAAGAGAGAATAATCGCGTGTGCTCTTGAAGCTTCTTACCGGGTGAGCGCTCTTCGTAAAGCCTATATGGCAATTAGCACATTGAAGACTCCTGTGTGCAGATTTTTTCAGGCCTGCTTCATCCACATAAATTGAAAGCGATTCACCATTCTTCATGGTCATGCTCAGTTTACTCTTATGGCATGAAAGACAGTACTGCGTTTCTGGAGCGGTGGCTTTTTGTGCTGATATACCCTTGATAGCATGTGAACCATGGCACTCCACACATGATGCCTTGGCCATCAAAGCACTATGTGCAGGGTTTTTCCTGAGCTGGGCATCTGTATGGCATATCGTACATGCCTTCATGGCAGTTGCAGTATATTCCTTTTTGTTTTTAAATGTCCTCATTGGGTGATCTGTCTTCGAGAATTCCATGTGGCAGGCTCCACATGAAAGTTTACCGTGTACAGAAGCCTTCATTGCTGATTCATTTACAGAAAGGTGTAATAATTCACCACTACTTAACGGCATACTGAGGTCATATTTATGGCAGGCGAGACAGTACTGGGGTTCATTGAGACCCCCCTTCCACTCTTTTATGCTTTTGATATAATGTGCGCCATGACATTCTGAACAACTGATTGACTTCGCCTTTGTCACTAAATAACCATGCATCGGTTTTTGCTTCAGTTGGTCTTCCATGTGGCACATTGCGCATGTCTTGGAGTTATTCGCAGAATATTCTTTCTTACTTTTGACCTTTTGAACCTGCGGATGGTTTTCCATAGAAATATCTGTATGACAGCCTCCGCATCCAGTAGCATTGTGGATAGAATCTGCAAATCTATCACCATTTATAAATAAAGAGAGTATTTCCTTATTCTCCAACTGTTTGGTCATATCCTTGTTTGAGTGACAGCCAAGACACATCTGGGCATCATCTGAAAGAACACCCTTTGCAGCATAAAGATATACAGGGACAATCATGAAAACAAGAATCAGAGGTATTAATATCTTCTTTCTCTTATTCATATGTAACCCCCTAAATTTTTTAAGCATACACACTTTTGATGGATGCAATTTATAGCACATCTGCATGAATAAATGCAAGAGCAATTTTTCATCTGAAAAATAGAGATAGACAATCTAACACCCTCATATGCTTGTCATTGCGAGGTCGCATCGACCGTGGCAATCTGACACGAAGTGTCATTCTGAGCGTAGCGAAGAATCTCATCGAGATCCTTCGGGCCTTTGCCATCAGGATGACTGCTTCGCAGCCAGATTGCGGAGCTTGTTCCGAACGAAGTGAGGAATCTCGCTCCGGGTTTGCTTCGGCTTAGCCTCGCAATTTCACTCGCAATGACAGTTTCTATCTCTATTCTTGGGTCTTTTTAAACCGAAAATACACTGTAATCATTATAATCATTACAGAACCCTTGTAGCCGCAGGCTTTAGCCTGCGTTTAAATCATATCAATAGTGTTTCCAATGCACGCAACCTAAAGGTTGCGGCTACCTTTTTGAATAATTCATGTTAAATTATAACAAACGGAGGGCACATTGAAATTAGCAATCATCGGATTATCGAATTCAGGGAAGACCACAATATTTAATGCTCTCACCGGACAAAACATTGAGACCACCATCTATCCAACAACTATTGGTGAACCTCATATAGGCATTGTGAAAGTTCCTGATGTGCGGGTTGATAAACTCTCACAGATATTTAAACCGAAAAAGACTGTCCATGCGACTGTTGAATACATTGATTATATCGGCATAACAAAAGGTGATATTCAGCAGAACAGGAAGGTCTTTGATTTAATAAAGGATGTGGATGCAATAGTGCATGTTGTCAGGGCATTTCAGGATGATTCGGTCATACATCCGATGGGAAATATCGATCCTTCAAGGGATGTTGAAACCATTGAGCTTGAACTCATTTTCGGAGACCTTGAGTTTATTGAGAAACGACTCAAAAAAATGGAAGAGGGTATAAAAAGGGGTAAGAAACCTGATGATGCAGAAAAAAGACTCCTCTTAAAATGCAAAGAATCCTTGGAAAAGGAAATCCCTCTCAGGGATGCACATTTCAATGATGAAGAGCAGAAGGCAATGAGACACCTTCAATTCATCTCTACAAAGCCAGAAATTGTTGCCTTAAATATAGGAGAGAAGGATTTAAGTACAGATAAAAATAAAAAACTCGAAAAAGAAATTAAACACTATTTTGAGAGTAAGCAAATCCCCCTTAACCCCCCTTTACTAAAGGGGGGCATGGGGGGATTAAAAACCCATCACTCATTACTTTCTTTATGCGGGAAAATTGAGATGGAGCTTGCCCGACTCTCTCCTGCAGATGCAAAG
>Ga0194113_10011056_pt1 | contig 10716 bp, 7 predicted proteins | sample TA2MahC200mmetaG_FD_146193 | JGI IMG/M metagenome (GOLD analysis project Ga0194113, IMG submission 146193) | Freshwater microbial communities from Lake Tanganyika, Tanzania - TA2015017 Mahale Deep Cast 200m | ecosystem: Environmental > Aquatic > Freshwater > Lake | place: Tanzania: Lake... | reverse complement strand
TGGTACAAATGCATTTATGAGAAAATCCATAACTGGAGAACCAGAAGTAAGAAGAACACCAACTGGCAACAACATTGATAGAACAATAAATAATTTTGCATCACCTGATGGCCAGATGTCTATAAACCACATAAACATTCCAATAAATATTGCCCAAAAAATATTCCATAGAAAAGATGACGTATTAGAAATAATAAATGAAAAATTATATGAGTAATATAAAATTCCAATTAATAATAATATCAACAAAAGTCTATTTCTTATGATGCCTCTTTTCCAGTCATAGAAAGATATTACAACTCCTAATAGTAGTACAGACAAAATATAAATCAATTCTATCATGAAACCTCCTTCAATATCTTATAATCATTGATTTTATGTCCAGCGATCGGTCTAAACTCACCTGAACCGAATTCATCTGAATATTCTTTCCAAGGACCTTCACAAACCAAGTCAAATCTACAATCTTTACATTGTGGAAATTTTGACTTTCCTTTCTCCTTTCTCCACTTATCAAACTCTAGCACTACCATTTCAGAGTCTCTAATCTCAGCCTGTGGGATATAAAGTTCGGAACAAAATTCTTCGTAACCCTGCATAAAACAAAATGGATACGCCTCGACCATCATCATGTCTTTCTGAATACCATATTCTTTTGCTATATCTAAGGCATTGTGTATAAATGGTTGCACATCTGTCTTTCTAGGGACAACTGTATTAAAATTCGTTATGGCATTTCCAACTGGGTGCACAAAAGCCAATTGAAACTGGACTATACCCAAACCTAGAAGAAATTTCACAAGTTGTGGTAGAAATTTGTAATTGAACCTCGTGATCACAGAATTTGATATTATATATTGGTCCATTTTTTTTAAATTTTTTATTCCTTGAACTGTCTGTTCAAAGCTTCCTTTTGTCCTTGTTTGTATCTCATGAATCTCATTGTTATGTCCATGTAATGCTGGAGAGAACTCTGTTACACCTGACCTTATAAGTTGTTTCACAATATTTTCATATGAAAGCAATCTCCCATTTGTCTGAATCTGTATCAACGTATATCCAATATTTTCTGCAAACGATACAAGTTTAAATATATCATCTCTTAATGTTGGTTCTCCACCTGTAAATACAACTTCTGTACAATCATTATCCAACGCCAACAGCAAATCATTCTTCAATTCTTCCGTAGTTCTATCGCTTAAATGTCTCTTATGTGCCTGTGCACAGAATATACAATTATTGTTGCAAGAAAAACCAACTTTCAAATCCAATCTTTTATTCATGGTATCAATTATTGATAATCAATTTAATAATAAATAGAACCTGATTCTAAAATTATATTTCTAATAGATTCTCATTGTTGAGTATGGCGGCATAACAGGCAGAAATTCTTTCTCCTCTCATGCATAATTGGTGTGTGTTACATCTTTCCATATCTATAAAATCAAAGTTATGTTTGTTTGGCCATGTTCTAAACTCTAAAAATAACACCAAGTTATTTTTCCCATTTATCTTATTTGTAATGAGTCTAAGAAATTTATTTATTTTATATCTAAGAAGTATCTCAATAAAAGTTCTTATTTTAAAAATTATTTTCTGATGTTTTACTATTTTCTTAATTAATAACCAAGTGTACTTATTGTCTTCTTTATAAGAAACCAATAACGCAGAAAAATAGCATGGCTTATGTTCTTTTTTATCAATGACTTTTAGAAATGCTTTTTTATCTATATTTAGAATTTTACTGAAGGCAACTATCATCTCAGAAACAAAAAAAGTTTGTGATTTAATATACCTTCCAAATGGAGCATAACTTCTTATACGAAGTTCTTTGATAAATGAGTTGTTTTCTATGCAATAGTCAAATATCTTCTTTAATTCTTTATCGTTTAGACCTTTGACAACCATTACAGATATTGAAGTATTTATTCCAACCTTCTTTAGATTTTCTAAAGCTTTTAATTTAATTTGTAATAATTTTCTGCCATTAAGTTTCTTATATGCAACATCACTAAAACTGTTGAATGACAAACATACCAAATTCAACCCAGCTTCTTTCAATTTTTTCACATACCCAAGATTAGTTAATGCTATTCCATTCGTTGTTAAAACAGAGAATTTCTTATTTTTCTTAATAAAACGTATGAACTCTAATAAATCTTTCCGTAATGTTGGTTCACCGCCGCATATTCTCAGCATCTTATAATCAGAATTTGAAATTATTTTCTTCAAATTATTAAGGGTAAAATCTTCCCTGTTTCTTTCCGGTACCCAGCAAAAGTTACAATTTTGGTTGCATTTGTGAGTGAATGGTATCAGAAATTCATTAATAATGCGATGTTTTTTATTTAGACTATATTTGTTCATAGTTTTTTTATAGAATTCAACATCTTTCTCCACTAGTGCTTTGAATTTTCCATGTTGCATGCATTCCTTAATCATGTATACGTTGTTGTTCTCTTCTACTACTGTCGCATCTATCTCGGTTAAACAAGTTGGGCATAGACTTTTGGTTTGTTTTAGAATGTTTGTCATTTTACAGAACTCCTAGACCGAAATCAGATTCTTAAATTTTGGTTTGTTTATATGGATTAAGTATAGCAATTTCCTATACAAATTTGGCCTATGATTTATGGGTAAAATCTTAAACAACATTATTGTTATAAAATTGAATTTATTGAAAAAGTGTATGGTATGTCTACTAAGCAAAATATTTAGTAAATATTTGTTTAGTGATCCGTATTTTGATAATGTGACTTTACCATTCATTAATAATAATATAAAATTAATGTACATTGTATTTAGTAATTTAAATTTGGTTAATAAATTTGGTTTATAATTAGCATAATTAAATTTATACATGTGGTTTTTGTGTATTTTTATGTTGTCATTTATTGCCTTATAGTACAGTTCAGTTCCTGGAAAGAATATCATAGCAAAAACCTGGAGGTAGTATGGTTTTGGCAATTCCTTCAACAGGTTTATTGTGGCCAATATGTCTTCTTCTTTTTCATATGGGTTGGCAATAATTATCTGGTATTCCGGTGGTGACATTCTATGTCTGTATTTGTTTATGATTTTTGCTGTATTTAGTATTTGTTTGTTAGTTATAAACCTATTGTATAAGTTTCTGCTAAATTTCTCGCTTCCTGTCTGGATGCCCATTTCTATCCTTTTCAGGCCTGCGTCAAGAAGTATTTTCAATTTTTCTTCGCTGAACGTTACTGGGTCTACATAGCATTGAAAACGCAAGTTTATTTTTTTCTTGTATTCTTTGGCGAATAGCTTCAGTTCATCTATTGATCTGATAGAAAATGAGTCATCAGTAAACCATATGAAATCTGTGTCTGGGAACTTCTGTTTGAGTTCCTGCAGTTGAGTGATGACGTGCTTTATGCTTCTTTTTCTTATGTAATTTCCTTTGTTGTGGTAAAGCTTTCTTAGGTTGTAGTTGCAACAAAATGAACATTGATGAGGGCAGCCACGGGACGTATGAAGTAGGAGAAATCTGGATGTTTTAAAACTTATTCTTTCTTTTACTAGAGCGACTCGATTAGATGAACATATTCTAAAATGTTTCTCACTTAGCTTAACAATTTTTCTACCTTCTAATATCCACTGGTCTTCTAAATCATAGTCGTCAAATGGCAATTCATCCAGATTCTGAATCAATGGCCTTACATCATTTCTATATATCTTTCCATTCTTCTTTGTCCAGATGTTCTTTATATTTGTCAGATTTTGCTTCTTATCCAGCTTTTCTACCAGCTCTAACATGGCTTCCTCTCCTTCTCCTATGCAGACAAAATCTGCATATTTCAAACATTCTTCTGGATTGAAAGTTGCATATATACCGCCCCAGACTATTGGTATCTTGAGATGCTTTTTTAGATATTGGATTACTTGGACTGCCTTATCAGAAGTGAAAGATGTGCATGAGATGCCTATCAGATCTGAATCGCTGACCAGGTCTTTCAGTTCTTTTAGTGTATGTTTGGAGTATAGTTTGAGTGTTTTTGCTAAAAAAATTAATCGAGTATCATGTCCATGTTTTTTTAAATATGAAGAAATGCTTCTAACTCCATGAATAAATATGTTATCTCCTGTCGAAACGATTGAAACTTTAATTTAATTCACCTTGCAAAGTAATTAATTTATGATGTTTTAATTACTTATGCGTATAAAATTCATAAATCTATGATATTTTCATTATTTAATATAAGAGAATAGCAGAATGGAAACTTTCCATTTTTTGATAATTGATCTGTCACACATCTCTTGTTTATATTATCCAAATCTATATTATATTTGTTGGGCCATGATTTTAATTCTAAACTTAATATCAAATTATTCTTTCCAATTAACTCATTCATAATGAGTTCCAAAAGAATCTTGAATTTAAATTTAAGAACCATTTTAATAAAAAATTCTAATTTGGAAATCATTTTATTATAAGATGCTTTTTCAATTAGCAGCCATTTATTACCATTTCTAAAATAAATAACATGTCCACCAAAAGAACAATGTGGATACTTGTTTCTATCAATAATCTTCAGAAATTCTTCCCTGTCAATGTTCAGAATTTTACTGAAGATTGTTATCATTTCGGAAACGAAAAGTGTGTCTGATTTCTTATATTTTCCGAATTCTGCAGAACTTCTTATACGAAGTTCTTTGATAAATGAGTTGTTTTCTATGCAATAGTCAAATATCTTCTTTAATTCTTTATCGTTTAGACCTTTGTCAACCATGACTGATAATGAAGTAAACATTCCAACCTTCTTTAGATTTTCTAAAGCTTTTAATTTAATTTGTAATAGTTTTCTGCCATTAAGATTTTTATATGTGTCATCATCAAAACTATTGAATGATAAAGAAACCACATCCAATCCAGCATTTTTCAATTTCTTCACATAAGAGAAGTCAGCAAGCTTCAGTCCATTTGTCATAAGAACAGGCAATTTTTTATCTGTTCTGATAAAACGAATCAGTTCTGGAAGATCATTTCTGAGTGTTGGTTCACCGCCACAGATTCTTATCTCTTTACAATTAGAGTTAGAAATCACTTCCTTCAAATGTTGGAGAGAGAAATCTTCTCTGTCTTTTTGAGGCAGCCAACAGAAGTTGCAGTTTAGGTTGCATTTGTGGGTAAATGGTATCAGTAATTTGGTCTTTTTTCCAACATGTTCATGTAATGTACTTTTATAGAATTCAACATCTTTCTCCACTAGTGCTTTGAATTTTCCATGCTGTGCACATTCCTTAATCATGTATACGTTGTTGTTCTCTTCTACTACTGTCGCATCTATCTCGGTTAAACAAGTTGGGCATAGACTTTTGGTTTGTTTTAGAATGTTTGTCATTTTGTTACACTCATTTTGTTTCCTATCTTTCCAATTCAAAACAATACTCAATGAACTTAATTTTAGAAATTACAATTATAAATAGATGATTTGAATTTAATTATAATAGTGATGTGTATGGACATTTTAGGTATTCAATCAATTAGTCACGATACGAGTTGTAGCCTCATTAAAAATAATAAATTAATCACGTGCTTAAATGAAGAAAGGTTTAACTATGAAAAACACAGTAGAGGATTTTATTTTAATGGACACTATCCTAAAAACTCAATTAATTATTGTTTTGAAAAGTTCATTGATAAAAAAATAGATGCGGTTGCTGAGGGGTGGGATAAAAAAAATGATGGTAATCTAAAAATTAAGTTGGATAAATTTGCTATTACAAATAAAAGCTATGATTTATATCCTTTTAATAATTTTTTTAAGCCTAATAACATTTTCAACTGGAAGAATGCATTATTAGGAAATCTTTCTTTTAAACCTAAAATAAACTCTTTTTTAAAATATATTGAAAAAAGGTCAAAAAAAATATTTTATGTAAAACATCATTTAAGTCATGCATCAAGCACATTCAGAACGTCGGGTTTTAGAAAATCTAATATTCTAGTTATGGATGGTAGAGGTGAGAATGAATCAAGTTCTCTCTTTGTTGGATCTCAAAATAAGATAGAATTAATAAGAAAATTTCCAGTTAACAAGTCATTAGGTTTTTTATATTCATATATCAGCCAAATAATTGGTTTTGGACCAATGGATAGTGGAAAAACCATGGCTCTTGCATCATATGGTAAAATAAATCGGAAATATAGCATCATTAAAATTTTGAAAGATGATTTTATCATAGATTATAAAAAACTTAGTTTAATTGAAAAAAACTTTGGTAGGAAAAAGTATTTGATAAAGTATCATAAGGACTTAGCTGCCACATTACAATTTGACTTAGAAAAACTTTCTTTAAAATTTGTTGAGATGTTATATGAAAATACTGGATATAAAAAATTATGTCTTGCTGGAGGAGTTGCACACAACTGTAAAATGAATGGTAAATTATTGAACAGTTCACTTGTAAAGGATATTTTTGTTTTTCCAGCTTGTGATGACTCAGGAACATCATTAGGCGCAGCACTAGAAATTGGATATTTACATGGAATTAATTGCAATATAGAACTTTCACATACATATTATGGACCAGAATACTCGAATGAAGAAATTGAAAGTGTGTTAAAAAAGTTGAACATAGCTTATGAATTTTATAATGATATAGAAGGTATTGTATCAGAACTAATCTCTAAAGGAAAAATAATTGGATGGTTTCAAGGTAGAATGGAATTTGGACCAAGGGCACTCGGAAATAGATCCATTTTAGCAGATCCAAGAAAAAAAGAAATAAATATTAAACTAAATGACATAAAACATAGAGAAGAATGGAGACCATTAGCACCATCGATTCTTGAAGAACACATGAAAAAGTATTTTATAAATTCATATTCGAGTCCATTTATGAATTTAAGTTTTGATGTCAGAAAAGAAAAAGTGAAATACATTCCCAGTGCAATTCATGTTGACGGTTCTGCTAGAGTACAAACAGTTGGGAAAAAAACTAATAAAAGATATTATAAACTAATAAAAGAATTTAAAAAACTTACAGGTGTACCAATTTTATTAAATACGTCATTTAATGATAAAGGTCAACCGATAGTCAGAACTCCAGAAGATGCTATAAAAACATTTCAAAGAATGAAATTAGATAATCTAGCAATAGGAAACTATTTAATATCAAAACAATAATGTGGAACATTTATGAAAATAAATATGGACTCAATAAAAATTCTGAAAGATGTTTTAGATTCTACTGATTATTCATTATCTGAAAAATTCTTCAATAACATAAATAAAAAATTCTCGTACAAAATAGCGTTCTATTCATTTTTAGATGTACTTACTAAAAAACGTTTTATGTTTTTTAGAATTAAGAAAAGTTGTAAAAATAAAAAACTTTTAGTAACTTACAAATTGTTCTTAATGAGTAAAAAAGTAACTATAGAAGAATCAAAATTATTATTTTCTGAAAATGAACTAGATGTTCTTATAAAAGATAAATTAGTGATTAGAGTTGATAATTCAATTTTTTCGAATTATGTTATTTTACCTTACGAAAATAAATATTTTTTAATTGACAACTGTTATGGTAAAAGAAATAAATATCTAGTATATTCTGGTCCAGAAACTATTTTATTTTTAAATAATATTAAAAACATTATTTTTTCAAATCAAAAATTTAATATTTTAGATGTTGGAACTGGTCCTGGGACTATAGCAATAAATATGATGGAAAAAGCAAAAAATATTACAGCATGTGATATAAACAAAAGAGCTATAGATTTTGCAAAAATAAACTTGATGTTAAACAAAATACCTAAAAACAGAATTAGAGTTAAAAAATGTAATTATGAAAAGCTATTAACTAAATATAAATTTGATCTCATAGTTTCAAATCCACCATTTTTAGCATTTCCTCAAAAAACAAAAAAAACAGTTCCAATATATGCTAATGGGGGTAAGAACGGATTAGAATTTACATCTCAACTTATTAAAAACTTTTACAATTCAAAAAGTAGGAGATTGTTTTTAGTAATAATGACTGGTAATAACATTATAGAAATTCTAAATAGATATAATATGAAAATAGAGATTAATGTTATTAGAGAACATAGCAAGTATTTTATATATAATATTTATAAAAATGTTTTTAATTTAACAAGAGAAGAAATAAAGGAAGTTTCGGAGAATTTTGAAGAAAATAACATAGATAGATTTTATACCTATGTAATATATATCAAAAAAGGAAGTAAAAAAATTAAGATAAATACATTATATAAATTACCGATAATGATAAAATTTATTGAAAATTTATATTTTAAATTCAAATGTTTATAGAATTGTCGTATTCAGAGTTTCCAGTATTCTCGATCATTAAAATATATCTCTTCCAAACCTATAATTAAAATCTTCTTCTTTTTTTATTTTTTTCATAGTTCCATTGGATAAAGCTATAATTTTAGGCAATGGTTTACAAAATTGCCAAGATACATTTTCCATATAAGCTCCCATACTCGTTATGCACAATATATCATTTATCTTCAATCTATTTCCATAATAATTTTTGCCTAAAATATCAATATGAAATAAAGAAGAACCAAGCAAGTTACATTTTTTCATTTCATAACTAATATTACTCAAATTACTTATTGGATGATATTCGTATAATAACGCCGAACACATAGTAATGCTAGAATCTAGTATTGCATAATGTTCTCCTTTTTTGTATATAACCTTGGTTAGTAAATGAACACACGGACTAACGAACCATCTTCCTGGTTCTAAAATCATTTTCGGATTATCGATATTTTTAATTGATAATATATCCTTTTTAAAAGAATCTATAACAGCTTTAATAAAAATTTCAATTGGTACAGTTTTATACATAGGGTAATTATACTTAAAAGCATAAAACTTATTTATCATTTCAGCTACAAATCCATTTCTATTACTTCTTGGAAAATATCCTTCTACTCCAAAACCGCCACCGATATTTATAAATTTAATTTTTTTCTTTTCTTCATCATTTAGGGCTCTAATTATCTTACCAATCTCCTTTAAACTTTTTTTGTATAAAGAAGGGGATCTATTTTTAATGCCGATATGAAAATGAAACCCCTCAAAACTTATATTTTTCTCTTTTTTTATTATACTTAATATATAACTAATTTCTTCGCGTCTAATACCAAACCTAGACCACTTAACATCATAATTAGATTTTACATCATGATTAGTTTTGATGCATACACGTAGTCCAATTGAAACCTTCTTGTTTTTTATTTTAGATATTTTAATAATCTCTTTTAACTCTTCAAAACTATCAACATTAATTATGACCTTATCTGAATTTAATATTGCTAAATTCAGCTCTTCTCTTGTTTTACCTGGACCGTTGTATATTATCTTTTTAGCTTTGAGTTTTAAAGCAAGTTTTAATTCAAAAATAGAGGAAACAGAAGCATGAATATCTGACTCATGTAGTAATTTACAAATAAATGGACGGCAATTGGCCTTATAAGTATAGTAAATATCAATATTTGGATAATATTTTTTAATCTGATTAATTATGTTTATCCTTTCTTTAAGTTCATCCACAACAAGTACATATTGTGGAGTACCAAACTTCTTTACACTTTCGATAAATCTTTTTCTATATTTTTGGGCTTTTTTAATTTCTTGAAACATTTAATCTCCTTTTATTTTTTCCATAAAATATATTAACATAAAATTCATAAATCTATGATATTTTCATTATTTAATATAAGAGAATAACAGAATGGAAACTCTCCATTCTTGGACAGTTGGTATGTTATACATCGTTTACTTGTATTATCCAAATCGATATTATATTTATTAGGCCATGATTTTAATTCAAGAAACAACATTAAATTATTCTTCTTTTTTATACTATTCATAATGAGTTCTAAGAGAACACTGAATTTAAATTTAAGAAGTAATTTGATGAAAATCTCTATTTTCGAAACTATTTTTTTATAAGATATTTTGTCAATTAATAACCATTCATTACCATTTCGAAAATAAATAATATATCCACTAAAAGAACAATGTGGATACTTGTTTCTATCAATAATCTTCAGAAATTCTTCCCTGTCAATTTTCAGGATTTTGCTAAAAACTGTGATCATGTCAGAAATGAAAAATGTATCAGATTTTCTGTGTTTTCCAAATTCTGAAGAGCTTCTTATACGAAGCTGTTTAATAAAGGAATTATTTTTCACACAATAATCAAATATCGTCTCTAATTCCTTATCATTGACACCTTTATCAATCATGACAGATATTGTAGTTAACATATCTAATTTTTTTAAGTTTTCTAGGGCCTTTAGTTTGATGTCCAACAATTTTCTGCCGTTGAACTTCTTATACACATTGTCGTCAAAAGTGTTGAAAGAAAAGCATACAGCATCCAATCCAGCATTTTTCAATTTCTTTGCATAATCAAGATCGGAAAATTTTAGTCCATTTGTTACAAGAATAGAATGTTTTCCATTTTTCCTAATAAAACTAACCAGCTCTGGCAAGTCATTTCTAACTGTCGGTTCTCCTCCACATATCCTTATATCATTACAGTCAGAATCTGAAATCTCTTTTTTCAAATATTCAAGTGAGAAATCTTCTCTGTCTTTTTGAGGCAGCCAACAGAAGTTGCAGTTTAGGTTGCATTTGTGGGTAAATGGTATCAGTAATTTGGTCTTTTTTCCAACATGTTCATGTAATGTACTTTTATAGAATT
>Ga0194113_10011045_pt1 | contig 10722 bp, 3 predicted proteins | sample TA2MahC200mmetaG_FD_146193 | JGI IMG/M metagenome (GOLD analysis project Ga0194113, IMG submission 146193) | Freshwater microbial communities from Lake Tanganyika, Tanzania - TA2015017 Mahale Deep Cast 200m | ecosystem: Environmental > Aquatic > Freshwater > Lake | place: Tanzania: Lake... | reverse complement strand
GGTCGGCGAGGAGATGATCGCCGAGGCCCTCGAGACGATGAGGCGCAACCGGGCCGTCCTCGAGACCATCGACCGTCCGGCCGCCGACGGCGATGTCGTGCGGGCGACGCTCGAGCCGATCGATGTCCACGGCAAGAAGCTCCCCGGGGGCAAGCGCGAGGAGGTGAGGCTGGAGGTCGGGAGCCCGACGCTCCTGCCCGAGTTCAAGGAAGCCGTGTCCGGGATCTCCCGGGCCGAGGCCCGGCAGGTCGAGGTGACCTACCCGGACGACTTCCGGGACAAGGATCTGGCCGGCAAGATGAGGAGGTTCCGGCTCGTCGCCCAGGAAATCCAGGAAAAGAAGTTGCCCGAGCTGGACGACAATTTCGCGAAGGGGATCGACCCGAGCCTCGACCTGGATGGGCTAAGGGGGAAGCTCCGCTTCCGGCTCGAATCGGAGGAGCTGATGCAGAGCATGGAGAGGCTCGAGTCCGAGATGGTCGACCGGCTCCTGCGGGCCAATGAGATCCGGGTCCCGGAGCCGATGATCGAATACAGCCTCCATCGGATCGCCGAGAAGGCGAAGGAGGAGAAGGGGCGGATGGACGAGGAGGAGCTGCGCCATGTCTACCGCCCGATCATCGAGCGGATGCACGGACGCGATCTCCTCTTCGAGAGCCTCACGCGACAGGAGGGCCTCCATCTGACGCAGGAGGAGGTGGACGCCCAGCTCGACACGATGGCCGAGGAAGAAGGGGTCGAGGTCGAGGTGATTCGCAAGAAGATGGAGGAGGCGGACGAGCTGCGCAGGATGCGGGAGTCGATGCAGGAGCGCAAGATCCTCGACTTCCTGACGACAGCGGCCCAGGTGACGCGGGTGCGCAGACCCCGCGTGACGAACTAGAACGGGCGGGCTTCTCGAAGGTCAGAGGACAACGGAAGGAAGGGCGGATGTCGCTAGTACCGATCGTCGTTGAGCAGTCGAGCAGGGGAGAGCGGGCCTATGACATTTTCTCGAGGCTCCTGAGGGATCGGATCATCTTCGTCGGAACGGTGATCGACGATGTGGTCGCGAACCTCGTGATCGCGCAGCTCCTCTTCCTGGAGGCGGAGGATCCCGACCGGGACATCCATCTCTACATCCACTCGCCGGGCGGGATCGTCGCGGCGGGGCTCGCGATCTACGACACGATGCAGTTCATCAGGCCCGATGTGTCGACGATCTGCATGGGCCAGGCTTCGAGCATGGGGGCTCTCCTGCTCGCCGCCGGGGCCAAGGGGAAGCGCTCGGCCCTGCCCCACTCGCGCATCATGATCCACCAGCCGATGGGCAGCAGCAGGGGACAGGCCGTCGATATGCAGATCTTCACGACCGAGATCCTGAAGCTGCGCGAGCAGCTCAATCAGATCCTGGCCGGTCACACGGAGCAGCCGATCGAGAAGATCCGCCGCGACACCGACCGGAACTTCTTCATGTCCGCGGAGGAAGCGCGGGAGTACGGGATCGTCGATCAGGTGATCGTAAAGAAGAAGTGACCGGAGGGCGATAAGAGTAGGGTGGGGCGCTGGGGTCGGCGCCGGGCGATAAGGTATAGTGTGGACGGGGATTGCAGCGGACCGCGGCCGGAGGGCATGCGGGCGGAGCCGCAGTAGGGCCGGACAGGACGGGGAGGATCCCCGCGCCGGGAGCCTGGGATGAAGAAACGCATGAGTTCACCGCATCCGATACGATGCTCTTTCTGCGGAAGGGGGCAGGAGGAGGTCGCGCGCCTCGTGAGCGGACCTTCCGTCTACATCTGCAGCGAGTGCGTGCGGCTCTGCAGCGACATCCTCGATGGGGAGGTCGAGCAGAGCGTCCCGGTGAGCCGCGAGAGCCTGCCGAAGCCCGCCGAGATCAAGAAGGTCCTCGACGAGTATGTGATCGGCCAGGAGAGGGCCAAGAAGATCCTCTCGGTGGCCGTCTACAACCACTACAAGCGGATCAACCAGCCCTCCGCCCTCGACGATGTCGAGCTCGAGAAGGGGAACATCCTCCTGATGGGGCCGACCGGCACGGGCAAGACGCTCCTCGCCCGCACCCTCTCCAAGTTCCTGAAGGTCCCCTTCGCCATGATCGACGCGACCTGCCTCACCGAGGCCGGCTACGTGGGGGAGGATGTCGAGAACATCCTGGTCCGGCTCCTTCAGGCCGCCGACTTCAACCTGGTCGCGGCCGAGCACGGGATCGTCTATGTCGACGAGATCGACAAGATCGCCCGCAAGAGCGAGAACCCGTCGATCACGCGCGACGTCTCGGGCGAGGGAGTGCAGCAAGCCCTGCTCAAGATCCTGGAAGGGACGGTGGCCAACGTCCCGCCGCAGGGGGGGCGCAAGCATCCGCAGCAGAAGTACATCGAGGTCAACTCCAAGGAGATCCTCTTCATCTGCGGCGGCGCCTTCGACGGGATCGACAAGATCGTCGCCAGCCGGATCGGCGTGAAGCAGATCGGCTTCGGCGCCGACCACAAGTCGCGCACCCAGCAGTCGATCAGCGAGCTCTACTCCAAGATCGAGCCGGAAGACCTGTTGAAGTACGGCCTCATCCCCGAGCTGGTGGGGCGGCTGCCGATCGTCGCCACGCTGGAGGACCTGAGCGAGGAGGCCCTGCTCTCGATCCTCACCCAGCCGAAGAACGCGATCGTGAAGCAGTATCAGAAGTTCTTCGACATGGAGGGGGTCCGCCTCGAGTTCGCTCCCGAGGCCTTGCGCGCGATCGTGCGGATCGCCCAGAAGCGCCAGACGGGGGCCCGCGGCCTGAGGGCCGTCCTCGAGGACGCCATGCTCAACATCATGTACGACCTTCCCTCGAAGCGGGATGTCGAGGTCTGCCTGATCACCGAGGAGGTCATCACGCAGGGGCAGGCCCCCATCGTGACCTTGAAGGAGCGGCCTCGGAAGAAGGAAGCCTAGGCCCCTCGGCCCGCCACCGCCGCTGCGGTTTCTCATACCTCGGGACCTGTCCCCTTCGCCCGACTGCTCTTGCGCCGTTTCTGCATGCGCCGAAACGGCGCGGCCGCCCTGACCTCGGGCTGCGGGGACGGGATCCCGAGGCGCGGCAGACGACCACTGCGTAATGAGGACCGAACCGCAGGGCCAAACCGCAGGGCCAAACCGGCCCTTGCGGTTCCGCCTCCCCAGAGCGCATCATTGCGGCCGTTGCCTTCCGTCGAGAGGGGCGAATAGAGAGGGGAGAATCGATGCCTGCCACGGTCATCGTCGGTTGCCAATGGGGCGACGAGGGGAAGGGGAAGATCGTCGACTACCTCTCGGGGCGCATGGACTGGGTCGCCCGCTACTCCGGCGGCCCGAACGCGGGACATACCGTGAAGCTCGGGGGGGAGATCTTCGTCCTGCACCTGATTCCCTCGGGGATCCTGCGGCCGGGGATCCGATGCGTCATCGGCAACGGCGTCGTCCTCGACATCGATCATCTTCTCGAGGAGATCAACTCGCTCGAGAAGCGGGGCGTGGGCGTGCTCGGGAGGGTGTTCCTCTCGGGGGCCGCCCACATCATCTTCCCCTACCATCGCTGGGTCGAGGAGCTGCAGCGGCAGGACGTTCGCGTCGGGACCACCCGCCGCGGGATCGGCCCCGCCTACCAGGACAAGATGGGGCGCAACGGGATCCGGCTGCTCGAGCTGCTCGACCGCCGATGGCTGCGGGAGCGCCTCGACGGCGAGCTGGCGAGGGTCGAGACGCTGCACGCGGCCTACGGCCGCCCGATGCCGCAATCGAGGCAGGAGGCGCGGGAAACCTGGAGCCGGCACTTCTCCTCGGTGGCGGCCTTCCTCGAGCCGATGATCGCCGACACCGTCACGCTCCTTCAGGATGCTTTGGATCGCGGCGAGCGGGTTCTCTGCGAGGGGAGCCAGGGGACCTTCCTGGACATCGACCTCGGGACCTATCCCTTCGTGACCTCCGCGCCGACGACCGCTGGCGGGGCGGCGACCGGCCTGGGGCTCGCGCCGAGGCAGCTCGCCAAGGTGATCGGGATCGCGAAGGCTTACACCACGCGTGTCGGCAACGGGCCGATGCCGACGGAGTTCGCGCCCGCGCTGGCCGATCGCTTCCGCCGCCAGGCGGGGGAGTTCGGCGCCACGACAGGAAGGCCGCGCCGCTGCGGTTGGCTGGACCTCGTCCTTCTTCGTCACGCCGTCCGCGTCAACGGGATCCAGGAGGTCTGCCTGACGAAGCTCGATGTCCTGCGGGGATTCCGCTCGCTCAAGATCGCGACGGCCTACCGGCGCGGCAGGCGGACCCTGCGGACCCCTCCGCTCGACGCGAGGGAGTGGAACGACTGCCGGCCCGTCTATCGCTCGATGAAGGGATGGAGCGAGCCCGTGACGGGCGCCCGCGCCTGGAAGGAGCTTCCCGCCGCGGCCCGCGACTATGTGGAGGGAATCGAGGAATCGATCGGGGCGCCGATCCGGATCCTCTCCCTGGGGCCGGGCCGGGAATCGACCTTCCCGATGCCCAAGGTCCGCTCCACGGGCAAGGGCATTGCAGCAAGGCGAAGGTAGATGTAGCCTTCGGGGCGTGAGCCGCTAGCTCATCCGGTAGAGCACCTGCCTTTTAAGCAGGACGTGCCGGGTTCGAGTCCCGGGCGGCTCACACCCCCTCCTCCTCGGGGAGCCCCTGTGTCCGGCCAGGACCTCGGCCGCACCGGGAGGTTGCTCTAACTCGCCGATTTTAGGTGTAGTTACGCCTTTCGGCTTTCGTGGCCAAGTGTTGGAAGGGGCTGCGGATTCTTTCCCTATCAATATCTGTCGTCTCCAAGCCGATCTCCTTTAGGGGCCTAGGGAATCCCTCAAGTGGCGGGAGCCGGGCCGGCCGGGGAGGGTCGAAGTTTTTTCTTGCGGGGGGGTTGACAGGCAATTGGGCGGGTGTTAGGTTGCCCCCTGGCAGTTGCAGGCTCACGGAAGTTCCGTTGGGAACGCCCAAGGGAGCGCTCATTGGCGCGGAGTTCGGAGGACGCACCGGTGAGGATGCGAAGGATCGCGGAAGCTCGATCCATACGTACGAAAATCCTCATTGACAGCCATCAGGGCATATGGCATAGTGCGCTCCATTCTGGGCGCCGATGGTGTAACGGTCATTGTTTCAATGGGTTGCGCCGACATCGGTGCGGAGGATTAGGACGCGGAGGTTCTCAGATTGATGCCTGAGGAGCCGAGCGATCACATACGTTCATGCGGCCAGTATGCGGGCCGCGCGAATCGAAGCCGAGGGGCCGATGGCCCGTCGGATGAACTTGTTTTTGTGGGGAGCGCGAAATCCCGACCTGCCCGCGCGACCCCGAGTTCGCAGGCAAGCAGGTCGGGTGCGAACCCTCCCGGACCGCGTCCGGAGAGGCGCATGAGTTCTGTGGAGGGTTTAGTCCAGTGATCAAGTTTGGCGAACCTAGGGGGAATGGTCGGTTGGCTTTCTCGAACCTGGGCGGCGTCATTCAAAGGAGGAGACGGGTGATGAGCGGAACAAGGACCAGGACCATTGTTTTCCTGACGGCCCTCGTGTTCTGCATGGCGAGCCTGCTGGTGGGCGCCTATGCGGATACCCGAGACACGGGCGCGTCGGTGAACTTGGTCATCAACTACCCAGCCTACCCGCTGATAGGGACGATGACCCCGACGGGGCCAGGGGGAGGTCCGTACATTGTTGCGGCGACCTACTTCCCCGATGCCACGACGCCGCGGGTGGTGCTTGTCTTCAACGAGGACATCGACGAGGACTCGATCGACGAAGCACAGCCCCCATCTCTGGACTTCACTTCGACGACGATGGACCTTGCGCTGATGGCTTACGACGCAGGAGAGGTCACCGATCAAGACAACGTCATCTACCTGACCTTCCCTGGTGGTATGCCGGCCGCAGGTTTCGATCCCAGTGGGGTCGAGATCCTCGCCATGAAGCCAGGCGAGCTCCAAAGTTATAGGGGCGACGCCACCGACCAGAGCTGGAACATCGACATCACCCCGATCACGATTGGCGATGGTCCTGTTGTAACCAGGTGCTTCATCCTGGACCGACAGAACGACTTCAACAATCCCCAGACGGTTCATCCTGGAGCACCGGTCGTGACGGGTCCGGACGACAACAGGGTTGTCGTCCACTTCGACGCGCCCGTCAGATTCGTGAGCACGGATGAGGCCGCGTTCGGACAGACCATTGAGTTCAACGGCTTGCTCTTGCAGACCTCGGCTACCCCGTCCGCCTCGATCGAGATCTCAAGGGCTGCAGCGAACCCGGCGACAGCCCATTTCCTGGCGATGCACCCGGGGGTCATGAATCTCCGTGTTGCGGCTGGCACGATTCGCTGGGATGCCCACAATGTCACGAATGCCGCGCTCAGCTTCAGGCAGACGGAGAATGACCCCCTGACGGGCGGCCCCCTGCTGAATGCCGTCTACCTGAACACGCTCAATGGCGATCCTGATGACGACTACATGGCGATCGTCTTCGATCAGGCGGTCACCTCGAGTGAGTTTCCCATCACACCTGTCGACAACGAATTCGTCACTAGCGGGTGGTCCGTTAGCGACGGGTCTGTCGGTAGCTGGTTCTCCTCAGGCTGGACGAATGTTCTGAAGGCCAGCGGCTTCACCATCGACGAAGGTGTCGGGTTGAATACCCTCGCCCTCCGCCCGCCCGACGAATTCTATATAAGGGATCTCTATGACTACCAGTTGCGGCTTGCGGTCAACCCCGTCGCGAGCAACGACCCCAACATTGAGATACCGGTCCCGGTGTGGGACGGCCCCGGGATCGTCCGCGCGGCCTACGACGACAACCTGTCGCCCAACGACTACGACGACGACCAGCTCTTCATCTTCCTCTCGGAGCCGATCCGCAACTTCACGGAATTGAGGCCCGCGCACTTCACGCTTGAGGGGTTTGCATTCGGTGACAACCCAACCTGGGACTATGCGCCCGGCAACCCGGATCAGTTTGCGCGGTTCATCATCCGCAACTTCACCCGTTCGACAGGCCAGAATCCCTATGAGCAGGGTTGCCGCATCATCCCGACCGACCCGCGCCTGCCGGTAGGGGGCCTTCCCGTGATCATCGGCGATCTGTCAGAGAATCCGCTTCACGACACGCCGCAAAACGGTGCCATTTCGCAGATGCGGTGGATCCCGGTCGTGGATGAGAGCCGCCCATCGCGGCTGACCCTGACGGATACCCACGAGGTGATCGATGATGCGTGGGAGTACGATCTGGTGAGAGAGGTCTACACACTCTATCTCCGCTTCCGCGAGGACGAGGCCAACGGCGGCGGCGCAGGGCTTGAGGACTCCGATCAGTATTTCCTCTTCCCGGTTCTCGAATCCCGCGAGGATTTCTGGAGCGAAGCCCTCATGGCCGCCCGGCTGGACAAGGCCATTCCGCTCGGCAACGTCCGTCCGCGCCAGATCGATGACGTCACCAGGCTCGCGATCTACGCCTCGACCCGTGCCCCGGACGGTAACGACCCTCCGGGGACGATCTACACCACGATCGAGGGAGACGTTCTCTACTCCGATCCAGTGACCCGTCCCTTGCAGCGGCTGAGCTTCCTCCTTGCCGCCGCGGACTGGCAGGGGAACTGCTCCAGGATCGAAGTCCCCAACGACCAGGAGTGGGGTTGGACCTGGCTGCATCCGCAGCCGCGGATCCCGAATCTCCGGGTCTATATCCAGCCAGAGTACTGCGGTGGCGCTGGCATCGAGACCGGAGAGGTCCGGCTCTACGGTCTCCACTTCATCCACGACTACGAGGTGGATCGGGTCCGCTTCGAGTGGTTGAAGGAAGAGGGAACCGCAGATCAGTGCGACGACGCAACGGATGAGGACTGGGAGCCCATCGCGACGGTTGGCGGTGTGAACCAGCGGCCGTCTCGAGGCGACCCGCTGATGTACCGCTCCAATTCAGGTGACCCGGGTGCCCCCCCGGATGCGCGGGATGATCTTCACGAGTTGAGGAGTGCCCCGCCCGCTGCGTCGCGTGAATTCACTTACCCGGTCGGTACGGGAACCTGGTACTCGTACTACGACGCCGATCGCGACGGGATCTACTCGGCTCGCGACGCCGTTGTACGTGACGCTGACCGGGATGGCAAGTTCGATGACGTCGGCGACGTTCTGGTCATTGGGTCCGACGGCTTCATCGAGACTATCCCCGACCAGGCGGACCTGACGCGCTTCACGACTTACAGCGACGACAGCGCTGCGAATCCCGCCTACTACTGGGTCGACACGAATGTCACCCCCGGCCACGCGCTGAACCCGACGTCCTACATCTTCCGCGAGAACAGGGAGAACTACGTAGACTACGGAAACGATCTGCCCGTTGAGGTCGTAGGCCTCAATCTATGGCAGGTCAACTGGGAGCCGTGTACCAACCGGTTGCACGGCGAGGACGACGGCGGGGACATCGGCTACAGCGGCGAGTACATCGTCCGCTGCATCGCGATCGATCGCTCCAACAATGAGGACGTGATCGATCAGCACTGCTACGAGTACGCCGACAATCCGCCGGATGACTATCCGTGGAACCCGAACGAGATCGAGCCGGTCACGATCGACTGCTCGGAGATCGCCATCGATCTCACGACAGTCCAGTGCTACGTCCCGACGTACGCCTGCGAGAACGGCTCTCCCACGACTTGGAGCTGGACGGTCGTCACCCTCGATCTGGACACGACCGTTCCGATCGTGGATCAGGTCCCGGCCGGCACGCGCTTCCTCAAGATCAACGCCGTGCCGGATGTGCCGGTCGATGAAGTGCTTGGCGTTCGCTTCTTCGGAAACCTCTGGGGGAACGTCGTCGGTGAGGTCGGCAACTGGAACGGCAACTTCAGCCCGAACCCCGACGGCGACACCTACGCCGATCTCGACATGGTGCCGGGCTACCAGTACAGGAACGGCTACGCCCCGTATCTCGATGACGAGCGGATCGACGATGCCAACGGCAACTTCATCTTCGACGCCGGCGATGTCGTCCTCGACATGGGTCGCGACGACGAGGTGAGCACGCCAGTCGGCCAGATCCTGATCCCGCTGGTCCTCGAGGACTACGATGAGGTCACGCCCGTCACGCCCCTCGACAACGACCATGACGGAAACGTGCTCGATAGCTCGCTCGATGACGACATGCTCGATCCGTTGACTGCTTACGCGGCATACTGGGATCTCGGCGGCGTCACCTTCGGTCCGCACTGGACCGGAACGATCAACGCCACCGTCGCGCGCGAGCGTCCGGCCTGCCCGGCTGGGCTCCAGACCGATACCGACACGGAGAATGTCGAGTTCGACAACTGGTCGCCTCCGCTGGTCGACGTGATCCGCGTCGAGAACGAGGACGACCAGGTCATCGATGTCTGGCACCCGGTCGCCGACGGCGACGAGTACGGCATCTACGGGCCCGACCCGACCCCCGGCACGCCGAGGACCTGGCTCGTCCATGTCACGGCCGAGGATCCCGACGGCATCGCGTGGGTGCGGCTCTGGTACCGCGTGAATCCTGCCTGCGGCGGAACACCCACTCCGTGGATGTGCGTCCAGCCGCAGAACTTTGACCTGACGCTCCCGCCGTGGGACGAGTATCCGGATGAGACCTATCCGTACGAGTTCCACTGGCTCATGGGCGCGCTCGACGATGTCGACGCGAACTACCAGTTCTACGCCGAGGCGATGGACAATGACGGCAACCTGAGCGGAATCCCTGTCTATCCCTACGGCTTTGGCTTCAACCAGTACGCCGGAATCGAGCTGGCCCACGTCGTCCCGATCGCCAATGCCGATCGCTGTGAGGACGGGCCGCTCGTCAACGTCGGCGATGAGTACCTGCTCACGGCCGAACTGGACGACCCAACGATGGAAGGCGACGTCCAGGTTCGCTTCTACCATGCCCCGAGGATTCAGGGCGAGATGCACACGACCGCGGACATCGATGAGATGACCGGTCGGATGGATGTCCAGGGCTACATTCTCGACCCGACCAATGGCGGCCTGGTGGTTTGCGTGAACGGCAGCGAGTACTCGGACGCCAACTACACGGCCGTTCCAGGAACCAGATTCATCACCTTCACGACGCCTCCGACAGCGGGCGCCGAGATCACGGTGAACTACAACATCTCGCGCCAGGGTGGTTCCTGGAGGATGATTGCGCTCGGAGACGATGTCGCTCCTTACACGGTCGAGTGGGAGGAGGGCACGGGCGATCCGTCCGGTGTGCCTCCGTTCCCGCCTCCGGGCGAAACGGGCGGAGTCGTCTTCACGACCGCCGCTGACGGCAAGCCCGCGTGGGATCTCTGCGCGGTCGCCTTGATCGATGTGGATGGCGACGGCGTCTACGATCCGGGCAGCCTCTGCGACCTGATGGAGCCGATCCGCAGCGAGGACGGCAACCACATCCTCCTGAACCTCGTTGCGCGGCCGATCGTGCACCTTTACGGCCTCGACTACGAGCCGGCCTTCTTCCCGCTCACGCCTTCCGGCGGGTGGCACTACACCCAGCAGCTGTACTGGCCGGGTAACCCGTTCGGGCCTTCCGTCGCCGGAAATGCCGAAGGGAAGCTCTCGGGGAAGGAGGCGGATGTCTTCGTGACCGCTTCCGCCGCGATGCCCGCCGTCATCGATAGCGTCAGGCTCGCCATGTACAAGGAGTTCCACAGCGAGCCGTACAAGTGGATTCCGATGACGCTCATCGAGACGGGCGACGAGTTCA
>Ga0194113_10011043_pt1 | contig 10722 bp, 11 predicted proteins | sample TA2MahC200mmetaG_FD_146193 | JGI IMG/M metagenome (GOLD analysis project Ga0194113, IMG submission 146193) | Freshwater microbial communities from Lake Tanganyika, Tanzania - TA2015017 Mahale Deep Cast 200m | ecosystem: Environmental > Aquatic > Freshwater > Lake | place: Tanzania: Lake... | reverse complement strand
ACACCTTCTTTTGAAATCATATCATTGACTTCAAAAGGAAGACCATAGAATTTATTGTTGATAAACTCATAAGTATAATCGTGATTTTCACAAAAACTAGTTAGTTTATCTAATAGTCCTACATAGATTTCACCTGTCTGTGCGTTGAATAGACGTATTTTTCCGTCCCAGTGTCTGTTGCGAAACTGGGGCATAAACTTCGCACCTGGCACATCAAATGTGAACTGATCTGCAAGTTCATAATAGACGTGCGGTTCTGCTTTTACCTGAAGATAAACTTCATTCTTTTTTGATATCACCAAATGAGACATTACTCACAAGTTTCACCTGTGAATATTTATCTTCTCATTTAAAATCTAGTTCTATGAATTTATTACATCATCAATTTTTTTATCATAAGAGGCAGACATTCTTTCTGCCGCCCCAGTATTTTTTGGTTTTGGTCTTCGCAAATATGATAATAACCTTGCAGCTCTAGATGGTGTTTCCAAATCCCTTTCTCTATCTATTTTAGATCCTAACTTATCTCCTCTTTTCAGAGCATCTTGCTTTGCTTGTGTTCTAGTAAGACCATATCCAGATTCTCCTGGTTCTGGTCTCCTGTTTTTCTTCGAAGCATTGGGTCCTAGAGGTTCTGGTTTAACGTTAGATAGGGAATGACCAGGATCTTCTGCGTTTGGATCATCTGGTTGAAGTGGTTGCTTGTGTCCCAAACTTTGCCTAACACCCGTTGCTTTTTGAATTTTTTTTCCTCGTTTTATTACTTTTTTAATTCCAGTTTCTTCGGTATCTTTTGCTAAAGACGCCCTTTCCTCATCTCCTCCTGCTGCGACGCTAAGTTCGTCTTGTGATAGTTGTGTTTCTTGTTCCGCTTTACTTCTTTTTTTACCTGATTCATTTCTAGATGCTACGGTACTTACTGCCCATATTGGGGACTGACCTTGACGTGCTTTGTTCCTCATCTCATACTCAACACCATCAAAGGTTTTTCTTGCAGGACCTTTTCCAGATGCTCTATCTTTTTGCCACTGTTTATATTCATCTTCTGGAATTCCGTATTTATTTGCTTCGGAAATAAATTCTCTAAACGTCTTCATTTGTTAGACAGTTTATTTTTATTTAGTTGAACCCTGCCTGGAAGCGATGCCATTCAATAGCATTTTTAATTTGAAAAGTTCTGTTAGAAACAGTCTTGATAACCTCTTCTAAAAACTTTAGCATAATATCATAATAACGAATCTTGAGATCTATTTTATTTAACCTCTCATCGGCATCCATATGCCTCTGTAAGGCGTCTTTATCTCTAACCTTATAGGGGAACGGTTCTTCTTCATAGACCTCTATGGGTGCCTTTCCTGTGTAATAATTATACCTTTCAAGTCTTACCCTACTGTGTGTCTCTCTTGCCTTTTCACGCAACAAAGTAATTGTATTATAGATCGTATAATACTTTGAGTGTAGTTGAGGAATTTTTAAAGATTCATCGTGTAAATTATCAGGATCAATAACAGAGTCTCTCTGCCACATCTCCTGAATTTCATCAAGGGTCATAAAGGTTTGCCGTTTTTATTCAATAAATTATATACAGTATACTTCAAATTGACCGTTGCTGTAAAGTAGTTATAGTCCTGTTCTTGTGCGTTAAATGCTAAAGAACTTAAAGAGGTTGGAAATAGATCTTTAAATTTAATTAAAGCAATATCCCTAAAGTTGCTATTTAAAATGTGTAGAGTGCCATCGCTAAAAAGAATATTTGGATCTCTTATTTCATCTTCATTTGTTATTAGATCTTTATATTGACTTGAAGATTCTGGAAATCCAACTCCAGTTAACCATTTATGCATAATTGAATAATTTTCTAAATTTTCATCAACTATAAATGATAATTGAAAATCACCATATGTCAGTTTTTCTCCTGGAATATCAATATTCTTTAAATATGAAGGTTGTATTGTAGTTGCTAAACTAATTTCTGGAATATTTGCAGATAATGAAAAGAAATCAACCTTTGGATATCTTGCTAATGAAAATTTAAATCCAACTGGTGATAAAAAATTTCTATTTGAAATTTGTTTAGCAAAAGGTGATGCCATTTTGTTTTATTTTTATTTAGATAAAAAAAGAGGGTCTTGCGACCCTCTTGAGTGATATGTGAATCGAGATCACATTAAGTTGGTTACCTTTACTCTTCTGTAGTAACGGTTTGAATTTACCTTAAGGGCTCCTAGACCCGCAGTGGTTCCCTCAGCGAATGGGTTGGCAACTAGACCATAACGGGTCTTAAAGCCAATCTTGGGCTGGAAGGTGTTCTCACCAACGGCACGAACCATTTGGAGAGGTACATATGGGCAGTAGAAGAGACCAGCATCATAAGGTGAAGATCCCTTATAACCAACAACGTAGTACTGGTTAGCAGATACGTTTGCTGAATATGGGTCAATGTATACACGATACTTGCCTTGGAGAACACCAGCAAAAGTGTTACCAGTGTCATCAACGTTGAGGTTAGCGTTGAGTGCAGGGGTGTAATCAAGAACACCTGCCATGGTGAGTGCCGAAGCAACATCAGCAGAACAGAGGATCATGTTACCCTTCCCTCTACGAGTTCTTTGTGCGATTGCGTTAGCATCGCGCTCGATTTGGAAGATAAGACCCTTGAACTTCTCAACGGACCAACGACCGTTAGAATCAACATCAAGGTCGAAAGTACCTGCACTAGCAGTGTTAACAGCAGCACCAGACTCAGCAATCTTGTAGATTGTACGAATAACTTCGCGGTTGATCTCAGCAAGAATCTCAGTTGAGAGAATATTTGCGAGTTCCGCTTCAGCATTCAGACCGTGGATTGCCTTGAGGTCTTGAGCGAGCTCAAGTGAGTACTCAGCCTTGAGGGCACGTGACTTAGCAGTTACGGTTACCTTCTCGATGCTGAATGCCATCTGGTTGAAATTATCACCAGATGTTCCGAGATCTTCAGCATCATCGGTTCTCATACCCTGACCAACAGGATATGTAGTAGCAGTTTGTGAACCTTCTGGGTTTAGAAGACCTGGGTTAGCAGCACTTGAATGTCCTGCAGTAGTACCGAAACCAACAGAAGCACCATCAGAACCTGAAACATATGATCCACTACTTAGATCAAATCCTTCATTCTGACCAGAGAATGCAGTATTTGCTTCGTCGAAGAATGCTTCGGCGTTTGCACCAGCGTTCATAGCTCCATACTTAGAACGCATCGCAAAGATAAGTCCAGTAGGACCATTCATTGGTTGAACACCTGCGAGATCATAGGCGACCAGGTTAGGCATTGAGCGTCTGATCAGTGAGATCAAAACGGGATCGAAACCAGCGACAGGTGAAGATGCACCAGCTGAGAATCCAGGGGTGCCAGTACTTGAAAAAGTATTTGTGTTTGGAGTTTCAAAAAGGAACTCACGCTCTTCGCGGAGAGTTCTTTCTTGGTTTTCTAGCAGAATTGCGGTAACAGCTCTACGATGTGAATCTTTGATTGGATCAAGACCGTCATAATCGAGAACTGGACTCCACTTCTCCTGCAGTTGTTCAGCATTGAACATTTGCATTTGGATTTACCTCTTTTAAAATTTAAGTTTGATTAATATTATCTAAAAATCACTTTTTAGCAACTCTGCCAAGGGTCTGAAGATATGTCTCCATTATTGTTGAAACTTGTTGGACATCTTCAATAATGGTTTCTTCAGCAATATGGTCAGAATCGTCTCTCTGAGCACTAGTATTTACAGGAAAATATGATTCTCTTAGTGTTACTAGTTTCCCACGATAGGTATTTTCACTATCAAACTCAACATTTTCGGCAAGAGCAGCGAGTTTGTCCTTTTGAGAAAGTGCAAGACCCTCAGCGACTTCTGCAAAGATTACATCAGAAACTGACTCGGCTAATCTTCTATTAAGAGCAACATTCTTTTCGATTTGCTCGTTGAGTTTAGACTCCATTTCATCTAGTTTATCTACCATACTCTCTAAAACATTATATTTATCGTCAGGGATTGTTACATAATGATCTTCAAAAAGACTCTTCATTCCTGCAAGGAATGATTCGGTCATTTCGGTCTTAAGACCATGCTCAATTGCAAGTGTATTTTCTTTAAACCATTCATCAGCAACATATTCTAAGTAAGCATCAGTTCTTTCGGTGAGTCCTGCTTTGATTTCTTCAATTTCTTCTGTGATTGCAACTTCATAAGCTGCTTGCATTTCTTCTTTAATCGCAGAAACTCTTGTCTTTATTGCAGTCTCAAATATTGTACGTGCTTTTTCTTGAAACTCTTCAGAAAGTTCTTCACCAGCAAGAAGTGCATCGACATCTTCTTCAACGTCATACTCTTCCTCATATTCAACTTCCTCTTCTTCAGAAGTTTCTTCTTCGCCTTCTTCAGTATCTGCCTCTGCTTCAACTTCAACTTCCTCTGCCTCTGCCTCTACGTCATCGAGTTCTTCATCTTCTTCAGATTCTTCCCTCATTGTATCAGGGCGTGGGTCTGGTGCCGCTGCTTTCGCATTAACAATATCTTGAACCGTTTTAATTTTTGGTTCAGCGAGTTTTGCTGAATCGTCATCGGGACGATAATTATCGGGAGTAGGACCGCCGAGGTCTTCAACTGGAATACCAGCCGAAGTCATTGGCTCAGCAGGTGCAGCCCCTTTGGTTACTACGTTTTCCATTTCTTGTAAATTGCTACCAACGGACATTTGTTTTGATTTTGTTATAATCTATATTTATTTATAATTTAAAGATTTGAAAGAAATTCGTTAAATAAATCTAACTTATGCTCTTCAAGTCTTTTTTGATTAACAAGAGTATTAATTCTACGCTTTGTAGATTCTGCGAGTTTTTCACGAAGAATTCCTCCCTCCCAAATCCACTCTTTACCTTCCATAATTCCCTGAACAAATGCATCAGGAGCAGAAGGATCGGCAACGATATCAGCTGCAGTTGCAAGCATAAAATCTTCACCAACAATTTTATGACCTTCATTGGTCATTTTGAGTGATCCAACACCACGAGAAGAAACACCAAGCATTACACCTTCTCCAATTAAAGAACTTGCGATCTTACCCATAGGAGTATCTAGAAGTTGTGCTTTACCTCTAAAATTATTTCCTTCACAAGTAAGAGAAACAATTTTATGAGAAACGCGATCTAGATTTACAGTTGGACCATCGGGGTGTCCAAGTTCTCCAAGAGCACGACCTTTTGCGATAAAGTTTTCATCATATCTCTTTACCTCACGGGAAAGAGTTTCCATAGGATACATTCTTCCATTACGGTTGCAAATATTCCCCTGAAGGAAAACACCTTCGATGTACATCTTTTTAGATGCACCTTTACCTTCGGTGATAAACTTTACCTGTTGTACTTCTTCTGTGATGAGTTTCATTGTTTTTAGTTTGTAAATCCTACTTTTGCTCCTAAAACAGCGGCATTTGCTGCAAACACACAATGTGATGGTAACTTTTGTAAAAGTTCAGATTGTGATCTTGCTAAAGTGAAAGATCCAACAACGGTTCCACCTTGTGTTTCAACTACAGTGACTAAATGATCCGCAGATGTTGCAGAATTAAAAAGACGTACAACTGTTGCTGAACTAAAACTTGTAGCAGCTCCAGTTGTCGTTGGAAGTGCCGCTTCTGCCCCAAGAATCTTGATTGTGCTGGCCATTATTCTTGATCCTCTGTTTCTTCGATTTCAGTTTCATCAAACATTGAAGAAGATACAACTGGTCTAGCGAGATCAACTCTTTCTGCTGCTTTAGCGAATAAAACACTTTTTATTTTATCACTAATATCAGAGGCAGATGCATCAGATGCAATCAAATCGACAAGTTCTTCCATAAGATTAAAATATATCTATATTTTATATTTATATTTCAGATTTCTTAGTATCTTTTTGATATTGTGCATCTACTACAGTTTCTTGAGATGTAAGATCTGGTTCGGTTGGAACTTCACCTATTCCCATGGTATCCTGACCCATACCTTGCATTCCACTACCTTCTCCAGGTTGAGGCAATGGTTCTCCAGTAATAGGATCAACGGATGCTGGATCTGGAATTATTCCAGTTTTAATTTCTTTTTCTATTTGTTCATCTATTTCTACCATTTCAGAATCTGTTTGACGAAGTATTCTTTTACGAACATACTCTGTTGAGTAATATTTACCAATATAAGGTTCAATAGTTGCAAGAAGTCCCAATCTATTACCAACTAGTTCTGCTTCTTTAAGTTCTGCAAACTGATTATCGTATAAGAAGTCATATTGAATATGATCCTGCATCAATTCCCAGTCATCTGGTGAAACGATATTTTTAAGAATTAACTGTGTTCTCAACATGTCATTAAACATATGAGAAAATCTTTTTCTTAATCGCCCAACAAACTTAGAAAACTTAAGTTCATCCCTAAGAATTTCTGATGATCGTCCTAGATTAAATCCACCATCACTTGCAATTCTAGACTCTGGAACTCCAAGTGCCCTGTAAAGTTTCTTTTGGAAATATTCAATATCCGAAAGTTCTCCAAGATTTTGTCCACCAGGTAGAGTTGTGATTTCTGTACCACGACCACCTTCTCTCCTTGGAAGCCAAAAATCTTCCAACATACTCATAAACTTACGATCATCACGAACTTCTCCAGTTGAAGCATCATAAACAAGTTTATTTCTATAACGAGACATAACCTCTTTGAGGTATTGTTCTGCTTTTACCTTAGGAAGATTACCAACATCAATATAAAAAATACGACGTTCGGGAGCTCTTGATAATCTGTAAATAACAAGAGAATCTTCAATCATTCTAAGTTGATTGAGTGCTTTGATTGCCTTATGTAAATATGAAAGAACAGTTCCCTTATTTCTATCAACTAAACCAGAACTACAATATACTATCGAATCTTTTGCAATCTTTACTGATTTTTGGCTATTAGATCCATGAATCATTCCTATAGGATAATTGGGTGCTGGAGTATAGATAAAGTACTCTTCAAATTCAACATTAAGTGATTTTTGATTATACCCTACATTTCCGCCAAAAGATATCTCTTCCTTTCTGCTAAGTTTTTTTTCCTGTCTGATATACCTCATCTTCATGGGATCAATATATCTAAGTTCTTGAATCCCCGCCTGAGGATTCTTCACATCGATTACTTTCAAATAGTAAAGTCTACCATCAACATACCAGTTTCTAAAAATTTCATGGCACTTTCTATCAAAGTCCATGATTTCTTTTAAATATTTAAATTCTTGTCTTATCCTTTTCTTTAGTGAATCTGATGCATTTAAGTTTGAAAGTTCAATCTCAACCGGAGAATCATATAAATCACTAACTAATGCTTCGTTAACAACATCTTCAATAGCATTATCGCATTCTGGATGAATTGACATCTCACGATATCTTTTAATCAAATCATGTTCAGACCTATAGATACCTTCTATATCAAGATATTGACCGTAAAAACCGCTAGCGATAAAATTATCAACCCCGTCCTCATTGGTTTGAGGTACGGGGGATATAATTGAAGGTGATTTTTTCTGACTATCTTCAATAGAAAAACCAAAAAGTTTTGCCATCGTATAAAATGCTTATCCGTTAATATACACTATTTAGTTAATATCTTCTCCACCAGCATTTGTACCAGTTCCTCTAATAGCTTCCCACCAATGAACTTGAAACTCTACAGTAAACTCTTGAATACCTTGAGAATCATATGCAAGATCAATAGGTCCAACTTGAGTTGGGAAAACATCATAGAAATGATATTTTCTTAAAGTTTCACCATTTCTGTCTAACTGATATACATAAGCATCTGCTTGATATAAAGCCGGATTAGTAATACCTGTGTTATCAGAAACTCTATTAATAGTATTCATCCACTTTTCAAAAGCAGAACGAATAGTAAAATCAGTATCGTTAATAACTGTAACAGTCCAAGAATCAAATGTTCTATCTCCTGCTACTTTTAAAACTCTTCCCCTAAATGGAACATCAATTGATGCAACATTAGATGCTGGAAGATTTGCGCCCTTTACTAAAAATCTTGCTTTTTGTAAGATTTCATTTAAACCACTTACATTAACCGTAGTTGGAAATGCAAGTTCAACTTCAAAAAGATTCGAACGGGCACCACCACCAGTTAACTTACTTTTGAAGTCAGTAATCTTTCTTAGTGGGGGTGGATTGAGTTGGTCTCTAGTTGGCATGATTTTTAACCTCTAGTAAATTAAACGGAACCGATTACTTCTTCAAAAGCAACACCAGTTCTGGTGGCAATGAAGGTTAGACCGATAAAGTTGATCGATCTTGCTGGTTTGATGTAAATATCAGCAACAAACTCATTAGCATCGATGATTGCTGGTGTGTTGTTTGTTTCATCACAAATAACAACATAATCAAAAATACCTCTCTTAGATTGAACATCACGAAGGAAAGGTTCAATAATATTTACAAAGTTAGTTCTTGTGATTTCATCATTAAATTCAAAGAGTTGATCTTTTGCAGCTGCACTGATAGCATCTTCAAGATAGATAAACAAACGTCTAACATTTATTCTATCAAATGCTGATGATTTACCAAATCCAGTTTTATCTCCAAAAAGAATAATACCAGCTCCTGGTGAGAAGATTACTGGGTTGATTCTATTTGAATAGAGTCTATCTCTTTGTACTTTTCCTGGATTGTATGAGAGTTTCACTGCATTCAAGATTGTTCCTCTCGAAGTCCCTGCTGGAGAGAACCAAGGGAACTGGTTAATATCATTTCTTGCACAAGTTCCTGCAATATCACCATTCAATGGAACATATCTAAATGTCTCATTAAATCTATCATACATGTACTTATATCCACTATCAAAAACTCCATAAGTTGTGGATGTAACAGGTGCATAGAAACTTACGACGTTTTCAGTGATTGTATCAATATTATTAACAGTTACTGTTCCTACAGAAGAATCATTTAAGAATGCTTGTCTGTATGGTGAAATAAAGGCAACTGCATCTTTTCTTCTCTCTGCAACAGCAATACATTTATTAGCAAGTGCTTGTGCTGTTTCTTTTGGATAGTTTGCTGATCCCATCAAAATAAAATCAACTTCAACCTCTTCAGTATTTTCAAATAAAGTATATCCAGTAATAATATCATCTAAACCAGAATAAAGTGCTCCAGACTGTTCTAGATCAGTTCCACCATCATAGTTTTTACCACCACTTAGTGTAAAAGTTCTTGATCCTATTCCACCAAAAACAATTCCATCAGAGTTTTGATCCCATCCAGTATCAGAACTTAACTCAAATATTGCAGATCCATTGGCACTAAATCCAGTGGTAACGACTCCGACTGGTTGTGACCCACCAAATATATACGATGAATTAGTTGCCAGATATTTTCTCCAGTAAGAAGGACTTCCAACTGAGTACTCACCATCTGATGCTTTTGATAGATCTAAATGCTTTTCTAATATTGTTCCAGCATTTCCTGTGACAGTTCCTTTATCATCAATGATAACGACGTGAAGTTCGTCAAATCTTCCACCTCTACTTGCAGCATATGTGGAAGTTGATGGTCGACTTGAGATTTGATCCCATTCAATTTTCCCAACACTTAAATCAATCGTTTGCTCCTCGAACCAATCTAGTTCACCTGTAAAAGATCTAGTTGCAAACGATTCTGCTTGCCCATTAGTATGGATAGCAACATTACCAATATTCGGTAACGAATAAACACCATTTGGTTGATAATCAACTTTAGTTTCAACTCCTGATGTAACAATACTAATCAACTTAGTTGAAATTTGATTTACACCAACTTCGGTAATTACTCCTTTATAAAATCCATTAAGAATAGAAGTTGTTCCTAATCCTGCAATAACTGTACCTGCTGGGATTGCACATGTAAATCCAAATCCAACTACAATATTTGTAGTTGTAATACCTGTTAAAATTTGGTCAGCTCTTGCATCAATAACTGCGACTTTGATATCATTTGCCCAAGAACCAGGATTTTTTGCTGCAAAAGTTACACCAGTAATAGTATTCTCATCATAACCTAGTTGATTATAATGTTCTTGACTTTTAATTTTAACACTTGTTAAACCAACAAATGCATTTCTGAGTGGAGCGTCATCCGCTCTAACAACTCTAAGAGTTCCACCATATGCTAAGTATGATGAAGCAACCATCCAGTGCTCATAATGCTTATCAGTTGAGTAAGGTCTCCCAAAAGTATTAAAGAGATCATTTTCAGTCTCAATCAACTCTGGGAACTCTACTGGTCCCCTTGCAAATGGAGCAACAATGGCGCCTATAGATCCAGAAACTGGATCTACTCTTCCAATAGTTAAATCAACCTCTCTTACTACAATTCCAGGAGATGCTAAATTTAGCGGCATCTTTATTCTCCGTGTTATCCAGAATTATTCTAGAAATATTTATTAAAAAGGTTACTTTCAGTGGGGAAACGAAACATGAACAATACTTTTACCAATCAGGATATTGCCACATATCCACTATATTTTTCTTTTTATTTCGACTAGATTGAATTCTTTTAATTGTGCATTCTTTACATTCGTAAGAATATGCAGAAGGAAAAACTCCTTTATTTTTTCTTGTTAAATAAAAATCACTAGTTAAATTTTTTATTTGCTTACAAACTCTACATTTTCTATCGGAGAATAATATGTGCTCTAATTCGATTT
>Ga0194113_10011041_pt1 | contig 10723 bp, 10 predicted proteins | sample TA2MahC200mmetaG_FD_146193 | JGI IMG/M metagenome (GOLD analysis project Ga0194113, IMG submission 146193) | Freshwater microbial communities from Lake Tanganyika, Tanzania - TA2015017 Mahale Deep Cast 200m | ecosystem: Environmental > Aquatic > Freshwater > Lake | place: Tanzania: Lake... | reverse complement strand
TTCATAAAGTCTCTTTATAAAGACTGAAAAGGGGGAGGCCGTGGCTAAGCCACCCTCGGTAGATAAGACAGCCTTGATCTCCCTTCGAATATCCTCATTGCTCTCCATCTCAAAAGAAAAAATGTGTTGACATTGAGGGGGAGCAACTGGTCCTTCTTGAAGAAAGACCGTTTGAAATCTCTCCATAGAATGGAAGAGATCTTGGAAAGGAAGATATAGGGACTCTGGTGGTAGTATGGATCCTTTCCTCTCCAGGGCCTTTTCATAATGCCCCTTGATAAGACGGGAGAAGGCTTCTGCTTCCTTCTCCACTTCGTCTCCTTCTTCAATGAAAACCACCCCACCTTCTTTCAAATAGTCAAATAGGGTTACCATTGGCTGGTCAGAGGGATTTCTCCAGATATCCCTTGACGGAAGAAGAAAGGCCTTTTCCATCACCCCTTGACTGAAGGAACGCTGGGTTTCTACATCAAACCGCCGTATGGAATCCAGTCGATCCCCATCAAATTCCAAACGAAGCGGTTCTCCATAGAGCGGCGTGTAGAGATCGATGATGGCACCCCGAACACTAAAATCTCCCCTCTCCTCCACAACCCTCGCTGAGCCATATCCACCTCCATGAAGAAAATCGACCAGCCTCTCACGTTCAATCTCTTCCCCAACGGAAATGGGGAAGATGGATTTTTCTAAATCGAGGGGCGAGAGAACCTTTTGCATCAAGGCTTTGATGGAAGAGAGGATCACGACCTCTTCTCCTCTTAAGAGGGAGAAAAGGCCTTTTACCCTTTCCCTGACGATTTCTGGATGAGGGGGGATTTCATCATAGGGGAGTGTTTCCCATTCGGGGAAGAGGAAGGCGATGTTATTCGTCTCCCTGAGAAAAAATCTGAGATCCTCGAGGAGGGATTCGGCATTCCGGAGGTGAGGGACGATAACCAAAAGAGGGCCTTTGATCTTTCCCCTTAAAAAGAATGTGATGTAGGCTTTGGAAGATCCCACAAGCCCTGTCAATCCAATTCGTTTCCACTCCCTCCGTCGTTCAGATTCAAACCAACTATCAAATTTCTCCTTCGCCTGCTCGGTCATATCAAATAATTTTTCTACTAATTGGAACGGGTGTCAAGGTTAGGTTCTTGTCCGTCAGTTTTCATAAATATATTTTTCACGGGTCACGGATCACGTGGCGCGGTCACGTTATTTTTTATAAGAGCGATAGAATTTTATCCATTTCAAAGAGAGGGGATAAGCGGCCAAAGCAAGAAATATGGCAAGGATTAAAGATCCAATCCCAAAAGAGAGGAGAAGGCCCCATTGTGAGGCGATCTGACTCCAAAAGTCTGAGCTAATAAATCCTCTATCCATTCCCAATTGGAATATCTCCTTAAGCGTCAACCTGTCAATTCGAAACCCTATCACCCACATTCCCACCCAAGTAGCAATTGTATAATAGGGAACGATCCACCATGGAGTGTTGGACCAGACCCCTAAGAGGATGGCCAGTCGGTTCAACTTGAATAAAAAGGCGGTCGCTACACCCGCCAGGGTATGAAACCCTAAGAATGGCGAAAATCCTAAGAAGATGCCTATCGAATAGGCCAGGGCAGTCCGCTCAGGAGTGTCATCGATATGGAGCAGTTTTTTAATCAGGTCTCTCATTAGAAACAGCCAACAAAAAAACTTATGGAAAAACTTCCTCTCCTCTGGTGGGAGAGGATTTACCCTGTTAAATATGAACTATTTGAAACGAGTAATCTCAAATGTATACAACAGGGCACATGGAATATGCTTACCTAAAGCTCCTCTTTATTTAACAGGGTGAAGGTGAGGGGGGCTCAAGCATCCACCCCCACCCGCACCCTCCCCCATCAAGGGGGAGGGGAATGTGGATGAAGACATTCCTTTATAAGAAAACAGATGCTACATTGAGGATTTTGCGCTTTACAGATCTCTCTTCCAAATCGGATGAGGTTGAGGTGAAGGGAGAGGGACTTTCTTTCAGGAATGAGAGGGACCATCCATTGATGGGCTTTTTCTGCATTTGTCCTTTCTGGGATGAAACCAAGCCGTTTTCCAACCCTGAGGACATGGGTGTCAACCGGAAAGGCTTCTCTCCCCAGACCAAAAAGAAGGAAACAGTGAATGGTCTTCGGTCCAATTCCTTTGAGGTCCCCCATGGTCTTCTTGATTTTCTCTGAGCCCATCTTCTTTAAGAAGACGAGACTTAACCTCCCTTCTTCTTTTTTTATCCATCGAAGGATATCGCGAATGCGCCTTGCTTTCTGTGCCGCCAATCCACCCGGTCGTATGGCTGAAATGACCGCTTCTTTTTTCGCCTTAAGGACATCTGCCCAGTGGGGGAAACGACTTTTTAACCTCTGGTAAGATCGATCCTGATTCAGGTCATTGGTGTTCTGTGAGAGAATAGTTTGAATGAGAAGATCAAGGGGATCCACCCTCCTTTTTTTCGGGATACCATATCCCTTTTCCAAAAGAAGTGTGATTCTTTTTACCTTTGCCTTTAAATTCTCATGCCTTTGCCAAGGCCTTTCCGATCTTCTCACTGAGTCGTCCCTTTAGGAGATCCTTTATCCGTTCTTTTACCCTTGTTACAAAACCTTGATAGGATTCCTTACCTTCCAGGACCTGAAGATAAAGAGCTCCTAATTCGGGATAATATTTTAGGGTCTGATAGCCCAATTTCGTGAACCTAAAGACAAATTGGGAAAAACGGAGAGCCCATTTCAAGTTTTGGAAGATATGGAGTTGCATTGCATTCTGATAGAGGTCTGAGGGAAATATTCCTTCCTCCCTTGCTTGGATGATCGCCTCCGCTGCTAACATTCCGCTCAGTATGGCATAGTAAATCCCCTCTCCCATCAAAGGGTCCATGAGATGAGCCGCATCCCCCGCAAGAAGAACTCTCTCACGAGAAATCCTTTGTCCTTCATCATAAAAAGGGTGAAGAGGATGGCCAATGACACATCCTATCTTCTCCTCGTTGAGATATTTTAGCCCTCTGATGAAAGAGATGAAGTATTGACGAGGATTGATCTTCTCTCCTTCTCTAAATATTCCGCCGATCCCGATGGAAAACCCTTCCCTTTTGGGAAAGACCCAACTATACCCATTGGGGATCCCACCGAAATCTAAATGGATGGTGTGAACATGATCTTTAGGAAAATCCACCGCTAAATCATAAGGAATCTCGCTTTCCAATCCAATCCAATCCCATCACTATCGCCCATTAATTGAGATGAGAACAATGATCTTGCAATCGTGCTCTCTGAACCATCCGCACCGATGAGATATTCGCACCGGATCTTCTTTCCTTTTGTGAGTTCTACTTCTACTCCGCCATCTCTCTCCGCCACACATGTCACCCTCTCTTCTTCGAATAGGTTTGCTCCCTTTTCCAGTGCTTTCTCAATTAAGAATTGGTCAAATCGATCTCTCATCACCATGAAGGCGAAGGGTTTTTCTGATGAGATAAAGAAGGTGTTCTTCAAAAGGTAAGTGAATTTTGCTTTGTAAATAGAATTCTCCAAAACAGGGCTGAGATCGAACGGAAGCAGGCGAATCGTTTTGAGGGAGAGGCAACCCCCGCAGGGTTTATACCTTGGAAGTTTTTCCTTTTCAATGAGAAGGGTCTTTAACCCCGACTGAGCACAAAACCGGGCGGCCGTTGATCCTGCCGGCCCTGCACCTACCACGATGACATCGTAATCCAAATTCATCGTCGTCTCCCTCAAGGAGTAAACCCCGTTAAAAGGTCTCCGACCTCTGCCAAATCCTTGAAGACTTAGGAATGAGAGACAAAATCAACCTTGACCAATTAGATTGAAGTTTCGGTTATTCGACAAAAAGTTCCCCCAATAAATGGAGGCACTGCGATTAATTTATAACTGGATAGGCCAGATTAAAGTAATTCTTTATTGATCTCAATTTTGGCTTTGGATCGTAATTGACTAAGCCAACTCTGGTAAAATTCTTCCTGCTTCTGATAAATCAGCCGCCTCTCGAAACTTTTCTTTACCGATTGAAATTTACTCTGGTCCGCGGGTTCCAATGCAATTAACCTCACGACAAAGTATCCCTCCCTTGTGTGAAGGGCCTCTTTGGGAAGAGGATTCTTTTCTGTCAGCGAAGAGAGAATGGACATAAACTCTCCAGAAAGACCAATTCTGGGGATGACCCCAGCTGCCCGGGCGAAAAACCCCGTCTCTTCTAAAGGATAATTTCTCTCCTTGGCGATTTCTTTAATCCCTTTTCCCTGACGAATTTGATGGAGAAGCTCTTCTGCTGTCTGGCGTGCCTTCTCCTCGGTCTTCATCCCAACGGCCTTTCGTTTCACCTCTTCCTTCACTTCTTCCAGTAGAGGGATACGGGAATCCTTCTTATCCAATAATTTCAAGACATAGAAATTGGGTGGTAGGGTGACTACAGGAGAGATCTCTCCGACCTTTAATGAGAAGGCGGTAGAGTAGAAGGATGGATTCCTGCCAATTTCTGGAATTTCGTCGCCTTCTTTAAAAAACCCTGTAGTCCTGATCGTAACATTTTTCTCACGGGCAAACTTTTCTAAATCCCGGCTCCGGAAGAGGGAGTAGAAGGCATCCTCCGCTTTACGGGAGGCCTCTCCCCTTGCTTTCTCTTTCTTTAATGTTTGTAGGATATGCTCTTTTACATCCTCGAATGATCTTTGTTTTTCCTCCATAGCCTCCTCTATTTTAAAAATATAGAATCCATCTCTCCCTTTTAACACCCTGCTCAACTCCCCCGCCCTGAGCGAAAAGAGATCCTTTTCCATTAATTCATCGATGGTATCTCTCTGAACCCATCCCAAATCCCCGCCCTTAGAGGAAGTATTCGAGTCGGAATACCGTTTTGCCAAAGAAGCAAAATCTTTCGTCTTCTTGGCTTTCTCCAAAATCTCTTCAGCCTTCTTTCTCTTCTCCTCAATTTTTTCGTAAGGGTCTTGTGGGTCTACTTTGATCAAGATCTCCCTTGCTTTAATACGCCCTGGTATCTTAAAGCTTTCTTTTCGAAGGTCATAAAATCGTTTGATTTCATCAGTGGAAACCTGGACTTTTCCTTCATAATCAGAAGGTCGGAAGACGAGGTATTGAATCTGGATGAAAGGAGGAATCTTAAATTCCTCCTGGTGTTTCTGGTAGTAATCCTTGACCTCGATTTCGTTGGCGCTGACCTGCCCTCTGAATGAGTCAGGGACAATCTTTATGAAATTGAGATTGATCCGTTCATTCTCAAAAAGAAAGGTTTCGAATAACTCTCCTTCAGAAACCTTGGCCGAGTTCAATTTAATGATATTCACCATTTTAGAAGATAGGAGGGTTTCCCTCTGCATTTGCTCGAAATCCTCCGCGCTCAAACGGTTCAAACGGAGAAATCTTTCATAGAGGCGCGGGTCAAATTGGCCGCTTATCTGAAAGGATGGGGTAGATTCGATTAACTCCCTCAATTCTTCATCATCAACGGAAAGGCCTAACCTCTTTCCCTCCTGAAGGATGAGCACTCGGTAGATGAGTCCGTCTAAAACATTTTCCTTTATACGGAGTTCTTCAACCATCTTCTCTGTAAAAGCTGGACCTAAAGCCTCTCGGTACTGCTTGATCATACCCTGATAATTTTCAATATATTCATTCATTTCAATAACGACTCCATTCACCTTAGCGGCATAAGTCTGTTTTTTCTCTCGTATCAGTGAATAGCCTCCCCAAGAGATGAAAGTCACAGCCACCAATATCAAAATACCTCGGAGCATCCATGATGTTGCGTGTTCCCTTAATATTCTAAGCATAGAATCTCTCCTCTCCCGAAATAAAATATTAATCAATCCCTTGTAAAAACACAAGGGTTTTTCATCGATTTAATTTTTCAAAATTTTTAACTTGACAAATCTAAACGATTTATGCCATCTTTTATAAAATTTTATCTCATTGAAGTTTTCCTTATCTCTCCAAGGTCTTGAGAGGGACTCTTATGATGCTTAAGGCCATTTTTATAGGGATGATTTTATTTCTCTCATCATCATGTCTACCTCACATCGGTTTCCTTCCAGAAAAGAATCATTCTAACCCCGTTCTCCAGGAGGGGAGTCAAGCCTCCCTTTTTACACCATCCGAATTGGAAGAATTTTTTTCCCCCGAACCTGCTTCATCTCCAATCGAACTCAATCCTCCTCCTACCCCAGTAGAAGAAAACAGATTGGCATGGAGTTTAGAACTTCCCATCAGCGACGACTCTAATGACGATTTTAATCTTGAGATTTTTCCCGGAGATCGACGTAAGAACGGGAAGGACTTTGACATCCCCATTGTCATCAATGCCAAGGTTGAACAGTTTATCCAATATTTTCAGACTACAGCCAGGAATAGTTTCTCCAATTGGCTCGCTCGATCTGAAAAATATATCCCCTTCATGAGAAATCTTCTAAAAGAGAATGGCCTTCCAGAAGACCTCGTCTATTTGGCCCTTATCGAGAGCGGCTTCAACCCCTATGCCTATTCAAGGAGCAAGGCCTCTGGTCCATGGCAATTCATCTACTTCACAGGAAAAAAATACGGTCTGAAGGTGAATTGGTGGGTGGATGAGAGAAGAGATCCAGAAAAGTCTACCATAGCCGCCGCCAAATATCTCAAGGATCTCTACGACATGTTCGAATGTTGGTATCTCGCCGCAGCCGGTTACAATGCGGGTGAGAATAAGATCGTGAATGCCATGAAACGTTACCGGACAGAGGATTTTTGGGAATTAGCCAAGCATCGATACCTCAAACAAGAGACCCGAGACTATGTCCCCCAGATGATTGCCGCTGCCCTTATCGCAAAAGATCCTGAGACATATGGGTTCGTCGAAATTGAATATGAAGAACCCCTCCGTTATGAAAAGGTAAAGGTGCCGAAGTTCACAGACCTCCGTCTCATCGCCAAGGCATGTGAGATATCAGTGGAGGAATTGAAGGATCTCAACCCAGAACTGTCGAGATGGATTACCCCTCCTGATCAACCGGATTATGAGATTAAGATCCCTTTCGGGAAGAAAGAATTTTTTCTTAAAAACTTTAACTCTATCCAACCCCTGGAAAAGACCCAATTCAAAATACATATCGTCAAGAAGGGTGAGAGGCTCCAACAGATTGCTCAGCTTTACCGGGTCAATGTGGAACCTATTTTAGAACTTAACCAATTGGAAAAGAAGAGCCGCCTCCCCACAGGAATGAATCTCCTCATTCCACTCCCAAAAATACAAGATGCAAAACCGACCTCCATGCCAAAGGGAAATCTTGAAGGAAAGAGCCAAATGGAAATGGCCAAGCCTGGTGAGATCATCTATACCATTAAAAAGGGAGATACCCTATGGAGCATTGCGAATGAGATGGGAGTGAATATCGGCGCCCTAAGCCATTGGAATAAACTCCATCCGGAAAAGAAACTCATGCCAGGAGATCGACTTAAGATCAAGGTCATCAATGACTATGAATCTTCCGAAACGCCCCTCAAGGAGAATGATAAAAAAGAAATCATCTATGTGGTCAAAGCAGGGGACACCCTTTGGGGGATTGCAAAAAAATATAATATGACTGTTAAGGAAATAAGAAATTGGAATAATCTCAATGGGACAGACCGAATCTACCCTGCGGATCGACTGAAATTGAGGGTGGGAGGGATCAAATCTTCAACTCAAAATTGATCATATACCCTTGGTAAATTCCATGGCATGAAAGAACTGGAGGATATCTCAATCATTCCAACTGACAAGGGAATAAATGGTTTTTTGTTTGAAAAGGATCAGAGGAGTTGAATCTTCCCGGTAGGTTCTCCCACCACTTCACCTACGATGGAGCAATGGAAATGGCCTTCTTTTTTTAGAGTCGCCACCAGTTGTTCAGCCCCATCAGGGGGCAGCGAGATCAATAGCCCACCAGAGGTCTGAGGATCATAGAGGATGTCAATGAGAAGACTGGGGACATCGGAATGGACTTCTACTCGGCAGGAAAAAAATTGACGATTCGAATAAGTACCTCCGGGAATCATCCCCAATTTGGCATACTCCATCGCTTCAGGGAAAATGGGAATCTCTAACGCATGAATCACCATCCCCACCTGACTAGCTTTAGCCATCTCTAACGCATGACCAATAAAACTAAACCCCGTGATATCAGTACAGGCATGAGCTCCAAATCTCTTCATCCACTCCGATGCAGCCCGATTAAGGATCACCATGCTCTCCACACTTTTCCGAATGGCTTCCTCAGAAGCCATCTCACCCTTAAGGGCTGTGGAAATGATCCCTGTGCCAAGGGGTTTAGTCAAAACCAATCTGTCCCCCACCTTCGCCTTAGCATTGGTCAGGATTTCTTTCGGATGGATCAATCCTGTCACGGCAAGACCATATTTAATCTCTGGATCTTCAATGGAATGTCCTCCCACCAGGGCCACTCCTGCCTCCCTCATCTTCGAAAGACCCCCAAGAAGGATCTCCTTTAATATAGAAGAAGAGAGGGTCTTGATGGGAAAAGCCACTAAATTCATACCCGTAAGAGGCGTCCCTCCCATAGCATAGACATCGCTCAGGGCATTGACCACGGCAATCTGACCAAAGGTGAAAGGATCATCCACAATTGGAGTAAAAAAGTCCACTGTCTGAACCAGCGCCACCTCATCATTCAATTGGTAAACCCCTGCATCATCCGATGTATCCAACCCCACCAAAACCCTCGGATCTTTCGGAACAGGCAGCCCCTTCAAAATCTCATCCAGATCCTCTGGACCCACCTTAGAGGCTCAACCCGCTTTCTTCACCTTCTCGGTCAAACGCACTTTCTCCATTTTCATCCCTGGCCTATAAACTTAGGTCTAAACTCCTTTCCTTTTCTCAAACCCTCCCCTTAAATCCCTTGTATAACATTCCACAACCGATATCCTACCCTCTCTGAGAATAATTAAAGCCTCTTCTTCGGACTCTGCAGATAATTCAATGGCAACTCCACAATCAGAACTGATTTCCCTTGGTACGGGTATGAGATTAATTTTTATCCCCTTTGCCTTAAGAAGTTTCTCAGCCTTCATGACGCAATGGACCGATTCAAAAAGGAAGATATATTTCATGGCCTGATCAAACAATCTACTTCCCCTCACCCCTTTATTCCATATTCTACCATATATTCCCTTTTCTCTTCATAGATAATCCAATCTTCTTTCATCACCGAGAAATGCCCAATATTTTTTCAAGATCAAAAAGGAAAAGATCCATCATCTTTGTTTCTTGGAAATCAGGGAGACGGCTTGGATGGTGGTTTCAATCTCTTCCTCGGTGTTAAAAGCACTCAAGCCAAATCGGATCGTTCCCTCCGGAAAAGTCCCAATCGTGTGATGGGCTGCAGGCGCACAGTGAAGCCCTGGACGACAAAGGATGCCGAACTCCTTTTCCAAACCCAATGCCCCATTCGAAGGAGAAAGATGAGCAAAATTGAAAGAGAGCGTAGCAATTCGATCCTCTTGATGTTCAGGACCATAAAGTTTCACCTGAGGGATTTTTTTTAAACCCATGATAAGTTTTTCTATAAGCGTCATCTCATTTTGACGGATCTGTTCTACTCCTCTTCCCATAACAAATTGAACGCCAGTGAGAAGTGCGGCAATGCCAACACCATTTGGTGTTCCGCTCTCAAAACGATCCGGTAAGAAATCTGGCTGTTCCTCAAATTCGGATCTGCTTCCTGTACCACCCAGTTTGAGCGGAATCATCTCCTTCTCATCTATCCGTTCTCCAATCACCAACCCTCCTGTCCCCTGGATTCCATAAAGGCTCTTATGACCGGTGAAAGCTAAAAGATCAATCCCGTCCTTCTCAACATCAATCGGATAAGCTCCAGCCGTTTGAGCGGCATCGACCAAAAATAGCAGATCGTACTTTCTCGCAATCTGGCCAACTTCTCTGATCGGAAGAAGCGTTCCTGTCACATTCGAGGCGTGATTGAGAACGACCATTCTCGTATTCGATTGTATTTTTCTCTCAACTTCTTGTGGGTCCATCATGCCTTCATTGGAACAGGGAATGATGCTCAATTCGATTCCCTTCTTCTCCAAATCCCGGAGTGGTCTCATCACTGAATTGTGTTCAATGCTGCTTGTAATAACATGATCCCTTGGTTTTAATAGACCCTTCAAAGCCAAATTGATGGACTCAGTAGCATTAAGCGTGAAGACGATTCTGGAAGAATCCTTGTTATGGAATAAGACGGAAAGGGCCTCCCTGGCTTCATAAATGATCCGAGCTGCTTCAATTGATAGGAAGTGTCCGGATCGACCGGGATTGGCTCCAATCTCCTCTATAAATCGATTCATCGCCTCTTTCACTTGCGGAGGTTTCGGCCATGAAGTGGCTGAGTTATCAAAGTATATCATTTCTTTTATCTTTTCTTGTAATAGAAACCGTCAATGTGTTTAAAAGACCAGCTTTCGCTCTCTATTTACAAACGCTTGAACCCCGTCCAATTGGGACGAGTTACCCCATCAATAGTTAAACTTTATCCATATTGCATCTCTCCGTCAATTACGATTTTATGGCCTGATCAACCGATCTGCTTCAAGTAAAGACTGAGGAGCTGTGAAAAAATTGGAATTTGAGGAAAATAAGACCGCGGCCAAAAGGATGGGTCGCTTGGAGAAACTTTAGAGCGAAACCTTATAGATTTAAGCGA
>Ga0194113_10011033_pt1 | contig 10730 bp, 8 predicted proteins | sample TA2MahC200mmetaG_FD_146193 | JGI IMG/M metagenome (GOLD analysis project Ga0194113, IMG submission 146193) | Freshwater microbial communities from Lake Tanganyika, Tanzania - TA2015017 Mahale Deep Cast 200m | ecosystem: Environmental > Aquatic > Freshwater > Lake | place: Tanzania: Lake... | reverse complement strand
TGCGACTCGATCCTCGCAGAAACGGCAGCGTCGGCTTCATGCTGGACGCGATCGTCCTGCATCCGTTCAACGAGCACGACGTCATCATCCTGCTCGAAGAGGCACCGTGCTTGCTGTGGCTCGAATCCACCACCGGCCTGTCGGAAGGCACGCGACTCACGCCACAACCCGTCTACGTCGCCGGCACCAAGACGATCCAGGTGCCGGGGCAGGTGCCGCGAGCCGCCACCGTGCTGCACGCCGTCACCGACGCCGAACTGCGCGAGGCGCTGTTCGGGTCGACGACCGCCGGAAGCGGTCAGTGGCGATTCTGGAAGGATAGCACCGGCCAATACCAGGTGGAGGCAACTCTGGTCGACGTGACGAGCACCGCGGTCGTGCTGAAGAAGCGCGACGGAACAACGCTGAGCGTGCCCCTCGATCGCCTGAGCAAAGAAGATCTGGAGTTCCTCGGGAAGAAGTGACGACGTTTCGCCATCGACGCCGGCGCGGCCTTGAACAGAACCTCAAAACACAACGTACGGGTATTACTGGACGTGGCCAAAGTGTTGTCACCTCAATCTGACCACTGGCTGGGCGGGAGTCATTCATCGGAGGCTTTTATGCGGCGAGCGGCGTTTCTCCCACTTCTGGCGGCTGTCGTTGGACTGATGGACGCCGCGACGGCAGCCGACGTTGCGAGTTCGAACAAGACGGCAAGCACCGTGGAATTGGCCCTGCATTACGACTTTCTCCCGAATATCGTGTCCAGAGTGCGCGATTATTCGGGAAAGGACCACGACGGAACGCTGCGTGATGGGGAAATCGTGGCTGGGCGGCAGAAGCAAGCTGTGAAATTCAGCGGGCTGGGGGCCATTTCCATGGACGGAGTGCCGGACACGTTGAACCCTCAGGCGAGATCACTGACGGTCGGTGCGTTCTGCCAGCCGTCGTCGCCCGAGGGCGTGTTGGTTTCGATGGGCGACCACACCAACGGTTTCAGCCTATATCTGCACGGCGGCGTGCCGCATTTCGCGGTCAGAGCTGACGGGAAGCTCTTCACCGCCGCCGCCGTTGACCCCGTGGTGATGGACCAGTGGGTGCATTTGGCAGGAGCGATTGACGGCCAAGGTAGAATCTGGGTCGTCGTCAATGGCTGGTTTGGTGCGAACGTCCAAGGAAAGGTCATCCCGCGGAAGCCGGCCGAGTCGTTTTGCGTCGGCGCCGACCCCGGCTCGCCGGTCGGCCAGTACCCGTCGACCCTGCCTTGGCACGGCCTGGTTCAAGACGTCCGTCTCTACTGGGGATTCATGGATCGGAACGAAAACCGTGACCAGTGGGGAGATTGGGCGAACCTTCCCGGCTGCGGCTGCCGCAAGTGATCGGCGTTCCGGTCGGCCCCCCAATCGCCGAGATGCCCCCGCGTTCACGCGGTGGGAGTCTCACCTTCCACCTACGTCACGCGCATGCCACTTCAGGCCTTCTCATAGACGATCTGTCCACCCACAACCGTGGCACAAACGTTCACGGCGTCGTCAACGATGGCCAGGTCCGCGTCACAGCCCTCGCGGATCGTCCCTTTGGCCAGGGATTGTATTTCGGAGAGTGGCCGTGCGGAGGGAAGTCCGATGCAGTCCGACCGGACCATCCCTTTCTTCTTGAGCGAGATGAACGAACCTTCCAGATGCACGTCCAGCAGACGTGCTCCGCCAAGGTCCGCGCCGGTCAGATCCGCGGCCATCGAGAGGTGACGATTGTCACCCTCGAGGCGGAATACTGTGGTGGCCAGGAATCCGGTGACGCCGAATCGCGCGCTGGTGCGGGCAATGGTCGCAATGGCTTCGGGTGTCGCATCCAGAATATCCGCCCCGCCAGCCCCCTGAAGATGGACATCGATGAAGCCGGGGACGACGTGGTTCCCTTTGGCGTCGAACGTGCGCGGTGCTTCCATCGACTCCATGGCCGGGACAATCCGATCGATCTTGCCGGTGGCAATGAGCATCGAGACCGGCCGCAGTTTTTTCGCCCGATGGGTGGAGAAACTCGGGCTGATCGGCAGCGGGCGTCCCCAATGACGGCCGTCTCTCGTTGCTGGACCGCGTGATTCCTGTGCCGGACGGACAGGATACTTGGGTCATGGCTCGGCTGCCGCCGCTGACCGCATTCACCGCCGGGTGCGCGACAATACCTTCCATGCCCCACCCGGGAGCTAGGTTTCGGAGCCGCTTCATCAAGAACCTGGAAATTCGTGCGGGGGGCGCTTGACTTTGTCTGCGGGGGCAACCCAAAATCGCACCTGTGTCGTTTGACCTCGTCGCTCGGCGTGCGCCAGGGGTTGAACGGCTACTGAGAATACGTGTCACGAAAAGCAACGTCTCAGTGCGAGGAAACCCGTTCCGGATCATTGGGATCATCGGCGATGAAAGACGGTGGCATTATGCCAACTCCAAAGCAGTCGGCAACCTGCGGGGGCCGCACGGACTGCGCGGGAACGTCTGCGAGTCGTCCGGTAACTGATGAGAAGACAACTGCCGCGCGAGATCAGCGATCACCGACCCGGTGCGGACTGCTCGAGGCTCAGGTCGTGTGAACCGACGTGGTGGTTGGAGCATCTTGGTGTGGCGCTGCGGTTGCGCGTCACGCTATTGGTGCCAGCTGGACGATCGGATTGCTGGTCTTAGGTTCTGCGCGGCTGAGGCGGTGGGCGTGTAGACGTCAGGATGTGGAGGCGACTTCCCGATGGCCAGTTCAAACGGTCGTCGCCATGCATGGACCGCACGCGGGATAGTTGTTCCGAGTCGATTTCAGGCTCGTGTCTCAGTGTGTACCAAATGCGTGTGGCGCACGGACGTTGGAGGCGATGTCGCCCCAGTCGAGCGCGTTATCTTCTTTCCGCCAACGGACTACTGAATCGATACCATGAAACCCGACGAACCGACCGATGCGCGATGGACCAACTCGCTGGGCATGCAGTTCCGGCTGATCCCGGCCGGCGAGTTCGTCATGGGTTCGACCGAAGAGTCCGATGAGCAACCCGTGCATCACGTGCGGATTACGCGCGGCTTCTACCTGGGCATTCACCAGGTGACGCAGGCGGCCTACCGGGCGGTGACGGGCAAGAACCCAAGTCACTTCAAAGGGGACGACCGGCCCGTGGAACAAGTCTCGTGGGACGACGCGGCTGAATACTGCCGGCTGTTGACCAAAGCGGAGGGGAAGTCCGGCGTGTTGCCGGCTGGTGCGGAGTACCGTTTGCCGACGGAGGCCGAGTGGGAGTACGCCTGCCGCGTTGGGAGCACCGGTCGCTACTGTTTTGGCGACAGCGACGCGCAGTTGGCGGAGTATGCCTGGTACGACGAGAACAGCGGTAGTGCAACCCATCCTGTCGGCCAGAAGAAGCCGAACGCCTGGGGTCTGTACGACATGCACGGGAATGTGTGGGAGTGGTGCCAGGACTGGTCTGATGCGTACTCCAGCGGTGTCGCCACCGATCCGAAGGGTCCGACGAGTGGCTCGGCGCGGGTGAGCCGGGGCGGCGGCTGGAGCCTCAACGCCGGGTACTGCCGGACGGCCAGCCGCGACTGGGATGTGCCGTCGTACCGGGACTACGATCTGGGCTTCCGCCTCGCGAGGTCAGTTCCTTAGGTGTGCGAGTGCACGCGGCGGCAGCCGTTGTGCCGAGCGAGAAAGGTAGAGGCGGAGAGCGTATTACGGCGCGTGGTGTGCCGGCGCTCGCCATCCCGTCGTTCGGTGACACATGGTCGTCATCGGCGAGCTTGGCACACCCTGCGACTTGGCATCGAACTGCCGCCACAATGGCGGAAACCAGAACCGCCCCAAACACGCGTCATGAGGCGCGGAAAGAAAAACACCCTCGCTCGCGCTCACTAGAGGGCAGAACGAGGTCAGCACGGCAGGTCGGCCTTCTCCAACGGCTTGCCGATGAAATCGTCAGTCCCGGCTTCAATCGCCCGTTCAATGTCGCCGAGACCATTCAAGGCCGAGAAGACGGTTTCATCACACTCGTTCCCTTGCCGCGAACAGGCGACGCCGCACACTAAGCCACACTATCACAATGGTCCGCATCCGCCCCATCGCCAAGCGCGCAAGGGTATTTGTACGATACACCACTTCTGTCATCCATCGACCTCGTGTCGAGATGGTGGTCAGCGGTGTGACGCGCAGTGGACCAGAATGGCAACGATCAACGAAGCGGCTGGCATCGCTGCGAGTTTAATGGAGATGGACTTCAATGTCACCCGCGCATCGTCAGCCTTGAATTGCCACGACCGCTGGCTGTCGGGCGTCATCAATGGGAACAGCAGACACTCTGGTCTCAACGCCCACCGGCTCCGCTCGCCGGTCAGATCTTCGGTGATGGTGGGACGCGTGCGGCTCTGTCAGCCTGGGGGTGCCGGAAGCAATGGGAACAGCAGACACTCTGGTCTCAACGCCCACCGGCTCCGCTCGCCGGTCGGATCTTCGGTGATGGTGGGACGCGTGCGGCTCTGTCAGCCTGGGGGTGCCGGAAGCAGAGTGTCTGCTCCCGCTCGCACTGTCGTCGGGCTCCGGAAAGCAGAGTGTCTGCTGTTGGCACCCGCGCGGTTATCGGCGTTCTTGTAACGTTTTATCAGAAAAAGAGATACGTCGTTGGACTGGTCATGGCAACTTGACTCGTTTACCAATAAGCCTACATTTACTACGCAGTAAACACCTTGAAAACGGTGAGCGCCATGCCGGAGCGGGAATTGGAGCGCGAGGCTGAGGACGTACTTCGTGGCATCCTCGGTGGATTGGTTGACGTTCACGTGATGTCGTGCGTCCGCCCGGCGGACGCAGCACTGGATTTCACCATGGACGTCGTTTCGAGCAGTGCGAGATTTCAATTCGCCGTTCAGGCAAAGTCACGTGTGACTCCACAAACGGCGATGTCCGCCTGCCACCGATTCCATGGGGGAATCGCCAGGGCAATACCGGTAGTTTTTGCTCCGACCATTTCTCCCCGTGTTACGGAGATCCTTCGCGCTCAGGGCGTAGGATACGCCGACCGCGCCGGGAACTGCTGGCTTCGCAGTCCGCACGACCATTTGCTGATTGAAAGGCAAGGATTTCGGGGCGAGCGACAAGCCACGCCAGCGGCGGTCGACCCCTTCTCGAAGAAATCGAGCCGCATCGTCAGGGCGCTGCTCGGCCGGCCGATGAAGGGGTGGCGGGTCCGAGAGCTTGCGGAGGATCCCGAGGTTCAGGTGAGTGCGGGGCTTGTGGTGAAAGTCAAGCGCGCACTGGTGGAGGAGGGTTATGCCGTCGAACGAGAGCGGAAGTTGTACCTCCGCGAGCCGATCGAGCTGCTGAAGACCTGGTCGCAGGAATATTCTGGACCGGCGGCGGCAACCCCTTTCTATTTCCGCCGCGATGCCGCTGCCGCGGAGCACTCCGTCAGTCAATGGTGCCGGGCCAACTCGCTGCAATATGCGTTGGCGGGTTTCTCCGCGGCGTGGCGGCTTGCGCCAGAAGTGCGGTACTCTGTCGCCGCCGTCTATGTGGACGGTGCCGGTTTCGATCCGAAGTTGTTGGATCAACTGATGGCCGAGTACGGTGGGAAGCCTGTGGACACCGGGCCCAACCTGCTCTTGTGGCGTCCATTTGATCAGTCCGTCTTCGTGGGCGCGGTGAAAGCCGGCGAGCTGGAGCAGCCAGTGACGTCGGCGCTGCAAACCTACCTTGACCTTAACGATCAAGGAGGCCGCGGAGAGGACGCCGCCAGTGCCATATTCGAGAAGCATCTTGCTCGTGATTTGAAAGCCGTGGTCACGCAGGAAGGGAACCGCTCGAATGGCGCCTTTTGATCAAACAACGGCCAGCCGTGCTGTCTTGATCGAGGTTGCAAGTGTGCTGGGCGCATTTCGGAACCATCTTGTCGTCGTTGGAGGTTGGGTCCCCGAATTGCTGTTCCCGAACCAGCAACATATCGGTTCGGTCGATGTGGACCTCGCCGTCGCGCCCACCGCTCTTTCAGCCAACAGCTACCAGACCATTTGCGCGAGAATGCTGAACGCCGGATATAGTCATCACACATCGCCAACGCGCTTCTCGAAAGTAGTCGCAGGGGCGACTGAGCCGGTGAAGGTCGATTTGATCAGTGGGGAATACACTCAGGGCGAGAAGTGCGATTCGGTCCGCGTAAACGAGCTGCAAGTCAGCTGCTTGCGGGGCATCGACTTGGCGTTCGAAGGATGCGATGAAATGAAGATTAGTGGGAGGATGCCGGACGGCAGTGCCAACGTGGTCCGCGCACGGGTGGTCCGCCCCGAGGTCTTCGTCCTGATCAAGGCATTTGCCCTTGATGAACGAATGAAGGACAAAGACGCATATGACATCGCGTTTGTTCTACATCATTACCAGCCGACATTGGCAACGCTGGCGGAACGTATGCGGCCGCTCGTGGCCACGGGGCTGGGCCGAGAGGCATACGCAATCCTGAGGGCCAAATTCGCGGCAGTCGACTCTGTCGGCCCAGTCTGGGCCGCCAGGGCAGTCCCAGGTACGGGACACGACATGGAGCAACTCCAACGTGCGGCATACGAGGACTCGCAAGAGTTGTTTCGTTCGGTGGAGAATTTGAACCGACGGTAGTTCCTGCAGGTGAATCGTGGGCTTCATGACACTTCAGCCCGCCCACCTCCCGCATCTCTTGCGTGCCGCGGCCGCCGATGTGTTCGACCAGGCCATCTTCGATCGGGGTCGCATCAACATTGTCCCGCCGGTTCCTCTCAGGCCGCGATTGGGAAAGGCCTTGCGCACCGGGCCGGCCCGGCTCACCCGCTCTATTGCGGTTTGAGGAGGCCCTGGTGGCGCATCCACGCTTCGCAGGAGCGCATCCAGGTGGAACAGGTTCGGTCGTTCAAACGGGCGCCGAACCCGTGCTCGGCCTTTGCGACCTTGTCCTTGCAGCCGTTGCAACAGAAGCAGACGCTGATGCCGTCGACCTTCAAGGCGGTGTCCGGATTGAGCTTCCCACCTGAGAAGGGGCAGGACTTCTGGGGCGCCTGTTCGGTGACCAGCAGCTGCTCGTTGGCTTTGGCCGCGTACTTGGCGATATCGCCCTGGAACTTAGAGATGCATCCCGCGCAGCAGAAGTAGACATTGGCGCCCTTGTAGTCGGTCGAAGCGTCCTTGCTAACGTCCCCGCCGGAGATTGGATATTTGGCTTGGGGCTTCTTCTCCTCGTCGGACGCGAACAGGGCACTCCCACTGACCAGTAACGATACCACCAAAAGCGTGAAAATCTTGCGCGACACGGTAACTTCTCATTTCGTAACAAAGAGGGGCGGCAACTCGAACTCGAGACCGGTTGATAACCTGTCTTACGAATCACGGGCACGTTCACGGGTATTCTTCTCCCGTGCGCCGCAGAGTCAAGTGTGTGGATTTCGCGCGGGAGGTGGGTCTTGCCCGAGCGACTGTCGACGGTTCTTGGTCCTTCTTCCCTCGCGCTGACCCCTTATCGCCTCGATCTTCCACGGCCGCGCATTGACTGGCCCGCACAATCCTCGGATACTGGAAGAGCTTTCCGCGGCATCCCGCACCTGTGATCATCGGAGCAACGAAATGTCTGCCTCATCCGCCAAGTCCTCTCCGCGACGATTTGTTGTTCTTTTGCGACACGAGTTTGCTTCGCTCATCCTCATTGCATTTTCGGGGGTTTTGTCAATATGTGCCGTAAGACAAGCTACTTCCGCAGAAAACGACCGTGCACCGAACATCATCCTGATCCTCGCTGATGACCTCGGGTATACCGACGTCGCGTGCTTCGGCAGCAAGTACTACGAGACGCCGAACCTCGACCGGCTCGCCGCTCAGGGCATGAAACTGACGAATTACCACCACTGCCAGAACTGCACGCCGACCCGCGCGGCGTTGATGAGCGGGCAGTACGGCGCGCGGACGGGCGTCTACACGGTCGGCGGGATTGACCGGTTTGACTGGAGCAAGCGGCCGCTGCGCCCCGTGGACAATGTCACAGACCTGCCACTGGACCGCGACATCATCCCACAACAACTGAAGGCGAAGGGATACGCCACCGGGATGTTCGGCAAGTGGCACATCGGCGAGCGTGGCGACTATCATCCGGGTGCTCGCGGCTTTGACGAGGCGATCGTCAGCGCCGGCGTGCATTTCGACTTCGCCACCAACCCGAAGACCGAGTATCCACAAGGTCAGTATCTGGCCGACTTCCTCACCGACCGCGCGGTGGACTTCATCGCGCGTCACAAGGACGCGCCCTTTTTCCTTTACCTACCGCACTTCGGCGTCCATTCGCCGTACCAGGCCAAGCCTGAACTGATCGAGAAGTTCCAGGCCAAGCCGGGTGTCGGCGGGCACAGCAACCCGACGTACGCCGCGATGATCGCATCGGTGGACGAAAGCGTAGGCCGCGTCATGAAGACGCTCGACGACCTCAACCTCGCCCACAACACCGTGCTGATCTTCACCAGCGACAACGGCGGCGTGGGCGGCTACGTGCGCGAGGGCATCAAGAAGGCCGGAGACGTGACAGACAACGCGCCGCTTCGCAGCGGCAAGGGCAGCCTCTACGAGGGCGGGACGCGCGAGCCGTTCATCGTGCGCTGGCCCGGCGTCATCCAGCCCGGCTCCACCTGTGACGTGCCCGCCATCCACGTGGACATCTTCCCGACATTCCTCGAACTCGCCGCCGCTCCCACGCCCCGCCAAGTGCTCGACGGCGAGAGCCTCGTCAAGCTGTTCCGCGACCCGAACGCGAAGCTGCAGCGCGACGCCATCTTCCAGCACTTCCCCGGCTACCTCGGTGCCGGCGCGGACTCGTGGCGCGCCACGCCGGTCAGCCTGATCCAATGCGGCGACTGGAAACTCATGGAGTTCCTCGAAGACGGTCGCCTCGAACTGTACAACCTTCGCGACGATATCGGCGAATCCAGGAACCTCGCGGCGGAGATGCCCGAGAAGGCGAAAGCGCTGCACGCACGCCTCGTCGCATGGCGCACGGAAGTGAAAGCGCCCATGCCGACCAAGAACGACGGCAGCGCGCCCACGCCAAAAAAGACGAAGGGCCAGGGCAGGAAGAAGGCCAAAAAGAACTGAACAACCGCCCTGGCCCCAAAATCGCAGCTGGCGCCGGCCCATCACTGCTCGGCCGGGAATCCCATCTCCTCGAGCAAGTTCGTGGCCTTGTCCACCTCCGTCATGACCCAGAGCAGATTCCGGGAGTCGACGTGGATGGAACGGGTCTTCACCTGGTCGAACAGGTAGTCCGAGGCGACGGTGTCAAACGTGCCGTCGAACAGAAGGCCGACCAACTCACCACGGCTGTTGAGTGTCGCCGAGCCGGAGTTGCCCCCGGTCGTGTCGACGTTCGAGAGGAAGTTGACCGGAACGTCCTTGAGTTTCGGGTCGAGGAAGGGAGTCGGCCGGCCGGCAAGCACCGCTTTGATGGCGTCGAGTTGAGCTTGCGGCGCATTGAACTCGCCGCTGCCCGTCGCCTTCTCGAGGATTCCGTTCAACGTCGTCTGGGGGAGATAGACCATCCCGTCCCGCGGCTCGACACCCTTGACGGTCCCGAACGTCACGCGGAGCGTGGAGTTGGCGTCCGGCGAGACGAGTCCGCCGCTCTTGGCAAGGAGTGCCTCGGCGAAGCGCGGTCCCAGCCGGTAGTTCGAGCCGGTGAGTTCCTTTAGCTTTTCGCGGTTCGCTTCCTGCAGCGGGAAGAGTGCCGCGGCCAACGTGATCAGCGCGTCTTGTGTCGCGACGATCTCGGCAGTCGACTTGTCGAAGAGCGACATCCGGAAGTCGCGATCGTAGACCTTCGTTCCCGCGTAGAGTTTCTCGAGCCAGGCGTCGCACACCGTGGCGGCTTCAGCCTCGGGCATGTCCGGCGCCAGGCCGATGGCCTGATCGAGCGGTTCGATCCGTTGGCCGGCGGGGAGCTTTGCGATGTCGGCCAGCACGTACTTCATCACGGCACGGTCGGCTTTGGGCGAGAGGGTCCGCTGCGCCCGCTCCTGGCCGTCCTTCAGGCGCGACCAGTTCCGCTCCTGGTAGTCCGCGTCACGGTCCGCGTCCTGCTTCGGTTTTTCGATGGAGAAGCGGTAGAGCATTTGCGCGGCGGCGAGTCCCGAGCGCGAACCGGAGAACTCGGCCAACAGCGCGTCTCGCTCGCGGCTCGTCGTCCGCTCGGCAATGATCTGGTTGATCGCCGGCAACACGTCCCCGTATTTCGCCCGGCGCGCCGGATCGGTGTCGATCCAGGCCACGAACGCCTCCTCCTGTGCCTTCTTCTTGGCGAGCAGGCCGCCCTTGACCATGCCTTGCAGCACTCCCTTGTTCTTCGTCAGGCCGTTGTTCAGGCCGCGGATGGACTGCGCGACCCGGAGTTCCGTTTCCTGGTCGTCCTTGCTCACCGACTCGAGGATCGCGATCAGGTCGGTCGCTCGCTTGATCGATCGCGGAAGGGTCCACTCCACAATCTCCCGCACCTCGGCATACGGACTCAGCCGCGCCGTACGCCCCGGGTAGCCGGCCACGAAGATCAAGTCACCCGGCGACGCGCCCTTCGGGGAGACTTTGAGAAAGTGCTTCGGCCTGTACGGCACGTTGTCTTTGGAGTAGGGGACGGGCTTCCCTTCTTTCGATACGTAAGCACGCAAGAACGAGAAATCCCCCGTGTGCCTGGGCCACTGCCAGTTGTCCGTCTCCCCGCCGAAGTTCCCGATGCC
>Ga0194113_10011029_pt1 | contig 10730 bp, 5 predicted proteins | sample TA2MahC200mmetaG_FD_146193 | JGI IMG/M metagenome (GOLD analysis project Ga0194113, IMG submission 146193) | Freshwater microbial communities from Lake Tanganyika, Tanzania - TA2015017 Mahale Deep Cast 200m | ecosystem: Environmental > Aquatic > Freshwater > Lake | place: Tanzania: Lake... | reverse complement strand
TATCTGAGAGGGGATCTGAGCGAAGGGCGCATCACGCAAGAGCAGGCGCAGGAGCTGCTGGACTGCTTCTTCATCACCTTCAACCAGTACATCGGGTCCGGGCTGGCGATAGGGATGCTGCTCGGCGGGCGAGACGCGGAGGGCGAGGACATCGCGAACGAGCTGACGTGGATGTGCCTGCACGCAATCGACCATGTGCGCATGGCGTATCCGTCGGCGGGGCTGCGCGTGCACACGGGGACCGACCCGGAACTGCTCGACTTCGCGCTGGAGATCCTCGCGGAGGGAGTGAGCCAGCCCGCGTTGTTCAACGACGAGGTCATCACGGCATCGCTGGAGCGGATGGGCCTGCCGAGGGCGGATGCGTGTGAGTACATGAACTCGACGTGTGTCGAGATCACGCCCTGCGGCAAGAGCAATGTGTGGGTCGCGAGCCCGTACTACAACCTGCCGCAGATTCTGCTCGACATCATTGCGGAGGCTGCGGGGAATTCAGGGACACGATCCCAATTCGGGTCGGCAGGCCGGAATTCGGGGACACGATCCCAATTCGATACGACCGAATTGGGTCATGTCCCCGAATTCCGGGCGCTGCTCGTGGAGTATGACCGGCGGCTGGGGGAGCAGATCGCGGCGGCGGTGGCGGAGCAGAACCGCCTGCGGCACTCGTGCCAGGCGCACCGGAACTTCCCGCTGGCCTCGTGCTTCGTGCATGACTGCCTGGAGCGCTGCCTCGACATCGACTGCGGCGGCGCGCGGTACAACTGGATCGAGTGCAGCTTCGTGGGGCTGGCGACCGTCACCGATAGCCTGGAGGTTGTCCGGCGGTTCGTGTTCGGAACGGGCGAGCTGACGTGGGAGCAACTGCATGGAATGGTGCGGCGGAACTTCGAGGGTGACGAGGCGTGGCGGCAGAGGCTCATCCGCGAGCCGGCGAAGTACGGCAACGACGATCCGGCGGTCGATGCGATCGCGGAGCACATCATCGAGGCCGCGGTTACTCACTGCCGGCGGCACCGAGTCGTGTTCGACAGCACCTACGAGCCGGGGCTGTTTGCGTGGATCATGCACGCGCAACTCGGCCAGGAGACCGGCGCGACCCCGGACGGACGGCTGGCGGGAGTGGCCCTGAGCCCGGGCCCGGACCCCGCGCCCGGCCGCGCGACCAGCGGGCCGACGGCGGCGGCGCTGTCGGTGACCTCCTTCGATCACGGCCCGCTGATCGGCGGCGTGGCGTTCAACATGCGCTTCTCGCCGAAGACGCTCGCGAGCCCCGGGCAGAGGAGCAAACTGGCGGCGCTCATCCGCACGTACTTCGCGCGCGGGGGCTTTCAGACGCAGATAACGACGGTTGATCTCGAGACGCTGCACGCAGCAAGGGAACGGCCCGAGGACTACGCGGACCTGCTGGTGAGGGTCGCGGGATACTCGGACTACTTCGTGCGCTTGTCGCCGATCATGCAGGATGAGGTGATCGCGAGGACGGAGTTGAGGTTGTGAGGGGAAGGCTAACAAGGGACAGTCCTGCGTCCTGATCCCGTCAGGGCGGGATCAGGACTTGGACAGTCCCGATGGAGGACACATGAGGTACGCGACGGCGATATGGAACTACGCGGAGGAGGGGGTGAGGTTGCCGGAGCTGGTGCGGGAGTTCGTGGGGTTTGGGTATGACACGATCTCGTTTTCGTCGGGCAACTTCGGCGACATGAAGGACCCCGACGTCAGGGAGGCGGCGAGGGTCATTGAGGAGCAGAGGCTCGGGGTGACGGTGCATTGCGCGTTCGACTTCGGGATCGAGGGCGTGACGAAGGTGCTGGAGCTGTTCGGGGATGCGGTGCTGGCGGTGACGTTCGACCCGATGAGCGAAGTGGACTCGTGTGGGATGTGCTTCGCGACGGGCGCAATGGCGCCTGCGATCGCGGAGATCCTGCGGAGGAGCGAGGGGAGTGAGCTGAGGGTGGGGATCGAGGACCTGCCACTGGATGAGAAGGCCTTGGAGAGGTATCGAGAGGACCTGGGGCCGCTGGCGGAGGAGCCAAGGTATGGGATGCTGATCGACGTGGGGCACCTGAACATGCGGCTGAGGCGATGGAAGTACTTCGCGGGGCTGCCCGTCGCGGAGTACATCACGCGCATCCCGGTCCCCATCATCGAGGCGCACCTGCACGACAACAACGGCGAGGGCGACCAGCACGGGTACCTGGGCTTCGGCAATCTGGACTTCGCGGCGGTCGCGGAGGGGCTGAAGGCGGCGGGGTTCGAGGGCGTGTCCACGGTGGAGATTGCGCCGAGCTTCCACGGAAGCACGCCCGCGGCGTCGAAGCCGCGTGCGAAAGAGAGTCTGGCGCAGTGGAAGGCGTTGTGGGAGGCGTGAGGTGTCTGGGCGTGATGAATCACGCCCCTGCACTCGGGCGTGATGAATCACGCCCCTGCACTCGGGCGTGATGAATCACGCCCCTACACTCGGGCGTGATGAATCACGCCCCTACACTCGGGCGCGATGAATCACGCCCCTACACTCGGGCGTGATGAATCACGCCCCTACACTCGGGCGCGATGAATCGCGCCCCTACATGGGGCGCGGTCGCGGGGAGGCACTTGATGGCGACGGTTGCGTGGATGCTCGGTCTGCTGCTGCTGTGCGGCGGCGTTCTGGCGGCGCCGGCCCCGGATGAGGCGCCGGCCGGGCCGGGCGAATGGGGGTTCCGGCCCGCTGACGGCAAGCTCTCGGCGGTGGACCCGCCGGGGTTCGTGTGGCGGCCGCAGAAGGAGGCGCAGACATACGCCATCCAGGTCGGGAGGGATCGAGAGTGCACGGAGGTGGTTGAGGCAGCGGAGGGGCTGACACTGAACTGCCACTGCCCGGCCGAGCCCCTCGGGGCGGGCACGTACTACTGGCGCTTCCGGTTCACGACGCAGGCGGGTGAGGAATCCGAGTGGAGTACGGTGCGCAGCTTCATGGTGGACGCCTCGTCGCGGCCCTTCCCGATGCCGGGGCGCGAGGAGCTGCTGGCGCGCATCCCCACGAGTCACCCGCGGCTGTTTTTGCGGCCCGAGGATACTGCAACCTACAAGGAGCTGGCGCAGGGGCGGCTGAAGCCGCAGTGGGACGGGATTGTGGCCCAGTGTGAGAAGCTGCTGGCGACGCCGCCGGATGTCTCGGAGCCGCTGAAGTACCAGGAGAACGAGAAGCGCGGCGTCAACGACGATGCGTGGCGCAAACGCTGGTGGGGCAACCGGCAGCGAACCGAGGCGGTCTGCAATGGGGCGGCGACGCTCGCGTTCGCGTGGATGGTGAGCGGGGACGAACGCTTCGCGCAGGAGTCGCGGCGACTACTCCTGGCCGCCTGCTCGTGGGACGTGGAGGGCGCCACGAACCGCGCCTACAACGATGAGGCGGGGATGCCGTTCCTGTGGGGCACGTCGCGGGCGTACACATGGCTCCACGGGTACCTGAGCGAGGAGGAACGGCAGAGAGTGCGCGACTGCATGGCGGCGCGGGGCGAGGAGGCGTACCGGTCGCTGATCCGCAAGCAGCACATCTGGCGGCCCTACGATAGCCACGCGAACCGCCTGTGGCACAAGGTCGGCGAGGTCGGCACGGCCTTCTACGGGGAGGTCGAGGGTGCGGGCGACTGGGTGTGGCTGGCGATGAACGTGTTCCACAACTCATACCCCGTGTGGAACGACGACGCGGGCGGCTGGCACGAGGGGCTCGCGTACTGGAACGGCTACCAGTCGAAGGTGACCTGGTGGCTGGCCCTGATGCAGTCCATCTACGGCCTGAACGGCTACGACAAGCCGTTCTTCGCGAATGCCGGCAACTTCCCGCTCTATGTGGCGCCGCCCGGCGAGAGCCTGGGAGGCTTCGGCGACCTGACGCTGGGCAGCGCGACGGCCAAGAGCTGCAGCTCCACGGTGAGCATCTTCGCGCGGATGGCGCAGAACCCGTACTGGGAATGGTATGTCGCCGAGTCGGGCGGATCAGAGCTGCCCGGCGGCTACATGGGCTTCATCTACGGGACGACGGAGGCCGTCCCGCCGAAGGAGCCGACGGACCTGGCGAGCTCGGTCTGCTTCCCCGGCGTGGGCGTCGCAGCGCTGCACAGCGATCTCGCGAAGCGCGAGAACGATGTGCTGTTCATGCTGAAAAGCAGCCCGATGGGCACGCAGAGCCATGGGTATGACTCGCAGAACGCGTTCCTGCTGAGCGTGGCGGGGGACCCGGTGTTCGTGTACACCGGATGGCGCGACCTGTACGGCAGCCCGCACCACCAGAAGTGGATGTGGGAGACGAAGAGCCAGAACTGCATCCTGGTGAACGGGCTGGGACAGAAGAAGCACTCGAACCTGCCGCTGGGGGAGATCACGGAGTTCGCGACCTCGCCGCGGTTCGACTACGTGGTCGGCGAGGCGGCCCCGGCGTACGAGGGGCGGGTGACGAGGTTCACCCGCGCGGCCCTGTTCATCAAGCCCGAGGCCATCGTGCTCATCGACACGCTGGAGGCCCCGGAGGCGAGCACATTCCAGTGGCTGCTGCACGCGCGGACGGAGATGCAGGTCGAGGGGCAGACGATCCGCGCGAAGGGCCTGGGCAACGGCGCGGCGGTTGTGCAGCTGCTCCTGCCGGAGGGCCTGCAGATCACGCAGACGAGCCAGTTCGACCCGCCGCCGCAGGAGTGGGTGAAGCTGGAGCAGTGGCACCTCCAGGCGGCAACGGCGCAGCCCGCGAAGGTCGCGAGCTTCGTGTCGGTCATCCGACCCTACCGCGCCGACGCCCCCGAGCCGACGCTGACCGCGAAGGCGCTGGAGTCGGCGGAGGCGCTGGGGTGCGAGTTGGACCTGGGCGACGGGAAGGCAGTCGTCGTGTGGCGGAAGTCGGGGAACGGCCCGATCAGCCTGGGCGAGCTGACCACGGACGCGGAAGTGGCGTGCGTGGTGCTCGGGGCCGATGGAGGAGCGAGGGCGACGTTCGCGTACAAGGGGGCTTCGGTGACATACGGGGGTAAGGCGCTGGGCAGCGAACGGTGAGGCTACGGCATACGCCACCGCAGCGGACGAGGGCGTCCGCGCTCCCACGGAAAGGCAACGGCGCTGGCCACAGCTGCCGGCGGGACGCCCGCGCTCCCAGCAGCTGTCTTTGTTGTCAAGCGGCGGACGCCAGGGGCGGGTCCCAGGGTCGGCCGGTACGCACGATCATGTTCAGAATGCACAGCAGTTTGCGCAGGCAGGCGATCAGGGCGACTTTGGGCTTCTTGCCCGCTTGACGGAGGTGTTGATAGTGGGCGCGGATCACCGGGTTGAAGCGAGTGGCGACGAGGGCCGCCATGTAGAGCGTGGCGCGCACCTCCGCCCGTCCGCCCCAGATGGCGCGCTCGCCTTGGCGCTGTCCGCTATCGCGTTTGAAGGGTGCGACTCCCACCAAGGCCGCGATCTGCTGACGGTTGAGCGTCCCCAGCTCCGGCAGGTTCGCCACCAACATTCCCGAGGTCGCCGGCCCCACCCCCGGCACGCTGCGCACCAGGCCATCCTTCTCCCGCCACACCGGCGAAGAACGAATCCGGCGGGCAATCTCGTCGTCCACCGCCTTCAGCTCCCGCTGCAACCAGGCGATATGGTCTCGCAAGGAAGCCTCGCGGATCGGCAAGCTGCCCCGCAGACGATTCCGTTCCATCGTCAGCATGAGCTGCAGCTCGCTCCGACGCCCGACCAGCGCTTTCAGCTCCTGCAGCGCCGTATCGGGCAGCGGACGCGGCTGGGGCTTCATGGCGCAGGCGAAATGCGCCAGCACCGCGGCATCCAGCGGATCGCTCTTCGCCAGCCGGTTGTCGGCCTTGGCGAAATCGCGGACCCGCCGCGGGTTCACGACCACTACCGGCAGCCCGGCGGCCACCAGCGTCGAAGCGCACGCCATCTCATAGCCGCCGGTCGCCTCCATCACCACCAACGCCGGCGCGAGGGGTATCAGCAGCTCGGCCAGGGCCGCACAGCCCTCCGCGTCGTTGGCGAACGTCCAGCGCGTCGGCGAGCCATGGCTCGCCACGTCCAACTGCGCCTTCGAGACATCGATCCCCACATACGGTGCGTCGGACATATGCCTTTCCTCCTTCATGGCCCAGCCTTGCCGATTCGGCTTCGGTCAGCCCTGGCAGCTGTTCGGGCTCATGGGGAGATCCGGGCGGAGCGACGCCTGCTGGGAGACGGGCTTCTCGCTCCAAGGTGGAACCGGTCTGCTCCGCCCGCCCCCGTGCCCCCTGGCCAGGGGGCACGGGGGACTCCGATCCCCCTCACCTTACCCCCCGACTCCCCTCCCCACAAGGGGGAACAACCCGAGGGGTAAGATACAAGGTGGACGACAGCACGAACCCGTTATGCCCGGCATCTCTGTACCGTAGGACATCACACGGTCCTCCCTCGTCGCCTCCTGATCCACAGGCTACCGAGCCACACCACCAGCACCACCGGCACCCACACCGGGGCGAAGCCGAGGGCCCAGGCTCCGGCGACGCCGAGGGTGCGGCCGGACCAGTGCCAGCCGGAGCGCAGCGCCGAGGCCGCGAGGACGCTGCCGGATGGCCGGGGCACCGGTGACTCGAAGGTCGCCGAGACGGTGGCCAGGACCGTCTGCGAGAGCACCTCATACTGCCTACGACGGTTGTCGAGCGTCTTCTCCTCGGATTGCTCGACAGCCGCGCGGACGGCCGCCCGCAGTTCGCGGTCGCGGGTGCGTCGGGCCTCGCGGGAGAGTTCGGTCTGCTTCTCGCTCTCGCGGTGCAGGGCGGTCTGAACGTCCACGACCTGCTGCGTCATGTCCTGGCCGGCGAGTTGCTGCGAGACGGTGGCGCCGAGGGCCGAGAGCGCCGCCAGCGTCGCCTCCAGGTTGCCAGCCGGCACCTTGCAGGAGAGGGTCGCGGTCGCCAGGCGCGCGGCCCTGTGGAAGTCGGCCTGCAGGACAAAGCCGCCGTTCTCGCGGACGATCTCCTCTCCCAGCCGCAGCGAGGCGAGCGCATCCTCGGTGCGCACGGTCAGGGCCGCGTCGTAGGAGAGGTGCAGCTTCTCCGCGAGGCCGTAGTTCCGGTCACGCGCGCCGAGGGACACGCCGCCGGTGACCGGCTTCGGCGGCTCACGGTGCCACTTCACATGCCCATCGGCGAAGGCGATGTTGAGGCCCTCGTTGTGGCGCTTGGCCGGAGCGCCCGACGCGTCCGCATCGTAGAGCAGAATCTCCTCGGCCGGGTCGGAGAGCGAGCTGAGGTTCGCCTTCGAGAGCTGCACGTTCATCGCGTAGCTGCAGGTCTGGTTCGTCTCATCCGTTGGGCACCTGAAGAGCTGCTCGTTCTTCACATAGGGGTAGACGTCCCGCTGCCAGGTGAGGGCAGACGGGAGCTGCCCGGCGTGGTCCTCGGTGAACATCAGCATCCCCAGCGCAAGCTGCTTGAGGTTGCTCATGCAGGAGGTCTGGCGGGCCTTGCTCCGCGGGCGTGAGAACACTGGGAAGGTGATGGCGCCCACTAGCACGACGAGCACCCCGAGGACGGACACCTCGATGACCGACAGCCGGAAACGGCCCCGGCTGGGACGCGGTTCAGTCTCCTCAGCCAGCCTCTCCGTGACGTTCTGCACGTACGCCTCTCCTCGCTCCGGCTCCGAGTAGCTCTCCCGGTAGAGGCGCGCATCGTCCTTCACGAGCTGGAGCCACTCGCGGCAGACCTCGCAGCGGCTCAGGTGGAGGTCGATGCGGGTAGCTTCCAGGGCCGACGCCTCGTCATCCGCATAGGCGGAGAGGCGCTCGACCCATTCGTCGCAGGGGGTGGGGGTGCTCATGTTCGGGCCTCGGCTTCCACCGCAGAGTCACTCCCGGAGAGCTGCTCCCGCAGGGCCTGCCTGGCCCGGCAGCAGCGCACCCGCACCGCGTTGACCGTCAGCCCGAGCGTCTCGGCGATCTCCTCATAGCTGAGGTCCTGCAGGTACTTCGCGGCGAGGATCTCGCGGTCGCGCTCGGCGAGGCAGTCCAGCTTCTCGCGCAGGGCCAGGCGGTCTTCGGGTGGGTCGCTCGGCGGCGGCTCGACCGTCGCGGACGGGACCTCGCGGCCGACCGTTCGCAGGTGGTTCAGCGCCTTGTGCCGGGCAATCCCGAAGAGCCACGCGCTGAAGCGTTCCGGGCGCTTGAGGGTCGGCAGTTGGCGGTAGGCATCGACGAAGGCGTCCTGGCTGATGTCCTCGGCCGCATCCGCATCGCGCACCAGCGCCCGAGCCGCCGAGATCAGCCGCGCATGATGCGAGCGCACCAGCTCCGCGAAGGCCGTGCGGTCGCCGCGTTGCGCTCGCCTCACCATCGCCGCGTCTGCCGTCGCCACGTCGCCACCCTCCGGGAGTGCATTCCCCCTATAGTCACTCAACCTCACCCGAACATTACACGCGGGAGGGGGAGATTCCTGGCAGCTTGGTCTCCTTGCGACGGGAGGTGATCGCGCCGGGCACCAAGAAACGCGCGGCACACCTCCTCGGGAGCGACGCACAATGGCTCTGCGCTGGTCAGTCCTTGCGTTTCTGCTCGCAGCTTGCAGCCTCGCCCAAGCCGACGAGCTGTCGGTCAGTTCGTGGACCGTCACCTACGGACCGAGCGGCGTGCGGAGCGTTGCCTACGAGGGCAAGCCGCTGCTCGGGCCGCTGGATGTGAACCTGTACCAGCCCGACTACAAGGGCGCGCACTTCAGCCTCGGCGGGTGTGAGGTGAAGCACGAACAGACCGGCGAGGTGCACCGGCTGATCTTCACCCGCGACGTCCCGGACAAGGCGAAGTGCGTGGGTACGCTGGAGATCGAGGGCAACCGGCTGCGGTGGACGGCGGCGATGGAGATGATCGCGCCAGGCCCGCTGGAGGTCCACGTACCGATCCTCGCGGAGGCCTTCCAGTCGGACGCGGGCGATGTGTTCTTCACGATCGACGGGCGCGAGCAGGAGGTCGTGCGCGGGCATACCTGGGAGCCGTACTACCCCACCGAAGAGGTCCGCCTGCGGGCGCTCGACCATGACATCGTGCTGCGTCCCGTCCCCGCGCAGGGCCGCTGGGTGTTCCAGGACCGACGCCGCGAGCAGGTGTCCTCGGCGCGGATCATCGGGCTGGCGACGAGTACGGGGCAGGGGGTGACGCGGGTCGTGCCCGCCATCGACATCGTCGTGGAGCCGCTTGCCCCGGAGGAGGCGCGGGCGCGCAAGCTCGTCCTCGGCCAGCAGCGGGTGACGATCAGCGATGCGCCGGTGGTGAACGCCGGCTTCGAGGGCGGCCTGGACGGCTGGAGCCACGGCGCGAACGCGCTGCTCGACGAGACGAACCCGGCCGAGGGCAGCGCCTGTGCGCGGCTGGAGGTCGCCTCGGCGGCGGAGCAGAGCGTCTACATCACGCAGCAAGTGCCGATCACGCCCGGCGCGCGGTACGAGGTCTCGTGCAAGCTGCGTGCGGAGGACGTGAAGGCCGCCGAAGGGATGCGCATGACGTGCGTCGGCGCGGCGCTGATCCTGGAGTGGGCCGACCGCGATGGAAAGTGGAAGTACTCGGGGGCCTACTCGGCAGGGACGTTTGGCTCGAGCGACTGGAAGACGGTGACCTGCGAGGAACTCATCGCGCCCGGGGATGCCGGCTACGCGATCATCTTCCTCGCCCTCCGCGCAACCGGCACCGCGTGGTTCGATGACGTAGAGTTGACCGAGATCAAGCGGCATACGGTCATCACCTCGCCCCTCGACGCCGTGGCGCTGCGCGACAACCGCCCGCTGTTCGCCTGGCTCGCTGAGCCGATGGCTGAGGAGTACCGCATCGCGTGCCGCGGCCCAGGCGGCTTCGAGGCGGCGACCAAGGAGACGACCTACCGGCCGCCCAAGCCGCTGCCGCCGGGCGAGTACGAGTGGCAGGTGACGGCGGGGACGGCGGAGCCCTCAGTGACGTGGCGCTTCACCCAGACCGCCCCCCAGGATGCCGACACGACCGGCCCGGACCTCACCATCGCCCCGCAGAGCTTCACCGACGCCAAGGGCGAGCTGCCGGTAGGCGCGGAGGACCTCTCGGGCGTTGACTGGCCGAAGGTCCGGCTGACCCTTGACGGCAAGGAGACGACGGCGAAGGTCCGCGTTCAGGGCGCCGGCGGCATGGTTCGCCCGGAGGGCGGATGGCCGAAGGGCGGCGTACGCGTGCAGGTGAGTGTGCCGGACCGGCTGGGCAACGAGACCCGCGCCGAGACGTGGGTCGTCAACACGCCCCCGCCGCCGGAGACGCTGACGTGGACTCACGACCGCGGAATCTCAGAGGGGAAGACGTGCTTCCTGCCGCTCGCGATGTACCAGGTCCCGCCGAAGGAGATGCCGCGCGTCAAGCAGGCGGGCTTCAACACCGTCCACATGTACACCTGGGAGGGCAACAAGGACGACGTGACCGCCCGCGAGTACCTGGACGCTGCTCAGCAGAACGGCCTCCGCGTGTTCATCGGCTTTGACCGGGGCATCCAGAGCGGCTCCGGCCTTGTCCAGATGAACCTCGACCACGTCGCCCGGCGCATCGGCGCACTGCGCGATCACCCGGCGCTGCTTGCATGGTACCTGTTCGATGAGCCGGACCTCTCGCACCAGTACGTCTCGCCCGTGAACCTGCGCAAGCTCTACGAGTTCATCAAGACCCTCGATCCATACCATCCCGTGATCGTCACCTTCGCCCAGGACAACCCGCTGACCGTCTA
>Ga0194113_10011028_pt1 | contig 10731 bp, 11 predicted proteins | sample TA2MahC200mmetaG_FD_146193 | JGI IMG/M metagenome (GOLD analysis project Ga0194113, IMG submission 146193) | Freshwater microbial communities from Lake Tanganyika, Tanzania - TA2015017 Mahale Deep Cast 200m | ecosystem: Environmental > Aquatic > Freshwater > Lake | place: Tanzania: Lake... | reverse complement strand
CATAATGTCACGCGTCACATCTACGAAATCTCGCGCCTGGCCCATGATATTGCCGGAGGCATCGTAGCCACCATGCCCTTCCAGGGCGATTTAGAGAGCAGCGAGGTGGGCCGCTATGTGAAGAAATACTTGGCAGGCGCTGAAGGTATTCCCGTTGAGGCCCGGATGAAAATCCTCAGACTCATCGAGAACATGAGTGGTGGCACAGCCCTAATCGAGTCCATGCATGGCGCAGGTTCTCCCCAGACCCAGAAGGTGATGTATGGACGGTTGGGAAACCTTGAGCAGAAAAAACGCTGGGCCAAAAAGATCGTGGGAATTGAATGAAGGATTGTCCCTTTTTAAGGCTACATTACTTCAGGTCCATCCGCTTTACAGGTACAAGACGGTGACCAAGCATGTCTACTGCCGCTTGAGATTGTTCCAGGATGACGTATCCGATCAATGGTTCATATTCGCCGTTTTCTGGCTTCATATCCACAAATAAAACCTCGTTGTAAATGGGACGGAATCCTTCGATCTGTATTCGTACCGGACCGCAGACTTCTCCTTCAACAGTCTCCTGGGTAGCGGTTTCCAAGGCAACCTTTCCCATATCATCTAATTGCCCCAACCGGTCACGCCACGCGCTTGGAAGCACCAAAAAGGATGCTCCTGTATCGACCAGGGCATCGCACCGGATCTTGGCGCTTGGATCGGATGGATTTTCGATTCTGACTGAGGCAACTATTCTTCCCATCTCTCGCTCTCCTAAAAAACGCCTCTTGGAAATGGTGGTCATCTCCAGGTTATTGGCCGAACATTTCCTTTTAAACTATTATATACACCATTTTTAAACTTATGGGAAGTGGTAATTGAACTACCACCAGCTACAAGCTGGTGGATTCTCTACTGACTGAAGTCAGCTAAAGACAAGACAAACAGCACAGAAATCCTCACGAGGGGAAATCTAAAAAACCTGCACACAGTGTGCATACTAAAGTCTTCGCCTGAAGGCGAGGGTTTTTCTCCCCGAGTGAGACAATAATCAATACCAGATTTGATAGGGATTGAAAAATCGGGACCCGATTTCCAATTCCTTTGTTTTTTTAGTTTAATGTTGGCCTTCTTCCTCACCAGTCCCTGAAATTTATTATACAACTAACGGCCTAATTCATTATGTCACTCCCATCTGGTTCTGAATAAGCCTTCTTTATTCAATCTCAACGACCACTGTTCTCCCCCCTGCTCTCACACCTCTGACTGCCTGATCGATCGTTTCCTTAAGATCGACGAACTCCAGAGCAAAATTATCATAAATCCACTCCCAGGTCGAGATCGAAAAATATGTTCTTGCAATAAGTTTTGCTGAATGATAATGATCAATCCGTTGGCCGTCATTGAAATCCGGCTTGCATATCGCCAAGGAGCAAGGCAACTCTATGCCAATGCAGAAAGCAAACAGTATCGAAATCTATTACGAGCTCCATGGCAAAGGGAACCCCCTTGTCCTGATTATGGGCCTGCGGCGCAATGCGGAATGGTGGTATCGTCAGCTTCCCGACCTGTCGAGACATTTCAAGGTGCTTGTCTTTGACAACAGAGGGGCAGGCCGGGCTGAAAAACCGGTCATGGACTATTCCATCCGTCTCTTCGCAGACGATACAACAGGACTGATGGAGGCGCTCGATATAAAAAGGCCCATATTCTGGGCATTTCCATGGGCGGATACATAGCGCAGGAACTGGCTGTCAATTATCCTGAACGGGTGATGAGTTTAATCCTCGGCTGTACCAGTGCCGGGGGGCCAAAGGCAGTCCACATGGGTCCGGAGAGGCTGAAAAAATTCACTGCCAATGAAGGACTTTCTCCCGAACAAATTCTTCAGAAAGATATGGATATCTATTTTTCGGATAAATTTGTTCGAGAAAATTCGGAAAAGGTCAAAGAATTTATAGAGATTTCTCTCCAATATTACCAGCCACCGGATGCCTTTATGAGACAGTTTGACGCCTGCCTTAAACACGACACTGTGGATAGCCTCCACCGGATCAAAGGGCCCGTTCTGATCTTATCGGGGGATGATGACCCTCTCGTCCCTCCTGAAAATTCAAACATATTGAAAGAGCTGATCCCCCATGCCGAATTGGTTTTTTTCTCGGGCGGGAGACATTGCTTTTTTATTGAAGAGGCGGAAAGGTTTAACCATGAAGCAATCAAGCTTATAAAATCGGCCCAGACTAAAAATCTATTGACATAACCCGAACGGTTTGATAAGTATGCCCCGTTGGGTTTAAATATTTCAGACATGAAGGAGGTGAAGGAAAGGGTTCTTTTAAATAGTTTTTTAAACCTCATCGAAAAAGGAAGGAGGGAGAAAGGATGACAAAAGAAGTTTCGAGAAGAAAATTTTTGAAATATATGGGGGCGACTGCTCTCACCGCCGGGTCCCTTGGCGCATCATCAAAAGCGATGGGCCAGGCCAAACCCATCCCAAAAGATCCCATAAAAATCGCAGCGGTAAGTTTCTTAACCGGCGCGGCGGCGGCTCCGTTCGGAATTCCAGGTGACAATACCTATAAGATGTGCGCTGATTTTATCAACAAAGAGGGTGGAATTCTGGGCCGAAAGATCGACCTGCAAAGCAAGGATGAGGCAGGCGGCGTGGATGCCCAGGTCAAACTCTGCCGGAAACTGATTCTTGAAGACAAGGTCGATGTGGTCCTCGGTTACATTTCATCGGCCTCCTGTCTGGCTGTCCTCCCTCTGGCTGACGAGCTGGGTGGACTGATTGTCGCCTACGACTGCGGAACGCACGAATTGATGGAAGGAGCCAAATCTCCGTATGATGTGCCAAAATTCAAGCTCGGTTTCAGAAGCAAGGCCCACCTCGGCATCGATAATATTGCATTGGCCCTCTACATCAAGAAATATTATCCCAACATTAAAAAGGTGGCAGGCATCAACCAGGATTATGCGTGGGGAAGAGACAGCTGGCTTATCTTTGAAACATCCATGAAAAAGCTGATGCCTCAGGTTCAGGTGGTCAAGACCCTATGGCCTCCTCTTGGTAATACCGATTTTACCGCACACATCAGCGCCCTGATGGGGTCGGAGCCGGATATCGTTCACTCATCCCTCTGGGGAGGAGATGCGGTCACTTTCTCGAAGCAAGCCTTAGGAATGGGCTTTTTTAAGAAGATTAGAATGGCCTATTCGCGAGGAGAGCCCTATCCTCAAGAAATGGGGAAGGATTATCCGGAAGGGCAGATCATCTGCTGCGCCGGGACTCACTACTTCCTGTTTACGCCAAAAGACAAAGCCTCTGCAGATCTCCAGAAATGGTTCGTGGCGGAATACCAGAAGAGATACGGAAAATACCCGACCTATCCGTGCTACCATGCCTTTCAGGCAATCTTTGCTTATAAGCATTCCGTTGAAAAGGCATCGAAGGCAGCGGGTGGCGGGTGGCCGACTCATGATCAAATCGCAAATGCGATGACGGGGATCACCTTCCCGACGCCATCGGGAATGTTAACGATCCGGGAAGATCATAACGGCATCGAGGATTGTTTGGTGGGAATTTCAAAAATGACGCCCAAGTATCCCTTCCCGATCCTTGACAAGATGGAGGTGTTTCCGGCTGCCCAGGTCAACGCACCTATCGGCACAAAGACAGTGGACTGGATCAATAGTTGGAAGTAGGAATTGCTGAAAAAGTAAAAGTATCGGGTTAAGGTTAGGGTTAGGATGTCAGTTTCGTCTTTGGGTAAAGGGAATGGTTTTAAAATCATTGACCCTAACCCATTGACCTTTCACCAAACTGGCTTCATAGCCCTAACCTTTTAACCTCACCTAATTGGAATTTGAGTCATTGGGGTATAACGAGTCATGTGGATTATTTACACTCTTAATGGTCTCTATTTTGCCGCCCTTTTATTTCTCATCTCCCTTGGGCTTAATATCATCCTGGGCGTCATGGGCATCCTCAACCTGGCTCATGGTTCTCTTTATGCAATCGGCGCATTTATCGCTGCCTGGGTCATCATTGCCATCGGGACGAACGTCCCGCCATTTTTTCTCTATGTATCACTCTTAAGCGGATTAATCGGGGTAAGCATCGTGGGGTTCTTAATGGAAAAATCCTTAATCCGATTTATGTATAAACGTACCCTTGAGTACCAACTCCTTCTCACCTTTGGAGCGCTCATGCTCCTTGAAGATATCATCAAGTTGATATGGGGGGGGCAGGCCTATTATGCCTCTGCCCCTTTTGATCTCTTAGGCAAAGTCGATATTGGGGGACATGTTTACCCGACCTACTTTCTATTTGTAATGTTCATCGCTTTAATCGCAGGGCTATTTATCTGGCTCTTTATGTCAAAAACAAAGTTGGGAATTATGCTAAGAGCCATTTCTCTGGATAGAGAAATGGCCACCGGATTAGGGCTCAATATTACCGGGCTCAGCACATTCGCCTTTGTGCTTGGATCAGGGCTGGCCGGATTGGCAGGGGCTCTGGTCGTCCCAACGACCCCAGCCCTTTTGGGATTTGGCCATGAACCCCTCATCCTTGGTTTTATTGTGGTCGTCGTGGGGGGGCTCGGAAGCCTCAAGGGCGCCTTGGTAGGATCTCTCCTCGTGGGCTTCACAAGATCCTTTGGTATTGCCGTATTTCCGGAAATCGAATTGCCCTTATTATTCTTAATTGCTGGTATTATTCTGGTCGTTAAACCAGAAGGTCTTTTCGGGAGATAAAAGTGGGCTTAACGGGAATGGTTAAAAACCCAAGATGGATTGTTTATTTATTAACCTTCATTGCGTTATTATTCATCCCCCGAATTCTCTCTATCCATGACCTCATGCTCTTCGAGTATGGGATGACCTTTGCCATTGTTGGATTGGGCTTCAATCTGCTCCTGGGATATACAGGCCTTTTGTCTTTTGGTCACGGCGCCTATTTTGCCGCGGGGGCCTATACGGTTGCAATGATTGCGAAGTACCTTCCTCAGGCCTACGCCCTCGAGATATTGATTCCGGCCGCCCTCTTCTTTTCAATGGTGCTCTCCATCATCTTCGGTTTCGTCTGCGTAAGGCACACAAAAATCTTTTTTTCCATCCTCGCCCTCTCTCTTTCCATGCTCCTGTTTGCCTTATTATTCAAACTTTATCACATTACCGGGGGGTCCGACGGACTTCGCGTCCCCCTTCCCACCCTGTTTGGCATGTCATTCAAGGGGATCAGGAGACCTGAGTTTCTTTCAGGGACTTATTACTATTTCTTATTGGGGATGTTTTCCGTAAGCTTCCTCATCATGAAAGGGATTGTCAGTTCCCCCTTTGGCAAAGCCCTCCAGGCCATCAGGGACAATGAAGTCCGGGCCGAGTTGATTGGCATTCGTGTTCGTCGGTATCGACTTTACGCTTTTGTTATCTCCGGAATGTTTGTTGGGTTAGGGGGCGCCCTGTGGACCTTTGTCAATGGCCATGTCACTGCCGACTTGTCCCACTGGGTTTTTTCAGGCGAGATTGTTTATATGACCCTGCTGGGCGGTTTCGGAATCTTTGAAGGACCCATCATCGGCGCCATCATTTTTACCTACTTAAAGTTATACGCTATGGGGAATACGCAGTATTGGATGTTTGTTATCGGGGGGACGCTGATTGTTCTCGTCCTTCTCCTTCCGAATGGTGTCGCAGGAGCCTTTTCAAGCCTGTGGGCTATGATCAAAAAGAAAAGCGATTGAGGAAGCCGAATGTTAACGATAGATAACTTGAAGAAACATTTCGGATCTGTCAAAGCCGTTGATCATGTCAATCTAAAAATTACGGAGGGGGAGATCGTCTCCATCATTGGAACCAATGGGGCTGGAAAAACAACTCTGGTCAACTTAATCAGCGGATACATCAAACCCGATAGCGGGCGCATTCTATTTTTAGACAAAGATATCACCTATGCTTCCCCTTATATCAGGATCAAATTGGGCGTGGGCCGAAGCTTCCAGCTGATTCAACTCTTCTCCAATTGCACGGTCCTGGATAATGTTAGAACCGCTCTTTTCTCAAAATATGGAATGATACGAAGGGGGCTGTTGCCGGCGGATCGTTACGCTTCTGTCACGGATGAGGCGATCAAGATTCTGGACAGTTTTAGTATGTCCGATAAAAAGAATTTGACTCCCAAGGGCCTTTCGGAAGGGGATTTGAAAATTCTTGATATTGCCATTGCCTTTGCATTGAAATCGAAACTGCTCTTATTGGACGAACCTACCAGCGGAGTGGCCACAAACGATAAATTTAAAGTCATGGATTCCATCGTTAAGGCAATAAAGAAGGAGCGGATATCAACCCTCATCATCGAGCATGACATGGACATCGTTTCAGGATACTCCGACAGGGTCGTCGTCATGCACGAAGGCAAGGTGATCGCAGAAGGCAAGCCTAACGAAGTGATGGAAAACAAAGAAGTCAAAGCCACTGTCTTTGGTATCGTGAGTTAATGGAGATGCTGCTCAAAATTGAAAATTTAGATGTGTTTATCGGTTCGACCCAGATTTTGAGAAATATTTCATTGGGGGTGAATGAGGGAGAGATTGTCTGCCTGTTAGGGCGAAATGGAGCGGGAAAGAGCTCCATTATCAAGAGCACAATCGGCCTCTATCCCTCCCGGTCGGGGAAGATCATTTTTAATGGGAAAGACATTACTCCTCTATCCCCCCGGAAGAAAGTTCTTTCAGGAATCGGATATTCTCCTGAAGACACGAGAATATTTACAGAGCTCACGGTGGAAGAAAACATTAACCTTTCGACATGGGTGCGCGGAAAGGGGGAGACCTTCAGTTACGAAAAAATATTTACTATTTTCCCAAAAATTAAGAGTTTCATGGACAGAAAAGGGCTGAACTTGAGCGGAGGGGAAAAGAAGATGGTCTCCGTTGCCCGAGCCTTAGCGCTCAACCCCTCATTGCTGCTGTTGGATGAAGCCTTTGAAGGGTTGGCTCCTCTCGTGGTGAATCATTTTATGGAGGCATTAAACCAGATCAGAAAATTGGGAGTGACGATCCTCCTTGCGGAATCCAACGTCCGAATCGTTTCGCAAGTCACGGAGAGGACCTACATTATAGAAAGAGGAGAAATTATCTTTGAGGGGCACCCCCGAGAAATTCTCGAAAACGAGAGACTGCTGAAGTTGGTTGGGAAGTAAAACGAGGAATAAAATAAAACGAGATCCCGAAATCGTAGATCCTGAATCAAGTTCAGGACCTGGTTCGGGATGCCAAAGTGAATGTAAATCCTTTTTGTCATGCTTCTGAACCTTGGCCTGATGGAGATCAGGCTCGTTTCAGCATCTCTTCTTCATTCATGCCTTAGCGCACCTATTACCTCTGGAGGCTCAGTATGGAAAAACTCACTCTCTTCCGGACCACCAAAAGAATTCTTTTTGGACTCGGAGCGGTTGAAAAGACAGGCGCGGAAGCTCAACTTCTCAAAGCAAAAAAAGTTCTCATTATCACCGATCAGGGGGTGATTCAAGCCGGCCTTCTCGAAACCGTTGAGAAGTCCCTTCAAGCCGCTGGCCTTCCCTTTGTAATTTTCGATGGCGTGGAGCCTGATCCCAGGATTGAAGTGGTCGAAAAGAGCGTTGAGAAAGCCAAAAAAGAAGGAATTGACCTCATCATCGGTTTTGGAGGAGGAAGCTCTCTCGACATTGCTAAAGTCACTTCAATCCTCCTCACAAATCCTGGTAAGATCGATGGTTTATTTGGAATCGATCTCGTTCCCAATCCAGGAATACCCGTGATCCTGGTTCCCACCACGGCTGGGACCGGAAGCGAAGTCACACCCATCGCCATCTTATCCGACACCAAAGAGAAATTGAAAAAAGGGATCGTCAGCCCTTTTCTCTTTCCGGAAGTCGCCATCGTTGACCCCAAGTTGACCATTGGCCTCCCTCCTTCTGTGACCGCCTTCACAGGAATGGATGCCTTAACCCATGCCATTGAAGCCTACGCTTCTATCAACGCCACTGATTTAACAGATCTCTTCGCCTTCAGAGCCTTGGAACTCATCTCCCAAAATATAAGGATAGCCTATGCAAATGGGGAAAATCTGACGGCCCGCTCAAATATGATGGAGGGAAGCCTGCTTGCGGGAATCGCTTTTGCCAATGCCGGCGTTGGCGCAGTCCATGCCTTTGCCTATCCTCTCGGAGGAGAATTTCATCTCGCCCATGGACTCACGAATACATTGATGCTCCCTTATGTGATGCGATACAACATTCTTGGGTGTCCTGAAAAGTTCGCCCAGATGGCAAAGGCTTTCGGGGAGAAAGCGGAGACCCTTTCCGTGATGGATGGGGCAGAAACAGCAGTAAAATTTGTAGAACGACTCTCCGATGACATTCGGGTCCCGAGAAGGCTCAGGGACGTTGGGGTCCCGGAAAATGCAATTCCCCGGTTGGCTGAGGCGGCCATGAAAGTGACAAGGCTCCTGGCCAATAACCCAAGAAAAATCGCACTCGACGATGCCATCGCCATCTACAACTCCGCCTATTGATATAGTTGTATCGTCAACAAAATATTTTCTTAATCTTGCTGCCAATTGAATTGTTATCCCCCTAAAGATAAACTCCCAACCATCTTTTCGTTGGTTCCTTACCTGTTGACCGATGAAATTTGCCATTAAACCTGTAATTTTGTATAAATAGCCATGGAAGAAAGCCGCAGAGGAGGCCTTAAACATGATCCCTGAGAAATCGCTCGATCCTCAATGGGCGCTCAATTCAATTTATAATGGCATTGTCGTCATCAATGCGGAGGGAATCATCACCTATTTTAACAAAACCGCAGAAAGGATTTTTAATATTCCCGCTCATGGGGCCATTAATTTATACATTCTGAAAGTCCTCCCGAATACAGGTGGCAAATTGCTTGAATGTCTGGAGACAGGAAAACCCTTTTATGGAGAGAAACTTAAAGGGCAGGAAGTTACCCTGATCTCCAATATAAATCCAATTATCAAGGATGGGATAACCACAGGAGCCATAAGTGTCTTCCAAGATATCTCCGAGATTGAAGGTATCTCAAAGGAATTGGATCTATTCAAGAATATGAAAAATTGGCTCGACACCATCATCGATTCCTCATACGATGGTCTTTGGATCTGTGACCATGATGGTAAAGTCATCAGAATCAATAAAGCCTCCGAAAGGATCAACAATCTGAAAGCAGAAGAAGTGGTCGGTAAAAATATGAAGGATTTAGTCGCTCAAGGTTTTTTTGACAAATCAGTGACCTACGAAGTCTTGAAGAAGAAGACTTCTGTAACAATGATCCAGCAGTTGAAAGAAGGAAAGAGAATTTTAGTTACGGGGAACCCTATTTTTGATGAAAAAGGAGAAATTGTTTTTGTCGTAACTAACGACCGTGATATTTCAGAGTTAGATCATTTGAGGAATCAACTTCAAGAGGCCCAAGCCCTGGCCAAAGGCTATATTTCAAGACTCTCTGAGTTGGAAATGAAAGGAGTCGATCTCTCTAACATCATTTTTCAGAGTAGGGAGATGGAAAGGATCATTGAAATAGCTTTAAGGGTGGCCAAGGTGGACTCAACAGTCCTGCTTCTTGGTGAATCCGGGGTTGGAAAAGGAATGATTGCAAAACTGATTCATAAACAATCAGAAAGAACCAATGGTCCTTTTATAAGGGTTGATTGCGCAGGGATACCCGAACCCCTTGTTGAGACAGAACTGTTCGGGTATGAAAAAGGGGCTTTTACAGGGGCCAAAATCGAAGGTAAACCCGGTTTTTTTGAACTCGCAAACAAGGGAACCCTCTTCCTTGACGAGATTGGAGAAATCCCTTTAGCGACTCAATCCAAACTTCTCCGTTTCTTAGAGGATCACGAAATCATCCGCGTAGGAGGAACCGAGCCAAAGGAAATCGATGTACGGGTGGTTGCCGCTACGAATAGAAATATTGATGAGATGGTAGCTGCAAGGGCCTTTAGAAAGGACCTTTATTACCGACTCAACGTGGTTCCGATTCACATCCCTCCCTTAAGGGAAAGGAGGGAAGATATTTTGCCCCTGACTTTTCATTTCCTGGAAAAATTTAATAAGACACATCGAAAAGAAAAGACTCTTTCTCCGGAAACAATTGAAGCATTATGTAAGTACGATTTCCCTGGAAACATCCGTGAACTGGCAAATATCGTTGAAAGGCTGTTAGTCATCGTAGAAGGGAAACGGATTGAAGTTCAAGACCTCCCAAATGCGATTTTGAACTACGGGCCAAAAGATTCATCCTATCGGTTATTATTTGAAGGAATTCCTCTTAAGGATGCCCTGAAGAAATGTGAGGATATTATTATTCAAAATGCACTTAAAAAGTTCGGTTCCCAACGGGAAACTGCAAAAGCGCTGAAGGTAGACCAGGCAACCATTTCAAGGAAGATAAAAAAACTCTCCTCATTTAGAGATGAGGCAATAGTGCATAAATAGATGCGCTATTGCAATATTTATTATTTAATAATTTTATAGTATTACAACATGTATTAGGTTTTAAAGGTAAATGTTATGCATATGTGCATACTACCTTTTTTCCCTAAAAATTCTTTACTTAAAATTTAACCAATTCCTAAAAACAGAATTTATTTATTATTTCGATTTGTTAGAAATATTTTCCATCCATAATTCTTATCATCCCACAATCCTTTAGGTTTTGGCACAAATAATGGATTATGCATTGCCAA
>Ga0194113_10011016_pt1 | contig 10738 bp, 11 predicted proteins | sample TA2MahC200mmetaG_FD_146193 | JGI IMG/M metagenome (GOLD analysis project Ga0194113, IMG submission 146193) | Freshwater microbial communities from Lake Tanganyika, Tanzania - TA2015017 Mahale Deep Cast 200m | ecosystem: Environmental > Aquatic > Freshwater > Lake | place: Tanzania: Lake... | reverse complement strand
TTTCCATTACATACGGCAATAAACTTGCACATAACATTCCATGTGGAGCAGAATACATACCCCCTAAAGGACCGGCAAAACCATGCACTGCCCCCAATTTTGCATTAGCCAATGCTATTCCACCATATAAACTTGCCAAAGACATATCCTGACGAGCTTTCTCTTGATTATAATGATCGGAATATACGAATCGTATTGATCGGGCAATTCGACGAATTCCGTCCTGACATATAACATCAATTAATGGATTATCATCCGTAGAAACAAAAGGTTCAATAAGTTGCGTTAAGGCATCTAATCCTGTACTGGCGGTTATCTCTGGAGGCAAATCGTATGTTAATACTGGATCAACGACGGCAATAGTGGGCAACATTAAATGGCTACGCAAACTGACTTTTACCCGCATCTCAGGTACAGAAATTACTGCGTTACGGGTTACCTCTGTACCTGTACCCGCCGTTGTTGGTATAGCTATATATGGCAAACCAGGTTTTTTAAGCTTTTTTCCCTTTCCCACAACTTCTAAGTAATCCAATAAATCCCCTTCATTTCTAACCATAATAGCTATAGCCTTCCCTGCGTCCAAAGCACTTCCACCCCCAATTCCAATCACAAAATCATATTTTTTCTGATGCGCAACAGATATACCATCTTGCAGGGAATCGATGGTTGGCTCTCCTATTATCGCGTGAAAGGTGTATCCAATTCGCTGTTGTTTTAATATCTGCACTACAGGATCAGCCCGCTCTATGGAGCTTCCACATACTATCAAGCAACGCTCACCAAACGTAACAAGGTCATCATTAAGTTTTTTAATTGCCGAACTCCCAAATATTATTCGTGAGGCTGTAGCGAATTCAAATTGCATGTCTGACATTTTCCTAACTCCAATTATCATCAGATGGAAATATATTTATGTATTTCTTACTCCAACGTGTTTCAGCTAACATTGGGGCGACCGTGTCACGCCATTTTAAATAGTGCTCAGTTTCCTTATGAAGATATGTATCATTTTCTTGACAATAAGCTTCAAGGAGGACAAACCTGCACGGATCATCCATTTCCTGATAAAGATCGAATCGTACTATACCTTTTTCTGAAAGGCTGTTACGTGCATTTTCAATGGTTGCAGCAATGAAGCCTTGGAGAGAATCTGATTTAACCTGAATATGAACTTGAACAATAAACATTCTGACCTCCAGATTTCACTAATATGAAAATTTTTTATAGAAAATTCAATGGATAATATTTAATCATATATTTTCGGATAATGATCAATAATATTTCTATATACAATATTATCAAAATAATATTAATCCCCATTTTAATATTGTTATCAATTAATGTGATACGATTTATCTAACGATCAAACTAACGGAAATCAAAATGAATAGATATCACAAAAATAACACATCCTGTTGCTGCTTGAACATCATCTTTGGTGGTTTGCTAATCACAATTATTATTGCATATTTAATTTTCCCATTACAAACCAATCTCTTGGTGTTAGGGATAGATTATACACCACCCAACAGTTTCCTTGGGAGAACTGATACAATCATACTTACCACATTACAACCATATAAGGGTTATATTGGCATGCTATCAATTCCCAGAGATCTTTGGGTAAACATCCCTAATGTCGGTGAAAATCGGATCAACACAGCACATTTTTTTGCGGAATCTACACTCCCAGGGTCTGGTGGACATACCGCGAAATTAACGATAAAAAATAACTTTGGAATTAATATTGATTACTATATCCGTATTCGATTTGATGGTTTTAAGGAAATTATTGATTCTATGGGTGGTGTAACAATAACCCTAACTGAACCAACTGCTGGTTATCCTGTTGGCATCCATCACTTGAATGGCAACAAAGCCTTAGCATTTGTCAGGAACCGAATGGGAGCAGATGATTTTTTTAGGATGCAGCATGGACAACTTCTGTTAAAATCTGTTCTAATCCAATTAATGAAACCAACTACCATCCCAAAATACCCAGGGATTTTTGTTTCCTCCCTGAAATCTATAGATACTGATATCCCAATTTGGAATATACCACGCTTAGGAATAATTTTAATTTTTTCAAATATTTGGGGAATTGATAATCACACCATTACTCGAGATTTGGTAACTCCATACACAACTTCCCAAGGAGCAAACGTGCTGCTCCCAAATTGGGCTCTTATTAATCAAGTAGTTGAACAAATTTTTCTGCGCTAATAAACTATCATAATTGTTCTCTGCTTTCCTTATCCCGTTTCATTTATGTTAAAATCTTAAAAATGGATATAAAAATTGTTGCACGAAATCGTAAAGCTAGCTTCGAATATTTTTTACTAGAAAAATTTGAAGCAGGTATTGCCTTAACTGGAAGCGAAATCAAATCAATACGCAATGGACAGATAAGTCTTAGTGAGGCATATATCCGCATAGAAAATGGTGAAGCCTGGTTATTAGATGCCCATATTTCTCCCTACTTTCAATCTGGAATAAATAATCATGATCCTTTAAGAAAACGAAAATTGCTATTACATAAAAGAGAAATTCGACAATTATGGGATGAAGTGAGAAAAAAAGGAGTAACCATAATACCAGTAGTTGTATTTCTAAAAAGAGGAAAAGCAAAGATTGAAATTGCTCTCGCCAAAGGTAAAAAAAATTATGACAAACGTGCCATCATAGCAAAAAGAGACAGTCTTCGCGAGATTGATAGACAATTACGCCAGAGATAGAGAATCATTATGCACCCTTCAACCATAAGTTCCATAAATCGGCTTGAAACACCTATTAAACGCACTATTTATTCAAGGTTAATACCGCCTGAGTTAATTGAAAAATTCAATTTACCAACTAATCTAATTGATAAAGGTGGTAATGATCTAATCAATTTAAAATGTGAACCAGGAATGCCTTATACCGAAATGGAATTGAGGCATGACATTAACTTTCCGGACCCAATTTTATATGGTCAAATTACCGACTCTTTTACTGGTCAAGTGCATGTCCTACTCTATATCCTTAATGATCCTACTTCTCCCCGTTTCGATGTAGATCGATTACCCGATGGTACGAAAACAATATTTGGGATCAAACATCGCAATATTGAAGCTGAGATATCAGCAATGAATTTTGGCTTGGCACCAGGACAAGTTCGACGAGGTCTACGATTACTAAACCCAGCGATAACTGGCTTTGAGAGATTTGTCGCCAGCCTGGATCAAGAATTATATTTTGCTGAACCTTTGTATTACCATAATGCATATATTTTTGAGCGATATGGGTTTGCATACCAAAAAGGGAAAAAATTGATGCGTCAAATCCAAGCCGGGTTTATGCCAGGAGGAGATTTAATTGCTAAACTAGATGATTCAACGCCTTTTAGAAAACCTCAAGCTGCCAATAGCATTCGCCTCCGTTCATGGGCGATACACGATGGGATCCTTGGTGAACCATTTACCAACGTAACAATGTACAAACGTGTTGGTGAATCTGCAAACATCAACACCAGTGAAGATTGTCCATGGTAAAAATGTTCGAGGCTTTCTACCAAGGCATAATCATAGATATTATCATTTAGATTGACCTATATAGATCTAAATGATAATATATACATAAAAGGTCAAAAATACACCATTAGTAAAAGGCTTATTTAAATGAATGAAATTCTCATCAATGATTTAACAATTACACAGACAGCATCAAGTGCTGTGAAAACATTAATGGAAGAAAAAAACATAAAAGATCATGCTTTAAGAATTTTCGTTTCGGGTAGTACTTGTTCGGGAATTCAATATGGTATGGCATTTGAAGCGCAAATAAGACCTGAAGATAAATATTTTGAAACAGACAATTTAAAAATTGTCATCGATGAAATATCAATTAACTACTTACGTGGCGCAACAGTGGATTATTTCGAAGATCAAACGAATAAAGGATTTCGAATCACTAACCCAAATATTGTATCCGCATGTGGTTGTGGAGATAAGAGAGATAATACATCATCTGGGATGTCAGGATGTGGAGGTTGTTCATAAATAATTAAACCAATAACCATAATAAGTTTCATCTGCCCTGAAGAAACGATATTAATACACCAAACAAACCAATTATTCCTAGACCAATAACTATCAACCCCATGGGGATATTGCGTAAGGGTTGATTAAGTTCAATCGCTTCATGGGTTGGTATGATTAATGGGGGGGGCGCGGTAAAAGTAGGTAATCTTGTTGGGGGTACTTCTACAATAAACTGCGCAGCTAGTGTTGGGTCTATTGTTGGTGTTGTTTTAGGGGTTGGAGTGGGTGGTGGTTCTACAAGAGGCAAACTGCCTTCAATTATTACTAATGGCGAATAAACCCAGGCAACTCCACCAGGTACACCAGGATATACTATTTGAACCCAATCACCACCTATGGACCTGCCAATTGCAGGAATTCTCTGACCGGCAATTAAAACACCTACGACCGGATAATTCGTATTAGGACCAGACCGAACATTGATCTGCTCTTGTTCTAATGTTACTATAGCAGTGGCTCCTCCCGGCGAACTAGTTACTGTGGGAACACTGACAGTGGGAATTTGATAGTCATTTGTTGCCTTAGCAAACTTAAAAAACATCGATGAAAAACATATATAAATTATTATACTAATCGCCAGTTTTTTCACTTCACAAAATAACCTTTATGATTATTGAACTTAAATTGATTAGATTCTAAGTAATGAAAAGATTATAATTGATGAAAATACTATCATCAGAGGCATTTCTATGGAAACTCGTTATTATCATGGAAACTTCACTCCGAATGATTTTGCAAAACCACTGGTATCGCATTTTAACCGTGGCAATATTCGAACACAAACGTTTGAAGATAATGAAAGTGTAGTTGTTCAAATTGCTTCCCATCAGCATGCAAAATCTGGAGGACAAACAGCTATTACATTATCCATCGAAAAAGTGATTGATGGAGTTTCAATAAGAATTGGCAAACAATCCTGGCTAGGCATTGCAGCCAGTTTGGGAAAAACTGCGATGATTGCCTGGCGAAATCCATTGGGCTTGCTTGATCGCCTTGATGACCTGGCACAGGATATCGAATATTTGAAAATCACTGAAGACATATGGAATGTCATTGAAAAAACCGCAAATAATCTGGATGCCAAGTTTGATTTTTCAGAACGATTAAACCGCTTGGTGTGTATTTATTGTCACACTTCAAATACTTATGGTGAACCAAATTGCATAGCTTGTGGGGCACCGCTTGGTCATACACAACCAACAGCTTGTGATAATTGTGGATTCGTTATTAAACCTAATGAAAATATTTGCCCCAATTGTAGTAAATAAATCCTTTAAAAAAAATTATAGCGAACACCATTGTCTTCCGTCTGATCGGATGAAATCATCAGCACCGGGAGGACCAGTTGTGCCTGCTTCGTAAACTGGTAAATATTGTACAGGGTACTTTTCCCAAGCTTGTAGGATCCCATCTGTAAATTCCCATGCAGCTATCACCTCATCGTTACGGTTGAATAAAGTTGCATCTCCTAGTATTGCGTCAATCAATAACCTCTCATAAGCATCAGGCGGTTCTTTTCCAAATGTTTTTACATAATCAAAATTCATATTCACAGGTCGAATCTCATTAATTGAACCGGGAGCTTTTGCCCCAAATGTTAACGTTATGCCCTCATCTGGCTGTATATTTAAAATTAACATATTAGGAATATCCTCAGCCAGATTCTGTCTTTCAAACAAAGATAGAGGCGCTTGTTTGAACTGAATAGCAACTTCTGTCATTAAACGAGGCAATCTTTTTCCGGAACGAATGTAAAATGGAACTCCCGCCCATCTCCAATTATCAATCTGAATCCGTACCGCCAGAAATGTCTCAATCCTGGATGTCGCCGTTACACCAGGTTCATCTTTGTAACCCGGTACCCTTGTCCCGTCAATCAAACCAGAAACATACTGGGCGCGATATGTATTTTTCATCACCTGTTCACCTACAAGTGGGCGGAGGCAACGTAAAACTTTTAATTTTTCATCCCGAACCGCATTTGGATTAAACACCACCGGAGACTCCATGGCCGTCAAGGTTAATAGCTGGATTATATGATTCTGAAACATATCTCGAATTACACCTGCAGTTTCATAATAGCCAGCTCTATTTCCCACTCCAACCGTTTCGGCAACGGTAATTTGAATGTGATCGACATACCGTCTATTCCAGAGTGGTTCAAATATTCCATTAGCAAAACGAAAAACCAGAATATTTTGGACGGTCTCTTTGCCAAGATAGTGGTCAATCCGATAAATCTGCTCTTCATTAAAAACTTCGTGCACCTGAGAATCCAACAATTTTGCCGACGCCAGATCTCTTCCATATGGTTTCTCGATAACTACCCGCGTAAAACCATTGCCTTCAAAAGATAGATTATGCTTACCAATCTTCCTTATTATGTTTATGTATGATTCGGGAGGTGTCGCAAGATAATATAATCGATTGATGATATTCAATTCGTTGAGTAACAGACAAAGTTGCTCATATCCCTTATCCTCGTCAAACGCTGACCGAATATAAATAATATGATCTAAAATACTAGATAATAGTTCTTTGTCCGTCGACCCATCTGGAAATTTTTCTTCAATTGCTTGTTGGAATATTGTCCGTAATTTTTGATTATCCCAATCTCGTCGAGCAAATCCAATAATATATAGGCTACCTGGAACGCGTTTCTTGCTTATAATTTCAAATAAGGCTGGCAAGAGCTTGCGATATGCTAGATCACCTGTAATCCCGAAGATTATAAAAGCCGTTCTTTCATCGCTCAAAGAAATCATTGTTGTCATGGAAATATTTCTCTATATACTGTTCAGTTGATTAATGGCACTTTCTATAACAGGGAGTAATCTATTATCATCCAGAGCGTTTGTATGAAATCCGGATTCTTTATTCCTATGTGATAACTTGGCTTCTAGTCTACATTTAAATTTTTCCAATTCAGAAGCCAGGTCAATAAAACCAACTACCCCAATTAAAGTTGCTGCAGCCTTTCTGATTTCCATCGGGGCGCCCTTGAATAACAATATTTCCATCAGATGCTTTCCGGCGTAGGGACATCCCTTAAGTAAAGGTACAATAAATTTTTCTAATTCAAGTTGATAATTATAAACTTGGATAATTGCATAGACATGACGAGTGCGCATTTGTGACACGTAATATAGTAGATGTTGATGGACGGAGAATCCTTCATTATCAATAGCGGGCACATTCAATAGCTCACCGACAATTTTTACAACTCGACTTCTAATCTCGATGTCTGGATCTACTATACGTGTTGCTAGAAGATAATAAATCAAAGGCGAGTTGGTGAGAGTTTTTATACTCTCAAATCGATCTATTGCTTCTCTTCGAATGAGTTTGTCCGGAGATGTCAATGATTCAGCTATGTTCCAGGCTACAGGGAGTAAATTTTTATTTTCGAATGCCTGTTGATGAGGATCACTAATCATTTGCTCTACTGAATTTTCTTTGGTGTCTTCATCATGGTCAAAAATATTTTGATTTTTCATGGATGCCACCTGATATTAATTGCCTTTAGCACGCTTTTTGGGTTATTTAAGGATATCATTAATAAATAACGTTCATCATAAAACGAGTGTGCTATTTGTTACTATACAATTACACCTATATTAAACATACTACTAATGTTAATTTCTACTTGTATTCTACTCTATACTTGTTTTTTTGTAACCAAATAGAGAAGTAGAAAATCATAGATGAATATATTTAAAGTAAACTCTTTCAATCCTAATCCTTATCATATCATTTAGATTCTTAGTCTCAATTACAGGAGGTGGCCTTTGACCACAATCCAATACACCCAAAAGAATAATGGTAAAAAATCGTTTTTAGAAGAAGTGATTGAATTAACACCAGGAAAATCAAACCTTGAAATGTGCATCCAATGTGGTACATGTGGTGGATCTTGTCCATCAGGAGCAGATATGGATCACACACCGAGAGCTATCTTTCAAATGATATTTGCTGGAATGAAAGATATAGTTCTAAAAAGCAATACACCATGGTATTGTGTCTCCTGTTATTACTGCACCTCTCGATGTCCCCAAGAAATTCACATCACAGACCTTATGTACACCATAAAACGTATAGCTGTGAAAGAAAATGTTTACGATGATACCACAGCACCGGATTTTTCAAAGACATTTATCAATTGGGTAGAGAATTACGGTCGTTCGTTTGAATTGGGATTGATGTCAATCCATATTCTAAAACACACGAGGCTCAAAGTTTTTAAAATTACTGAGATGGGTATGGGTATGGTGACCAAAGGAAGGATGAGTTTTACACCCAACAAAATAAAAGGGCTAACGGACTTAAAAGCTATTCTAGCAAAAGCTAAAGAACTGGAGGTGGCAGGATGAAATACAATTATTTTCCTGGCTGTTCCTTGGAAAAAAATGCAGCAGCATATGATGTTTCAACCAAGGCAATTGCCGACCCATTTGGGCTTGAATTGGTGGAAATTGAAGACTGGAATTGTTGCGGAGCCACCGAGTACATCAGCTTGAACCTATTAGCTTCCTATGCTCTGGTTGCACGCAATCTGGCTCAAGCATCAAAAAATAAAGATTTAACCCAAACAATTGCTCCTTGCAGCGCTTGTTACCTTAACCTAAGAAAAACTGACAAATATATGTACGAAAGTTCAGATCTGAATCAAAAGGTGAATACTGCGCTTGCTGCTGGTGGATTATCCTATAAACCCGGAACTCAAAAAGTCCGCCACCTTCTAGATGTTGTGGTAAATGATATCGGTTTTGAGAAAATTGCAGAAAAAGTAACCAAGCCATTAACCGGCTTAAGAATAGCTCCATATTATGGCTGTATGATCGTACGTCCAGAACTCTCTATTTCTAAAGACAGCCTATCATTTGATGATCCTGAACATCCTACAACCCTGGATGAGCTATTGAAGGTGTTAGGAGCTGAGGTAGTAGATTATCCTTTGAAAGCCAATTGTTGCGGTGGTCACATGACTCAGATCAATGATGTGACCGCGTTCGAATTACTTCACAGGCTAATAAAAGGGGCAGCAGATTATCAAGCTGATCTAATTGTCACCCTATGTCCAATGTGTCAATTTAATCTAGATGCTTTTCAAGGTCCAATGAACCGGCATTTTGGAACCAAATTTTCTATGCCAGTTTTGTACTTTACCCAAATGATAGGATTAGCACTGGGAATGGATGCGAAGAAACTTGGTATAGGAGATGAATTAATTGATGCCAGGCCAGTCTTAGCAAAAATTGGTGTTCAAGTACCAATACCCGAATCAGCAAAAAAGCGTCCAGATAAAGAAGCGCTTCCGATGCCATCGCCACTCAAAAATTCGGAGAATATCTCAAAAATCAAAGAGGAGATAGGCCAGTGAAAACTGAAAAAATTCCCCAACAACGTATTGGTGTTTACGTTTGCCACTGCGGCAGCAATATTGCCGGCACGGTTGATGTCGACGATGTGAGCCAATGGGCAGGAAAAGAACTGGCACAGGACGGCGTTGTGATATCACGAGACTATAAGTTCATGTGTTCCAGTCTTGGTCAAGAATTGATTGAAAAAGATATAAAAGAACATGAATTAACCCGCGTAGTTGTTGGAGCCTGTTCTCCGCACTTACATGAAGCTACCTTTAGAACTGCTTGCGCCCGTGCAGACTTAAATCCATATCTATGTGAATTGGTCTCCATCCGAGAACAGGTATCCTGGGTGCATACCGATAAACAGGCTGCCACAGAAAAATCAAAAGCCATCATAGCAGGTGGTGTTCGACGCGTAGTGCATCATGAACCGTTAGAACCACTCCATGTTCCGATTCATCCAGCCTCTCTGGTTGTTGGTGGTGGCATTGCTGGTATTCAAGCAGCTCTGGAAATCGCCAATGCTGGATATCCTGTTTATTTAGTTGAGCGCGAACCTACCATTGGTGGCCACATGGCGCAATTTGATAAAACTTTCCCCACCCTCGACTGTTCAGCCTGCATTCTTACACCGAGGATGGTCGAGGCGGGTAACCATCCAAATATTACATTGCTTACCTACTCAGAAGTCGAAAAAGTAGATGGGTATGTCGGCAATTTTGTAGTGAGCATTCGAAAACGAGCCCGTTCAGTTAAAGAAGATTTATGCACTGGTTGCGGTGTATGCTGGGAAAAATGCCCGAAAAAAGTTATAGATGATGTATTCGAAGCTGGATTAGGCTATCGAAAAGCTGTCTATACACCATTCCCGCAAGCTGTTCCAAAATATCCGGTTATAGATAGAGAAAATTGTACATATTACCAAAAAGGCACCTGTAAAGCTTGTGAAAAATTCTGCCCCACAGGAGCAATAGACTTCGCTCAAGAAGACCAAATGATTACAGTGGAAGTAGGTAATATCATACTGGCAACAGGTTGGCAATTATTTGACCCAAGAAGAATTCCTAACTATGGTTATGGAAGATTGGCAAACGTTTTTTCAAGCCTTGAGTTTGAACGTCTATCCAATGCGGCCGGTCCAACCAGCGGAAATGTTGTTTTACGTGACGGAAAGACTGTACCAAAATCTGTGGCCATTGTTCACTGTGTTGGTAGTCGAGATAAAAAATATAACAGTTATTGTTCGTCCATTTGTTGCATGCAGAGCCTTAAATTCGCACACTTGGTAGA